>Ga0210386_10004691_pt1 | contig 11245 bp, 11 predicted proteins | sample IncBWH32OmetaG_FD_160091 | JGI IMG/M metagenome (GOLD analysis project Ga0210386, IMG submission 160091) | Forest soil microbial communities from Barre Woods Harvard Forest LTER site, Petersham, Massachusetts, United States - Inc-BW-H-32-O ... | reverse complement strand
GAGAGTGTGATGCTTTCCTCGCGCCGGCGGTACTCGGACATCTGCCGGTCTGTGACGGTCATCGCCTCGGCCTCTCGGCGAAGCGGCAGGTGCGCATCGGGCCCGCGAGCCTCGTCACCGGAGCCGTCTTTGCCAGAGCGTCCACGAGGCGGGCAGTCATCGCCTCGCCCCGTGCGAGTCGCCTTCGCTGTAGGTGAAGATCACCGGTTCGCCGCCGACCGGAAAGTCGCGCCGCTGCGGATGCCCCTCGTAGTCCTCGGGCATCAGGATGCGTCGCATGTCCGGGTGGCCGCGGAAGGCGACGCCGAACATGTCGTACACCTCACGCTCCTGGTGGTCGGCGGTGGGCCAGCCCTTACCGTCGTCGCCGTCGGGCGTGACCGAATCGAGCTCGGGCGTCTCTGTGGCCACGCGCACTGTGACCGTGACGCGGTCGACCTCGCTCATGTCGAGCAGCTCGTAGTGCACGCCGAGGCGCGGCTCGTGCGGGTAGTAGTCGACGCCGTGCACGCTCATCATCGACTTGTAGCCACGCTCGCGGAGACATGCCAACACCTTGCGAATGCTGGTCGGCCGGACTTCGAGCGTTGCTCGGCTACGGAAATAGAGGGTCCCGAGGATCGCGTCCTCGCCCACCCCCTCGCTCGCGCGCAGCTCCTTTGCGAGCAGCTCGAGCCCAGTGGCGTCAGGCACCGGGAAGTATCTCCTCTGTGCCCTCTGCGCCATAGCGCTCGCGCCAGCCGGCGTCCGGGTCCTCCTGGACGAGCTTGCGCAGCTTGAGGATGCCGTGCATCAGCCCCTCGGGTCGTGGCGGGCAACCGGGCACGTGCACGTCGATCGGCATGAACTTGTCGGCGGGCACGAGCGCGTAGTTGTTGAAGACGCCCATCGAGCTGCAGCAGGCGCCCATCGAGATCGCCCACTTGGGCTCGAGCATCTGGTCGTACAGCCGCCTGATGATCGGCGCCATCTTGATCGAGACCCTGCCCGCCAGGATGATCAGGTCGGCCTGGCGCGGGGAGGCGCGGAAGGCCTCGAAGCCGAAGCGTGCGATGTCCATGCGCGGACCGGCGGTCTGGAACTGCTCCATCGCGCAGCAAGCCAAGCCGAAGGCAAGTGGGAAGAACGAGTTCGAGCGTCCCCAGGACACGGCCTTCTCGAGCGTCGTCGTGAGCACCCGTTCGTGGACGTAGCGTTCGAGCTCCTCGCCATCCATGCTCGCGGGCGCGGTTGGGCCGAGTAGCTCCGCGCCGCGCAGCAGCTCCTTGGAGTCGTGCTCGTTGACGCGCAGCCCGCTCGAGTCGATCTCGACGCCACCTTGGCCTTGGCCGGCGGAGCGCGCGGAATCGGTCTCGACGCCACCCTGGCCTTGACCGGCGGAGCGCGTGGAATCGGTCTCAAATCCCCGTCGGCCCTGGCCGGCGGGACGCCCACCGCGAGGTACGGGCTCGCGCTTCATCTCCACTCGAGTGCCCCTCTGCGCCAGACATACACGAAGGCCACCATCAAGAGCACGACGAAGGTCACCGTCTCGGCCAGCGCGAAGCCGCCGTACGCCTTCAGCTGCACGGCGATCGGGTAGAGGAAGACGACCTCGATGTCGAACAGGATGAACAGCATCGCGATCAGGTAGAAGCTGATTCCGAAACGCATCCCGCGCTTGACCTCTGAGGGCAGTCCGCACTCGTAGGGGTCCTGCTTGTGCTCGCTGCGCCGGCGCGGTCCAACGATCGTGTTGAGCACCGTGAAAATGCCGCCCACGGCGCCGCCGAGGACGATGAAGACGATCGCGGGGAGGTAGCTGCGCAACACGGGGGCTGTTATATCACCGCTTGTGACAGACTGTTACATAGTGACGATTGCCTCGATGAGGCCTGCTCCGGGGCGGATGCGGGTTGAGCGCGACTAGATGACCACAGCGGTCGTGTGGGGGGCGATCGTGCTGGCTGCACTGAATGCCGTGCCCGGGCTGCTCGGCGCGTGGCGCTGGTATCGCCACGAAAGCAGTCACGGCTTCTGGCTGCTGCTACGGGTCGCGCAGGTTGCGGCGATCGTGTATGCCGCCGGCGTCGGCGCGCTCGCCGCAGCGGGACACTCATCCAGCGAAAACCTGTTCTATCTCTATGCGCTGCTGCCGCTGGCGATCGGCTTTGTCGCCGAGCAGCTACGCGTCGCCTCTGCCCAGACGATCCTCGACCAGCACGAGATCCCGAATGCCCGCGCGGTCGGCGAGCTGCCCGAGCACGAGCAACAGGAGATCGTGGCGCAGATCGTGCGTCGCGAGATGGGCGTGATGTGCCTGTCGGCGCTGGTCGTCGTGTTCCTGGCGTTGCGAGCCGCCGAAACGGCGCATGGCTTTTGAGCGCCGGTACGTGGCAGCGGGCGTCCCATCCCATGGCTCGGCTGCCCGGACCCCGCCAGCTGTTCCGCCACGGACTTCAATCGCCGCGGACTTCACACCGTGGACTTTCAGCCGCCGTGGACTTCAGCCGCCACGGACTTCAACCGCCACAGGTCAACCGCCGCGGACCCAGCCGATATCAACCGCCACGGACCCCAACCGATATATTCCGGCGCGCATGAGGCCGCCGATGAAGATGCTTGCCGCCGCACTGACGCTGCTAGCCGCCGCCGCGGGGATATCGGCCTGTGGCTCGCAGGGCATCTCGGTCGCGAAGTCGAGCCCCTACTATCGGGGTGCAGTCTTGTTCCGCGACCACTGCTCCGGATGTCACACGCTGTCGGTCGTCGGCGCCGAGGGCTCGGCGACATCGATCAAGGACCGCCTGAAGACCAACGGCCCCAACTTCAACATCCGCAAGGAGAACGTCGAACAGGTTCTCTATGCGATCCGCAACGGTGGCTTCTCCGGAGCGATCATGCCCGAGAATCTCGTCGTCGGCGACGATGCCCAGGATGTCGCCAAGTTCTTGGCGCAGTACTCCGGGCTACAGGCGCAGAAGGTGCCCACCGTGAACATCACGCTGTCCACCAAATAGCGCGCTCGCTGGGGAGGCGACGTGCTCGACCTCAAGCTGATCAGGGATGAGCCCGAGCGCGTGCGAGCCGACTTGGCGCGGCGCGGCGAGGGAGCCGCCGCCGGCCTCGACGCGGTGCTCGAGCTGGACCGCCAACGCCGCGCGCTGATTCCGAATCTGCAGGAACTGCGCGAGTCGCGCAACGAGGCAACCGAGGCGATCGCGCGAGCCAAGCGCGCGGGCGAGGATGCTGCCGAGACGATTGCCCAGCAGCGCGAGATCGGCGCGCGCGAGAAGCAGCTGAGCCGCGAGCTGGCCGAGGTCGAGGAGCGCCTGCAGGCGTCGCTCGCGCCGCTACCGAACCTGCCCGATGCGACGGCCGCTCCAGGCCCGGAGGACGAGCTGGTCAAGACTGTCGGCGAGCCGCGCGTGAGTGGCGACGGGGTGCGTGATCACCTCGAACTGGCCGGCGCGATGATCGACATGGACCACGCCGCGCAGCTGTCCGGCGCGCGCTTTGCATACCTGAAGGGCGACTTGGTGATGGTGGAGCTGGCGCTCGTACGCTTCGTGCTCGAGAGGTTGCGCGGTCACGGCTTCGAGCCTGTGATCCCGCCCGTGCTGGTGCGCGAGCGGGCGCTGTACGGGACAGGCTTCCTACCGGACACCGAGCAGCAGATCTACCGTCTTGCCGACGACGACCTGTATCTCGTCGGCACCTCAGAGGTGGCGCTCGCCTCACTGCACGACGAAGAGATCCTCCCGGCCGAGCGTCTGCCGTTGCGCTATGCGGGCTTCTCGCCATGCTTCCGGCGTGAGGCCGGGGCGGCAGGCAAGGACACGCGCGGCATCTTCCGTGTACACCAGTTCGACAAGGTGGAGATGTTCAGTTTCGTCGAGCCCGAGCGCTCGACCGAGGAGCACGAGCGCATCCTCGCGATCGAGGAGGAGATACTCACAGAGCTCGAGCTGCCCTATCGCGTCGTCAACATCGCGATCAACGATCTCGGCAACTCCGCTGCCAAGAAGTACGACTGCGAGGCTTGGCTACCCAGTCAGGGTCGCTATCGCGAGCTGACTTCCTGCTCGAACACCACCGATTACCAGGCGCGGCGCCTGAACATACGTGTGCGCCGTGAGAAGCGGGTGCAGATGCTACATACGCTCAACGGCACCGCCGTGGCCGTCGGGCGCACGCTGATCGCGCTGCTGGAGAACGGCCAGCGTGAGGACGGCAGCGTGGCGCTGCCGGACGTCCTGGCCGCCCATGGAGCGCCGGCGGTGCTGGGCGCCTGAGCGTGTGTCCCGCGCGGGACACACGCATTTTGTCGAGAACGGCAAGCCGCGTGGTGTCTTGCTCGGTGTCTTGTATCGCCAAGAGGGGTGTCTTGTGTCGCCAAGGGGTGTCGTGTAGTTGTCAAGGGCGGCGTCGTGTGTTGCCAAGGGCGGCGTCGTGTGTTGCCAAGGGCGGCGTCGTGTGTTGCCAAGGGCAGTGTCTTGCTGGTGCCAAGGGCAGGATCAGGGGGCGCTGCCGAGCAGTTGAATATGGTCGGCCTCGGCCGGCCCGGGGAAGGGCCGCGTGAGGCCAAATTTCTCGAGGATCGACTCTGGCACGCCTTCGACGCCGGGCGTGTCCGAAGCTTCGCCACGCGTGTGCGGGTCGTTGGCGAAGCCACCCACCTCGATCGAGTGCTGCGGGGTGCGATAGCCCGAGATGCCGATCAGGTGCAGATGGAGCGCCTTGCCGAGTGTGTTCAGACGCTGCACGAGGATCGGCTCGACCCCCACGCTGTAGTTGGTGCCGGGAGCCTGGAAGAAGCCATAGTCGCCTGAGGGCCCACCGCCTTCGACCGCGTAGCCGGTCGCAAACGACTGGTTCTGCGAGGCGTACTCGCGCACGGCGATCGCCACGAGTTCTTTTTCGAGCGATTGTCGGTGCGAGCGGATTTCGCCCAACTGCGAGCTCTTGCGGTCACGCGCCTGGATGTACCGGAGCTGATGGTCGAGCAGTGCGAGGTGCAGGTGGGCGACCTCGTCACGCTGCACGAGCACGGCCGTCGTCTCGCGTTGAGAGCTGTCGGTCAAGACAGTCAGGTGCTGCGTTTCCTCGGCCACGGCCTTGCGTGCGTCGGCGACCTGCACGGTGGCTGTGGCGTTCTCCTGACCGATCGCCTTGAGGTCGTCGATGCGCTCGATCAAGTCGCCGAAGCCGTGGGCCTCGAGGATCACGGTCACGACACTCGGGGGTGGGTCCTCGTAGGCGGCGATCACCTGAGCGACAAGCACCTTGCGGTCGCGGGCGAGCTGGATCTGTAGTGAGGACAGGTGCGAGTGGGCTGATGCGAGCTGTGCCTCGAGCCGGTCGAGCAGTCCTTTCTCGACGCTCAGAGTCGTTTCCAGCGCGTCGAGGCGCGCTTTGAGGTCTTCGATGCTTCCTTGGAAGCCGTCGATCTTGCTCGAGTCGGCCTGGATTTCGGCGCTGAGCGCACTCTCTTTGGCTTTCGAGGAGGAGATGCCGCTTTCGAGCGCCCCCTGAGACTGTCCGGCAAGCGCCGGGGTAGCCGCCGCCGCGGCCAGCAGTGCCAGTAGCGCCAGTGCGTAGCGCAGACGCAGGGATCGGGGGTTGAATTGGCTCATCTCGATTGGTGGGACTGCCCGACGCGAGCACGGGAGCGCTCGTCGCCCCTGGGCAAGGTCGTCGCCCCTGGGCAAGCTAGCCACGCGAGCGGCCGATCACAACCCTGCAGGCATGTGTGCACGCGGACTTGCATGTGCGTGAATCCGCTTGACAGTGCCGTGTAGGGCTGGGCTGTCGGGCAGATCGGCCGCGCACGCCTGACAGATCGCAGGTGGACAGTAGACAGATGCTCGGCAGGGGTAATATCAAGCACACGCGAGCATCTGGGGTCCGCTCGAAAAGCATCGGGGGGTCTGACCGAGCGACGCGGTCAAACGTGGAGGAGATTCAGCGATCAAGGATCCTTGTGGCGGTGGCCGAAGAGGTCGCCATCAACGGCGCGTCATCGCTCACGGTGGCGCGTGTGATCGCTCGTGCGCGAGTCTCGCGCAGGCTCTTCTACGAACAGTTCACGGACATCGAGGACTGCTTCTTGGCGAGCTTCGATTGGGCGGTGGCGCGCGCGCGGGCTGCCGTCGTGGAGGCAGACGATCCCGTACGGGGCTGGCGCGAGCAAATCCGTACAGGCCTTGCGGCTTTGCTGCGCTTCTTCGACGAGCAGCCGCTACTGGCACAGCTATGCGTCGTGCACGCGGCTGGGGGTGGACCGCGCCTGCTCGCAGATCGGGCGCAGGTGATGGCCGAGCTTTGCCGGATAGTCGACCGTGGGCGCGTCGATGCTTCAGGCGCCCATGTCGCGAGACGGGTCGTCGCCGAAGGGGTGGTGGGAGCGGTAGTCGCCGTGCTCTACACACGTCTGCTCGCACGCGGCGCGGGCGCGGTGGACGGCTTCGCCGCGCCGGTCGAGAAAGGGCAGCCGTTGATCGAGCTGCACGGCGAGCTCATGAATCTGATCGTGCTGCCCTATCTGGGGGCGGCGGTCGCCGCTCGGGAATTGAGCCGATCCACGCCGCCGCCACTACCGAGGACAAGCTCTCCGCAGGCGCAGCCGGCGGGCCGCGCCGCGCAGCATGAACCTGCCGCTCGCCTGACCTATCGCACGGTGCGCGTGCTCGAGGCGATCGCCGCGCTTCCGGCCGCAAGCAATCGCGAGGTGGCAGAACGCGCGGGCATCGTCGATCAAGGACAGATCTCGAAGATCCTCACGCGCCTCGAGTACCAGGGGCTCGTGGCCAATCGCAGCGGGGCCAATGCGGCGCGTGGCACACCGAACTCGTGGTGGCTCACCGAGCGCGGCGAGGAGCTCGAGCGCGAAGTCGACCGAGACAAGACAAGGCTCAGGGGACGCGAATCGTGAGCGATCGCGCCGCGCCGCCCGCGGGCGTGAGGGTCAGGCGGTAGAGCCCGGGCGCCAGCGCGGCCGAGCCGTGCAGCCGGCGGCGGTTAAGGCCCCTGGTAGCGTCGAATGCGAACGAGTCCTCGAGTGTGTGCCAGTGCGTACCGACGCTCGAGCGGATCTGGACGGCAAGCGTCACCTCGACCGCGGCGCCACGGCTCAATACGCAGGAAAACGCAAGACTCGAGCGTGCCAGACGGTCATGTCTCAAGGCGGCCCGGGCGTGGACTGTGAGTGCCAGCGCGGTGATCCGAGGAGTCTCGAGCGCACTGTCCGTCGTGCCCGCGCCCGTGGACGACCCGTTCGGCTCGACAGCGGTTTCACCGACCGTCGAGCTCGAGCTGGAGCTTCCGCTGGTCTGCCCGCCGGAACCTGCCGGGCCGGGGGATCCACTCCCGGGCGGCTGTTCTTCTTTGGATTTGCTCGGTTCTCCAGGCGGACTGCTGCTCGGTCCTCCTTCTTCGGGGATTTTGGCAGGCGTTCCGCTGGGCTTGAAGGCGCCGACTCCGTTTGGGGTGCCGACTCCGCTCGGACCGTCATAGCCGCCTGTGGCGTTGCAAATCAAGGCTCCCGCTCCGCAGTCGAGCGGCGAGCTGAGCGACCCGCTGCAAGAGACGTAGCTGCCGCCGCATTCGCCGTTGCCGCCGCTGGTCACGTCGTGGAGCAGGGACGACCCCAGGTGCGAGTAGAGCGTCTGCGCCGGGTAGGCCACTTCGTGGGCTCCGCCGGCGAGCGCAAACATCGAGGCGATGATCGGCGAAGCCACGCTCGTGCCGCCGATCGGCACCCAATGGAGGACGGTGGTGAGCTTTTGCCCTTCTTCTTCGTAGGGATAGGTGGTGGAGTCGTAAATGTTCACACCCGTGGTTGGGTCGGCGTCAGCCGAGATGTCCGCGTTGGCCCGCTCCTGGCCACAGCCGACCTGCGCCCAGTCCTTGACGTCGAGTTGCCATGAGGGCGCCGCCAGTGAGGCGCTGCAGCCAGATCCGCCCGCTCCTTCGGTGCTCCAGACCGACTCGCTCTGCCACGCCCCACCGGCGCCGAGCTTCAGTTCGGTGCCACCGACGCTGATCACATGCGGCGAGGACGCCGGATAATCGGCGCCGTCGAAGTACGGCGAGCCTTCTTCGCCGCGGGTCGCGTATTGCTTCCAATTCAGGTACCCGTCATCCCCGGCGGCCGCGGTGATCGCGATGCCCGGATGGTTGAAAGCCTGGGCATCATTTCCGTCTTCAGGGCCACCCCAGGAGTTCGAGATCTCGGTGGCGCCGAGTTTGGCCGCCGTATTCTCAGCGGTTTCCAGTTCGGGGTATTCGGGTCCGTCGGCCTCCACCAGCAGGATGTGACAGTTATGGCATACAGCGTGGGCGACCTCGATGTCGGTGGCGGTCTCGAGCGCCCATCCCTCGGCTTCTTCGGCCTCGGCGCGTTGCCGCGCGGTGCCTGCGGCGAACAGTTCAAGTTCGGACTTCGTTTTCGGAAAGGGCAGGCTCGAGGATGTTTCACCGCCACTTGCTCCAACCTTTTGGAAGCAGCCGTCGGCGCTGGTGCAGGCGGGCAGGGCGAATTCCGTGGCGTAAACCCTGAGGTCCGCTTCGGCGTTCAGGTCGTTGTAGGCGTCGATGAGCGCGATCGTCTGGGGCGAGCCGGCCGGCGCTTCGGGCTGTTCACCGGGGAGGTAGGCGTTCGTCAAATCCTGTGGCGTCAAGCAGCTCGAGGGGTAATCGGCCGCGCATTCGGAGGCTTTTGTCAGGCCGGTCTGTGGAACGCCTTGCTCGGTCAGGGAGTGGACGCGCGCGCGAGCGGCGGCGCCGGCCGGGATCAGTCCGAGGGCGAGACAGCCGGCTCTTCCCGCGGCGGGTGGTCGGCACGCCGGTCGCAGCACAAAATCCGAGCGTGGCAGTGGCGCTCCGCCTGCCGCCGCGGGCACGCAAGCTGCCGCGACCGTCAGCAATGCGCAGGCTGTCGCCGAACGGAGTGTGTTTGAAAATCGCGGCAAGCTCCTCCGTAGGCTAGCGCCGTGCGCTCAAATAGATCGAGCGTGAGCGGCCACCGCTCGGCTTGACAGTAAGTCGGTAGCGGCCGGGGGCCAGGTGATTGTGGCCGGCCAGGCTATCCGAGACGCGCCCCCGGTTTGCTCCCACCGTCAAGGAGTCGGGGAGCGTCGCCCAGTGCGTGCGCCCCGGGCTGCCGGTCTGCTCGAGCAGCGTCACCCGAACCTTCGTGGGGGCGCTCAGCGTGAATGAGAAGGCGATCGTCGAAGCCGACGGATGGCGGCGCTCGAGTGCAACCGTGGCTTGCGCTGTGAGCCGCAGTCGCGAGAGCACAGCGGCGCCGGAGTCGCCCGCGCGGTTGGATGGCGAGCCGGCTTCCGCCGAGCCTGCTTCTTCGACTTCGGCTTCAGCGGTGGCCGTTCCTTCTTCGTCTTCTTCGAGTTCTTCTTCGGTTTCTTCGCCTTCGCTCTCGCTTGTCCGAGCGAGCGGCGATGTGTGCATGTAACCACGCTGGGCCAAGCTCGATGTGGTGCGGGGGAAGCGTGACGTTCGCGCCGCGTCCGCGTCCGCGGACGGCGCGGTCGTGCCGCACAGCATCGCGCAAAGGCCCAGCAACGCGATCAAGATGCCGCCTGACGGTGGACACGGGCGCGGTTTATGCGCGCCGCCGATGCGCGGAGGTGTCACTCCGATCATGTGGAGTACCGCTGGTGGGTCGCGCTCATGGGCAGTCAATCGACTCGAACCGGGGCTTGCTTGAGGAATTCGACCAGTTTGCAGAGGTGGGTCCGTCACGTGACACAGCTTCACCGAGGTGCGGAGCTCACTGTCGGTTTGCGTGTCGCTCGTGCGCTTCAGGCGAAAAGCTGTGAGCCCACCCAATCGGCCGGACCGCGGGCGCCGGGGGGCGCGAAGAAGTAGCCGCCTCCGACGGGAGTGATGTAGTCGATCATCGGCTCTTCGCCAAGGCGCGTCTGAATCGTTTCGAACTGGCGCGCCAGATCCTGGTTGAAGGCCACGAACAGCAGCCCCTGGTCGAGGTCGCCGGCCTCGTCGAGGCCGCGATCGTAGTTGTAGCCGCGCCGTAGGATGCGCTGCTCGGCGGTCGCCTGAGTGCGCGGATTGGCCAGACGGATGTGTGCGTTCAGGGGTATGCGCCTGCCGTGCGGGTCGAGGTCGTAGCGAGGATCCTGGAACTCTTCGCTGCCGCCGAGCGGAGCTCCGCTGACGCGGTCGCGGCCGATCATGTTCTGTTGCTCGAACATGCCGACACGGTCCCAGAACTCGACGTGCATCCTGATCGTGCGCATGACCACATACGTACCGCCTGCGGTCCAGGAAGGCTCTCCCGCCTGTGACCGCACCCACACCAACTGTCTCATCGCGTCTGCGTCGGCGACATTCGGGTTGGCTGTGCCGTCGCGGAAGGCGAACAGGTTGCGCGGGCTGTTGTGCGGGCTCGGGCCGCGCTTGGCGCTCTGAAAGCCGTCGATCCTCCAGCGGGGTGTGAGCCGTCCGGCCACGACCCGCATCAGCTCGCGCACAGTGTGCACCACCGTGTCGCGCTGCCCGGCACACACCTGCAGGAGCAGGTCGCCATGGCTGCGAAGCGGGTCGAGCTCGTCGTTTGGGAAGCTCGGCATCTGGCGCAGCAGCTTCGGGCGACGCCTGCCGAGCCCGTAGCGTCCGTCGAACAACGAGGCGCCGAGTGCGATCGTCACCGTCAGCGCGTCCGGTGCGTCGAGCGGGCCGAGGATGCCCGAGTCCGGCGGTGGGTCGTCGATCTCCTGTGCACCCACCGTTTCGCCTTGGGTCAAGCCGCGAGCGCGTGTGCACAGGGTTTGCAGCGTCTCGGCCAGCAGCTCCCGGTTGGCGGCGATCGAATCGAGCGCGAGGAATGTCGCTTGCGCGGGCGCGGGTGTGAGGATGCCCGCCTGATTGGGACCGTCGAACGGCACGCTGCTCAGCAGCTCGTCTTCCAGGGCCGCCCGTGACTCTGTAGCGGCACTCGGGGCGGCGGGGCGGCCGCGGAGCTCGCTGTCGGCAAGCGCCCCGCCCAGCGCCCCGACTCCGCCTGCCCCCATGACGGCGAGCGAGCGCTTCATGAACTGGCGGCGATCGAGCGGGCGGCGATCGAGCGGGCGGCGATCGAGCGGGCTCATGGCGTCTCTCGTGAGTGCTGTGTGAGGCGACTCGTGTCGTGCTCTTGGGCGCGGGCGAGCAGGCTCATGGACCGTTTTCCGCTCCTCGTTCGGCGGCCGAAGGCACAGGCAGCTCGGGAGTGGGCGCCTGCGTCTTG
>Ga0210386_10004690_pt1 | contig 11250 bp, 8 predicted proteins | sample IncBWH32OmetaG_FD_160091 | JGI IMG/M metagenome (GOLD analysis project Ga0210386, IMG submission 160091) | Forest soil microbial communities from Barre Woods Harvard Forest LTER site, Petersham, Massachusetts, United States - Inc-BW-H-32-O ... | reverse complement strand
TATTTCAACCGCTTGATCTGGATGTTGCCCAACGGACAATTCGGTTATTACGACAAGCGTCATCTTTTTGCATTTGGAAAAGAAGATGAACACTATACAGCAGGCAACAAAAGACTAATAGCTTCCGTAAAAGGCTGGAAAATCAATTTGCAAATTTGTTATGATCTGCGGTTCCCTGTTTGGTCTCGTCAACAATCAACGGAAGTACAACCTGAATTTGATGTATTAATTTATGTTGCCAACTGGCCCGAAAAAAGAAATCATGCCTGGAAAACTTTATTGTGTGCAAGAGCAATAGAAAACCAGTGTTATGTTATCGGCGTTAACAGAGTTGGTGAAGATGGAAATAATATTTATCACAGCGGCAATAGTTTAGTGATCGATCCATTGGGAGAGGTACTATATCATATGAAAGACCTCGAAGATACCTTTACCATTACTTTAGAAAAAGAAAAATTAGAGAAAGTAAGAACGCATTTTCCGTTCTGGAAAGATGCAGATAAATTTGGCTTGTTATAAATTATTTTGTCATTGATTGCCTGATCAGTTCCTTTGTATAAACCATTTTTCTATCAATCCCTTTTCTTACATTATCAAGTGTTGGCGTAACAATAATATCCGGCGCAACGCCATGACCATCTTTAACTACATGATCATATTGAACCATTCTAAATAACGGTAATCGTACACGCAGTTTAGTATTTGGCAATGTTATTTCAGGAATCATGATACCGTTATTTCCATACCAGCCGCCACCAGTTTCTTCTCCTACTAATTTTACATTAGACTGGCCTTTTACAGCATTACAAAATAGTGTTGAGGCAGAAAAAGTAGTTCCGCTTATCAGCACATATAAATTGCCATTAAAATGATTCCTCGTTTTCGGATGATAAAAATGCCGGTTATAAAACCCGTAATGATATTTACCATCGGCATGTTTTCTGGTAAGAAATAATAAACCTATATTATTTATCCAACTGTGTCTTATATATTTTCCATAAGGTTTTAATGATTGAGCAATAGCGTAAGTACTATCTGCAACTTTGAAAGAAGTATTACGCAAATATTTAGTTAATAAAACATACATATCAATGTCACCGCCGCCATTGATCCTCAAATCAAGTATTACGTTCTTGATCGAGTCTTTTTTAATTTTCCTAAATGAACTTCTGACAAATTTACCTAAATGCCTTCCGCCGCCTTTACTAAAAGTATTTAATGTAATAATAGCTGTATTGATAGAACTATCAATAGCCATTGATCTAAAACTATTAATGTATTGTTTTCTTAATTCTTTTCTTGGTATTTTTTTCGATGCCTTTATTGATGCTTCCCATTGTTTTTCACTTTGTACACTATCCGGCAAAAGATTGTATAACGGCAATAAGGTCGTTTCTTCTATTCCCGAAGTATCAATATACCCTACCCGATAATTTTTATAGATGCCATATATGTTGCGATGAAAGTATGGAAAATTAACGCTCAACCGAATATAATTAACGTTTTCAGCATATCCATCCATGGGCAAATAATCAAACATTTGCTTTATCATTTCCCTATTGGTAATGCCGTTTATAGATGTGATAAGTGTCCCATTTTTTATAATAGAATCGTTTGTGTTAAGATTCTTTATAACCACCATTGTATCATCCCATATTTTCATATATAAGGGAAAAGATGGAATTGTTTTTTTTGCAATGAATTGACTCCAATCCTTACTCATGATAAAGCTGGTATGTCCACAATGAATTTTATTAGTTAGAGGAGCCAGTACCTGCCAGCCGAATTGCTGTTCTGTCATTGAGTCTTCAATATCCTGATAGTAGGTATCAAAATAATAATCCACACTATCTTTTGGTGTGTACCAATAAAGTGAAGGATGTTTTTTTTCAAGGATATTTCTCAGTAAAGTATAATCTTGTTGTAATTGTTGCCGTGTATATCTTTTATCCGGATTATAGCTTTTATTAATGGTACTGCATGAAGAAAAGCAAATTGCAATAACAATAAATAAATAAAAGACTCTGGCCATAACTAAAATTAAAAACTAATTGTTATACCCCAATAAATATTATCCTAAATGGTTCCAGCCCTGTGCAACTAATTTATGTTTATTCCCGCCACGTGTTAAAAGATTTACGCCCTCTGCGGCTTCTGTCATATAACCAATAATGCTGATCTGGTCATTCTTTACAATTTTTTCATAATCGCTTTGCGGAACGGTAAACAATAATTCGTAATCTTCGCCACCACTTAAAGCACAAGCGGTAGGGTCCAGCTCCAATTTATAGGCAAATTGCCTTGCATCTTCATAAATAGGAATTTTATCTTCATACAATACACAACCGACTTCGCTTTGCTTGCAAATATGAAGGATCTCGCTACTCAATCCATCGCTGATGTCCATCATTGCTGATGGCTGAATTTCTTTTTCAGCAAAAAATTCAATAATATCTTTTCTTGCTTCCGGTTTTAGTAAGCGACCAACGATATAAGATTGGTCTTCCAGATCCGGCTGTGAACCTGTTTCTGCAAATATTTTTTTCTCTCTTTCTAAAATTGTTAACCCTAAGAATGCGCCGCCTAAAAATCCGCTCACACAAAGCAGGTCGCCTTTTTTCGCCGTACTTCTTTTTACAAATTTATCCTGTGCTACTTCTCCAATTGCTGTTACAGAAATTACAAATCCTTTTTGAGAAGAAGTGGTATCGCCGCCAATCAGATCAACATTGTATTTGTCACATGCAGCGTAAATCCCTTCATAAAATTCATCCATTGCTTCTAAGCTAAAACGGTTACTAAATGCAATGCTAATTGTTATCTGTGTTGGCGTTGCATTCATTGCATAAATATCGCTCAGGTTCACTATTACACTTTTGTATCCTAAATGTTTAAGAGGAGTATACATCAAATCGAAATGAATGCCTTCGATCAACATATCGGTAGTAATAACAGTTTGTTTGCCAAAATGATCAATCACTGCGGCATCGTCTCCTACACTTAAAATTGTTGAAGCATTTTTTGTTTCATTGTTTTGAGTCAGATGATCTATTAATCCGAATTCTCCCAAAGATGCTATTTCTGTTCTTTCAGTACTCATATGTATAGTTGTATAATTCTCTATTGATGTTAATTATTACTCAGACGGGAACCGTCAGACCAATTTCGAATATATCTGACGATCGCCGTCTGACATAACCTGTTTTAAATATTACAATTGTATTCTATTATTTATCACATCTAACAATTGGTTATGGAGTTTTCCATTGCTTGCCACAATATGTGGTTGATAGGGAGAATAATAATTACCTGCAAAATCTGTTACCATGCCACCGGCTTCTTCAACAATTAAAAATCCTGCGGCGCTATCCCAAGCATTTAGACTGTGTTCGTAAAACGCATCAAATCTTCCGGCTGCTACCCAACAAAGATCTAAAGCCGCACTGCCTAATCTTCTTACAGGAATTCCTTTTCTTATCAATCTTTCAAAAACCTGTAATGGACCATTTGGCATATCTAAATATGTATATGGAAAACCTGTAACCAAGCAACTTTTTGCAACATTATCATTGCTACTTACGGAAATTTTCTTATCATTTAATGTTGCCCCATAACCTTTTTCTGCAAAGAAAAATTCGCCCATTATCGGATTATAGACTGCCCCCATTATCATTTTACCTTTATGTTCCAATCCAATGCTGATACAACAAATAGGAATACCATTGGCAAAATTAACCGTACCGTCGATTGGATCTATGATCCATTTATATTCACTATCCATTACTACCTCTCCAGCTTCTTCGCTTAAAATAAAATGATCGGGATAAGCGGTTTTGATTGTTTCAATAATCACTTTTTCTGATGCGTAATCCGCTTCAGTAACTAAATTGTTGAAGCCTTCTTTGTTAGAAATTTTAAAATTTCCATTAAAAAACCGTTGTAATTCTTTTGCGCCCGCTTCTGTCGCTTTAATTAGCGTTGATTTTAACATGTTGCAAAGATAAGAAACCTCGCCTTTAGGTGTTAATTTCGTAGCACAAACCTATCGTCATTGCAATTATCAATTATCATAGTCAATTACAACGTTCAATACTTTTTAGAACAATGTCTTTATTCGGTAACAAAAGCCTGTGCAAATATTGATGCGGAAATTTTTGTTGTCGATAATAATTCTACTGATGACAGCAAAAACTTTTTTTCTGATAAATTTTCATCCGTGCGATTTATATGGAACATAGAAAATATTGGTTTCGCAAAAGCCAATAATCAAGCGCTTGAATTGTGTAGTGGAAAATATATATTATTTCTAAACCCCGATACGATCGTACCGGAAGATTGTTTTAGCAAGTGTATCAATTTTCTTAAATCAAACATACAAAGTGGCGGACTTGGAATTAAAATGATCGATGGTACAGGTGATTTTTTAAAAGAAAGTAAACGCGGGTTTCCCACACCGTTCGCTTCTTTATATAAATTATGTGGGTTGGCGAAAGTATTTCCGACTTCCCCATTATTTTCCAGATATTATCTTGGCCATCTTAATGAAAATAGAAACCACGAAGTTGATGTATTGGCGGGAGCTTTTATGATGGTGCCTAAAAAGGTATTAGATACTGTTGGTTCTTTTGATAAAATTTTTTTTATGTATGGAGAAGATATTGATCTCAGTTATCGCATACAAAAATCTGGATTTAAAAATTATTACTTTGCTGATAGTACCATTATTCATTTTAAAGGCGAAAGCACAAATAAATCAAGCGTAAAATACCTGCAGCATTTTTATAAAGCCATGCATTTATTTTCCAAAAAACATTATGATTTTACCCAATCTTCTATCGTTTATTTTTTGATCAGGATTTTAATCGCCATCAATGCGATAAAAACTAGTATTAAAAAAATAGCCGCTGCAATTTTTTTAAATTCCGGTATTATCAAGAAAAATGAACCTAAAAAAAGATTAATTGTTGCTAACGAAAACGAGTACCATAAAATAATTGACCTGTTAAAAAAAGCGGGAGCCAAATTGAATGTTTCTGCAAGAATCGGGTTACATAATTCGGGAAATACAACAGCACTTGGTTCTTTAAGTATGTTACCCTCGTTGATACCGAGGTATTCAATCGAAGAAATTATTTTTTGTGAAGGCGAAGTATCTTTTAAAAAGATCATAAGCTCAATGGAAGAATGTTCATCCTTAGGCGTCGAGTATATGCTTCATGCTTCAGGAAGTTGCAGTATAATTGGCAGCAATAATAAAAACTCAGAGGGTACATTTATAGTGCCGAAAAAAAAATAGCCGCCCCAAAAGGAGCGGCCGTTTATTACTAACTAACCCACTTAAAAAAACCTTCTTTATTACGCGGCCGCCATCTCCACAATTTTGGCTCTGATTTTTGTTTCAATTTCTTTGGCCATTTCCGGATTATCTAACAATAATTGTTTTACTGAATCTCTTCCTTGTCCTAATTTATTTGCATCATAACTAAACCAGCTTCCGCTTTTTTGTACAATACCTAACTCAACGCCCATATCAATAATTTCTCCCACTTTAGAAATTCCTTCTCCGAAGATGATATCAAACTCTGCCTGGCGGAAAGGTGGTGCTACTTTATTTTTTACTACTTTGACTTTTACACGATTGCCAATTGCTTCATCGCCATCTTTTATTTGTGCCATGCGACGAATATCTAATCTTACCGAAGCATAGAATTTTAATGCGTTACCGCCGGTTGTTGTTTCAGGGTTACCAAAAACTATCCCGATCTTTTCTCTTAACTGATTGATGAAAATGCAACAGCAATTTGTTTTAGAGATAGTTGCAGTTAGTTTACGTAATGCCTGACTCATTAATCTTGCATGTAACCCCATTTTACTATCACCCATTTCGCCTTCTAATTCACTTTTTGGAACTAGTGCAGCTACTGAATCTATTACTACTACATCTACAGCACCTGATAATATTAAACGGTCGGCAATTTCCAAAGCTTGTTCTCCATAATCAGGTTGAGATATTAATAAGTTATCTATATCAACGCCTAATTTTTGTGCATAATTACTATCAAAAGCATGTTCCGCATCTATAAAAGCACACATGCCACCTTTCTTTTGTGCTTCTGCTATAACGTGTGTTGCGATGGTTGTTTTACCACTACTTTCCGGGCCGTAGATTTCTATTACTCTTCCTCTTGGTAATCCACCAATGCCTAATGCAACATCTAATCCTAATGATCCTGTTGAAATTACTTCTTGTTCTATATGTGGCTTATCGCCCATTATCATTACCGATCCTTTGCCGTAATCTTTATCGATTTTATCCATCGTTAATTTTAGGGCCTTCAATTTTTCTGCGTTGCTCATTTGTCTTAGTTTTTTAAAGTGATGTATCTGGTTTTGCGTTGTAAATTTAAACTCCGACACAAAGATAATAGGTTTCTTTTATCAACACTAATTTATTTAGCATTTTTTAGTAAATTTTTTAGTTTATATTAAACTTCTTCGATTTTCAAGCTGAAAAATGCGGTAAGATCTACTCGCTGAAAAAATTATTGCTGGTAAAATACAGCAAAACATGATCCCTTAGAAAGTTTTCCTGCTCAAATAAATTGAATGCAGGTAGAGGTTTAACTAATTTAAAATGTGGCCATCCTTCATCATCATGACCTTCGAGTGCATAGTAACCACTTTGTGCTAAAAGGGTGCAGACTGCTATGTGCATTAGATCCTGCTTTTGTTCTTTAGTATATTTTTGTTGGCCTGTACCTAGCTCCTGTACGCCTATTAAGAATAATATGCCATCCATTTCGGGTTTTATACCGTAGGCCTCTTTTAGTTGAATGCGAAGCTTTAACCACCTTATCTGTAAATCATCTTGTTGCATGGTGCAAAGTTAATTGATTGATTTGAGGTTTTTTAAACCACTGAGACACTCAGTACACAAGATTCACTGAGTAAAGAATTTGTCTGAATTGGGATTCGTCCGATTAATGGATTTTAGGATTTACAAATGCAAGGATGCAACTATATAATTAAAACGAAAAACTATTGATTCACCAACTGCCCTTCTAAGAATTTCTTCCATTCTTCGAGCATTTTGCCTTTTAATACACGGGAGAATTTGTGCTGGCCACCGATCTTGCCTTTCTTTTCCATAAAATCCATGAAAGTTTGTTCGGGTAGTACGGTTACGAAAATATCTTTTAGGGCGTGTTTTCTTTCTACTTCGTAATCGTCGTTTATCTCTTTTATTTTTTGATCGAGTAAATATTTTATTTGGTTACTGTCAACCTGATCGTTAGTAGCAATATACCATTGATGCGCAAAGAAATTTCCATAAGGAATACCCGCTACTGTAAATTCAGGAATGGAAATATTTAATTCTTCGCTTACCATTTCTATGGCCTTGTTCATATTATCAACACTCAAATGTTCGCCTACTAAACTTAAAAAATGTTTGGTACGGCCGGTAATAATGATCTCGCTATTTTCTCTGTCAATCAACCTTACAGTATCTCCAATAGCATAGCGCCATGCACCAGCGTTGGTACTTATCAATAAAGAATAATCTTTATTCTCTTCGATCTCGTGGATCATATATGCTTCAGGAGCATCTACCATGTTTCCATCAACATCAAAATTATTTTCATCAAAAGGAACAAATTCAAAGAAGATATTATTATTTAGTGCCAGGTGCATTCCTATTGCATCTTGTCTGTTTTGATATGCAAGGAACCCTTCGCTTGCCAGGTATGTTTCTATGTATGTAATAGGCTTACCTAATAATTTCTCGAATCCTTTTTTATAAGGTTCCATCGCAACACCGCCATGAACATAAAAAGATAAATTCGGCCACATATCGTGGATATTATTTAACTGATAACGTTCAATAATTTTTTCCATGCACAATTGCAACCATGCAGGAACACCTACTATAAATCCAATATCCCAACTTGGCGCTTTTTCTACGATCTCATCTAATTTTTTGGCCCAGTCTTTTTCACGTGCAATCTTTTTGCCTGGTTTATACAAGCCTAATCCTTGAAATAATAATGGGATATTTTTTTGTTGGATACCGCTCAGATCACCGGCGTAATATGTTGGACCTTTTTGTAATTGTGTACTGCCGCCCAATATCATCCACCCTTTTCCGATAGCGCTTTTTGGTACGTCTTCATATTTAGATAGCGTCAAAAATTGTCTAAAGCTAGTGATCGTATTACTACGGATCAATTCTTTTGTAATAGGGATATACTTACTAGCAGCTTCGCTGGTACCACTACTTAATGCAAAATATTTTATTACACCCGGCCAGCAAACATCAGGAATTCCTTCCAGGGTTTTATGCCACCACTGTTCGTATAACTTACTATAATCATATGCGGGAACGTATTGTTTGAATTTTTTTCCGGGATGAGGATCAAGCAATATATCATCAAACCTGTATGCTTGTCCAAATTGAGTAAACCTTGCTTTGCGCAGCAATTTCTTCAACACTTTCAATTGCTGTCGCTTAGGTGTACTAACCCTACGGTTAAGTACCCTGGCTATGCTTGCAGGAAGTTTAATATCGAATAATGCCATGCTTTCGTTAAAACAGTTAAGTGCGAAATTAGTGTTTATAGCTCTTTTTACGGCAACATTTTATAAACGAATGGTTGCCAGTCTATTATTGACGTAAAATACCGTTTTTTATTGTTGATTATACTATCTTTCTTGCCGGAATTATTGTCAGCTAAAATCAAGCTGGCAGGCATAAAAACAGTAAAAGGAGTTTTTTTAACCAATTTATCCTAGTTTTACTTTATAATTGCATCTTATATGAAAATCATCTCTTAGAGATTTTGCTTTAAAACTGTTAGATTAATATTCAAATATATAACCGCACAAGTGCTTGCTATTTAAAAACTCAAAACGATGAAAAAAAACAACCTGTTTATTTATGCTGTATTATTATTTGTTGGCATAGTAATTTTTTCTTGCAAAAAGACCGCATCTAATGTTCTTACAGGAAACTGGAAATTAACTGCCGTACATAGTCGTATAATTACTCCCGGCGCTGTAGTCGATACATCATATTATGATTCAACTTACAATCCGGCTGCTTCTCAGATCTTAGAATTTAATGGAAATAATACCTATTCTATTACAGACTATTCTAAAACGCCACCCGCCGTTATTTATGGCAAATACACATTTAGCGGTGCTAGTATTGGGACGATGGTTATGACACCTAATCTTACCGACTCTATGCTTAATCCTATAGCTATTAATAATACTTATATTATTACACCTAGTAATAGCGTTGCAAATTCTACATTGGTTCTTATAACGTCAACAACTATACAAGGCAGTGCAGTATCAGACTCTTCATATTATGTATACTTCTAGTACTTTACTTATGGCATAGAATAATACTTAACTATAAAGAGCATAACAAAAGCCGCAAAGAGATACTTTTTAGTCTTTCTTTGCGGCTTTTTCTTTTTATCTCTCAAATCGACTTTCACAATCGACACTACTACAAAATAACTATTGTGCATCCTTATCTATAGCCTGATATATCACCTCTTGTATTTGTGTTCTTGTATTCATTTTTACAAGCTTTTTATTTTCTGCTCCTTGTGGTGTAACACGATTGCTTAAAAATACATACACAAGATTATATTTAGGGTCTACCCAAACAGCTGTGCCAGTAAAACCGCTGTGACCAAAAGCTTGTGGTGAAGCTGATTCGCAAGGATAGGGTTCTGTTCTACTTGCATTATCTTTTTCAGGTTTATCAAAACCGTAACCTCTTCTGCTCACTGCACTTTGATAAGATGTAAATAGGGCTATCGTTTTTTTATCAAGGAATTTTATACCATTGAATGTACCTCCATTTAACAACATTTGCATAACAACTGCCATATCGTATGCATCACTAAAAACGCCGGCATGACCAGAAACGCCACCAAACATAGCTGCACCCGGATCATGCACATCACCGCGAATCAATTGCATACGAAATTGTTTTTCATTTTCGGTTGGTACAATTTGATCTAGTGGTAAATGTTCTCTTGGATTAAACCCTATTGTTGTTAAACCCAAAGGTTTGTAGAAGGTTGCTTCTACATATTCATCTAAAGGCTTTTTAGTAATAGCCTCTATAACTTTTGCTAAGAAGATAAAATCATTATCGCTATACACATATTGTTCTGTTGCAGTCAACGGACTTTGCAAAATTCTTTTGTACATAGTATCTCTCCAGTCATTGCGCAAAAACAAATTGTCTGCCACGCGAATATTGAAAACCTCATTTTGTCTATGTGCATAATAGTTTGAATCAGGAATGCCGGTAACGCTATCAATCGTCTCTTTATAAAAATCGATGTAAGGAACAAGTCCGGCCTGATGTAATAATACATCTTTGATCAATAATTTTTCTTTATTAGTTCCTTTTGCCCATTGCAAATAATCGCCTAATGTTTTATTGATATTGAGCTTCCCTTCTTCATACAATTTCATAACGGCAAGGGTTGTGGCACAAATTTTTGTAACAGAAGCAACATCATAAACCGAAGATGTTGTTACAGATTCCGCATTGTCATAATTAAAATGGCCGAAGGCTTTTTGATACGCAATCTTTCCATCTTTTGCCACTAATACTACGCAGCCCGGTGTAGCGCCTGCCGCAATTGCTTCAGAAGCAATGCTATCTATTTTATTCAGCTTCGTAATATCAAATCCCACTTCATCTGCGCTAGTAGTAGGTAAAGAAAGTGGCATGGTCACTATGCCTGTACCAAATTTAAAATTATCGCAAACAGTTACGGGTAATTTTCCTGCATAATACATTTTACCCTGAAGCATATCTGCTGCGGTATTTTCAATGATACTGTCGTCTTCATAACAGGCTACTAAATTTGGAGCATCGCACCAGTTTTTAATTGCATAAGGGTTACCAAAAACAAATGTAATGGCATCTGTCTGTTGCTGCAATTTTGAAACAAAATCAACAGCCGAATTACTAATGCCAAAATTATTTGCAGGCGTACGATTATAATTGTGAATGCTTATAACAACTTTTAGGTAATCTTCTTTTATCAGATTAATAAGTGAATCTGTTTTTGTTGAATCCTGATTGTAATTGAAATAAAAAGCATCTGCATTGTAATCTGTTTTCATGCGTTTAGCAAAAACAGTGGCGCTATCAATACCAATACCTACATAAGCAATCGTTGCAGGTGTTCTGTTTGGAATTTGTAAAGGAAAGAA
>Ga0210386_10004689_pt1 | contig 11251 bp, 10 predicted proteins | sample IncBWH32OmetaG_FD_160091 | JGI IMG/M metagenome (GOLD analysis project Ga0210386, IMG submission 160091) | Forest soil microbial communities from Barre Woods Harvard Forest LTER site, Petersham, Massachusetts, United States - Inc-BW-H-32-O ... | reverse complement strand
CGGCAGCGCCCTGCAGCAGTTGAAGCGTTACGAAGAAGCGTTGGCGTCCTTCGACAAGGCCGGTTCGCCGCAAGCCTTTGGCGGCGCGGCCATGGCCGCGCTCAACCTGTGCGACTGGGACCGGGTGGACAAGATCGCGCCGGAAATGGCGCGCAGGATCGGGGCCGGTGAAATCGTGTCGCCCTGGGTCCTGCTGGGTTACAGCGGCGATGAAGTCTTGCAGCGCCGGTGCGCCGCCCAGGTGATCGCAAAACGCTTTCCACAGCCGCTCGCGCCAATGGCCGAAGGCCGCCATCGCCACGACCGCATCCGGCTTGCCTATATTTCTTCCGATGTCGGCCATCACCCGGTCGCGACCCATATCGTGCAGGTGATCGAAAGCCATGACCGCGGCCGGTTCGAGGTGATCGGCGTGAGCACCAATCGCGATGACGGCAGCCCGCAGCGCCAGCGGCTGGTCGCGGCTTTCGACCGCTTTATCGACGGCCATGGCCAGGTACCGCTCGCCACTGCGCAACAATTGCGCGCGCTGGAAGTGGACATCCTGGTGGACCTCAACGGCCACACCAGGGACGACAATTTCGATGTCCTCTGCCACAGACCCGCGACCGTGCAGGCAAGCTGGCTGGGCTATGCCGGCACGACGGCGGCACCCTTTGTCGATACCCTGATCGCCGATCAAATCGTGGCGCCGGATGAAAGGGCGTTCTCCGAACAGCTGGCTTTGCTGTCCTGCTTTTTCCCCAATGACAATGGTCGCGCCATCGGACAGGCGCCCTCGCGCCGCGAAACAGGGTTGCCCGAGGGAGCCTTTGTCTTCTGCTGTTTCAACGCCAATTGGAAAATCACCAGGCCCGTCTTCGCGATCTGGATGCGGCTGCTGGAGCAGGTGCCCGGCAGCGTGCTGTGGCTGAAGCAGCCCGGCGAGAAAACCAGGGCCAATCTGGTTGCCGCGGCCAAAGACGCCGGCATCGATCCGTCACGGCTGATTTTCGCCGGCACGGCGGCCTTGCCCCGGCATCTGGCGCGCCATCAACTGGCCGATCTCTTTCTCGACACCCTGCCCTATAACGCCCACGCCACGGGTTGCGACGCCTTGTGGGCGGGCCTGCCGCTTCTGACCCAGCGTGGCACCGCCTTTGCCGGGCGCGTCTGCGCCAGTCTTCTGACCGCACTGGACCTGCCGGAACTGATTGCCGAAACCGCCCACCAATATGAGTCTACCGCCCTGGCGCTGGCGCGTGATCCGGCCCGGCTCAAGCACTTGCGGGCGCGCCTGGCCGCAAATCGCGCGGCTTCGGTTCTGTTCAATACGGCGCGGCTCACGCGCGAGATCGAAGCGCTTTATGAGAAGATGCTAGCTTCCGCTGTGTAGCTCGCCCCGGATGCGCTCGACAGTTTCCGCCGACACCGCCGGCGCTCTATTGCCCCAATTGTTGCGCACATAGGTGAGAATATCCGCCGCCTGCTGGTTGCTGAGTTTCCAGCCCAGGCTGGGCATCGCAGGGCCCGTCGGTGCTCCAGTGGTCGCCGCAGCCCTGGTACCGGCCAGCACCACCCGCACGATGGTATTGTCACGCACCTGCAGCACATTGGGATTGGCGGCCAGCGGCGGGAACAGGGCGTTGCCCTTGCCGTCGGGGCCATGACAGGCCGCGCAGTTGATGTCATAGCCGTCCTTGCCGGCCTTCATCTGCGCTTCCGCGCCCGTGGCGGGCCCCCCATTGCCGTGGCTCGCCGGCAAGTCCTTCAGATAGACGGCAATTGCCGTGAGATCGGCATCGTTCATCTGCGAGGAGGAATTCTCCACCGCCTCCGCCATGGGGCCGGAAGCGATGGAATGGGCATTGCGCCCGGTCTTGAGGTAATCGACGATATCGGCCGTGCTCCAGCGACCCAGTCCGGCATTGGGGTCGCTGGTGAGATCGGGCGCGTACCAGCCCTGCAGCACCGCCCCGGTCAGCGGCCCCTTGTCGGCGCCGAGCATGGTCTTGGGTGAGTGGCAGGCGCCGCAATGGGCCGGCCCGTTCACCAGATAGTCGCCGCGATGCCAGGCATCAGACTTGCCAACGACATCTGAGACCCGGATGCTCGAAGGCGCAAACAGGCTCCAGCCCGCCATCATGATGCGCATGTTGAACGGAAAATGCAGCTGGTTGACGTCGACGCTGTTCTTCACCGGCTTGACGGTCTGAAGCCATGACCATAGCGCGGCGACGTCGCCGTCGCTCATGCGCGCATAGTACGGATAAGGCATGGCCGGATAGAGCCGCTTGCCGCCCGGCGCCAATCCCTGCTTCATCGCGGCGCGGAAATCGTCCGCTGTGTAATTGCCGATGCCGGTGTCCTTGTCCGGCGTGATGTTAGGCGTGACCAGCTTGCCGAACGGCGTCATCAAGGTGACACCGCCGGACAGGTCCTTGCCATGGCAACCGGCGCAGTCGCCCAGAATGGCCTGGTATTTGCCGGCATCGTCCGCGAAAGCCGATGTCGACAGGGCCGCGAAGGCCGCAACAAAAATAACTTGCTTCATGCCGGCACCAGCGCGCCGGGATTCTTGATGTATTTGGTGGTAATGGCCTCCGCCGCCCAGAAGGCCAGTGCCCCCACCGTGCCGGTCGGGTTCATCCCCGCATTATGGGCGAAGGCCGATGCCCCGATCACGAAGACATTGGGCACGTCCCAGCTCTGGAGATATTTGTTCACGGCGCTGGTCTTGGGATCGCCCCCCATCACCGCGCCGCCGGTATTGTGGGTGGACTGGTAGGGCACCGAGTTCCAGCCTTTCCTCAGTCGCGAAACCGCCGAATATTTGGCGTTGAACGGCTTGAGCATCTTTTCCATCTGATCCGAAAGATAATTCGACATGGCGATGTCATTGTCGGGGAAATCGAACGTCACCCTCAGCAACGGCCGTCCATGGCGGTCGGTATAGGTGGGATCGAGGTCGAGATAATTCTCCCGCACCGGATAGGACGAGCCCTGCGAGCCGAAGCCCATCGCATTCTGATAGCCCTCCGCTGTTGCCTGCTTCCATTTGGCGCCCCAGCGCGGCGTGCCCGGCGCGGTCGGCCGGTTGGAGATCGGCCGGCCGTTGGTCACGGTGCAACTGATGCCCGCGCCGCCCACGAAATCCAATTTGGAATGGTCGAAGGCGTCACCATTAAAGTCATCGATGGTCTGGCCCAGCGAGCCTGCACCGATGAACGGGTTGAAGTGCTTGTCCTCGAACAATAGCCGCGCGCCTGCGCTGGTCTGATAGCAATAATTGCGTCCGACCACGCCCTTGCCGCTGACGGGATCGTAAGGCGCGCCGATCTTTGACAGCAGCATCATGCGCACATTCATCAGTCCATAGGCGCAGACCAGCACCATGTCGCCGGGCTGCTCGACCTCCACGCCATGCGCGTCCAGATAGGTGACGCTCCTGGCGTGCTTGCCGTCTGCGGTGAGATTGATCTTCAGCACCTCGCATTCGGTGCGGGCCTCGAAGTTGGGCTTTTTGACCAGAACCGGCAAAATGGTGGTCTGGGCGCTGGCCTTGGAATAGTTGCCGCAGGCAAAGCGCTCGCAAAAGCCGCAATAGCTGCACTGGCCCATGCGCACGCCCAGCGGATTGACATAAGCCTGGGAGAGGTTGGCCGAAGGCAGCGGGAAAGGATGAAAGCCCAACTCCTTCATCTTGTCCGCGAACAGGGCGGACGCGTAGGGCATCCGCATTGGCGGATTGGGATAGTCGCGCGCGCGCGGGCTTTCGAAGGGATTGCCGCCGGGCTGGATCTGGCCCTTGAGATTGCCGGCCTTGCCGGATATGCCGCCGAGATATTCGAACTTGTCGAAACTGGGTTCGATCTCGCTCCAGCTCACGCCCCAGTCCTGCAGCTGCAGGTCCTTGATTTTGCCGGCACCGTAGCGCTTGGTCAGGTGTGTCTTGATCTCAAAATCCGAATCCCAGAAGCGCCAGGTATGGCCGTTCCAATGCACCCCCGCGCCGCCGACGCCGTTGCCCGGCAAAAAGCTGCCATAGTCGCGCATCGGCAGAGCGGTTTGCGACAGGCTGTTGCGCATGGTCATGGCTTCGACCGCCGGCTGCAGGAACAGGTCCTTGCGGATGGCGAAGCGCAACTCGTCCTGCATGTAACCGATGTTGAAATCGGTGGCAGTGTCGCGCCAGGGACCGCGCTCGATGGCGACCACGTTCAAGCCGGCATCGGTCAGCTGCTGCGCGAGAATCGATCCCGTCCAGCCCAGGCCGATGATCACCGCGTCCTTCTTGGGCAGCAGGCGCGCCACGTTCAGGCCTCCTTCCCATAAATGGAGACCGGGCCCTTCGGATAAGGCACATTGTGCTTGTCGATATGGTCGCGATAGTCGTAACGCGCGCCCGGGAAGCCCACCATCTTCCAACTCGCCATGCCGCGATTGCCGCCATAAAGCGGATCGGCGAAGAAGCCTTCCATGGTGTTCTGCAGCACCAGCTCGAAAAATTCCTTGGTCGAAAAGCCCGGCCGCAGCTTGAGCTTGATCTTGCCGCCGTCGAGCCCCGCCAGCACTTCGTCCTGTTCCTCGGCCGCCAGCGCCACGAAATTCTTCTTGTAGGTGGTGTTGGTGTAGTCATCGAGCGCGCGCAGGCCCAGGCGATAGCGTCCAGCCGGAGCGAGGTCGCCTTGATAGCCCTGGGTGGAAAGTCCTGGCATGAAAGGCCCCTTGGTATAGAGCCGCGAGGCTTGGCCGAACGATCCCGCAAGTTGGCGGTCGATGAACACCGCGCAGCCGCAATCCTTGCCGCCGGGTGAGAGATGATCGGCCGGGATCAGCCGATCGACGATGGCTTCCACCGTCGCGGCCTCGCCTGGGTGGAAGAAATACCAGCCCAAAGGATTGACCGGCTTGGGCGGCTCACCGGCGAAAGGCGACCAGGGCAGTTGACCGGAAATGGTCTCGCCGCGCGCGGTGGCGGCGAGGATCGGCACAGCCGCGGCCGAAGCCAGCAGCCGGCGGCGGCTCAACACATGAAGCATCACGTCCCCGGCCCTTCCCGATTCTGTTCTGGTTGGCGCTGATCCTAAGCACAGGTCCCAGCCGGAGCAAATTTGGCGGCTTTTTTTGCAGCCGCAAAACTGTGCGTGCCCGCTTTCTGGCCGGTCAGCGGAGTACCAAGAAACCTTTGGAACTATGGCTTTTCTGCGGAACGTCGGTGGCCGGGGCGGGTTCAGAATAAGGCTGGGGCAACCCCACTTCCACGGAGCTCATGACATGACCAACCAGAATCAATCTGGCCAGGACAATCAACAGCAGAAACACCAGAACCAGCCGCAGTCCGGCCAGCAGGCTGGCCAGCAGCAGCGCCAGCCCGGCCAGCAGGAAAAAGCGGGCCAACAGGGCCAGCATGGTGGCAAACCAGGCCAGCAGAATGAGGATCAGCAGGGCAACAAGCAGCGCTGACCACTTGGCTGAAAGGGAAAAGGGGCCCCTCCGTGGGGCCCTTTTTCTAATCCTTTGTGGTGATTGTATTCCCTGCCACGAAAGACCAAGGTCGTGGCATGGTCTCTAAAGCGCCCCAAGTCAGCCGTCTGCAAGCCGAACTGGCACGCCGGATTTTGCGCCATTTGCGGGAGAAAGGGATCCAGCCCGGCCATCATCTGGTCGAACTCGAATTGTGCCGCATTCTGGACGTGTCGCGCACCCCCGTCCGGGGTGCGCTTTCGCTTCTCGCGGCCGACGGCTTGGTGACGGCAAGACCCGGCCGCGGCTATGTGGTGGCCAAGCTCCCTCCTGAAGCCACGGAAGAAGAAAGATCCGGCGAGGACGCCGAGGACGCGCGCTTGTTTGAAGCCATGGCCATAGACCGAGCCAAAAGCGCCATGCCGGACCAGTTCACCCAGCAGGAAGTGATGCGCCGCTTCGGCGTCAAGCCCAGCACGGTCATGAGCGTGCTGCGCCATCTGGCCGAACTCGGGCTTGTCGAGCGCAAGCCCGGCAATGGCTGGGCCTTTGTGGCCGACCCCTCGCGCATCCTCAACGAAAGCTATGCCTTCCGCCGCGCCTTGGAGCCACAGATCCTGCTGCAGCCGGGATTCAAGCTCGACCGCGCCTGGGCGGAGAAGGCGCGCGCCCAGCACCTGAAGCTGCGCAGGACGCCATGGCATGCGGGGGACGGCACGCACTTTCATGCCGTCAACGCCGAATTTCACGATCAGCTGGCGCGAAGCTCGGGCAACCGTGCCATGCTGCGCGCGGTCGAGCGCCAGAACCAGTTGCGCCACTTCCTGATCGGGCAGTGGGACTATCCCATGGAGCAAGTCCACAGTGCGATCGACGATCATCTGGAAATACTGGCGGCGCTGGAAGCCGGCTATGCCGATAAGGCCGCAGCGCTGATGCTGCACCACCTGACACAGAGCGCATCACAGTCGCAAAAAGACGAAGCGGCCTGACCTCTGGTGTCATGCCCGCTCCCTCGGGCTCGCGGCGTTCGCGGGAATGACATTCAATAAATATCCCTTCGGTAAAGCCCGCTCTGCGTCATCTGGTCGAGCTTGTCCTCACCCAGAATGGCAATCAGCGCGTCTTGCACACCGGCCGCCATCTCCATCCCGCCGCAGACCAGGATGGAAGCGCCCTTTTCCACCATGGCACGCACGTCGTTGCCGGCATCGGCCACCAGGTGCTGCACATATTTCGCAGGCCTGCCGTCGCGTGAAAACACCAGGTCGGTCCGCGCCAGGGTGCCGTCGGCTGCCCAGGCGGCAATTTCATCGCCATAATAAAGATCACTGACCCGGCTGCGCTCGCCGAACAAGAGCCACGCCCCGCCCAGCCTTTTCTTCCGGCGCCACAACAGATGCGCGCGCAAGCCCGCGATGCCGGTGCCCGCCCCGATGAGGATTTGCGGACTGTCTCCGCTTTCCCCGGCCGGCGGCGGCTGGAAATTGGGATTGGGGCGCAGGCGCAGCTTGATGATCCCGCCCACATCGCTGGTGTGCGTCAGCCAGCCCGAGCCCAGGCCCAGGCTGCCGTCGTCCTTCACCGCCTTCCGCACCAAAAGCTCCATGCGGCCGCTTTCCGGGAGCGAGGCGATGGAATATTCCCGGGCCCCATAGCCTTCCAGCCGCTCGACCAGCCATGCGAGCGAGATGCCTTCCACTTCATGAGCTCTCGGAAGGCGGGAATGGGCGATGATATCGCGCAAATAGGTCCAGTGGCCACGCCACTTGAAACTCAATGTCCCGTCCAGCCCGTGTTCGCCCAGAAAGCTGTCCACCGCGGCCTCGCTGTTGCGCGGCCAGATCTCGGCAATATCGCCCGCAGTCCAGCTGAGATGCGCCGGGTTCTTCGGCGTCAGCGCGACAGCCCAGGCTTCTCCGCCGGGGCTGCCGGAATTGAGCAGCCGGCGTTCTGCCAAAATCCAGTCTTGCGGCGCGCCGGGCATCAGCTGCTCGACACTGGTGTCGGCGCCCAGCTTGGTGAGTTGCTCGCACCATCTGGTCATGGCGGCGTCATCGTCATCGCCATTGACACAGATCGCGTCAAACAGGCGCGCCGCCTTGGCCGCTGCCAGCCAGCGGTCCATGCTCCGGCCAAAGCCGCAGAAGGTGGCGTCGTATTTGCGGTCGCCCAGCGCCAGCACGGCGAAGCGCAAGCCCTTGAGCTGTGGCAACTGCACCATCTGCTTCCGGGCGAAGGCACGCGCGGAATCAGGCGCCTCGCCCGCGCCATAGGTGCTTGCGACCACCAGCAAGGTGCCCGCCTCGGCGAGATCGGACGCCGTCAAGCCCCCCAGCGCCGCCACCCGGACAAAGGAACCGCTTCCCGCAAGCGCATTGGCGCTCAACCAGGCGATGCGCTCCGCCGCCCCGGTTTGGCTCGCAAAGGCCACCAGAATCTTGCCGCCAACCTTGGGCCTGGACCGGAACAGGGAACCGAAAACCATGAGCCGCGCACTAACATGCGCCAGGACCAAGCGCAAACCCCCGTATTTCAATGGCTTTTGCGGGAAACGGCGCGGCAGCCGCAGGCGGGCGGAACGGTTCATGCGACCGGGAACCCGCCTTGAGCGTTGTAACCGGCAGACTTAAAGCCGGAGAAACCATGCACGTGAACATCATCATGATTCAGCCCCTGATCGCGCTGCTGTTCGGCATCCTGGTCCTGATCCTGCCGCGGCTGCTGAATTATCTGATCGCGATCTATCTGATCTTCATCGGCCTGATCGGCCTGTTTCCCCACATGTTCACCACCACCGTTTGAAGGAGCCCTACCCCATGACCGCGCAAAACGGCCCGCACAGCGAAAAGCCGCATGAGAAGATGCCCGAGCATCTTTCCACCGCGAAAGTTTGCACGACCAAGGAAGAAAAGATCGACGCCCAGATGGCCGATTCCTTCCCCGCCAGCGATCCGCCATCCTTTTCGGGCGGCAATCACATCATCGGCGCGCCAGCAGACCGGGAAAGCGATTCACCGGCGCCCGATCATCCCAGCGTGGTGGAGGCGGAAAAGAAGGTCAAACAGGGCGCCGCCGCCACGCCGCATAAATATTGAGTGCGATTCTGAAAATTCCGGAGTTGCATAAAGAGTCCCGGTATCTCTTGACTGCGCGTTAACGCGAAATCCCTAGGCTCCTTCTCGGGCAAGGGGGCGGTCCATCAGGAGCCGCTCATGAAGATCGTTACGTTCAAGCAGGGCAACATCGCCGCCGGATCCAAGGCTTCGGCGGTAAACCTTCAGGCCTTGCCACCACCAACCACAAAAAGATGGCTCGCGCGCCGCAAGGCTGCCGTCGTCGCCGCCGTCAATGGCGGCGTGCTGACCGTCTCGGACGCCTGCCGCCGCTACGGGCTTTCGCCCGAGGAATTTGCGGAATGGGAAAGGCATTACGAAGCCGAGGGTCTCAAAGGCCTGCGTGCCGGAGTGCGGCTACGCAATCCGGATTATCCGATGAATTAGCCGCCTATCGTGGCCAGCACGCCGCTTTCCGTCAGGATCTGCGGCAGGATCACCGGCGTGGCGGCGTGCGGCGCGTAGTAGAGATAGAGCGGCACGCCGGAACGGCCATTGTCCTTCAAGAGCTGGGTGATCTCGGGATTCTGGTTGGTCCAGTCGGCCACCAGATAGGCCACATTCCTGCTGGCGAAAGCGCCTTTCACAGAGGGCCGTGACAGCACCGCGTCTTCATTGACCAGGCAGGTGATGCACCAGGCGGCGGTGGCATCCACAAAGACCGGCTGGCCTGAGGCGCGCAAGGCGGCGAGCTTTGCCGCGCTGTAGGCCTCGCCCGCCTTAGCGCTTGAGACAAGCGGCTGGGCCGCCGCATCGCGCAGCAGGCTCAGGCCATAAAGCCCGCCCAGCAGAACCAGCAGCGCCAGGCCCGCGCCGAGCCCCTGGCGGCGGCCATTGCGGGTTGTGCTCCACAGCCAGGCCGCCAGCGCCAGCGCAATGCAGGCGGCCAGAATGATGGCGACACCGCGCGGGCCCGATTGCTGGGCCAGCACCCAGACCAGCCAAGCGGCCCAGCCGTACATGGGAAAGGCCAGGAACTGCTTGAAGGTCAGCATCCAGGCGCCGGGTTTGGGAATGAAAGCAAGAGCGCGCGGCCACATCCCGACAAGCAGGAACGGCAGCGCAAAACCAAGCCCCAGGCTGACAAACACCGTGAGCGCGATGACGGCACTTTGGCTCAAGGCAAAGCCCAGCGCCGCCGCCATGAATGGCGCGGTACAGGGTGCCGCCACCGCCACGGCCAGGACCCCGGTGAAGAACGCGCCGCTGACGCCGCTTTTCTGGGTGAGGCTTTCTCCCGCGGTGATGCTGCCAACTTCAAACAATCCCGAAAGGTTCAGGGCCACCGCGAATACCAGCAGCGCAAAGCCCGCCACCGCCAGGGGCGACTGAAGTTGGAAGCCCCAGCCCACGCTCTGGCCTCCTTGACGCAAGAGCAGGATTGCCAGGCCCAGCACGGCAAAACTCAGCACCGCGCCGGCGGCATAGGCGAAGCTCTCGCCGCCCCCGCGGCTGCCATGGTTCGCCAGCGACAGCGCCTTCATTGCCAGGATCGGCAATACGCAGGGCATCACATTCAGGACCAGGCCGCCCGCGAAGGCCAGCAACAGCGCCAGCCAAAGACTGAGATCGCCGCTTTCGCTGTCCGAGAATTCCGCCGGCGGCACCGGACCTTGCGGGGCGCTGACCTCCAGCGCCTGGGTCGAGCCGTCCGTGGAGGTGAGTACCAGCAGGCCTTCCACCGGCCCCTTGACGTTGGTGCCCGGCGCCAGCCTCAGCACCAACCCATCAGCCGCATAGCCGACACGTTGCGGCGCCGCGTTCTTGATGATGCCGCTGCCGGCCGGAAAGAAGTCTGCGGTTTTGGGATGCGCCGCCGCCAGAGCGGGCGCGGCAACGTAAAGGTCCAAGGTGTTGCCCAGGGCATAGGTGAGCTTCCAGGGCGAGGCCACCGGCAACAACCCGCGCGCCGCCGCGAAATCCTTCGCCACCGCCGGATCCGGGGTTTGTGGACCGACCGGCAAGGTCAAGGTAAGCGCGGCATCTTCCGGCACGCAAATCTGCTGACACACCAGCCAGCTTGCATGGGCGCTGATGGTGACGGGAGCTTTTGCGTCGCCCGGCGCAGTCAGCGTCGTCAAAAGCCAGGGCGTGCCTTCATAGCCATAATCCATCAGCGGGCCGACCGGCAGGCGCTTGGGCCTGGGCCACTGGATCGGACCTGCCTTCCAGCCGGCCGGCAATGTCCATTGGATATCGGTGGGTGCGCCGGCATCGCCGGGATTTTTCCAATAGGTGTGCCAGCCTGGCGCGATCTTCTCTTCCAGCGCCACCGTGATGGTGCCGCTGGGCGCGATGGCTTTGTCCTCCGCCACCAGCCGGGCATGGACCTTGGGCGGGCCTTCCTGCGCCAAGGCCGGAACGGCCGCCAGCAGCAGAAGCAGGAAAGGAAGAAGCCGTTTCATAATCCTGCCCTATAGCGCGATACCATGCTATTCGCCAGTTTTGGCGGGCCGGTTACCCGTCTCCGGAGCGGTTCATGCGGGTAACAGGGGGAAATTTTCGCGGCAGGCTGCTGGTTTCGCCCCGTGACATGTCCGTGCGGCCAACCTCCGACCGCACGCGACAGGCAATATTCAACATGCTGCGGCACAAGGACTTCGGCATCGGCTTTTCCCTTGGCGGCGCGACCGTGCTGGACCTGTTTGCCGGCACCGGAGCACTCGGGATCGAGGCCCTGTCCCATGGCG
>Ga0210386_10004688_pt1 | contig 11253 bp, 14 predicted proteins | sample IncBWH32OmetaG_FD_160091 | JGI IMG/M metagenome (GOLD analysis project Ga0210386, IMG submission 160091) | Forest soil microbial communities from Barre Woods Harvard Forest LTER site, Petersham, Massachusetts, United States - Inc-BW-H-32-O ... | reverse complement strand
GGTCAACCAATCATCCCAAACTTGGCAGACCTCATCCATTGCCGCGGACAGCCAGCGTAACCGCCGCCCGGGCTTTTGCCCCTGTTACTCAGTATCTGGCTATCCCACAAATCAAACCACGATTTCGGGCGCCATAGCGGCGCACAACGGCGCACAGCGTCAGCCGCATCCAACCGAACAGCAAGCCCTGGTGATGCTCGGCGCGCTGGCGGGCATGCCGGGGCGTTAGGCCGCCGCGTTCCCTTATCGTTCTGCCCGTCCTACCATGAGGTATGGGCGACACGCCGCGCTTCCTGCTCAATGTCCGATGCGTTGATCTGATCGGTTGGTGGTTGCGGGTAGAGTGCCCAGCGTGCGGTGGCCGGTCAGTCAATTGTGCTGAGTATTTGACCGAGTGGTGGTGTTGTTGGCTTTGCCGACCGGCATGCACTTACCATCCACCATGGTCTGGCCCTCCGGACATGCGGCGGGAGCGGGAGTTGGGGCGGTGATATTGCCGGTGTTCGACTTGGAGGCATTGTAGTTGATAGATGCTGCGTGACTCGGAGGCGTAGGGATCAACATCGCAACACCAGCGGCAGCGGCGCACAGAACCTTATTCATGGTCCTCTCCGACGTTTCCTCGATCGGCGGCAAACCGTCCGATCGGGCTCGAAACTGCGCCGGCTTCTGATGCGGAGCAACAACAATCTGAGTCAGGCCAAGACGGCATCGCCGCCGGCACAGTGGTAGAGGCAACCCAGGGAAGCCGCACGGGCTGCGCCCCGCGGGCCTCCTTCTGTCAGTGCCGCGGGCGGCTAGCGCGGGCGGCGATGGTCACCAATCCAGCGGATCGAGCGTATGGGCAACAAGCGCCCGGTGGCCGGCGCGTGGAAATGGTCGCCAACGCCGCGGACCGGGCGCACGGCCGGCAAGCACCGGGGGGGTGGTCCATACAGGTCACGCTGCCTGATCCGGGGTATGTGGGGGCGATGTGAGGCGGCATAGGGCCGCAGCACCCGCCGGCCAGTCAGCATTGTTCGTCGGGGTTGGTCGGGACCAGCCGGAGCGGAGCGGCGTCCGGCGGTGACTGATCACGCACCTGTGCCGCGATCTTGTCCGCGAGCGCCGCCATTGCCTCGCCCCACCGCTCGGGGAAACATTCGTTGAACACGGCGGACGCGGCCAGCACCAGGAGAAGCTACAGTTTGGCACGCTGGTCGATCAGGGATTGGGCGATCGGACGGTGGTGAGCTTGAAGTTCAAATGCTCGCGGTGTCGATCGCGGCTGACGGAATTCGTCGTGTCAGGTTCGCCCATGAAGCCGCGGGGTTAATGCTGCCGACCGCACGCCTAGACGTGAAAGTCAGTGTGATGTGCGGTGGGGTTACCTGGACCAACCAGGCCGACGTCCTGCTGGATTATGGGGATAATGAAACGGTGGTCTGGCGCTGCCCTCCCCCCGGTGAATTCAAAGGCAGTGACGTACCGATTTAAGACACCGGAGGGGTACCCACCAGGGCCATCGTCGAAACTGGCCGGTGTGAGCGTTTTCATGACCAGGGTCTCCCTAGTCTTGCCACAGCGCAACATTTCGCCATAGGCAAAAGTAACCTGTCAAAGGCGCCAAAGGCCCTCCCGGCGGGTCTGAGCGGCAAAGAAAAACCGCCCCAGCGTGAACCGGCCCGGTGAGTTGTACTGCTTTGTCCCCGAGAGGGACGCACTACGCTAGCGCATCATTCCGGCCGGGGCGAGTCGATTTGGACGGCTTGGGAATGCGGAGAATGGTGGCTGGTCGGCGATTTCTGTTATAATACGGCTTAGATACGATCGCCTTGGCCGAGCACAGGGGGTAGCCATGAGACAGTCAAGAATCGTTGCAACGGCCGCGCTTGCCGGCTTGATCGCGCTGCCGCTGAGCGCGCCGGCGCGGGCCCAATGCACATTTGGGTGCAATAGGTACGAGCAAGGGCAATGCGTCGAGTACCGGCAGTGCTCTCCTGGCACATCCACCCCATCCGCCCCTGCCGCCAGCTATGGCGCGATCGCCTATGGGCGCACCAGTGGGGCCTGGGGCACCTCTTATCAGTGGGGCAACCAAGCGAAAGCCGAAAGCGAAGCCATGCGCAACTGCGCGCAGCACGGCAACGACTGCGAAGTGATGGTATGGTTCGAGCGGAAATGCGGGGCGGTCGCTGCGGACGGCGTCACGACCGCCTATTGGGCGCTTGGCGATAGTGAAGCCCAGGCGCGCGCTGACGCCCAGGACCAGTGCGTGAAGGGGGGAGGCAAGGCGTGCAAGGTGCAGGTCTACCAGTGTTCGAAGTGAAGGTTGCAGACGTGCGGTGCCGCGGCAAGGTGTGTGTGCCGCCGCGGCCGTGACGATGTTGTCGAGTTCCGTGGCTGGGTCGCACCAGATTTGGTGCAGCTCGACCGCCACCTTCGGCTTGCGAAGGTCGTCGTGGATCCACTGCAGAACCGGGGCCGCCCCGACGAAGCAGAGCGGCCCAGATCCAGGCGGGTCGGATCGTCAGGCGGCCGGCGGCGGGACCAGCCTTCCCCCTTCGACGACCCGCAAGCCAGGATGAGGCCGGGGCTGACGTGGGCGGGGGTTCAGCAGCTCGGCGCCGTACCGCCGCCCTAGTTCCGCAAAGTGTTCGACGAGCGGTCCGTACCCGGCTGCGGCCTGCTGCGCCAGGCGGACGGCGTTGTCGAGGTTGCGCTGGCGCAGGTCGGCCGCCAGTTGCCGCATCATAACTGGCATATCTCGCTCGTGCGCCAGTTCTGTCTCGGTCTTCGGCGGCAGGTCCGGCAGTTCGATCGGGCTGGTCGGCGGGGGCTTTGCAGCGCGCTTGCGCCCGTTGTTGCGCTCGCTCATATCGCCCCCCTTTCCAGATGAACCCGGCCCGGATCAGCAGGGGCGCCCCCGGCCTGCGCCGCGATGCCTTCCATAGCTGCGAACGCCAGCAGCTCGGAAAGTCCGTGGCTCATGAGTGCGATGTTGCCGTCCCAATCCTTGGGGGCACGCGCTACCGCTGCGCGCGCCGAGGCTAGAAAGCCGGCCGGCGGGGTCGGGTTGTCTAGGTCCCAAATCCGATTCCCGATCTGCCGGTATTCCTGGGTAAATGGTTCGAGGGCCACTTCCTGCTCCTCCTCCGTCATCGTCGCGTAGATCGTTGCCTCCTCGGCCGCGATCACCACCAGCCGGTCGCAAAGGCTGATCCACTCGGCGTCGCCGCCACCGGCTGCCATAGCAGCGTCAGCGGTAGCCCCATGCGCCGCTGTGGCGATCGCAGCGCCCGCCAGTAGCGTTGCGGAGAGGCCGGCGAGTAGGCGGCGGCGGGATGGGATAGTGGATGTGTCGGGGTGTGTTCGTTCGTGGTCGCGTGCGTTGTGCATGCGAGGCTCCTACTTCGTGCGTTGCCGGAGCGCCGCAGTGTTCATGCCGCAACGATCCGGGGGTTGAACACCCGGAAGTAGACGGGCCGACATGCCTTTACGCTTGCGCGCTGGACATTCGCATGCCGCCCCCGGACCTATCTGCAGACCGCCTGTCGTTGGCGGTGGTCGCCACTTCTCGGAGAGTTCAAGCTCCATCACGGACGTTGCGCCGGCGGGAATTCGATTGTCAACTGTATTGGTGCGCGGTCGAAGCAGCGCCGATCAAGGGAGACGCCCGATGCGTATGATGTGCAAGGTCTCGATACCAGTCGATACAGGAAACGCCGCGGTCAGAGATGGCAGCATTGTTCAGAAGATCCAATCGATCCTCGGTGAGATGAACCCCGAGGCGGCGTACTTCACCGACGACGGCGGGAAGCGAACGGGCCTGATTTTCTTCGACATGGCGGACACGTCGGAGATTCCAGCGATCGCCGAGCCCTGGTTCCTTGCGTTCAACGCTAGCATCGAGCTCAAGGCTGTGATGAATGCCGACGATCTCGCGAAGGCTCATCCGGGGTTGATTGCGGCGGCCAAGAAGTACGGCTGACGCCATGCGGCGTTGCCTTCCATGTCTACGATTCCGTGCCTGTTGCGTGGACCGGCAATCGGGCGGTCGTTGCGATCAACAGGAAGGCGGGGCGGTCCTGGCTGGTGACAGCCGGGGCCGCTTCGGGTATGCGATTGCGAGCAATTCGGGGGGCGTCATGCTCCGGCCAACGGCAACCAAACAGAAAACAGAACAATGACCCGCGACGTCGACGCCTACTGGCGCGACGGCTTTCATCATGTCCCCGGCTGGCTTGCCGCCGACCTGCTGCCCTATCTGCATAGGCTCATGGCCGCCCAGCGCGAGGCCGGAACGAAAGGCAACGTCGCGGAGATCGGTGTCTATCGTGGCAAATTGCTGCTCGCGATGGCGCACATGACCGCGCCCGGCGAGCGGTGTGTCGCCATCGATATCTTCGACGACCAGGCCAAGAACTTGGACGGTTCCGGCAACGGCGCGATGGCGCCACTGCATGACAACTGGGGTCTATATGTGCCACCCGACTCCGAGCTGATCCCGATCCAGACCGACACGCTGGCCATGACAATCGCTCAGCGCGTTGATCTCGCCCAGCACCATGGCCCATTCCGCCTGTTCAGTGTGGATGGCGGAGAGGGTGGGATTCGAACCCACGGTACGCTTGCACGCACAACGGTTTTCGAGACCGCCCCGATCGGCCACTCCGGCACCTCTCCGTGGCGGGCGCTTATAGGGACGCGGCCGGCCGGCCGCAACCTGCCTAACCCGGCTCCCAGCCCGGCGGCGCCAGCTCGAAGCCACTGAACTGGAACGCCGGAGCGACCACGCAGCTTACCAGCGTCCACAGGCCCAGGCTTTCGGCCGTCTGCCAATGTCCCGCCGGCACGACCGCCTGCAGCGCTGTGCCCACCGCAAGATCAGGCCCGAGCAGCCGCAGTTCCCGCCCCTCCCCGTCCGACATCTCCAGCCGCAGTGGTGCCCCGGCGTGCCACAGCCACAACTCGGCGGCGTCCACGCGATGCCAATGGCTCCGCTCCCCGAGCGCCAGAAGGAACAGGATCACCGTCGCCGTGCCACGCCCACCTTCGACCGGGGCATCCCGCCAGGTCTCGCGATAGTGCCCGCCCTCAGGGTGCGGCCGCAGATCCAGGGCCTGGATCACGGACGCCGCGTCCAGCCCGGGATGGGTCAGCGGAATCAGGCGTGCGGCACCGTGGCCGCGACCGCCTTATCCTGGCCGAATACCTCGAACCAGGCGGCAAGCTTTAGCCGCGTCGGCCGCCACGGCTCCTGCGGGAAGCGAAAATCCAGGTAGCCCAGAGCACAAGCCACGGTGATCGTGCCGATATCCATCGATCTGTGCGGCGGCTCCGCCTCCAACGAGTCCAGCGTGCGTTCCACTGCGGCCCGCCACCGCGCGATCAGCGCGTCACGCCCCGCCTCCTTTGGCTTCGCCAGCTCACCCCGCCGCGGCACGCAGGCATCCAGGATGCCATCGCCCATCGCCTGCAGCTTCAGTGCCCGCCAGCGTGCCGCGCTTAGCGCGGGAAACATCGGCAGCGCGTCACCCAAGCTATCAAGGTATTCACAGATCACCGGGCTATCGAACAACGCCACGCCATCGTCGGTAATCAGGGTGGGAATTTTCGACAGCGGATTGTCCGCAAGCAAAGCGGCGGGGGATGCGTTTGGATTGCACGCCAACAGCTCGATGCGGCTGTCCAACCCGCGGGCAAGCGCACAAATCCGCACCTTCCGCGCATAGGGGCTGGCGGGCGAATGATACATTTTCACGTGATGATTCCCTAAAATCGATCCTTGCGCGCGCGGCGATCCGCGAAGCTGGCTTCATTCGGCGCGGTCAGAAACGGGTTGGCCCGTTTCTCATCACCCAGGCGCGACGGCAGCGTTGGCTTGCCGGCGGCGCGCAGACGCTTCACCTCCGCGGCGAATTCCCGCAAGGCCGCGTTGTCGGGCTCGACCGTCAGCGCGAACTTCGCGTTGGCTTCCGTGTATTCATGGCCAGCGCACACCAGCGTGTCGTCCGGCAGGGCGGCAAGCTTGCGCAACGACCTGAACATTTCGCCTGCGGTCCCTTCGATCAGCCGGCCGCAGCCCAGGCTGAACAGCGTATCCCCGGCCAGCAGCACCGCGCCATCGGGGAAGAAGAAGTTGATCTGACCGCGCGTATGGCCGGGCGTGTCGATCACGCGGGCGCTGGCCGCGCCGAAGCGCACCTCGTCGCCTTCCTTCACCGCCTGGTCCAGCTTCGGCAGCCGGTGCACATCCGCGGCTGCGCCCACCATTTTGGCGCCAAAGCGCGCGCGCACTTCATCGGCACCCGCGATGTGATCGGCGTGATGATGCGTCAGCAGGATCAGCTCCAGCCGCCCGCCAGCCGCCTCGATCGCGGCGATGCAGGGCGGCGCGTCGGCTGGATCGACAATGGCCACGGCGCCCGAGGCGCTGTCGCGCAGCAGCCAAGCGTAGTTGTCCTGCAGGATCGGGACAGGCTGGGCGGTCACGGGCATGTGGCACCTCCAGGGGAAACGCTAGCATCGGCGACAGCGGGCGGAAACCGACGCCTGTGTTATAAGGGTGGCATGACCGCGGATGTCCACGGCGCGGCGGATTTCTATGGCACGGCGCGCGGGGCGGTGACAGCCCGGCTGCTGCGCGAGCGGCTGGCACTGCTGTGGCCGGATCTGGCCGGGCAGTCAGTGCTGGGGGTCGGCTTCGCTGCGCCCTATCTCCGGCCGTGGCGGGAGCAGGCGGCCCGCTGCGTTATGCTGACCCCGGCGCAGGCAGGCGTTGCCCGCTGGCCGTTAGGCGCGGGCAACCTGTCCTGCACGGCCGAGGAGGACGCGCTGCCCTTCGCTGATATGAGCTTCGACCGCATCCTGTTGGTGCATGGGCTGGAAACGGCGGAGAACGCCCGGCGGCTGCTGCGCGAAATCTGGCGGGTGCTAAAGGATGATGGGCGGCTACTGGTGGTGGCGCCCAACCGCCGCGGCATCTGGGCCTATATCGAGGCGACACCGTTCGGGCACGGGCAACCCTATTCGCCGGGGCAGGTTGGGCGGCTGCTGGCGGCCGCGCTGTTCCGGGTGGAGCGGCGGGACACCGCACTCTATATCCCGCCGACCAATATGCGCCTGGCCTTACGGAGCGCGCGCCTGCTGGAACGCACGGGCCGACGCTATCTGCCCGGGCTGGCTGGGGTCACGCTCACTGAGGCGGTGAAGGACGCATACGCGGCCATGCCGCTGCGCCCCGTGCCGCACCGCCGGCTGGTGCTGGCGGAGGCTGCCTAGACCGGTGAGTGTCGGTCGTGCGTGCCGCACCAACTCTGCCGCCGGTGCGCATTTTCGATGGCGCTGGCCAACAGGGCCAGCACCGCGGCGGCGCCAACGACGATTTGGATCCAGAATTCCCTAGCCGGACGTTCGTTGGCGCTTTTTCGTTAGGGCCCCTGTTGCACAATCGTTCGGGTAGGTTCAAGGCGGCGTCGTCCCTCGACAGTGCCGGTGGCCTGGCGCACCGTTCCGCCGCATACGGGAGGAATGCATGCGGGTTTTCACCACGCTGCCGATGGCGGACTGGCGCCAGGCCGGACCGGCGGCGCGCGCGGCGGAGGATGTCGGTTTCGATGCCGTGATGACGATCGAGCTGGGGCACGACGTGTTCACCCCGCTCGCCTTCGCGGCACTGGCGACCGAGCACGTGGAACTGACGCCCTCGATCGCCGTGGCGTTCCCGCGCAGCCCGACCGTGATGGCAAGCAATGCCTGGGACCTGCAGGCAAATTCGCGTGGGCGGTTCGTGCTGGGGCTCGGCAGCCAGGTGAAGGGGCACAACGAGCGCCGTTTCGGAATTGAATGGACACCACCGGCACCGCGGCTGCGCGACTATATCGGGGCGCTGCGAGCGATCTGGCGATGCTGGGAGACACGGGGAAAACTTGATTACCACAGCGCGCATTACACGCTTTCACTGATGACGCCGGCGTTTTCGCCGGAGCCGACCGGGTTACCGATGGTGCCGATCACCATTGCCGCCGTGGGCGAGGCGATGCTGCGCGTGGCGGGCCAGGTGGCTGACGGTGTGCGGCTGCATCCGCTGTGCTCACGTCGGTATCTTGCGGAGGTGTGCCTGCCGCGCATCGCGGAAGGCATGGCGCGCTCGGGTCGGGCGCGGGAACATTTCGATGTGCATGGCGGCGGGTTTGTCGCTACCGGTCCGGACGAAACCGCATTGGCGCGTGCGATGGACAAGGTGCGCGAGCGCATCGCGTTCTACGGCTCGACCCGCACGTACCTGCCGATCCTCGCGTTGCATGGATTGGAGACGCTGGGGCTGAAGCTACACAACATGTCGGTACGCGGGCAGTGGCGCGAGATGGCGCACGAGATCTCCGATGACGTGGTACGCATTTTCGCCGCCTGCGCGACGTATGAGGGGTTGGCGGCGGGGATCGCAGATCGTTACGGTGATGCAGCAGATTCGATCGATCTGACATTCCCGCCGGACGCGCCAGTGGGCCTGCAGCGGGAGCTGTTGGCTGACGTCCACCGCATTCCGCATCGCTTCACCGGATTCGATACGAACTGGGTGACATCATGAGCTACGCCGCACCCTATGCCGGGCTGAAAGTCATCGACCTAAGCCAGGGCGTCGCGGGGCCGTATTGCGCGATGCTGCTGGCGCAGTACGGTGCCGATGTCATCAAGGTGGAACCGACCGAGACCGGCGACTGGAGCCGCACGCTGGGCGTGACCTACGCCGACCACACTGCCTATTCGATTCCGAGCAACCTGGGCAAGCGGTCGATCGCGCTGGATCTGAAAGACGCTGAAGGGCGCGCCGTGTTGTGGCGCCTGATCGCCGACGCGGATGTGTTCTTGCAGGGCTTCCGCCCGGGCGTGATCGAACGCATGGGGTTCGGGTACGATTCGGTATCAGAACGCGAGCCGCGCATTCTGTATCTGTCAATCTCCGGCTTTGGCCGGACGGGGCCACTGGCGGAACGGCCGGCGATGGATCCGGTGCTGCAGGCCTTCACCGGCCTGGTGATGGAGAATAAGGGCGAGGACGGCATCCCACATCGCGTGCCGATCGTGGCGATCGATACCACCACGGGACTGTATGCGTTCTCGGCACTGGCAACCGCATTGCATGCGCGGCAGCACGAACCGCACGGGCGGCATATCGAGGCCAGCCTGATGCAGTCCGCGGCGTCCTTGCAGGTCGTGCGCATGCTGCAAGCGCATCTGGAAGGCCAGGCGCCGCGGGCGGTCAATCCGCCGTCGGGTGTGTTTCGGACCAGCGATGGCTGGATCAATGTGACTGTGGCGCGTCAGCACGAATGGCTCGCCTATTGCGACGCGATCGAGCGGGCGGACTTGACGCAAGAACTGCGCTTCACGCTGGTCCGTGATCGGCTGGCGAACGCCGATGCCCTGATGGCCATCGTTCGCCCGATCATCGCGACACGAACGGCTGCGGAATGGTCACAACGGTTCGTTGCTCGCAGGGTGCAGCACGAGCGGGTGAACACCTACACCGACTTCCTGTCGCACGAACAGGCCAACACAACTGGCGTGGTGGCGCGGGTCGTTCATCCGGGCGTGGAGCGGATGCTGGCACTGCCGAATCTGATCGGATTGCCGCCGTTCGAGGCCGGGACGCATCGCGCAGTGGCACCTTCGCTGGGCGAGCACACCGAAGCGATCCTGCGCGAGCACGGCTATTCTCCGGCGGACATCACTGCCCTGGCAGAACGCGGTGTGATACGGGTCGGGCGCACGGCGGAATAGCGGAGTGCATTCCGCCCTACGCAGACCGGGTCAGACGTTCGTCACGTTGGCACTGCGCACCGGGGTGCCGGTCTGCTCGAAGCACACGCGTGCCAGCGCCGCCACGCCGTCCTTGATCTGCTGCTTGCTGGGCAGCGCGAAGCACAGACGCATCGACGATTTCGCCGCCGGCCCATCTACTACCCATTCCGGGCCGGGATTGAATACGATCCCCGCATCCGCGGCTGGCTTGATCAGCTTCGTGACGTCCACCTGATCCGGCAGCTTCAGCCACAGGAAGATGCCGCCCTCGGGCTTCCACACCTCCACCGCAGCGCCGAACTCGCGTTCCACCGCCTCCACCATCGTGTCCAGTTTCTCGCGCAACACCTTCGACAGACGCTCGACGTGCTGGTCAAAAAACTTCGAGAAATATTCAGCGACGATCATCTGATCCAGCGCACCAGTACCACCATCTGTCTTCATCGCGATCAGCCGCGACAGCACGGACCACGGGCCCACGGCATAGCCAACGCGCAGCGCCGGCGCGAGCGACTTGGAGAAGGACCCGATATGCACCACCTGATCGGGTGCCAGTGCATACAGTGAGGGCGGCGCGTCCCGCGTCCACAGCAGGTCCGCGTAGCATTCATCCTCGAAGATCGCGATGTTGCGCGTGCGAGCCAGTTCCAGCAGCGCCTTGCGCCGTTCCAGCGGCAGGATCGAACCGGTCGGGTTCTGGATCGTCGGGATGGTGTAGATGCATTTGGGTATCACACCCTGCGCCTTCATCCCATCCAGCAGATCGGCCAGCGCGTCGATGCGCAACCCGTGCGCATCGAGCTTCGAACCCACCACCTTGGCGCCGATCCGCTTGAAGCGGTTGATCGCGCCCGCGTAACACGCCTCCTCCAGGATCACGGTCTCACCCGGATCGACCAGCAGGCGGCTCACCATGTCGATACCCTGGCCGGAGCCGGAGGTGATCATCACATCGTCGGCCGTGATCGCCATGCCACGATGCCGCTTCAGCTTGTCCGCCAGGAAGGCACGCAGCCCCGGATACCCCTGGGGTCCCATACCGAGATTGTACATCGCCAGGTTGGCACCCTCGCGGCGCAGCACACTGGCGGCCGCCTCGATCAGGCCCTCGATCGGGATCTGCTCGGGATCGTTATGACCACCGATGAAGTTGAACTTGGGGAAACCGGCAAAGCGGGGCGACGGCTCCGGTAGGCCGGTACCGAAGAGCCGTGTGAGATCGAATGCCGGTTTGCTCATGGATGGATTTCCTCCGAAACGCACACTCTGTCGCGGGTTCTGTCGCCGAACCCCAGGCTGACAGGGCATCGTCCCTGCCTCAAGGGGTGCGGGCGGTACGCCCGCCACGGAATCTCATGACGGCATCGTGAGAGCCGAACTTGATCTGTCGCAGAATTTTACAGATCAACCCGTGGCTGCCGCCAAGCTTACACCCTAAGTCCTTCAAATGCTTTCAAAAACCTTATA
>Ga0210386_10004686_pt1 | contig 11255 bp, 11 predicted proteins | sample IncBWH32OmetaG_FD_160091 | JGI IMG/M metagenome (GOLD analysis project Ga0210386, IMG submission 160091) | Forest soil microbial communities from Barre Woods Harvard Forest LTER site, Petersham, Massachusetts, United States - Inc-BW-H-32-O ... | reverse complement strand
ACTGGAACAGTGTTACAAACCAACGTGATTTAATTGGTGGCGGGATATGGAAATCTGGTGCAGCAGCAACCTCATGGACCCCGGCAAGTGTTACTATTTTTTATGATTCAGCATCTTCCAAAGCCGATACAGCTTTTGTAATATTCAGTGCCGCTTCGCTTTATAGCAACCCTAAAGTGAATGATAGTTTAATGATTGATTCCAGTTCTTATGTTATGGCTACAGGCATTGATAATCTATCAGCTCATAGCGATAATGTAAATCTTTACCCAAACCCTGCGAGCAATCAAGTTAGTCTTGCTGCTACAGGTCAGTTTCAAGCTGGCTTAGTGGAAGTTTATGACATTACAGGCAAACTTGTTAGCGCCTATAGTATGCATAATAACTTCCTGACAATTAACACACAGCAATATACCACCGGCATCTATTTCTACAAAATGTACGACAATACAGGAGTGGAATTGAATGTGGGCAAATTCAGTGTGGTTAAGTAACTGCTTTATATTCAGCCTTAAAAAATCCCGCTCCGAGCAATCAGGGCGGGATTTTTAGCTTTAACAACAGCACCCTGTTTATAAGTTATTCAAAAGTCTTTGCCGTAATATGGAATTACCTGTAGAAAGATTATAAAATAGTGCCGCAGTATCAAAATAATATTTACCTTTGCAACCCTTTTTCAAAAAACAGTAAAGAGGAAAGTATAAAATAAACTAAATTATTGTGAACACACCGAGCTATAAAACCATCTCTGCCAACAGTCAGACCGTAAAGAAAGATTGGTTCATCGTAGATGCCGATAACCAGATTGTTGGACGTCTCGCTTCCGAAGTATCAAAGATCCTTCGCGGCAAACATAAAGCTTCCTTTACCCCTCATGTTGATTGTGGCGACCAGGTAATAATTATTAATGCTGAGAATGCTAAATTTACCGGAAAGAAATTTACCGATAAAACATACATCCGCCATACCGGATTCCCTGGCGGACAAAGGTTTTCTACTCCAGAAAAAGTGGCTCAAAAAGATGCAACCCGCATTTTGGAACATGCCATTAAAGGTATGCTTCCTAAGAACAAACTCGGCGCAAAGCTGCTTACAAACTGTTTTATTTATACCGGCCCAAAGCACCCGCACGAAGCACAACAACCTAAAGAACTAAAATTTAATTCAAAATAATATTATGAGCGAAATTATCCACACCATTGGAAGACGGAAAACCAGCGTTGCCCGTATTTATATGACCAAAGGCAAAGGAAAGATCACTATTAACGACAGGGATTACAACGAATATTTTCATACCGGAATTTTAAGGACCATCGTTCGCCAGCCATTCGGGGTTATTACTCCGGAAGCTATCGTTCATGATGTGAATGCTATTATTTCAGGCGGTGGAATTAAAGGACAAGCGGAAGCGCTTCGTTTAGCCATTGCCCGTGCATTGGTTAAGGAAAACCCTGAAAATAAGCCATTACTGAGAGCTGCCGAACTCCTTACACGTGACCCACGTATGGTGGAACGTAAAAAACCGGGACAAAAGAAAGCCCGTAAGAGATTCCAGTTTACTAAACGATAAACTATGATTTGCCTGATTTATCTGATTACAGTGGATTAGATAATAGGCAAACAGAAATTAAAAATATAAAAAAGACATAACTCACAACTTATAACTAAATTCATGCCAAGAACCTCGTTTGAAAATCTTTTAGAAGCAGGAGCACATTTCGGTCACCTGAAAAGAAAATGGAATCCAAATATAGCTCCATACGTTTTCGGAGAAAAGAACGGTATCCATATCATTGACCTGAACAAGACCATGATCAAGTTGGATGAAGCAGCCAATGCAATGAAACAAATTGCAAAGTCTGGCCGTACCATTCTGTTTGTAGCCACCAAAAAACAAGCTAAGAAGATCATCAGCGACGGTTTGAAAGATATTAATATGCCTAGCGTTACCGAAAGATGGACCGGTGGTATGTTAACCAACTTTGCAACTATCCGCCGTTCTGTAAGGAAGATGTCGGACATGAACAAAATGGCTACTGATGGCACCCTGGATACTCTTTCGAAGAAAGAAAAACTCCAACTTTCACGCCAACGCCAGAAGTTAGAACACCATTTGGGTTCTATCGCAAACATGACCCGTTTACCTGCTGCTATTTTTGTAGTAGATATTTCGAAAGAACATATTGCCATTGCTGAAGCTCATAAGCTGAACATCCCAACCTTTGCTATTGTAGATACCAATTCCGATCCAAACAGGGTTGATTTTGCTATCCCAGCCAATGATGATTCATCAACCTCTATCAAAATTATTGTTGATACCCTTGTAACAGCCATTAAAGAAGGCCTGGAAGAACGTAAAGAAGCTCAGTTAGCCAATAAAGTTCCGCACGATAAGAAAGAAGAAGAACATGAAGTGGAAGCGAAAGAAGTGATTGAGGAATCCTCTTCGCAATCTGAAACAGAAGAATCTGCAGATGATGCAGAAACAGCTGAAGCAGGTTCCAACGAACGCTCGGAGAAACCAAAAGGCCCTGCGAAAGGCGGAAACAACTTCAAAAAAGGCGGTCCTCCAAAAAGGCCTACCAGAAGATAATTTAGTAACATTTTTAACATAGTAATATGACCATCACAGCAGTTGATGTAAATAATTTACGCAAGCGCACAGGCGCCGGTATGATGGATTGCAAAAAAGCGTTGGAAGAAGCCAATGGCGACGCTGAAAAAGCAATCGATATCCTCCGTGAAAAAGGACAAAAAGTAGCCGCTAACCGCAGCGACAGACAAGCTAAAGAAGGCAGCGTTATAGCTAAAATTTCTGCCGACGGCAAGAAAGGTGTTCTTACACTTTTAAACTGCGAAACGGACTTTGTTGCCCGCAACGAAGAGTTTGTAAAGGTAGCTGAAAAGATTTCTGACATTGCTTTAAATGGCAATTTCAAAACCTTGGATGAATTGAAGGCAGCCGATTATGGCGACGGTTTGACGGTTGAAAAAAAGATCACCGAATTCATTGGTAAAACCGGTGAAAAGATGGATCTTGCAGCCTACGAAGTAATTCATGCGGAAAAGGTATTTGCTTATAACCATCCGGGAAACCGCTTGGCCAGTATCGTCGGTTTCAGCAAGGCTGATGCCAACAACCTGCCTGAAGTAGGTAAAGAAATAGCTATGCAAATTGCAGCTATGGCTCCTATTGCAGTAGATAAAGGCGATGTTACCCAGGAAACCATTGACCGCGAAATGAATATTGCCAAGGAACAAGCCCGCCAGGAAGGCAAACCGGAAGCTATGCTCGAAAAGATTGCCATTGGTAAAGTAAACAAGTTCTACAAAGAATCTACTTTGCTGAACCAGGACTTTATTAAAGACGGCAAAAAAACGGTACTTCAGTTCCTTCAAGACAACGACAAAGAACTAAAGGTTACAGGATTCAAAAGAATAGTAATCGGATAAAAGTAATTTGATTTTAAAGAAGAAAGGAGGTTAATAGCGTCCTTTTTTGTTATGTACCGTCATTGCGAGGCTTTGCGAAGCAATCTTACCCAATAGTTGTATCCGAATTAGTAGGATTGCTTCGCAAAGCCTCGCAATGACGATTGGAGTTTTTACTTCTCAATCACAAACTTCCCTTCACCAAGCAACTTTCCGGTTTCATCTATTACCCTGTAAAGGTAAACGCCGTTGGGCTGATTGCCTATATCAATGAGATTATCATCCTGAGCAGAGCGAAGGATCTCTGTAAATACTTTTTGCCCCATTACATTATACACCTCCACACTCTTAGCTCTTAGCTCATTGCTCTTAACTTCCAAAGTGAATGCTCCGGTGTTGGGGTTGGGGAAAAGGGAGAGGGGAATAAATTTATTTGATAGCTCGTTTATACCTAATGTTTCGCATGTCCATTTGGCAAGAAATCCATATTCATTTGTACCAGTTAAAAGATTACTCCCGAAATAACATCCATTTTCCATTTCAATATCTCCTGAAAAGAAAACATTATTACTCAAAGGATCAACAGCAACAGAATTATTATCATCATTATAGTTATTTATTTCACTGCCGCAAATAACATTTCCGGCACTATCAAATTTAAAGAGAAATGAAGGATAAATAGAATCGGAAGTCAGTTTAACAGAATTAAAGCGGATTGAATCTGAAAATGTACCGCAAATGTAGAAACTCTCATTTTTATTGCATGAAATGGAATACGACTTGTAATAATAAGAATTAGGAATATTTTCTTCTGAACTTTCATTTGCCCACAAAACAATACCTGAAGGTGAATATTTTGCCAGAAAGACAGCAGGATAAATATTTTTAAATGCATGAGTTCCAAATTGGATAGTATCAGAAAAAAATCCTGTCAGATATAAATTCCCAATATTATCAATGCACATATACTTGCCTCCCGTAAGACCCGTTGTATAATAGGCAGAACTATTAGATGATGGCAAAACAGCGGAAGTTATCCAAGTAAGATTCCCAGACGGGGTAAACTTGGCGAGAAAAACATCATTGACTCCTTTAGTAGTAATAGTCTTTGAGTCTATCGTAAGGCTATCCGAAAATTCTCCTGCAACATATATATTGCCAGTTGCATCCGTAACAACAGTATTGCCATAACTATTATCAACATTTGCCGTATTTACCCAAATTACATTACCTGTATTATCAATTTTTTCAAGAAAAAATCCATATCCATTTATCTTTATTGAGCCGAAGGAAACACTATCATCAAATTGTCCCGTAACATAGGTATTGAATGATTTATCTATTGTAACTGAATATGGCTGTATATAGGCGAAACTATTTGACTGAGAATAAGAAGCCCACTTTAGAATACCAGAGGAAGAGAATTCTGCAATAAATAGGTTAGTATTACTGGAATTTGGAAAATTAAAAGTACCTATTCTCAAGCTGCCGGTATAGTATCCAGTTACACATACATTACCAGAATCATTTGTTGCAATTGATATACCATAAGCTTGTCCGGTAACGACTGGAGATATTGCCCATATTGCATTACCATTATTATCATATTTAATAATAAAGGCATCAAAATTTGGCGAAATAGTATTCAGAACTTGTGTTCCTATAGTGACTTTCCCATTAAACAAGCCTGTTTCATAAATATTTCCGGCAGTGTCCGTTGTTAAATCATAAGGGTCAAGCCAACCTGTATCATTTACCGCAGCCTTAGCCCATACCCAACTCTGCCCTTCACAAAGTGAAAACCCAAAAACCAATAATGAAAACCCGAGCAGTACTCTTTTCAAAGCAATTATTTAAAAAGTAAAGATAGTGAAAAATTGAAAGTGGGGAATGGGGAATTGTCCGAATGGATCTCTTTGGGAAAAATTGATTTGCATGGAGTTATTGTAATGATTATTTTTGTTTACTTTAGCCTCCGCCGGTAGTCGGACAAGATATGAAATACAAAAGAATCCTCCTCAAATTAAGTGGTGAATCCCTGATGGGCAGCCAACAGTTTGGCATTGAACAGAACGCACTGGTTCATTATGCCGAAGAAATCAGAGATGCCCTCGACATGGGCGCCGAAGTGGCCATTGTTATTGGCGGAGGAAATATTTTCAGGGGTATACAGGCAACGGCACATGGGTTTGACCGTGTACAAGGTGACTATATGGGTATGTTAGCTACCATTATTAACGGCATGGCGCTGCAATCAGCATTGGAGAAGGCGGATATGCCCACCCGCCTCTTGTCTGCCATAGAAATGAAGGAAATTGCGGAACCCTTTATCCGCAGGCGTGCGGTGCGCCATTTGGAAAAAGGCAGAGTAGTGATTTTTGGTGGTGGAACAGGCAATCCTTACTTCACAACCGATACAGCCGCCAGCCTTCGTGCGATAGAAATAGAAGCTGATGTAATTATTAAAGGCACACGTGTAGATGGCATTTATTCCGCCGATCCCGAAAAAGATAAAAATGCTATCCGTTATTCTAAACTAACCTTTGATGAAGTATATTCCAAAAACTTGCAGATAATGGACATGACAGCCTTCACCCTCTGCAAAGAAAATAAATTGCCTATTCTTGTTTTTGACATACTAAAAAAAGGCAATCTCAAAAAGCTATTAGAGGATTCCAGCATTGGAACCTTGGTGGATTCGTAGGAAATTTCAAAATTCATTTATATTACTGCGTGACTTTGTCATTCTGGGCGAAACGAAAAACCTCGGCCTGACAGATGCTTCATTTATTCCCTGATTATCTGTATTTTTCTGTAAAGCCGGTTCTAATCTGAAACTTTACACAAATAGGTACGTATTAAATATACACACCCGAAAATACTAACATTTAAACTACCCGCTTATGAACGATTCTACTTTTCACTTTGTTGTAATTGATGATGATAACGTGAGTAATGCTGTCTGCACCTCTGTTATTAAAGCCACTACAGGTGGCTTAAATCCGGTTTGTTTTACAAATCCGGTGGAAGGTTTACATTATATGGAGCATGCATTTCTTGCTGAGGCCGGAAACACACCTACCATATTATTCCTCGACCTTAGTATGCCAGAAATGAATGGCTGGGACTGGCTTTTTAAGTTTGAGCAGCTACCACACAGTATAAAACAACATGTAAGCGTTTACATCCTGACTTCATCCATAAGTTCAAAGGATGCGGAAAGGGCACAATCCAATGTATATGTAAAAGGCTATATTTTAAAACCATTGAATAAAAGCAGGGTTCTAGGTGCGCTGGAAGCTTTGCATGTAAATGTGCTAAAAGAGGCATCTTAATCCCCATTTGATTTATTAGGTTCATTTTGCATTGTGTAAAATAAAAGCCAGTGCCTGAGGGCAATTGTCATGCAGAACTTGTTTTAGCATCCCAATAACACGGGCTTTGTTTGCGATACAGAAACAAGTTCAGTATGACTACCCCCATCCCTTTCGTTGCCACCCTGGACTTGTTTGACAATGTGTCAAACAACAGGAATGTCAAATACATATAACTTCCTGATTACAAGATATAAATTATATTGTTAGACACAAGCCATACTTCGTAAAAACGTATAAAAGTGTAAAACAAAGTCCGAAATTGGAACCAGACTGGCAATTATGAAAAACCTACGGTCATGCTGAACTTGTTTCAGCATGACCTAATTATGTGTAAAACAAAAAATCGGGATAACTAATCCTTATTTTATTGAAAGCCCGGCTCAGACCCAAAGCGGCTCCGACTAATTGCTGGTCCGGCCCGGACTTTTGGTATTATGAAAATTCATGGTTCTTTCCAACCCGATCAGGCAGAAAGCTTCTATAGCATCCACCGCTTTTGAAATATGTTCAGGCAAGGTCTTTTGTTCTTCTTCACTCCATTGGCCCAAAACATAGTTAACCTGTCCCCCTTTCGGGAACTTATTCTCAATGCCAAACCTAAGGCGTGGATAATTATTTGATTGAAGTATTTCCTGGGTGTTTTTCAATCCGTTATGTCCACCGTCACTGCCCATACCTTTCATTCTCAAAGTACCGAATGGAAGAGCGAGGTCATCAACCACTACCAACAAATGAAATATGGGAACATTAGCCTCCTGCAACCAATACCTTATAGCTTTACCACTCAGGTTTACATAAGTGGATGGCTTCAACAGAGTAATTTTACGGCCTTTTAAGCTATGTTCTGCAATGGAACCATAACGTTTATTATTATCGAACTTAACACCCCACTTTGTAGCACAAGCATCCAAAATATCGAAGCCAATATTGTGGCGGGTATGATCGTATTCATCGCCAATATTACCAAGCCCAGCAATCAGGAAAGAGTTCATGGAGTTTATAAAGTTTGTAAAGATATAAAGTTCATAAAGTAAAACCTGAATTCTACTCTATGAACTTTATAAACTTTAAGAACTAATTACTTTTTAGCAGCTGGCTTCTCATCCTTTTTGGCAGCAGCAGGAGCAGCAGCACCGGCAGCAGGAGCAGCAGCGCCGGCAGCAGGAGTTGCGGCAGCACCGGCAGCAGGAGTTGCAGCAGCTTCAGCTTCGCGGGTAACACGTACAGTTACTACAGCAGCATTCTGAGGATCGAGGAATTTCAGTTTATCATTCTTCATTTCCTTAATAAGGATAGATTGTCCTAATTCCAAATGAGCTACCTCTATGGTGATATGATCCGGAAGATCGTCCACTAAACCTTTAACGGTCAATCGACGGATTTTAACTTGCAGCTTTCCGCCCTTCTTTACTCCGATAGGCGAACCATGTGTAACTACCGGTACCTTAACGGTAAGGTATTTACCCGGTACAGCTTCCATAAAATCTACATGGAGGATCTTATCAGATATTTTATCGAATTGGGAATCCTGAACAATAGCTTTGGCTTGTTTGCCATCAATATCTAACGATACTAAATATGCATCTGGGGTATATAACAATTTAGAAAATTGCTTTTCGTTTACGGAAAAATTCAGTTGTTCTGAACCGCCGTAAAGTACGCAAGGTACGTTACCATTTTTACGCATTTTAATGGCATCTTTTGTGCCTGTCTTTTCTCTTGTTGTACCGCTTATGGAAAGTGTTTTCATGGAAGGATGATTTTAGACTATGATTTAATTGATTTTACGATTGCTATGATTGAATTATGGATTTACTATGTATTATTTAAAAAACGAATTTGGAACTTATAGATTCAAAACTAATAACCTTGTGAATTACATCAGCAAATAAAGGCGCTGTAGTTACTACCTTAATTTTAGGATGATCAGGGTTCTTTAAAGGAATGGTATCGGTAACCACCAATTCCGTGAGCCTTGATTTTTCAATATTTTCATAGGCCTTGCCCGAAAGAACGGCATGTGAACAAAGAGCTCTTACGCTGCTTGCCCCCATATCCATCAGCATATCCGCGGCTTTGGTAAGCGTACCCGCTGTATCAACAATATCATCGAGCAAGATAATATCACGGCCTTCCACTTCTCCAATGGCTGTCATTTTATCTACCACATTGGCCCTTGAACGCTGTTTGTAACAAATAACAATCTCCGTTTTCAGGTAGTTGGCATAAGCGCTCGCACGCTTGGAACCACCCACGTCGGGGGAGGCAATAGTAAGGTTAGGAAGGTTCAATCCTTTAATATATGGGATGAAAATATAGGAAGCATATAAGTGGTCTACAGGTATATTGAAGAAACCTTGAATCTGGTCAGCATGAAGGTCCATGGTGATTATACGGGTAACTCCGGCGGTCATCAAAAGGTCTGCCATCAGTTTTGCCCCGATTGCTGTGCGTGGCCTGTCTTTTCTGTCCTGGCGGGCAAACCCGAAATAAGGCATTACGGCCACAACCTGCTTGGCAGAAGCCCTTTTAGCAGCGTCGGCCATTAATAAAAGTTCAAAAAAGTGGTCAATCGGCGGATTGGTAGATTGTATCAGAAATACTGAACTGCCCCGGATACTTTCTTCGTAGTACGGTTCAAACTCCCCGTCGCTAAAGCGAAGCACGGTCATCTTGCCCAGAGGTTGCCCATAGCTTTCAGCTATATTTTGAGCAAGATCCTGGCTTGAACTACCTGAGAAAAATTTAACCGGTACTAACATTTTTCTTTTTAAAGGGGCGCAAAGGTAATATTTTTTCAGTCTAAATAGACGAATGGGGCAAGGTTATTTATCTTTGCACTCATGAACCGGCGTACTTTATTGTTTTTAAGCCTTTTTGTTGGCCTCATTTTATCCGCACTTATTGGCGTACAAATATATTGGATAAGCAACACTATCAGGGTGACGGAGAAGCACTTCGATCAGGATGTAGTAGAGGCCATGAATGATGTGGTTTACCGCATTGAAAAATCAAATACGGCCTCTAAACTCACCCAAAAATTCAATTTCAGAAAACAGGCCGTGAGGTGGCTTTCAACTAATGATACCCTTCCGCAAAGAAACCGGATTACAAAAGACACGGAAAGAGACCGTAACGGTTTTGTAATCACCCATACGAACGATTACAACGTAAAAATTCTGGAAGAGCTAACGACTGACTCAAACGGAGTGGTTACAGGAAAAATAAGCAACAGTTACTTTTCCCATGATTCCATGCCTAAAGGCGATTTCGGAATGGGCGTGAAGTTTGAAGGAAAGAATGCAGATTCCATTGACAGGAAAATGCAATTCCTGATGCACCGCAGCGATGTAATGAATGATATTTTTGATGAATTGGTAAGTATCAATGTTTACCATGACTTCAATCCTCACCTGGATACAGCCCAGGTAGATTCCATGGTTACCAAAGCCTTGTCCGATAAAAATATCCGCATCCCCTTCAAGTTCGCTATCCTTAATTCTACTGCCGACACAGTAATTGAAGCCTCAAAAACGGGCATTGATTCCAAGTTCCTGCAATCACCTTATAAGGTGAATCTGTCTCCCAAGAATGTATTCATACAACCCCGCTTCCTTTCACTCCTTTTTCCTTCCAAAACCAGCTATAGCCTGAATGGCATACAGGTTACACTACTTTGCTCCATTTTATTGATAGTGTTAATAATAGGGGCTTTCTACTTTACCATATCCACTATAATCAGGCAGAAAAAATTATCGGAAATAAAGAGCGATTTCATCAATAATATGACCCATGAATTCAAAACTCCCATTTCCACCATTGGGCTGGCAGGTGAAGTTTTGAGCGATAAAACAATTGAAAAAACACCGGAATCAACTGAAAAGTACCTTAAAATTATCAAAGATGAGAACAAACGGTTGGCTGGCCTTGTGGAAAATGTGCTTCAGGCAGCCGTTTTAGATAAAGGCAAACTAAAATTCAAGGTACAGGAATGCGATATACATCAAATTATTAGTGATGTTATTCAGAGCCTTAATTTGCAAATACAAAATAAAGGGGGCAGTATCACAACAGAATTCAAAGCCCAGCGTTATTCTCTTTTCGCCGATAGAATGCACCTGGGTAATATTATTTATAATTTGATAGATAACGCCTTAAAATATTCCAAAGAAAATTTGCAGATAAAAGTTGCAACTTCCAGCACTGCCAATGGTATTTCAATTTCAGTACAAGATAACGGTATCGGCATCCGCAAGGAGGACCAAAAAAAGATATTCGAGACTTTTTATCGGGTGCCAACCGGGAATATCCATAATGTGAAGGGCTTTGGTCTTGGCCTTAGCTATGTAAAAGCGGTGGTTGAAAAGCACGGTGGACACGTGGAAGTCGAAAGCGAATTGGGTGAGGGAAGCACCTTCCTTGTATATTTGCCATTTCTTAATAATC
>Ga0210386_10004680_pt1 | contig 11261 bp, 11 predicted proteins | sample IncBWH32OmetaG_FD_160091 | JGI IMG/M metagenome (GOLD analysis project Ga0210386, IMG submission 160091) | Forest soil microbial communities from Barre Woods Harvard Forest LTER site, Petersham, Massachusetts, United States - Inc-BW-H-32-O ... | reverse complement strand
AGAAAATTGAGGATAATCCCCGCTACCAGAACCGAGAGCGGGATCAGCGGGGGGAAAGATCACTACGTTTGGCGTATCGCGGGATGAATCAGTCATGACGACATTTGTTGCGGATGGAGTGTTTCGGTCCGAGGAATTTCGCCACACCGGATCGAAATTTTAACTCTCAGAATCAACTAACCTGGCGTTGCCCCAAGTCGAAAATTCCAGATCCTCCAGATTCGAGGTGCGCAGGATTTCTGTCGCTTTATTTTATCCTGCCTCTTGTCAGATCACCACTGCACGGCACCTTAGTGGGTAATCGGCATGAAAAATCAAACCCCCTGCAGCGACTACGTCGAAACATCCGGCATCATTTTCTTTGCTCGCATGCTGGACAAAATCAGGCTCCATGCCCAGGAGCTGCTGGCCGCCGGCTACAATTTGGGGTTTTCCGATCTCACGAGCTTTGATGCACGGTTCTGCCGGTTTTGGGAGGTCGACTACGATCGACTGACAGCCAAAACTCTGGAAGGCGGAACAAACGAGGAACTTTTGCGATGGTGCTTTGAGGGCAGAAATTTCCCGAATGAGGAGCAGATACTGGTGTGGAATTCTTTTATCATCAAACGAGGTTGGCGCGACAACGGCGCTCCCGGTTTGATTGTCGAAAAAGAGCGGGCTGGCTTTGCAGACCGCGACGATGTCCAAACCTACGTCGACTTGCATGATGCAGAAGAAGGTCGTACTCCGAAATTCGTCTCCAAGCCGACCGATACCTCAACGAGTGCCGCTTGACAGGAGCTCGCCGAACTGGAACGCATAACGACCTGAAGGTACTTGGGGGATGGGAACAGGGCACAGGGGATGAATTTGAACTTATCGATATGAAAATTGGCATCATCGGTGCAGGAGAAATCGGCGGCGCGCTTACCCGTCGTCTGAGTGCCTTAGGGCATCAAGTTTCGGTGGCAAACTCACGAGGCCCCGAAACGCTTGTCGACTTGGCTAGAGACACCGGCGCAAAGCCGGTATCGGTTGCCGAAGCGGCTCGGAGCGGAGAACTGGTGGTCGTGACGATCCCAGAGAAAAACATCCCCAATTTGCCTCGAGATTTGTTCGCGGCGACGCCCGATAGTGTTGTGGTCGTCGACACGGGCAATTACTATCCGCGGCAGCGCGACGGTCGGATCGAGGCAATCGAGGCCGGCATAACCGAGAGTCGATGGGTCGCCCAGCAGTTAAAACGGTCGGTGGTTAAAGCTTTCAACAATATCCATGCTCAACACCTGTTGGAATTGGGGCAACCCAAAGGCACGCCCGGGCGGATCGCCCTGCCGGTAGCAGGTGACGATCCCGCAGCCAAATCCGTCGTTCTGCGGCTCATTGATGAGCTCGGTTTTGACGGTGTTGATGCCGGCACCCTCGATCAATCATGGCGCCAACAGCCGGATACGGGGGTTTATGGAACAAACTTCGATGCCGAAGGTGTTCGTCGCGCGTTGTTAGAGGCCAGCAAAGAACGGAAACCCGAGTGGCGCGCGACCTAGTGCATCGTCTCATATGTAGCTGGCATATGGTTGCGTTCAAAATGGGCGGTCGGCAAGGCGCGAGGAGGGCGCATATTCTGAATCGATAAGTAACCGACGAGCAACGCAGCCGCCGGCCCATTTTCAACGCAACCCTCCGGGCCGCGGCCAGTTGGCTGTTTTTCCGAGTTGCTCGCTCGACCGTTATGATTCAGATAGCGGCGCTTCGCTCGCGCCTTGAAAAGCAGCCAACTGACCTGCGGCCATATGCCAGCTACATACGAGACGATGCACTAGTGGCTTAATGATAGTCTTATGCCCCGCGGGTTCAGGCGGGCAGCTGGCGTTTTTAACGCCGGCCAAGTAAGCCGGGACGGCTCGCCTGCAGTAAGTAAGGCGTCCCGCCTTACCCCTTTGGTACTTGCAGACTACGGGGCAAACACCCTCTGTGTGATGCTCATTCCACGCTGGTTACGATCTTGCCGAAGTGTCTTACTCCATCATCGCTTTTTCCGCACGTAACCGCAAAGAACTCACTGCCACTGCAAAGATGATTAGGAGGCCGACAATTACGTCCTGGATGTAAGCGTTAACCCTCATCATGTTCAAAGCGTTTCCAATCACTCCCCAGAGTAAAACACCACAAAAGGTGCCTCCAACATTTCCCTTTCCACCTGACATCGGGGCTCCACCGATCACTACCGAGCCGATCGCTTGCAATTCAATCCCTGTACCTGTGCTCGGCTGAGCTGCTCCAACTCTTGATAAAAGCAGCATCGCTGCAACTCCGACAAAAAGACCATTAAGAGCGAAGAAGAACATTTTTTTTCGGTTGACCTTGATGCCGGCCAAATAGGCCGCTCGCTGATTATTTCCGATTGCGTAAACGCAACGCCCAAGTTGGGTATGCGCAAGTATATAGTAAACGACTCCATAACCAAGAAGGGCGACGATAAAGAGGAGTGGCAGAACATTGAATAGCTTCACGCCTCCGAGGGTTTCAAATTGCCCGTAAATCGTCTGAATTGTGCCTTGGGTAACATACAAAGCCGCTCCTTGAAAGACACCGATTGCGGCCAGTGAGATGATGAACGAAGGAGCCTGGAATAAGATCGACGCTGCTCCGATCAGGGAAGCACAAAGAATTGAGATCAAAACGCCAACCAGGGCCGCCAAGGGAGGGAATACGCCAGTTCGCATCAACATCGCCATAACAACCGAGGAAAGACCGATATTCGCTCCAACAGAAATATCGAAGTTACCCGAAATGATCAGAATGGTCGCTCCGCAGGCGGCCAGACTAAGGACGGAGATCTGGCCTAATAGATTGCTCAAATTGCCTACCCACCAATAGCGGGGGTTAACCGCTCCGGCAATAATCGACAAAATGACCACGACGAGCAGTAAAAATGACCACTGGTTGGCAAGCATCTGCTTTTTAATTTTCGCTCCAAACTGAGTCATTTGTTTCCTCGCCCATGTTCGCTTATTCCCAAAAAAGATCCTAATAACTCCTGTTCCGTGACATCCTGCGCAGCAAAGACGGTTACCAGTACCCCATTGCGCATCACTGCGATTCTATCACTCATAGAGACAAGTTCCGGGATATCGGAAGAAACCATTAATATGCTTTTGCCCAGTTGTGTGAGCTGAACCATGAGATCATAAATCTGCGCCTTTGCCCCGATATCGACGCCTTTGGTGGGCTCATCGAAAATGAAGATTTGGGCCTTACTTAGTAGCCATCTTGCCAAGATGACCTTTTGTTGATTTCCTCCGCTTAAATAGCCAACCGGTTGTTGTGCTCCTTGGGTTACGATATGAAGGCGGTTGATCAGGTCGCTAACGCCGACACTTTCATGCCGATGATTCAAGAATAGAACGTTGGTTTCGTTATCAACGATCACGATATTTTCCAGAACGGATCGTAGGTCAAATAGCCCCTGCAGCTTGCGGTCTTCTGGAATCATCGCCACGCCATGGGCGATCGCTTCCCGGGGTGACTTAGGCGTAATCGCACGATCATTTAAAATGATCTCGCCCACATCGCTGCGGTCGGCTGCAAATAAAACGTTCATCAACGCAGAGCGACCGGCACCTACCAGGCCGCCGAACCCGAGGATTTCTCCTCGATACACGTCAAAACTCACCTTCTCGAATTGGCCGCGCCTGCTCAGATTGCGAACTCGCAAGGCGATCTCTCGAGTCTGGACGTGGTCGCGCTTGTAAAAAAGGGCGCGGTCTTGGCCCAACATTTTCCTTGTGATTGTTCGTAGATCTGTGCTCCGAACCTTCTGCGTGTCGACAACTCTTCCATCCTTAAGCACTGTTACACGGTCACCAATTTCGAAAATTTCCGGTAAATAATGTGATATATAAATTATCCCAATTTTTTGGGCGGTGAGCTTTCTGACCAGATCCAGCAATGCCCTTGTTTCTTCAACACCAAGCGAGGAGGTGGGCTCATCCATGATCATGATCTTGGCATTAATATGAATGGCTTTGATAATTTGCAGGGTCTGTTGCTGCGCCGGAGAAAGCGACTCAACCAAAGCCGTTTCTGGAATAGCAATGGTCATCGACTCCAAAGTCTCCCGAGCTTTGCGGTTCTGGGCCGCGTAATTGATACGGCCCAATCTCGTTTTGATTTCGTGCCCAAGGAAAATATTGTCAGCCACCGTGAGAGAGGTAACTAACTCTACATCCTGGTAAATTGTCGCAATGCCAAGCTCCATTGCTTGATCTGGAGCGAGCCGGTTAAATTCTTTGCCAAAAACAACAATCGTTCCTTTATCCAGCCGCTCAGCGCCGGAGAGGATTTTGATCAGCGTCGATTTACCTGCGCCGTTCTCACCTACCAGACAATGAACTTCGCCAGAAAATAAGGTAAAATCTACGTTATCAAGAGCAATGGTATCGCCGAATCTCTTTGTCAGATTGCGGATCGCGAGAATTTCTGTCTGGTTATCCTGCTCCATCTGCAACGGGGCCTTCCTGACAATTGCGAGAAAAAGAGAACCCCGCTATATGACAGCTATAGCGGGCTCTCTCCAGGAAGCTGTAGTTGGAGGTCGTCTACTGGATAAAAGTATTATAGTTGGACGAAGCCTATGATGCTTTTTCCGGCAGATAGGCCCCCAATTTAGGAAAGTATTGTTTAGTCAACTTAATCCAAACGGGATCGTACTCCCACGGTACAACCTGTGTCTTGTCGAGAGTGGTTCCTTTGCTAACAGGGATAACTGGCAACATGATCTGTTGATCTACGCTCTTCGAGTCACCGGTAACATTTTGGTATAGGGCCAGTAACGCTACCATTCCCTCCCAGCCCGGTGAGCTGCTGATCGTGTAATTGAGTTCCCCGCTTTGGACCAGCGGAATACCGACTGGGGAGCCATTCTGAGCGATGACCACATATTGATCAAGAATGCCTTGATTTTTCAGGTACCGGATGACGGCAGCAGCCATGTCTTCATTCATGATCCAGAGAATGTCGAATTTTAATCCGGATTGAACCAGGTCTTGAGCCTGATTGACAGCCACCGGCGGGTTATATTTGCCGTCACGAACGGCGACAATCTCGTTTTTCCCAAGTTCTTTCATCCGGTCCTTCATGGCTCCGGTAATCATTTGAACGGGTAGATGTTCAAGCAGGCCGGTAATCAATGCCACCTTCTTGCCGGGATACTCTTTGGCCAGATATTCGGCATAGTTTTTGCCCATCGCTTTCCAATCAAAATCGATCGCCGCGACGATATCATTGCCGGTATTGAGGGCCTGACCACAGTTGTCCACCGTGACGAGCGGAATCTTTGCTTCTTTACATTTTTTTGCAGCGGTGATAGCGCCCTGCTGATTAAATGAGAAAATGGCCATTCCGTCGACTCCCTGCGTAATCAAGGATTCGATGTTGGAGACTTCTTTCTGGACATCATAATCGGAATTCAGGACCACAGTTTTAATACCTAACATGTTGGCCGCCTTGACGAATCCATCGACGTCTCTTTTGTACCATGTGTCAGGTCCGGGTGTGATATAGCCAAAGGTTAGTTCTTTCTTGGCGGCAAAGTTAATCTGGGGGAAAGAAACGATGGCCGTTAAAAGCAAGAGCAGGAGTCGGGAAATTGTTTTCAATCGAATACACCTCCAAAACGTGTTAGAAACGGACGATTTTTTTAGTTAGTTTTAGACTGACCCCTCCTTTGGAAAGAACTCGTGCGTTGCCGCATGCGGAGTTGCGATCCAAACAGACGGCGCGCCGAGAAAGGCCCGCATAGTCTTACGGGAGAGGGGGGCCGCTTGTCAAAATAATTGTCTTGTTCGAGATCGTTTCCGGCAATGTCGAAAGGGTCGTCGGAGCTCTGTCGAACCGTCGCGCTTCGTGGTCGTCTGTCTGATCGAGCGAAACCAGCAGATTTTGCCCGTGAGGTGTGCTCACGTCTCTGTGCAAAAAGCTCCAGTTGATGATTGCTTCCACAAATAGCTGTAAATACGGTCAACACAAAACCGTGGGAGTCGCTTTCGGATTATTTGGGGCGTTGATGAGGTCTCCGAAAATGAAATGATCTCAGAAACCGTGTGGTTTCCGCTCCAAATGTGGGCCCCCGTAAACCGATCCCGAAACGTTTGGCGACCGACGTGTACTCGGCGACGCGCCGCAACCATTGGCGGAAACGCAAGTGAAGAGCTATACTGTCAGTTGAATGGCAAACAGAAACACAAAACGTCGTGCAAAAGCAGAACTGAAATCACGCAGGCAATCCGGCCAGAAGCTTGTTAATCCTGAAAGTAAACGTTCGGGCGCGAGGCGAGGAATGAGCGCCGCCCGAGGTCGCCGTAGCGCCACAATGTCGGCGTAATAGCGTCCCGGATCCATCATCGCTCCCGGCAATCAAGGGCGTCGTATCGAAGTGCTCGATACCACGATGCTTGTTTTTTCCTCGGGCCTTGTTGAACGCCAATGAGCATTGGGAACCAAAGGGGGAAGCTACGGCTACCCCTTTTAGAAACACGAGACTTGGTTGATTGTTACCCCGAAGGGTTTAGAGGACTAAGGCGAGGGTTCAATCCTTGGTAACCGCCACCCGGAGAGATGTGCCCGGAAGGGGGGGATCCGGAAGGTGACTTTTTGATTCTCGGCCCGACCGGCGGAGTGCTCGTGCTCGAAGTGAAGGTGGCGAATTTCGGAGGCTTTCCATGAATTCCTCAAAACACTGCGATCAGACGCCACATTTACCTGGTCCGCAATCTTCGATATCGAACGGTGTTGCCGACGGGCCGGACGTGGGAGCCTTACGCTATCAAACTAGAGAACACTGCGGCAATTCTTCATCGAGAATCCTAGCCCGGATTCAGTGTTCCAATGGAAACAGGCGGCGACCAGAAAGCCCGTGCCGATTAGCAGCCCACCGATCCCACCGACCGCCGCGACAAAGCTCTCTCCGGATGGTCCGTTCAAGTCCGCTCGATGCCGGTTGACAATAATCAGGATCCCGAAGACCGAAAAACCCAGAGACAGGCTGACCAAACTCATCATCGTCCATATCCTGCGAAGTGGTTGACGGTCGAACAATCGTGCGGACATTTCGGTTTTTGGCCCTGTGCTCTCGGCAACCCCGAAACTTGAATTGAAAGGAGCATCCATAATTCGTTTCTCCGTTTGATAAATACGACGAACGGGCAACCAGGTTTTGGGACACTAGAGACGATGGAGGTTTGCTTCTAAGGCTTCTCAGTTAGCAAGGATCGGTTGGGCTAAGCGTCGCTTTGCGAGATAGGTAAGGCGTCCTCGCCTTACTTCTTGAGCGTCAGCTCTCTTTGCCCTGGAGGGACGGCAGGACTTAGCCCAGGGATTTTTGTCCCGGAGGGACAGCATGATAGTAGCCAGGCACGAAGTGCCTGGAGTCATGAGGAAAAGAGTCCCGTCCCAGCGGGACGATTGAACGGATCTCGGCTTAGATTAGAAGCCAATATACCTTTCAACAGGAACACCCGGGTTCTCTAAAACGGCGTGAACTCGGTTTCGACGACAAATATCTCTCGGAACTGACAATGACTTTGACCTTTCGACCATCCCTCCCTTTCGACCATCCCTCCGGGGTGGGAGCTCTCTGCATCGCTACCCAGGAACTTCGTGCCATGCTTCGATCACCCTGTCCATCCGGGACAAAAACCGTTCGTCCATCCAATGGCCTCGCATTAAATTGCCGCTTGTGGGAATTTATCCGTGGGCCCAGGAATTGATCCCTGGGAAATTCGCGCCGCGTTCTGAGGGGCACCAGATCATGAGCGTCTGGCAGCGATCTGATTCACAATCGGTATCGACTGCCATAATCAAATTCATCTTGCTTCCGCCTCTTAACCCTCTTTAGAGAGAAGAGATCGAGTCAACGATCTCCGTCGTGGTGACAATGGCACTGGCGTAGTTCGGGATATTGATGTCGAGAGCGGAATGCATGTGATCATCCGAATAACTAGCCGTCGCATCTTTTATCACCGTGACCTCGTAGCCAAGTTCAGCGGCGTAGCGCACGGTCGACTCCACGCATGTATGCGCGATGAGTCCGATGACGATGAGCTGATGAATGCCGTGCCTCTTAAGTTGCAAATCCAGATCGGTGTTGGCGAAACCGCTGGAACCCCAATGCTCCAGGGCAACTATTTCGCGCGGTTGAGGCTCAAACTCGTGGCGAATCTCGCCGCCCCACGTACCGAATTCGAAAGCCTTTCGCGACCAGGCTGCCTTCTGAATAGGCGCAATATACTTCCAGGTCTCATAGTCGCCTGGACGGTATCGATGATGGAGCGCATAGAAAACGCGAAGCTCAGCCTTCCGCGCAGCATTCAGGACTTGCAACATATTCGGAACACAATGATTCGCTTCTGCAACTCCCTTCAGGCGATCCCATAATTTGCCTCCTTCCATTATACGGGTCGATCACCAGGAGGGCGGTGAGCTGCTTGTCGTATGTCATTTTCATCGTGTTCGCTCTCCAACGTTGGTCAGTGATCATTTTAGGCCGCAGTCTTTTCTGGAATGACAAATGTAACTGTGCCTTTGTCTCATGTCCGGCTGGAATCTGAGTTTTCCGTCAGGTAGTCTGTTCCTTCGCCGGAGGAGCCAGCGCGACGGCGGCTTCGCCGGTGAGCATCAGAAAAGTGAACGTCTCCTGAAGATACAACCGGACAGCAGCATCGGTGTGGCTGAGATAACCGATGGAGACGTCCTGACCGAGGTGAAGGTCGAAATCGCCGCCCCGGGTGGTCAGCACGAATGCTCCGGCAATAGCGGGTGCCCAGATAATTTGATCGTTGACCAACCGCTTGACATGCTCCAGCACCGGGTACCCATGGTCGCTGGTCTCAGCGAGTGCGGTGTAGGCGTCAGCGCCAAACAGCACCGAGTAGGGGCCATCGACTCCAACGAGACGCAACTGGCTCAAGCTTCGGGCCACGGCTTCCGGGTAGTCGCGCACGTCGGTGGGGAGGCTCATGATCGGGTTGCTGGTTCCTTGACGGATGCCTCCAATACCGGCCGCGGCATAGCCCTCGAAGATGGCGCCATCCTCGGCAAAGGCGATCTTTCGCGCGGCATCCTTCGCCGGTTGCCAGTCTGAGTCGTTTGCGCCGCGATCTACGTCGTCGATCCCCGGGCGATCCAGCTCGAACGGAACCCGCAGCTCGACCAGCGCCTTGACCTCGCGCTGTCTTGCGATGATGCCGTCCCCTGGCGCCGCGATTGTTTGCAAGTGCCCGGTCCCAACGGCGGAAAGGCCAGAGCCTCCCGGTCCATGAACGTCGACGACGCGCCGTGCCGCCAGGTAGCGTTTGAGGGTACGCGATGTTTCCTCTTCGATCTGTGCCCATGCCGAATCGGAAATGGGAGCAAGCTCGCGATGTAGATTATTCATATCGAATGTCTCCTTTGAGGGAACCGATGCCGAGCGAAGCTTCGTGCACCGACGGGATGGATGGAGAGGGTTCAGCCGCCGACGGCGCCGCGGCGGACCCCGCCTGCGCAGGCTCGTCTTCGGTCACGGCCTCGAGAAACGTCGCAGACGGCACGAAAAACAGGTTTCCGGTGACGGCGCGACTAAAGTCGAGTAGTCGGTCATAGTTGCCGGGTGGCCGGCCGACGAACATGTTCTCGAGCATCTGCTCGATTGTCCGCGGCGAACGGCTGTAGCCAATGAAATAAGTGCCAAACTCACCGTACGCGGCGCGGCCGAAGGGCATGTTGTCGCGCAGGATTTTGATCTCTTTACCGTCCTCGACGATCGTGGTGAGCGCGCTGTGCGCTGACGTTGGCTTTACGTTATCGGCCAATTCGATGTCGGAAAGTTTGGTGCGGCCGATGATCCGTTCCTGCGTCTCCGTGGAGAGCGCATTCCAGCCGTTTAGATCGTGAAGATATTTCTGCACCATGACGTAGCTGCCGCCGGCGAACGCGGCGTCCTCCTCTCCGACCAGCACGGCGTTGATCGCCGCCGCACCCCTGGGATTCTCCGTCCCGTCGACGAAACCGATCAGATCGCGATCGTCGAAATAACGGAAAGCGTGCACTTCGTCCACCGGCGTAACGGCATTTCCGATCCGCGCCATAAACTGAGTTGCAAGCTCGAAGCACAGATCCAGGCGCTTGGCGCGGATGTGGAACAGCAAGTCGCCCGGCGTGGAGACTGCATGGCGCCCTCCGGAGCGAAGCTCCCGGAACGGATGCAGCTCTGCTGGCCGCGGCGGCCCAAAGAGGCTGTCCCACGCTTCGGAACCGATCCCCATGACGCAGGAAAGGCCCCCTTCCAGGTCGCGAAATTCCACCGCTCGCAACAGCGCTGCGAGATCTCCGCAGAACGAACGCAACGTGCCGCGATTGTCCAAGCCTGGGTTAAGCGTCGCGACTAGGAAGATCGCGGCGCGGGTAAGCGGCCCGGCTACCGGCTGCGCTTGGGCGGCCAACGCACCTGCCTGGTATTCGCCGTCAGTAGAGTGCTGGATCTTGTCAGCCATCGCGAAAGTCTCCTCGCGGCAGAATCAAAGCTGTTGTCGACGATCTGGTCAAGATTGCTTCGCCTGGAATTGCAGCTTTGAAACGCGCCGGTCATGGCGGCTCGAAGTGACCAGGAAAGCTGAGCCCAGGGGTTTCTACGTGTTTAGCGCCGGTCCTAGGGCTGAGGCCACAGACTGGAAACGTTTTCCGAGATGCACGAGCCACTTTGGACTGTATGGACCTAATTTGGTGCCAATAGATTGGATTGGACTACGACAAATGCCGACTCCTAGTCGGCTGTTCGAGCTACTGGCTGCGCTTGGGCTGCCAACGCACTGCCTGGTATTTCAGGCCATTCACTGAAAATCAGGCATCTTGGACAAACGCCGGTATGGCAAGGAGAAGCGGATCATCATTGACCTCTCGCTCGGGCTGTGAAGCCACCTCGTCTAAGAGCGCGACCATCGCTATAGCAGCTACAATTAGACTTATCCGGAACCTTTGATATGCAGCTGGCTTTGCCGATAGCCGTTGCGCAGGCTGGAATACAACCGTACTGGGCCACCTGGCAGAGAGCGCGATAACTTATCAACACCTGCTGGAACAGACATATAGAGTTTGAAAAACACTTGTTTGCGAATCACCGACTGTCTGCGACTATCAGGCCTCACCCCGGATATGACGGTTCGACCCTCCTGACCTGCAGAAGCCCGCGCACCCTCCTTTCTGCAGGATGGAGCGCGAATTGGCGGCGGTCAGTCGCCAAC
>Ga0210386_10004678_pt1 | contig 11263 bp, 4 predicted proteins | sample IncBWH32OmetaG_FD_160091 | JGI IMG/M metagenome (GOLD analysis project Ga0210386, IMG submission 160091) | Forest soil microbial communities from Barre Woods Harvard Forest LTER site, Petersham, Massachusetts, United States - Inc-BW-H-32-O ... | reverse complement strand
ATGTCTGCTGAGAAGTCTTTCTCAGACGTGACACACTACGACAAGACCGATCGCAATGGCCCGAAGATATTTGTTGGCGAGTGGGCTACGCGCGAGGGAGAGCCCACGCCCAATCTTCAAGCGGCGCTGGGCGATGCCGCTTGGATGACAGGAATGGAACGCAATAGCGACATAGTGATTATGTCCAGCTACGCGCCTCTGTTCGTCAATGTCAATCCCGGCGGGATGCAATGGGAGTCCGATCTGATCGGGTACGATGCCCTGACGAGTTATGGTTCGCCGAGTTACTGGGCTCAAGTGTTGTTCGCCAGTCATCTCGGAACGGAAGTCTTGGGGAGCACGCTTTCCGATACAGGCCCGAGGGTCTATTCATCGGTCACACGTGACGAGAAGCGGCGCAAACTGTTCATCAAGGTTGTGAATGGCAACTCGGACAAATTACCACTCATCATTGCAATCAATGGCGTGCCCACCGTAGGAAGGCAAGCAACACTCACTACGTTAAGTGGTAAAACCCCCGGCGCGACAAACACGATTACGAATCCCAAAGCAATTGTTCCGGTTGAGCACAAGTTGGTAATCACGGGGCCAAGATTCGAACGGGAGTTTGCGCCTTACTCAATCAACGTGATCGATTTGAGCTACTAACCCAAATCGGCCACAAACTATTTTGATTGCTGCTTGCGAGAGGCGCAAGGTTATTTGTGCATTAAGGCGCACAAGGTGGCAGGCCTCCTGACACGGAAGCCATTGAAGATGATCCTTCGGAGAGAGTCATGACCCACTTGCCTCGGTTTGATCAAGTCTTTGGGCTGATCGCAATGGAAGCCGTGCTATGGCTTCAACAAATGCAGGCCTAAACGCCCTATGCTCTTCCATTGACAGGCGCCTATCCCGGCACCCACGATCCATCAATCGCCAGGGAAGGCAGCGACTTTTATGTGTTCGCAGCGGGTTTTGCTCCCGGCGGAGGCCAGTTTGCAATTAGGTGCTCGACTAGTCTGACCGAATGGAAGCTGTGCGGTCATGTGTTCGACGAAATACCAGCGTGGATTCACGAGGAAAGCCCTGGCACCAAAGAACTCTGGGCACCCGACATCTCGTATTTCAATGGCAAATACCACTTGTGCTAGGCGATACTTCGGGTTCTCGCGATCCAGTGTTTCGTTAGTGGCGAGCGCAATCCCTGATTTATTCACGCCAAACAGCGAGTGTGCGTAGGAAAGACGAGGGGCTGGTACTTCGCTCGAATGCTCATGACGATTTCAATGCCATCGATCCGAATATTGCTTTCGACGGCAAAGGGCAGCCATGGCTGAGTCTCGGCAGCTTTTGGTCGGGCATCAAGATGCGGGAGATCGATCTCAAGACAGGAAAGCTGTCGGACACAGATACAATTGCCCGAATGGGCTATCTCAAGTAATTCAAACCGAGTGAGAAACGTTACCGGAGTTTATGCACAAGGGGGCATGCATCTTTCTGAGTAAAGGTAACTTGCTTGTCAGGTAAACGATTACGAGAGTACATTTTCTTGTCCGCATCTCCGAGAATCAGCCTTGTCTGACCACGAGGATAGCTGGAAGTCTTTTAGTGAAGCGCTTTTCTAGCGGCTTCGGCTCGGGTTCTCAGTTCACAACTTTCTTCCAGAATAATCTTGACAGTTGCATTATCGATGCGCAATAGTCTGCTCTCAAGAAAACGCTTGCCGGGCGTCGGTCCTCTTCCGTATGCCGTCCCAAAGCGGGCACACAACGTCAAGACCCACTGGAAGAGATTCGAGCGACCCCCTTTAGACGACACAACGTTTTCGGAGGAGGCGATTTATGAACCAAACTGCCATCCAGATTCACCCATTTCCCAACAAAGCAATCTCGAAACTCGCGCATGCTTGCTTCGCATTCTTCGCTCTGCTCCTGGCACTTACGCCTGGCGCCAGGGCCCAGGACAACGCTACAATCACCGGATTCGTAACGGATGCCAGTGGTGCATTGGTACCAAATGCCGACATCAAGCTCACACACACATCGACCGGTCAAACGAGAGAAACTATCTCGAACACAGCTGGAAGTTATCGATTCGCTAACCTCGGCGTCGGCACCTACACGATGGAGATCACCTCAAAGGGATTCCAGAAGTACTCGAAGACTGGCATTGTCGTAAACGTCGCAGCGACAGTCGAAGATGACGCGGTTCTAACTGTAGGCAGCCAGACTCAAACCGTCACCGTGGCAGCAGACGCACTGCAGGTACAGACCGAAACAAGTGAAGTCAGTACTCTGATCAACGGGGATCAGGTCTCGCAGCTTGCGACCAATGGCCGCAATATCACCTCGCTCGCGGCGCTGGGTCTCGGAGTGTCGAACAATCTTCCGCCATTCGGTGGGGTCAATGCGTTGACGGCCGCAAACGGCATTAGCTTCAATGGAGCACGAACCACCCACAACATCTACATGATCGATGGTGGCGAGCAGAACGATCGCGGCTGTGGCGGCTGCTTCATGAACCTTCCCTCACAGGACGCCATCGCCCAGTTCCAGACCCTCGACAGCAACTACCAGCCCGATTACGGCATCGGCTCCGGAGGAACCATTCTCATGGTGCTTAAGTCGGGAACCTCTCACTATCACGGAGAACTCTATGAGTTCAACCGCAACACCGACTACAACGCCAACGATTATTTCCTGAAGCAGGGCGGCAAGCCGCGGTCCACATTCCAGTTGAATATTCCTGGTGGAAACATCGGCGGCCCGCTCTGGATTCCTCACGTCTACAACGAGGCGAAAACTCGGACCTTCTTCTTCTGGAACGAAGAGTGGCGCCGGCTGATTCAGGGCAGCTCGCCTTCTGTCACCAATGCGATCCTCGCTCCGAATTTCCCGACAGCGGGCGCAAGCCTCGCCTACACACCTCCGAGCGGGACGGCTCCCATTGTCCCGGTCATCAGTGATCCACAAAAGCTCGCGCTTTACGCCATTGATGGTCTTACTCCTGGCTCGCCGTTCCCGGGGAATGTGATTCCCGCAAATCTGATCGATCAGAATGCAGTCCTCGAGGTCAATGCAGGTACATTCCCGAAGCCAAACTTCAACAATGGCACGCAATACATTGCGTCGATCCCGCAGCCAACTGACGTCCGTGAGGATATCGTTCGCATTGACCACGCCATCACTAGCAAGTACCAGTTGATGGGGCATTATCTCCACGACACGCTTGCTCAGAACTATTACCCACCGCTATGGGGCGATAGCAGCTATCCAACCGTAGGAACGGCGATGAATAATCCCTCCTACTCAGCTGTAATCAAACTGACCCAGACGTATTCGCCCAACCTCCTCAACGAGACCGCGTTCCTTTACAGCGGTAACAAGATCACCCTGACACCGCTTCCAGGCCCCGGTGGCGGTCAATTCGTCCAGCCCACCGGATGGAATGCAACCAGCTTCTTCCCGCCTGCGAACAATTTTTTGTCTCGTTTGCCTGAAGTCCAGCTGCAGGGCTCACCGTTGAATGTGACATGGAGCCCGAGCTATTACCCATGGAAGAACGGCTACGAGGGGTTCCAGTACAGGGACGACCTTTCCTGGACCAGGGGACGTCACCAGTTCAAGTTTGGTGGCGGCGTCCTACACACGTACAAGAACCAGCAATTGCAGTACAACACCAACGGAGTCGTCGCCTTCAACTCCAGTAACTTCTCCAATGACTCCTATATCAATTTCCTGCTTGGGATGGCCACCTCTTACTCCCAGTTGGAGTACTTGGCAGGCAAGCACTGGGTCAATAACAATTACACTGGTTACGCCAACGACAACTGGCATATCTCGCCGAGATTGGTCTTGAATATAGGGCTGCGCTATGACGGCCTGCCGCATGCCTTCGAGCGCTATAACAAGTTCTCGAACTTTGTTCAGGCCGATTACGACTACGCGCTGGGCTACCCACTGAATCCGGATTCCACTTTGAACCCGGCCTCCCTGTCGACTTTCCCGAGCACCGGCACCGAGCAGTTCTATCTGAACGGTATCAGGGAAGCAGGAGTGGACGGCTTCCCGCGCGGAAACGTTCAGAATCACTACTACACCTTCGAACCTCGCGTCGGCTGGTCATGGGACATATTCGGAAACGGCAAGACAGTATTCCGTGGTGGATACGGATTATTCTGGGAGCGTATTCAGGGAAACGACGTCTACAACGCCGCGTTGAACCCGCCCTTCGCGTACATCCCCTCCGCCACCAACGTTTACTTCTCCAACCCAAATACCAGCGTTTTGACCGGCGCCACGACGCTGGACCACTTCCCGTCCGGCCTGACGAACATCAAATATAACAACCACTCTCCCGGGACGGAAAACTATAGCATGGGCTTACAGCGCGAACTGAAGCCGTCAATCATCGCGGTCGTGCAGTATGTTGGTTCCACTGGTTTTAGCCAGAACGACGACCGCGCAGTCAATACCCTGCCCCTGGTTGACACGGATTCGACGGCAACCGGTCCCTACGACAGGCGTGAGCTCGTCGCAACCGGCAAAGCCAACTCGAACCTGTACCGGATCTTCCCGGGCTTTGCCGGCATTACCCAGGAAGAAAACGAGACCAATTTCAATTACAACTCGCTTCAGGCCGGCGTCCGCGTGGAAAACCGCCATGGGCTTACAACCCAAGTTGCCTACACCTGGTCGCATCTGCTGAGCATCGTTTCCAATGATCTCAACTCGATATCCAACCCGTTCAATCCCAGATACGACTATGGATCAGACACCGGTTTCGACCGTCGTCAGGTCTTGAACCTGAGCTATGTCTATGCTCTTCCGTGGTACAACAAGAGTGCGAACACGGCAGCGCGCTTGGCACTCGGAGGCTGGACAGTCTCTGGCATCACGTTCTTTGAGGCGGGAGTTCCGGCCGCTGTCGGATACTCCGGCAGCGACGTTATCGGCCTCGGAGGCGGCACTTCCAACCGTCCAAACCTGATCGCTCCAGTCCAAAAAATCAAGACGTTTGACGAGTGGTTCAGCACCAGTTCCTTCGGTGACCCGGTTGCTCCGTGGAATGGAGGCCCCAACCAGGGCTTTGGCAGCGCAGCAAAGGATGCTGTCGTTGGACCGGGAATCCAGAACTGGAACATCTCCCTCTTCAAGTCCATTCCATTCAGAATGGAGGGGACACCAAGAATTGATTTGCGCTTCGAGTCCTTCAATACCTTCAACCATACCAACCCACAAGGTATCGATTTGAACAATCATGACTCGAACTTTGGAAAGATTACGAGCGACTATGGTCCTCGCACCCTGCAACTGGGCGGTAAGTTTGTCTTCTGATTTGTGACCGATCCAACTCTCGGCGCGGCAGGGATTCCCGGCCGCGCCTTTCTTTCTGCCTGGCATCGATCGGATGATTGCGGGATACCCGCGGGACAAGCGAAAATTCAGATGGTCATTGTCGTGAAGAGAATTGTGCAACCGTGGTTTGCCGTGGCGCTGCTGGCCTTGGCTGCGATATGTTCCGCTCAGTCGGCATCTGTGAATGACGATCAACGACAGGCAGCGATTGTCTCTGAGCAGCAGGGCCTGTATTCCGAAGCTGAGGCAGCATGGCACGCGGTTTTGAAAACTCACCCTGCGGACTCGGAAGCCTACGCGCATCTCGGGTTCCTTGAGGCCCAACAGGGCCGGTACTCCGAGGCAGTACTGCTTTATCGCAAAGCGCTGGCGTTGGACCCGTCCATGCCCAGTTTGCGGCTGAACCTTGGGCTTTCACTGTTCAAAGCCGGCGCATTGAAAGAGGCCGCCGATACATTCATGCCTCTGTTGGAGGGCCAGCCTTCTTCCTCACCCGAGGCTCTTCGTCTGACCACATTGATCGGGTTGGCCCGTTACGGCTCTGGAGAATATGATGCTGCGGTTCCCTTTCTGAAACAGGCTACGGCAGCCGATCCACAGAATCTCCCCTTCCGCCTCACTCTAGCCCACAGCTGTCTATGGTCAAAGCAGTACCAATGCGTTCTTGATGTTTACCACCAGATTCTGATGTTGAATGCGGAGTCGGCTGAGGCCGATATGCTGGCCGGCGAGGCGTTGGATGAGATGAAAGACAAAGCCGGTGCCACAGTGCAGTTTCGCGCTGCGGTTAAGGCAGATCCTAAAGAGCCGAATGTGCACTTCGGACTCGGATATTTACTCTGGGGTCTCCTGCAACTCGACGAGGCAGCCCAGGAGTTCCAGGCCGAACTCGACAACAATCCGGAACACGCGCAGGCTCTCACCTACTTGGCCGATTGCCGGATGAAGGTGAACAAGCCTGAAGGCGCAATTGCCTTGCTGGAAAAGGCGATCCGGATTGACCCGTCGATTGGGTTGGCCCATTTGGATCTAGGCATTTTATTTGGCGATGCCGGCCGCTCCAACGATGCCCTGCGGGAGTTGAAGATCGCCGTGAAGTTGGAGCCCGACGACCAGAATGTGCATTGGCGCCTGGCACGGTTCTACAAGGCAGCAGGAAGAAATGAGGAGGCAACGCTTGAGTTTGAGAAGACCAAGAGCCTGCAGAAAGCCTCTGACCAAACCATCATGAGAAAGCTTCACGAAGCTCAGGCTGGAAAGCCGGCAGCTGAAGATCCAAACGCGCCACTGGACAAATAGCTGCTAAACAAGTTGGCCTGAAGGCGTTTCAAGGCCGACACCGCAAGACCATCCACAAGGAGCAAGCATGGAACGACGGAACTTCTTGAAAGTAGCGACATCGGCGGCAACTGCGATGGTGTTTAGCTGGCGTGCAGCGCTGGGTCAACAGGCTGGCAGCCATATCGAGATCCTGGTGAACGAGCCCATCGCTACTATCGCACCTGAGATCTACGGTCATTTCACCGAGCATCTCGGCTCGGTTATCTACGATGGCATCTATGTCGGAGAAACATCGAAGATCCCAAACGAGCAAGGTCTGCGTTCCGCTCTAATCGAAAAGATGCGAGCCATCAAAGCTCCCATGGTGCGCTGGCCTGGCGGCTGCTTTGCTGACAGCTACGACTGGCGCGATGGTATCGGCCCCAAGGACAAGCGTCCCCGCCGCACGAATTTCTGGACAGATAGCTTCACAGCAGGGCAGAAGAAGCAGAACATACCCCAAATCTACGAACCCAATGAATTCGGCGTGAGTGACTTTGTGCGTTTCTGCAAGTTGTCAGGCGCCGAGCCTTACATTGCCGCCAACGTGCGCAGTCAGACGGCGCTCGACTTCGATCACCTGGTGGAGTACTGCAACTCGCCGCGCGGTACAACGACTCTGGCTGAGACTCGTGAGGCCGATGGCTCCCCCGATCCGTACAATGTGCGTTACTGGGGCGTGGGCAATGAAAGCTGGGGCTGCGGTGGAAACTTCGACCCTGAAGACTACGCCGTTGAGTACAAGCGCTACACCACGTGGGTTCCTGGCTATGGTGTCAATCTGCGCTTTGTAGCATCCGGCCCCAACAGCGACGAACAGGCATGGACTCGCGGCTTCTTTAACAAGCTTTGCCACGGCCAGCCCAGCCACGACATGCACGGCGTGTGGGGTTTGAGCGTTCACCACTACGCATGGAATCTCTCCCGCGGTAAGACGCAGGACTGGGACGCTGGCAAAGGCGATGCGCTCAACTTCGATCCAGTTGACTGGTATGAACTATGCAAAGAATCTGAACGCATCGAAGGCATCATTTTGGATCACTGGACTGCGCTCGGCGAATTCGACCTGGACCGCAAAGTGAAGCTTGTCGTTGACGAGTACGGACCGTGGTACCGGCCCGGAACTGAGAATGCCCCGGAACAGTTGCTCGGCCAACAGATTACAGTGCGCGATGCAGTGATGACAGGCTTGTCGCTGGACACCTTCAACCGTAATGCGGACAAAGTTGGCATGGCCGCCTGTGCGCAGCTTGTCAACTGTCTGAACTCACTCTTCCTTACTCATGGAGACAAGTTCGCCACCACGCCCGTCTTCAATGTCTTTGAGATGTACGCAGCACATCAGGGCGGAACTGCGGTGCGCGCCGAGTTCTCAGCACCTGCTGTTCAATATGAACGAGACGGAAAGCCGGCAAGCTTCTGGGGATTGAATGGCTCGGCTTCACTGAAAGGTAAGACTGTGACTCTGACGGCGGTGAATCCCGACATAAGCCAGTCGCGGGAAACAGAAATTGTTCTGCGCGGTGCCAACGCTGTGAGTGCCAAAGCATGGGTAGTAGCAGAACGTGACATTCACGCGCACAACACTCTCGATCAACCGGATCAGGTGAAGACCCGCTCCGCGGAAGTCACCCTTCACGCCGGTTCGCTCGGTTTCACATTTCCACCGGCTTCGGTAACAAAGATTGAGGTGCAGCTAGGGTAGTGAAAACTCTGCATAGATTCGGGAGCAATCGAGAATGCGAAGAGCGACTTTGTCAGCTCTTTGCTCTCAAGGCGGCAACCGGTATTGTGACGGACCCCATGCTTCCCGAGTTCTCATCTACAAAGATGACGCGAATGGACCCGGAATCCGGCAGTTTCTCAATGAACTGATCAAAAGGAAGTCCTTCCCTTAGGAACTTCGCGTAGGTGGCCGACTTCAAAGTTAACTGCAGCGTCTGCCCGGCAATCTGTGCATGCAGGCCTTCATCGTCTCGTCGTGCGAGGAAGATGTCCAGTTTGTCAGTCCAGCGTTCGCCTTGCTGCTTTAGCGCGAGGTTACTTGTCGCGATGTTGAGTTTGAGTACAGATCCCTGTGACGATGGTCCAATATTCGCGGTGATTCCGATCTCGTTTAGATCGAGAGATTGCCACACCGCACGCTGGAATCTTTCCCTCATTGTGGCCGGCTCTCGAGCGTATTCATATCCAGTTCGATAGCGAAGCATAATACCGTGCCGTCCAGCCACCTTTACAGTCAGCTGATGGTATTTATCGTCCGCTGGAGTGTCGGGAACAAAACCGAGGAGATATACGGCACGGCCATCGGCGACCACAGTATTGAGTTCTGCCACGATATCGCTGGACCGGCGAAAGGTGCGGCCACCTGTAGCTTCCGCGAGTTGTTGTATGACGCCTTGAATGGGGTGTATGTCTTGCTGCATCTCGGCGGCAATACGCCCAGGCGCCTGTCCACCACTCTGGGGTGGTGGCGGAGCGGTTACGCTCGGGGACAACTCGATGCTGCCGTTCTGGAGAGCTGGATCGACGGCCATGGTTTCCAGTTGCGAAACATCGAGTGGAAAGACGCTGACTTGGGCGTCGTTCAGTGCCTCCTGTGCGCGGAGAACAGAGCTGTCAATGGTCTTGCTCCCCCTGTCGCTGCCGACTGCCTTGTCAGACCAGTTCGCGAGCACGTTGTCGCTAGCGACCCACACCAGGTTCTTGTGTCCGGGGATGGCAGCGAGATGCCGGGCTACGCCAACCAGGACTGACATTGCTGAACGTTCTGGAGAGCTTCCGTCATTGCGCAGATTTGGATCAACTCCTGTGGCCGTATCCGGTGCAACGTTGATGTTTCCATTGACGGATTGCAAATCCGTCGGATTAAGTACGTTATCGAACTGCTGCCGGTTGCGCAACTCTATTTGCTGCGCGCGAGCCAGGTCTTGCGCGTTAGGCATCCATCGACGCAGTGCCGAGGCCAGCAAGGCGTGATCTCTAGTCCCCTCCACCAGAACCCGAAAACTCTGGGCATTCTGCACGTAGAGCCCCACGCGCTCGCCAGGCGGGAGTCCCTGTAGAAACTTCAGCGTCTCATCGCGGGCATAGGCCAGATCAGTCGGCGCCAAATGGCCCGAGTCGATCAAGAGATTCGTTATGCTATCTTCCCTCGCACCGCTTCCACCGTCTCCGTGCGTCGAATCCACGGGGCGATTGGAATAGACAACTTGTTCCCGCGGATTAGCGGGATGATCCGGCGCACGGTCAACCTCCTGCTGAGGCTCGTCGCCGGTCCGGCTGAAGAATCGCACGGTTTGCTTGCGTCCGTTGTCATAGACCTCGAAATTATCCGGTGTCAGGTCGGTGATCGGATGTCCCTTCTTGTCGAAGGCCACCACGCCCACGTCTACCAGCCGGCTGATCACCCGCAGAGTAAAACCCGTGCCTTGCGTCCCAACTGAGGTTGAGGAGGGATCCAACAAAACAGCCGATTCTCCAATCTGAATTTCCGGTTCTGAGTTCGCTGGCGTCGAAGGCTGCGAGGACACGGGCGCCGCCGTGTCCGACGGAGTTGCCGGAACGCTGGCTGGCGAAGTCCCCACTTCCGGACTTGCAACAGGCGTGGAGGAACTGGAGTCATTCGTTTCCGGCGTGAGTGGTGCGGGAGAGGGTACGTCTTGTGTTCGATCGCCGAACAGAATTCGAGATTCGGCGCGGAACACATGGTATTGCGCAAAGGCAACATCGTTCAGCAGAGTCTGCAGTTGTTCTCGATCAAAACTTCTGTCCTTGTCCAGTAGTTCGCCGCGATAGCGCTGCATCTCGTAAGCGTTGGCGGGCAGCGGCGGCGCAAGAGTGATGGAAACGCTCTTCACTGGGCAGATATACGTCTTGCCACCGATCTCCACTGACCCATACTCGACCATAATGTCAGCCCGGACTAGCGGTTCGGCAGCCAGTCATATCTGCTCTCAGAGTCATACGAAGGACTGCTCCATTCTCTGGATTGACGGCGATCTCCCCGTGATAGCCGGTAAATCGCTGAAAAACATCTTCTCCACTTTCCCCTACTACACAGCAGAATGAGACCGCGTAGTGCGATTTCTCTCTCGTGACCGCAAATTGGAAGACCGCGATAGGCCCAGCTTCGCCCTGTTCCCAATGGCTCCAGGCCAGTTTGCCTTGAGATACATCTACGAGCACTGTTCCCAAAATCGGTCCGAATACACCCGAAGTCGTCAGCCCGTGCACTGTCGATTCCTTGCGCTTCGCCGATACCGGAGCCACCACCTCGCGCCCGTCGCGATAGAGCACTTTATCACTCGACCTGCTCACGGGATGCAAGCGTTCGTAAGGGATTACAGATGTATCCAAGCGATGAGTTTGTGGAGTGTCCTCAAAAAAAATAGTATCTCGAGTCGCAAAGAAATCCGGAAGCTTGGAAATTGTCTTCGTCGTAGTACTAACTACCGTAGCCATGATCTTGCGTTGTGAGGCCAGATCGGGGATGGCAGTGGCGGGAATCTCTGCAGCAGGAGGGGCGAGGAACGCCGAGAGATCCGCCAAAATGAGGAGCGATCTCCTCGACTCAGGTCCCGGCAAGGAAGCCTCCCAGCGTA
>Ga0210386_10004674_pt1 | contig 11265 bp, 10 predicted proteins | sample IncBWH32OmetaG_FD_160091 | JGI IMG/M metagenome (GOLD analysis project Ga0210386, IMG submission 160091) | Forest soil microbial communities from Barre Woods Harvard Forest LTER site, Petersham, Massachusetts, United States - Inc-BW-H-32-O ... | reverse complement strand
GGCGGCCTGTATCGTCCTGGCGCTGACAGCCTGCGTGGCATGCGGCAGCGCATCCGGGCGTACGGCCGCCCAGGCCCCCACCACGTGGCCACCGTTGTTCTCAACGCTCCCGGCCACCGCGGCAGGGGCGGAAGGCGTGAGACCTCCGCTATCTTGCCCGGCCCGGATCGAGTCCCAGATGACCGAAGCCCAGCGGATCGGCCAGCTGTTCCTGGTCGCCTTCGAGGGCAATCCCGTAGCTGAGGCCACGAGCACGGCCGGAACCCGTCACTTCGGGTCCTGGCTGCTGGCGGCCAGCGACTCCGTGAGCACAACTGCTCTGGCGGCCGAACTCGGCGCTGTCCAGGCACAGGCCTCCTCGAGCGCGACCCGGGGCGTAAAGTACTTCGTCGCGGCCAACCAGGAGGGCGGCGAGGTGCAGGCGCTGGGCGGGCCGGGCTTCCCGGCGATGCCATCGGCACTTGATCAGGGCCAGCTTTCCGTGCGCACGCTGGAGGATCAGGCCGCGGCCTGGGGCCGCGCCCTGCGGTCGGCAGGCGTCAACCTCAACCTGGCTCCGGTCATGGATGTCGTCCCCCGCGCGTCAGCCGCGCAGAACGCGCCGATCGGCGCGCTGCAGCGGGAGTTCGGTTATGACCCGCAGACCAACGGTGCGCATGGTGTCGCGTTCATCGAGGGGATGCGCCAGGCCGGGGTGGCCAGCGTGGCCAAGCATTTCCCTGGGCTGGGGCAGGTTCGCGGCAACACGGACTTCACGGCCGATGTGGTCGACACCACCACGGCACCCGGCAGCGCCGATCTCGGCTCATTCGGGTCCGCCATCGCCGCCGGGGTGCCGTTCGTCATGGTGGCGCTGGCCACCTACACCAAAATCGACGCGGGGCACCTCGCTGTGTTCTCCTCCCGCGTGATGGACGGGCTGCTCCGTCAGCAGATGCATTTCCGGGGCGTTATCGTCTCCGACGACCTCGGGGCGGCGGCGGCAGTGGCCGGGATCCCAGCCGCCGACCGTGGCGTGGACTTCCTGGCGGCAGGCGGCGACCTGATCACTTCCCAGTCGCTGTCCGCGGCCGAGAGCATGGAGCAGGGGATTGCGGCCCGTGTGGCCAGCGACTCGTCGTTCCGGTCGGTCGTGAACGCGGCCGTTTTGCGGGTGCTGACCGCAAAGCAGGCAAGCGGGCTTCTTCCCTGCTCCTCGTCCTGAGCAGCCCGGTCTGGTTAGACCGCATGTCGGTCCCGTGAGCGCGCCAAAGGCCCGGGGCTGCATCGCGGCGTCCCCGGGCCCGGCCTGGATGCGGCCTGGCTAAGAGGTGGGCTCAGTCAGGTTGTAGACGGTCTCGCCGCCGACAGTCTGCTTCTTGAAGTGGGCCGCGACCCACGACTCGATGGCCGAGGACCCCTTCCCGCCGCCGAAGCTCTCACTGCCCTGACCGACGTAGTAGTGCACCTCGCCCTTGGCCACCAGGGCCTTGAACTCGGCCAGCGTGGGATAGGGGTCGGTCCCGTTGAAGCCGCCGATGGCCATCACCGCGTCACCAGTAGCCAGCTCGATCGGTGACGCGGCGGTCGAGCCCTCGGTAGCGGCCACCCATTTGTACGTGGACGCGTCCTGCTCCAGCAGCTTGACCAGGGCGCTGTTCACCGTAGTGTTGCCGCCCAGACCGCCCGCGCCGCCGAAACCGCCACGCGCTCCCGCGGAAGTGTTGCCGCCAGAGGTAGCTGTACGCCCGGAGGTGCCGCTGCCGGAGGGAGCCCCGCCCACGCCGGCGGGCATCATGCCGGTGCCTGAGCTCCCGCCCGGGGCCGTCCCGCTACTGCCGGTGGCTCCGCCGAACCCGCTGGGTGCGCCGGCACCGCTGGAGGATGAGCCGCCGCCCGGTCCGGGCCCGCCGAACTGGCCGGCCTTGCCGCCGGGGAAACCACCCCGGGCCGCGCCGCCTCTCGTGCCACCCGGCCCGCCGCCGAAACCGAATGCCGAGGCCGGGCCCGCCGACGGGATCGCGCCCGTGTGCGTGGTGTTTACCGTGTCCAGTGCGTATGCGGTCGGCCCGGCCAGGCCGGCGAAGACGGTCAGCGCCAGCGGCGCAGTCAGCAGTGTCAGCCGCCGGCGCCCGGCGGCCATCGATCCCGCCAGCCAGGGGCGGCCCAGGATGCCGAGCGCCGCCAGCGCACCGGCCACGACGATCACCCAGCGCAGCCACGGCAGCCAGTCAGGCGTCCGGTTGAGCAGCACGTACGCCCAGGCGGCGGTGGCCACGGTGCCGAGGGTGGCTACGAACCGGCCGGCCAACCCGAGACGCTCCTGCCACAGCGCGGTCGCGCCGATCCCGACCAGGGCGGCGATGCCGGGCGCCAGCGCCACCATGTAGTACGGGTGGATGATGCCGCTCATGTAGCTGAACACCAGCCCCGTGACCAGCACCCAGCCGCCCCACAGCAGAGCCGCGGCCCTGGTCCGGTCGGTTCGTACCGCCCGGCGGGTCACCCAGAGCATCGCGACGAGTGAGATCAGCGCCGCAGGCAGCAACCAGCTGATCTGGCCGCCGAACTCGCTGCCGAACAGCCGCAGGATTCCGGTGGAACCGCCGAACGCACTGCCCCCGCCGCCGCCGACCGAACCGGTCTCGTCGCCGTCCAGGCGGCCTAGGCCGTTGTAGCCAATGGCCAGCTGGAGAATGTTGTTGTTGGTGGAACCGCCGAAGTACGGCCGGTCCGCCGCGGGCGTCAGCTGCGCGGCCAGGACCCACCAGCCGGCGCCGGCGATAATCCCGGCGCCGAGCAGCACGGTCTGCCAGATGCGCTTGCCCAGCCGGGGCGGCCCGGCCCACAGGTAGGCGACCGCGAATCCGGGCACGACCAGGAAGGCCTGCAGCATCTTGGCCAGGAAGGCGAACCCGAGCAGCAGCCCGGTGAACACCAGCCATTTGCTGCGCCCGTTCTCCAGAGCCCGGACCAGTGTGTACGCGGCCGCGGTCATCAGCAGGACGAGCAGCGCGTCGGGGTTGTCGAACCGGAACATCAGCGCGGCTACCGGGGTGAGCGCCAGCACCAGCCCGGAGATCAGCCCGGCGGCCGGGCCAAACCACCGCCTGACCGCGGCATGAAGGAGCCAGACTGAGGCCACGCCCTCGAGTGCCTGGGGCACCAGCATGGACCACTGGCTGAAGCCGAAGATCCGCCCGGAGATCTCCATCACCCACAGCGAGCCTGGGGTCTTGTCCACCGTGATGAAGTTGGAGGAGTCGAACGAGCCGAAGAAGAATGCCTTCCAGCTCTTGGTGCCGGCGTCGACGGCGGCCGCGTAGAAGTCGTTGGCCCAGCCGTTCCTGCTCAGGTTCCACAGGTACAGCAGGGCGGTCAGCGCCAGCAGCCCGAGCAGAGCAGGCCGCGCCCACCGGGGATCGGTGTCCGGGCCGCTCAGCAGCCGCCTGAACCAGCCGCCAGCCGGGCGCGGACTGCCGGCCGCGTGCCGCGGGATAGTGGTGGTCGCGCTCACCTGGTCCTCTCTCCTTGAGTAGCCATTTCATGTCGGGGTGTGGTGCCAGTCACCTGGGCGCCTCGCCCGGGCGTCCGGGGCAGGGGCTCGGTCTTCGGGGCGCCGAAGACCCAGTGCCGGTACAGCAGGAACCTGATGACGGTGGCCACCAGGTTGGCGGCGATGAGCACGCCGACCTCGGTCCACCGGCCAGGCTGGGCCGAGCCTGAGTGCAGCGCGGCCAGCGCCCCGGAGGTCAGGGCCAGCCCGATACCGAAGGCGATCAGGCCCTTGAACTGATGCCGGGCCGCGCTCGTACGTCCGCTGATGCCGAACGTCAGCCGGCGGTTGGCGGCGGTGTTCGCCACGGCGGTCACCAGCAGGCTGATCACGTTGGCAGCCTGCGCGGACATGATCCCGCGGAGTAGCAAGAACAGCACCAGGTAGGCGATGGTGCTGGCGACGCCGATGACCGTGAACCTGATGACCTGCAGCGGAAGCGGCCGGGAAGCGGCGTGCTTGGATCCGGAGCCCGGCACGGTGAGCGTCGGCCCGCGCAGCTGGGGGACCCGCAAGGACCCACGGGCGAAACCGACGCTAAGCCGCGCCATACCCCGCAGGTCGCCCAAGGCGGTGGCGACGATGTCGACCCGCGAGTCGACGTCGTCGACCCAGTCCACCGGGATTTCGTGGATGCGCAACCCGGCCCGTTCGGCCAGGACGAGCAGTTCGGTGTCGAAGAACCAGCCGGTGTCCTGGGTGAGCGGCAGCAGCACGCGGGCCTGCTCGCGCCGTATTGCCTTGAAACCGCACTGGGCGTCGGAAAAGCGGGCACCCATGAGGCTGCGCAGCAGCAAGTTATAGCTGCGCGAGATGACCTCCCGCTTCGGCCCGCGGACGACGCGTGCGCCTCGCGCCAGCCGGGTGCCGATGGCCACGTCGCTGTGGCCCGACATCAGCGGCGCCACCAGTGGCAGCAGGGCGTTCAGATCTGTCGACAAATCGACATCCATGTAGGCCAGCACCTCGGCCTCGCTTTCCGACCAGATGGCACGCAGTGCCCGGCCCCGGCCGGGCAATTCCATGTGCACCGCGCGCACCTCGGGGAGCTCGCGCGCCAGCTGGCTGGCAATCGCCCAGGTGGCATCGGTGCTGCCGTTGTCCGCGATGGTGACCCGGGCGGTAAAGGGGAAACTGTCACGCAAAAAGGCGACCAGACGCCGGACGCTGGGGGCCAGGTCGCGTTCTTCATTGCGAACCGGCACCACGATGTCCACCTGGAGATCTGTCATGCCTGCAGGATCGGCAACCAGACTCGGTCGCAGCTGAAGCGATCTTATGTGCGCGCTATGAGCAGGGCCGTTACTTCTGCGCTGGGTATGAAGCCGCAACCGCCACACGCTCAGCTGGTACGGGACTCATCCATATTCGCGGATATGCTCCATCAGGCCAGGGCTGGACGCCGATCACACGGCGCCGGCCTCGCGCAGCCCGGTGATCTCCTCGCCGGAGTACCCAAGCTCAGCCAGGATCTCGTCGGTGTGCTCCCCGGCGGCCGGGATGGGACCGAGCGCCGGGGTCGCCTCGCCCAGGCTGATGGGCGAGGGCAAGGCCCGGATCGGCCCGGCCGGCGACCCGACGTTGCCCCACCGGTGCTCGAGCTGCGGATGGGCCAGCAGGTCGTTGACCGTATTGAAATGGCCATTGGCGATCTGCGCAGCATCCAGCATGTCCAGCACCTGGCCGGCCGGGTGCTGGCTCAGCGCCGCCTCCATCTCGCGATGCAGATCGGGCCGGTTGGCGACCCGGGCCGAGTTGGTGGAGAACCGCGGGTCGTCGGCCATGCCAGGACGGCCGAGTACCTTCTCGCACAGACGGCGCCACTCGCGGTCGTTTTGCACCGCGAGCTGGACCGTGCCGCCGTCGCCGGTACGGAACGCCCCATAAGGCGCGATGGTGGCATGACTGGTTCCGGTACGGGCCGGAGGCACCCCGGTGTACATGGCGTAGTACATCGGCTGGGCCATCCACTCGGTTAGCGCCTCGAACAGCGACACCTGCAGCGCCGCGCCCGCTCCGGTGCGCTCGCGCGCGAACAGGGCGGCCAGGATCGAGCTGAACGCGAACATGCCGCCGGCGATGTCGGCGATGGAGATCCCGGCCTTGGCCGGGGCTTCCTCGCTCCCGGTGACGGAGAGCACGCCGGTCTCGCACTGGATCAGCAGGTCGTAGGCACGCCGATCGCCCATGGGCCCGTCCGGGGCGTACCCGGAGATGTCGCACACGATCAGCCGGCCGTCCCGGGCCCGCAGGCTCGGCGCGGACAGTCCCATCCGGGCCGCCGCGCCCGGAGCCAGGTTCTGCACGAACACGTCGGCGCGATCGATGAGCCTGGTCAGCACCGAGAGCCCAGCGCTGGTCTTCAGGTCCAGGGTCAGCGACTGCTTTCCGCGGTTGAGCCAGACGAAGTAGCTGGCCATGCCCTTGACCGTCGTGTCGTAGGCGCGGGCGAAGTCGCCTGCGCCCGGACGCTCGACCTTGATGACACGCGCCCCGAGATCGGCGAGCTGACGGGTCGCATACGGCGCAGCCACGGCCTGCTCGACCGAGACCACCATGATGCCTTCGAGTGGACGCATCGTCACAGGTGTCACTCCGCCCAGCATATTGACGTTCCGGGCGGGCGGCCCGGCGGGCTGGCTGGACCCGCCTATCCGTTCCGCCGGCGCTCCTGCGGCCGCGCCCGGTCAGCGGCCATCACGGTGTCTATCCTTTCGATGACCGAACGGAGGCCGCCATGACAGCGATCGCGCCCGTCGAAGTGACCCTGCACGTCCAGGCACCGCCCGATGAGGTGTTCACCTACCTCACTGACCCGGACCGGTACGTGCAGTGGATGGGCAGCCAGGCCACGTTCCAGCTGGTACCCGGCGGCGCGTACCGCATCGCCATGGCGGATGGATTCGCGGCCGCCGGGACGTTCCGCATCATCGACCGGCCACGCCAGCTGGCGTTCACCTGGGGGTTCGCCGACGATGAGGCGGCCCGGCATACCAGACACGAGCCCGGGCGGGCTGCCACCGACAGTGTGATGCCGCCCGGCAGCACCCGGGTGACGGTAACGCTGCAGGACGCGGACGGCGGGACCCAGCTCACGCTGCGGCACGAGAACCTGCCGAGCGCCGAGCTGCGCGGGGCACACCAGATCGCCTGGGACACCTACCTGCCCCGGCTGGCCGTCCGGGCCGCGGGCGGCGACCCCGGGCCGGACCCGCACGCCTGAAGCCGCGGTTCACACGTGCGGGATCCACCGCGGTACCGCACGGCGGTAAGCCAGGTAGCTGCGGCCGAAGCGGCGGGACAGGGTGCGCTCCTCGTAGCCGGTCACGAACAGGTGGAAAAACACCGCCATGAGGCCCGCGTAGGCGAGCAGCCGCAGGGAGCCGAAGAGCCAGGCCTCGCCGGTGACGACCGCCAGCGCCGCGATGTAGATCGGGTTACGCACCCATCGGTACGGTCCGGCCGCCACCACTCGCGACGGCGCGTCCCAGGGACCAGGAGTGCCCTGCCCCACCGCCGCGAAGTTCCATACGCACCACACGTACACGGCCGCGCCGGCCGCGATGACCGCAAGCGCCTCCCAGCTGACCGGGCTGGGCAGCCGTCCGTGCGATGTCAGCAGCCGCCAGGGCAGCCAGACCCCGCCGAGCCCCGGCACGACGACGGTGAACACGAGGTTGCGGATTACCAGCCAGGCCGGTGCCACCCAGGCGGGACCGTTCGGGGTGCGGCCGCTCCAGGCGCAGGCGCTCCGGAGGCGCGCGACCAGGACGCGGGCGCGCTCGAGCAAGGCCACCGCGATCAGGTCCAGGGCCGCTCGCAGCGGTGAGGCGTCGCCCGCGCGGATCATCTCCTCGGTCAGGCTGAGGACCTCCCGGCCATACCGGTCCCGCCATGCTCGCGGGTAGAGCAGCAGCAGCCAGCGCATCCAGCGGCGGCTCATGACGGGGCCCCCGCTGCCGGGATCACCGCTGCCGGGGCCGGCTGCACCGGGGCGATGCCCATGCGCCGTAGCCCGATGCCGGCGATCCGGGCCGCTTCGGACAGCCGCTCGCGCAGGTGCTCCCGCCCAGAAGGGGTGATCTGGTAGGGACGGCGGCGGTCTTCCTCGGGCAGACCCTCGACCAGCCCTGCCTTCTCCAAGGTGGCCAGTGCGCCGTACAGCGTCCCGGCCCCCAGCGTGACCCCGGCGAAATCCTCGATGTCCTTGACCAGCGCGTACCCGTGTTTGGGAGAGCCGGCCAGGCTGGTGAGGATCAGGATGCCGCGATCGGAGGAACCGCGAATCGAATCCCTGGTCATTCGCCCACCTCTCTCGGTAACTCCAAAAAGAGTACATCGGAAAGTGTAATAGTGGAAGCGGTGACGCCAGCACCGGCGGCGGAAACCGGCTAACGGTTCCGGTACTGCGCCGGACGGCGGGCGCGGTAAGACGCCATCGCCTCGTCGGCGTCCGCAGTGAGGGAGGTCAGCACCTGCTGGCGGTTCTCCATCTCGACCGCGGCGTCAAAGGACGGGATCTCCAGCGCCAGCCACATGCCCTGCTTGGTCAGGGACAGCGACAGCGGCGGCGCGCTGAGCAGCGCGTCCAGCGTGGTGCCAACCTCGGTGGTCAGCTCAGCGGGACCGGTCACGCTGGTCACCAGGCCGATGCGCAGCGCCTCGGCGGCGTCAAAACGGCGGCTGGTGAGCATGAGCTCGTGCGCACGCGCCGCGCCGACGAGCCGGGGCAGCAGCCAGGACGTGCCGATGTCGCAGCCGCTCACACCGATGCGGATGAACGAGGTGGAGAAGACCGCGGCCGAAGATGCGATCCGGATGTCGCTCGCGCAGACCAGGGCCAGTCCGCCGCCGGCCGCCGGCCCGTTGACCGCGGCGATCACCGGCTGTGGCATCCGCCGGATCTGCTGGATGAGCCCGGCGATGGCGCGCTGCCCGAGCCAGGTCTGCTGGGCCGCGCCGAAGTCCTCGGCGCCGGGCAGCGGGCCGAACCCATCCAGATCCAGCCCGGCGCAAAAACCTCGTCCCGCTCCGGTCAGGACAACCACCCGGCAGGTCAGGTCATCGGCCAGCTCGTGCAGATGCCGGTCAAGCGCCGCCACCAGCGGCTGGCTCATGGCATTGAGCTTGTCCGGCCGGGACAGCGTCAGCTGCACCACACCCGGCCGCAGCTGCGACCGCAAGACTGGCTCATCCACGCTCACGCGCCCTGCAGATCGGCCACGATCTGGCCGGTCACCGCAGGGTCGATGGCGTACGGCGTGTAGAGCGTCATCCGGGTCATGATGTCGCCGTAGCGGCGCAGCAGCTCGGCCGCGGCCCGGTCCGGCTCAGCGGTGACCGCGAACGCGTCGAGCACCTGATCGTCGATGGCCTCGCCCATCTCCTTCCATTTGCCCAGCCGGGACAGCCCGTGCAGCTCATCGGACAGCGCACCCCAGCCGTGCAGCTCGAGCACCGGCCGGTAGGCCGGGGTCGAGCCGTAGAAGGCGATCTGCTCCCGGACCCCGCGCCGGGCCTCGCTCATCTCCTCGTCGGTCCGGCCGGTGACCAGGAATGGTGACCCGGACACCTCGAAACCTGCCAGGTCACCGCCGGGCCGGGCGCGGGTCAGCGTGGGCAGCGTGGCCTCGCGCAGGTACCGCTCGGTAGTGAAGCCATGGCACAGGAACCCGTCCGCGACCTCACCCGCGACGGCGGTCATGGTTTCCCCGACCCCGGCGAGCATGACCCGCGGAGCACCGAATGGGCTGGGGCCAGGGTTGAAAAAGGGCGTCATCAGCGTGTGGGAATAGAACTCGCCCTGGAAGCTGAGTTTGGTGCCGTTGTGCCAGCAGTCCCAGATGGCCCGCATGGCCAGGATGTACTCCCGCATCCGCGGGGCCGGATGCGACCAGGGCATGGCGAACCGGCGGGTGATGTGCGCCTTGATCTGCGAGCCCAGGCCGAGCAGGAGCCGCCCCTGGGACAGCAGCTGCAGGTCATTGGCCTGCACGGCCAGCGTCATGGGGCTGCGGGCGAACGCCAGCGCGATCGCGGTGCCGACGTCGATGCGTTCGGTCGCGCACGCGGCCAGTGCGACGGCGATGAACGGGTCGTGCTTGACCTCACTGGTCCACAGCCCCGTGTAGCCGGCCCGCTCGGCGTCCGCCGCGGCGGGCCGGATGTCCACCTCGGTTGTCATCGAGGCCATCGTGTCGATCTTCACCTGGTGCCCCCGTCCGGGAGATTCCGCTGGATCAGCTCACCGTATTACAGGCGTGAACGAAGCTGCGGATCGCCTCGGCCAGCCATCCGGGCTGGTCCAGCGGCACCAGGGTGTAGCTGCCGCTCACCTCGGTGAACTGGGCGTGGGGGAGGAGGCCAGCCAGCCGCCGGCCGTGCTCGGGAGGCATCACGCGATCCTGGCCGGCCCAGGCCACCAGCACCGGCCTGTCGAACCCGGGCAGGTCCTGCGCCGTGCGCACCAGGAAGGCCGGGTCGGCCGCGGCCGCGCGCAGCATCCGCACGGTGTCACGGCGGATCTCCGGCTGGGTCAGCACCGGCCGCAGCCAGCGGGCGGTGGCCGCGTCGCCGCGCTTGGTCAGCCACCCGAACGCGATCGGCAGCCGCCGCACCGCGCGCAGCCGCATCTGCTGCATGAACAGCCCGAACAGCGGCGGTGGCAGCCGGCCCGCCGTCACCAGCGCCTTGCCGGTCAGCCCGGGCGGGAAGTTGTCGAAGGCGTCGCACGACACCAGGACCGCCCGGCCCACGCGCGCGGTATTGCCCGTCATGATCAGCTGGACCAGCGCCCCGCCGGTGTCGTTGCCAGCCAGGGTCACGTCCTGCAGGTCAAGGGCGTCCAGGAACTCGGTGACCAGGCCGGCGATCCCTGCCAGCGACAGGTCGGCGCCGGGCCGCATGGGCCGGGCATGCGCTCCGAGCGGCAACGTCGGGGCCACGCACCGGAAGCTGCCGGCCAGCGCCGTAATCACCTCGTCCCACAGGGAGGCGTCGGCCAGCAGCCCGTGCAGCAGGACCAGCACCGGTCCCTCGCCAGTGTCGGAGTATTCCACTGTCCCAGCGGACAGGTCGACCTCGTTCATGACGCCACGCTCCTGGCCCGTGCGGGCCGTCCTGCCAGATGCCGGTGCAGGAACGCCAGCTCGGCCTCGACCGCCTGCTCGTGCGCCTCCAGGAAGGGTGCGTAGTGCCCGCCCGGCAGGTGGACAAGTTCGGCCCCCGGCGCCCGGCGCGCCGCCGCCACGGCGGGTCCGGCCAGGGCGGACTGGTCCTGGTCGGCCACGACGACCAGCAGCGGGCAGCGCACCCGGCGTGCCCACCGCCCCGGCCGGAAGAATGCGGCCCCCAGAGCCGAACGCGCTGCGATCTTCTGATCCCACTCCGGATACCGGTCACCAGGGTTCAGCGCCCGGCTGCCGTCTTGCGCGTCTGGAGTGGTGAGCAGAGCTACCGCGCCCGGCGGGCCGGCCAGCGGCACCAACCGGGGGCGGGCCCCAGCCAGAGCGCCGAGAGCGTCGGCGACGCCACGGCCGGTGAAGCGGAGCATGGCCAGCGGCTTTTGGTAGCGCGCCGCGTTGCGCGCCGCCGCCGGGCCGTCGGCGTTGGGTGTCTGCGCAATGGCCGCCGCCAGCGATGGCTGCTCGGCCGCCAGGCGGAACAGGAGCCCGCCCGGGGCGGAGAAGCTCCAGGCGGCAATCCGGGCCGGGTCGACGCCTGGCAGCGTC
>Ga0210386_10004672_pt1 | contig 11267 bp, 9 predicted proteins | sample IncBWH32OmetaG_FD_160091 | JGI IMG/M metagenome (GOLD analysis project Ga0210386, IMG submission 160091) | Forest soil microbial communities from Barre Woods Harvard Forest LTER site, Petersham, Massachusetts, United States - Inc-BW-H-32-O ... | reverse complement strand
TGAGTATCGCCCGATTCTTTCGGTTTATCGTCCACTCCGCGACGAGCTGTCTCCATCGTGCCGCGACCAGATTCGTGGCTCTCATCGAATGTCGAGACATTCTGAGGAATGTTGTCCTCAACTACAGAGAAGTCTTCCGGGCGAAGGCCGGTCACGTAGTTCCCATGACTGTCGGTTACGGCCACGTTGAGCTGTACAAGAACGACATTCATGCGGAGGCGCATCGGGTCGTCTTGAGGCGCCAACTGAGTTGAACCAACTCCCATGTAAATCAAACAGGAGAGACTTCCGAATACCGCGAAAGATTTTTTTGTCATAACAAATCCAGTGTGCAGTTTTGAGAACTACTTGAGAGCAACCGTAGTTGCTCCGACGACTGTGATCTTGCCCTTCCGAAACTCGTCCCCGGTTTCCTGCATAGCCCGAAATAACGCCGGCCAATCATCAATACTGCTTGCGAAAATGTTGACAACCATGCGGCGAGTGAGTGCGGGAACCAGAACATTCAGCATCACCGGCGAATAACCCTTCTCATCCGCAAGTCGAGCCCAATAGAGATTGTTGGATTCCCAAGATTGCGCCAGGAGTCTACTGGCGTCCCCGGCAAACGCAGGAGGAGGCTTCATGCTGAGGAGCATGCGGGAATTACTTACGAGCAACACGGAATGCGGCACACCAAAATCCGCTGAGAGACGCTTCGGGCTGATGTCAGTCGGACTCTCTTGAGAGAGATCGCTCAACTCCCGGTTCGCTTTTCCCAAATCAGAAGTTTGGTTCGGATACTGCTTCCGGAACTCGACAGACAGGTAATACGTCTCAGATGGAAGCATCCTGGACGCTGCCGAAGAGGCAGTTTCCGGGCTTTCAAGGCTCCGATGTATCCATTCAAGTCGATCCGGTGTCATTTGGTCCGCAAGAATTCCGATTACCCTCGATCGCAATTGAGGATTCGATGCCGCCGCAGTAAACAATTCTTCCCCGGCACGCTGATACAGCGCTGCAGCGTGCAATTCGGTCTGGCTGGACGTCCACCAGCGCGGCAGGATGGCATCCAGGAGAAGGTCTGGGACGGCTTCCTTCCAGATCAACGCCTGGACATTTTTGGGTGAAATCAATTCGCCTTCGGTGGCCGCGAGAGCGTAAGGCAAATTCGCGAGCGAACCCACTAGATAAGCGCCGCCTCCAGCCGTGGCGCCCACACCGATCAATATTGAATCGCCCCAGACGTTTCCGATGCCCTGGATGGAGACGGCTGAAAAGTCATGGGAGCGCACGAAGAGCGGATTGGAATGCAGAACCGCGGCTCCCGGCGGCTCATAGTAGGCATAATTCAAGCCAACTAGCGTGTCCCTCAAGAATGGGGTTAGCTGGCCGCGGGCGGCTTCGAGCTGCGATGGCGTGTGCGCCGACTGGATAATCTTTGTCAGGTCAGTCCGAATCTGCAATTCGGCATGCCGGCTTGTGTAGACCAGGGGAGACCAGTCGCTCCGTTCGCTCCCCGTAAAGATGGGGCGTGGCATCTCAAACTCCCTCAAGTTGCCGGCAAGAGAAAGCAAGCGGTCGCTGTTATGGGAGCCGTGCGCCATCTGCGTCAATCCGTCATAGAGTCCGAATAGAGTGTCGAGAGACACCAGGCGCTGGTCGTCCATGACGGCGCGAATTCTTTCAGCCAGCTCCCGGTGTACGCGCTGGCCATCCGAAGTCTCCTGAGTCGGGCCAGCGAGAGCGTCGATAACCTCATCCTGGGAGAGGTCCGTCCTTCCAGTGGATGCAGCGAGAACTGATTGCAAAGCCATCCGGGATGCGTCGAACAATTGCAGCGAATTTGAAACCCCGATGAAGGGTTGAATGGTGCCTTGCCACGATGAATTCTGTTTCTCGACGGGGATCTCGCCTTGCCGAGCGAGAATCTGCCAGACGCCGACCTCCGCTTGAAATGTGCCAAGCGCATTTGCGCGCAGAGCTGAATTTGGAATTGCACCGATTCGGTCGGCCGCAATCACAAACTGCTTTATGGCCATATCGTCCAATGATGGAAACTCGACGAAGATCGGAAACCAACGGTTATATTGAGAGAATTTGCTGGCGATCAGCTGCTGGGATTCCTGCGACAACCGCCGTTCGGGTGGTCGTGCGGCATCCACTGCGCTCATCGTAAGAAAAATCCCGGTCGGACCGCTATCGAACTCGGATCGACAGGTAGCAACCAACGCTTCGAGTGTCCGCTCGGGGGTGTCGCAACAATGGATTAGCTTTGCACGCTGATGGTCATCAATATTTTTTCGAAAGACTTCCTGCCAAAACTCTGGAGTCCCGGGAATCACGGGTCCGCCGTCGGCGTTCCACCTCAGAGAGGTCAGCAATATCAGCAGATTGCCATTCCGCGGAAAGACTCCGTACGCCGCGTCTCTGTTCGCTGTTGATCGATAAGCCGAATATAGACGCTCGAGACGAGAATCTTCTGTGATATGCGTTTGTTGTATTTGATTCAAGCGAGACACAACATCAAAATAGGCTGCCAGCCAGCCGTGATCTCGTGTCAACAGGTGGGTCACGAAGGAGCCTGGGGAGCTTGGACTCTCTCCCACGAGGTCCTGCCAGCTCTTCTTGGATCCAGCAGGCATATCGATCGTTCCTGAATGGATGCGGATCTCGCCTCCGTACATCTCAAAATCCGGGGCGAGGGTCAGCAATTTCTTAAGACCCAGTGACTGCTTCAGCGCGACCCTTGTTTCTTCGTCGCATTTTGCCAGGGCCCAATAGAGGCGATCCACCGTGCGATCCTGCAGCAGCATGTCAAGCAGATCCGAGCTGGGCTTCTTTGTCGACGCCGCGAGCGCCAGCCAATCCTTGTTTGTATAGAAGATCGGGACCCGGGAAGCCGGGAACTGATAGTCAAACGGTTGGGACTTCTGCAGCGCTTCCTCAAGCGCGGTAAGAGGGAACCCAGAGTCGATTGTCAGGAATGCTCGTTCCGCATCTGCAGTCACGAAAGCAAAATCGCGCTGTCCGCAGGTCCCCCTGGACTTGTAACCGAGAACCTCGATGAGCCGGCTCGCGTCGGCACACCCCGCAATATGGATTGTGCCGTTCGCGTCCGAGAAGGACCGCACCTGTCGTGCGAGCTGAACATACCGGTCCAATAGTCGAAGGAACTCGGTTTCACTTCCGCCTTTGTATCCTTGCAAAGAAATGCCGTGCGCCAGCATCGGCATCACTTCGTCGAGAGAAATCTTCTGGCTGATGCCGGCCATGCGAAGAAATGATCGCAGGGGGCCAGGAATCACCACTGTTTCAACCGGGAGGGGGGGCGACAACTGACCGGCAGAGTCGTCTTGATTTACGCCGGGAGATCGCGAAACGTTGTTTTGCAGTGCGCCGCCCGAAGCGAGAAAGCAGCATTGAAAAGATAGGAAGAGGGCTACGCATATGGACCGCAAAGGATGAGGGACATTCATGAAGGTTCACCCCTTCAACCAACCGAGTACCCCCAACTCAGTGGCGTTGGCCAGCATCGGGCGGAAGCCCCTCGGAGGCGGAACGGGAAGGCGGGTTATCTGACGGTTGACCGAATACCGTGATTTCGATTGTTGCGAGACCAACGACCTTCTTGATCCAGACCCGCTACGGCAGGTTCGTGGGAAGTTTCCGCAGAGAATCCGATCCGGAAGCTGAGAATTGCGGCGCTCTTCCGGGCCTCCAGGCAGCGTAAAAGACGCCAAGCAAACCGGTGCATCATCATCGCAAAACCGGCGGATTTCGGCAAGCGATGTTTTCCAGTAGCCTTGGTTCCCGGCACGAACCTCAAAGAGCACGCCGGCAACGGGACCGTGGGCCTTTGGGTACGTGTTCTCGTCGCTATGTCTGCCACGAAATCGTTTTCGGGCCCCAAGAAAATTACCGACGGAGAAGGATCATCTCCACAAGTGCCGCTTGTGAACCTTGCGGAAAGCAACCGGCAAAGTCGACGAGTCGTTTCGCTCTAGCGCTTACCGATCCCATTCGCAAGGTGGAATCAGCGGACAGCCGGATCGAGCAAATCGGGCTGTTGATTTTGTGGGGTTTGCCACGAGATTAGAGCGTTTCTGAAAAGGAATTCCCGCCCCAGATTTGCATAATTCTCCGTCAAACCTGAATGTGGCCCCGAGTCGCATCCGGGCACCGCTTAGAATCTGCAAAATCCTTGGCTGCGGGGGCTGGATTTGAAACAGCGACCTTTGGGTTATGAGTTATTAAATGTATGAATATCATAGAGTTATGATGCATGGTTGGTCGCCATCAGTATCAGTAGTCGACAGCATTTTTCACGAGCTTGGAAGAGTTTCACGGATGGGTTGAAGGTGGGCTGAAACCCCAGGAACGAAAACAATCCGTCAATTCGTCTAAGCTCCAGCCTTCTTTAAGCTTTAACTGGGCACCAGCTGTTCGAAAGGGCAAGAGAAGTTGACCCACTCATATCCGGTCTAACCTACGCACTCGCCCATTCTTAAATACCGGCCTGGTCAAGGTAATAATCCTCGCAACGACGCTCGATCTCCTCCCAATAAGCGCTTTGGCATCTCTGCGGAAGTGAGCCAACCGCCACTTGTCCATCTGTCCGGATTCTCCTCTTGGAGTCAGCGAACCCCAGGGCCTTTTCTATTACCTATCCCGCATTTGTCGCGGAAACCATCTCCAATGAGGAAGTTGCCTTGTCGAAGGCCGAGCAAAATCTGTGACGAGCTGAGTGTCAAACCCAGCGCAGTTCAACTTCAGGACGCCTGCTTTCACCTCAAAGAGCTTGACACTTCGAGAAGTGTCACAAGGGTTTCCAGCAGTTCCTATTCAATGCACTATAGTTCGATCAAGTTTAGGAGGGCGTTGTTGTGAGGGTTCGAATTCAGAGCAAGGGAGTGAATTGATGCAAGTTGGCATTTCGGCGATCGAGTATGTTTTGGGTTCGGACACGATATCTGTAGACGAACTGGAAGCGCGAGGTTTGCTCGACAGCCCCGCGGCCAGGTTGTCTGAATTTGGATTTAGCCGCGCGCGACTGAGCCGCGAATCGTCGTACGCTCTCGCGACCGCTGCTACCAACAAGCTGCTGTGCACCACAGGTGTAGATCGCGCCACCATAGGTGCGCTCTTTTATGCCGGGGCAACACCTGGCTGCCATGCAGTCGAGACTCCCGATCCGCTTTCAGCTTTCAACTACCCCGCTGCGCAAATGCAGTACGAGCTGGAGCTGACCCACGCAACTGCCTTCGGAGTGAGCCAAGCAGGGTGTCTCGGCTTGATGGCCTCGGTAAAACTTGCCAAGGACTTTTTGCTTTCCAGCAGGAGTGCCAGCCGCGCCCTTTGCGTGAGTGCTGACGTGTTGCCTGCAGGCTGTAAGCGGGAAATGATCTATAACCTGATTTCTGATGGGGCTTGCGCCGTTCTTCTGGAGAAAGAATGCGATCACAACCGCATCCTCGCATATCGGCAAGTCACCAAAGGATACTACTGGAACTCGATTGCGCAAAAAAACGAGATCACCGCAGCTTATTTTCCGACTGCGCGGAACATCGTTCGTGACACTCTCGAGGATGCAAGCCTGGATGCCGCAGGTATTTCATGCATCCTTCCACACAACGTGTCGTTGCGTAGCTGGGAGATACTTCTCGGTCTGATCCACATTGATCGCGAAAAGTTGTTCGCCGAGAATATAGCCAAAATTGCGCATGTGATCGCTGCCGACAATTGGATCAATTTGCGAGACGCTGCTGAGTCTGGAAGACTGCGTCACGGTGACAAACTGCTTCTTTTCACATTCGGGTTCGGGGCAAACTGGGCCTGCATGGTTTTGGAACATTGATGGCACACACGGTCTTCGTCACGGGTGCAACGGGCATGATTGGGGAAGCACTCGTTCCGCTACTAGCCCGTCGGAATGACGTCAGGGCGATCTTCGCGCTCACCCACACGAGCGAGTATGCGGGCTCGCTCTGCAAGGTGACGCCAGTACGCGGCGATGTCACCGCGGGTCCAGATTTGGGGATGGCACCAGAATCCAGTCGGGAAATTCTAGATCGTACCAACGTGATCGTACACGCCGCTGCCAACACGCGGTTTTCCGCTTCGCTCGATGAGGCGCGTACCGTTAACCTCGAAGGCACGAATAACCTGCTTGCGTTTGCGTCGCGTTGCCCACGGCTCAAGGCATTCGCGGCCTTAAGCACAGTCCATGTTGCCGGCAAGCGCACGGGCTTAATTCGCGAAGAAGAACTGAATCATACCTCGGGGTTTGTAAATTCGTATGAGCGGTCCAAGTATGAGGCGGAACTCCTGTTGCGCGAAAGCATGAGCGCGTTGCCTATCTCAGTCCTGCGGCTAAGCACGGTTCTCGGTTCGACAACCGGTGAAATCAGGCGGATGGCGGCGATCCATCATGCCCTAAGGCTGTACTACAATTCGCTAGCGCCCATGATCCCAGGGCAGCCGGATAGTTTAGTGGACCTGATTGCGGTGGATTATGCAGCCGCGGTTGTCGAGCATTTTGCAGTGGAGGACTTCATGGCGGGCCGAACCTTCCACATCTGTGGCAGCGAAAACGCTCTGACGCTTGCTCGCCTTCTCGAATTGACTCGCGAGGCCTTTCTACTTTATCGGCCCTCGTGGAGAAAACGCGCTATTGAGATGCCCGCCATTGTCGACCTGCCAACCTTTGACTTGTTTGCTCGCTCCGTAGAAGAAGTCGGCGATGATATCCTGCGGAGCAGCGTTGCGATCATCAAACACTTCGTTCCTCAGCTTGTGTATTCAAAAGTTTTCAGCGATGTCGAATGCGCTCGCTCGTTGCAAATGAAGGGGGTTCTCAAGCCCAGCGTCCTGGAGTTTTACCCGCAGGTCGTCCGCTGGCTGGTGGAGAGTGGCTGGGGTGAGCACAAGCCCCTGGCAGGAGGGGCTGGGACTTGAGAGATACGCGCGACAAGTTGCTCGACTATATCAACGGTGAATTGTTGATGGATCCCGCGCGTCGAGCCGCCCCTGATACGCCGTTATTCGAAGATGGTTGGATCGACTCGTTAAATATCTTGAAACTGATCGCCTTTGTGGAACTGATGATCGGCCGTAACATCCCGGATGAAGAGATCGTGATGAAGAACTTTCGAACCGTGACAATGATCGTTGAGCACTTCGTGTCTAAATGATGACGAGAGAAATCAGCATTGAGAATCCGATGATGCAGCTGGCGCGCATGCAAGAGTGGATGCCCTCTGGCCGCGAGGCCGTGTTGGGTCCTCATATGTCGGCACTTGTCGACTGGGTCGATTCGAAAGTCGTTGAGCTCGCGATCAAAGCAGGCGCGCACGAGTTCCCCGTGCCATCCTTGATCGAGCGCTCAATTCTGGAACGCGCAGGTTACGTTGAATCTTTTCCTGGTAGTACAGTGGGGCAGCCGGAGGGGAGCTGCATGCCACCGGCAGTCTGCTATCACTGCTACGCGAAGCTCGCCGCGTCTTCTCTCCAAGAGACCGGACTTTGGACGTGTGTCGCGCGCTGCCGCCGCAACGAGACCAACGAGGAGCCGGGCCGCTTGCGGACATTTACGATGAGGGAGATTGTGTTCATCGGGTCTGGCGCCTGGGTACGGGAGCGGCGACAGGAATGGATGGATCTCGTATTCGCGTTCGCCCAATCGCTTCAGCTAGCCGTTCAACTCGACGTGGCGACTGATTCGTTCTTCGCTGGCGATGAAGCTCGGGGCAGAAAGCTGCTGCAGCAGATCAAGGGCCTGAAATTCGAACTGCGAGCGCAGATGGATGCGGAAGGAACACCGCTCGCAATCTCTTCCTTTAATCTTCACGAAACGTTCTTTTCGCGCCGCTTCGGATTTAGCCTGGAGGACGGCACGGATGCGTATTCCGGGTGCGTTGCCTTTGGACTGGAGCGATGGGCTCTAGCCTTGGCAGTAACACTCGGGCCGGACGAGGCGTTCAGGCTGGCCGAGCAGGAGCAGAGATGATCTACGATGATTATTTGACAACAGCGGAACTACAGCGCTGGATCCTTGAAATCGACGTTGCGTGGAATAAGATCGATCGCGAACGAGCCTTGAGTCAGCCTACCTTGCTCGACCAGATTCGCGACTCGGCACTAATCGAGTCCTACTTTCCCATTTACACGTCTGGCCTGATGCGGTGCATGTGGGACCAACTCGATGTGACATCGGTGTTTTCCGTGCAGCTCTACGAGTCTTACAAGCATTTTTATGTGCTAAACCGGTATTTGAATCTGGTGGGCTACCGGCCAGTAAGCGACGAGGAACTCGTCGCTGTGCGCCAGCGAAACCTGGGAAACCTAATTGTGGACCCACTCGCGGAACTCACCCGCTACATGATCAGCGAGCACTTCGCGGCTTATTTTTTTCTGCGCGCCTCGCGCCAGGCAAAGGAGCCGGTTTTGGCGCAGATCTGTGCTTTCATCGCCAAGGATGAATTCCGTCATGCGCAGTTCGCCTTTGATCTCCTGGACCCGCGGGTACGGACTAACTCCGGTGCGCGTGACCGCTGTCTCAATGCCGGCATGAATTTTCGTCACATCGGGACCGACGTCGTAGCCAGCACGCCTATTTCAGAGAAGAACGATTTGCAAGCCATCTTGACGCTGGATCAGAAAATGCATCGGCTCTGCGGAATTGGACTCTCAGACTTCGCCAAGGCGGGAATGCATGCCGCTTATTAAACGTGAACTCTGGTTGTTGAACTTGTATCGAAACAGCGAACTGCATGGAGCGCTCTTGATGGGCCGTCTGGCTCGAAGTGTCACAAGCCCAGATGTGCTGATAGGAGCAACTCGTCATTGCGCTACAGAAGCACACCACGCCGCTCTTCTCACCGAAGTGATCGCGAAGCTCGGTGGTGCGATCGATCCCTCAATCGAGACGATCCAGATGCATTACTCTCAGGACGGTGGCATCCCCAAAAACATGGTTGATTTGCTCGTTCTTTCCGAGATTCTCGAAGCACGCGTGCTGATGAGCTATCGCGAGCACTTGCAGCGCTCTGACGTTCACCCGAACGTCAGACGGACCTTGCAGCGGATTATTCACGATGAGGAGGCACACAGCGGTGAAAACGGCTGGGCGGAGCAGTTCATTGCCGGCATGCCACCAGAGCAAGTTGCCGCGACGCGAGCAAAGTGGCGCGATATAGATGAAAAGGTGGCCGAACAGCTGCATTCGCGGCTGGCCACCGATTTTCCTGAGAAAGGTGCGCTCCTTGAACGTTGAAGACAAAGTAACGGAACTCATCAGTCGGGCTTCAGGCGTGCCAGTTGCCGAAATCAAGCCTGAAGCAAAGCTCTCGGATCTCGACATGGAGTCGCTTGAAAAGCTCGAGTGCGTTATGTCGCTCGAAGACGCGTTTAAGATCGAGATTAAGGAAGACGATCTGTGGCGGTTAAAGACTGTACAAGATGTGATCGACGCCTTCCGCCGGGTCATGCCCTCTCCTGCATGAACTTTTCATGATGACTAACTTCTTCTCTGCCGAGCACGCACAATTTCGCGAAAAAGTGCGCGCGTTTATCGACCAGCAACTTCGGCCTCGCTCGACGGCTTGGGAGGAGGGGGGAGAGTTCCCGAGATCCGTCCTTCTGGAATGTGCGCAACAGGGATTGTTCCAGTCCGATCCGTGGCTGAATGGGATCGTTGCCGAGGAGTTGCCGCGTTGTGAGTCGCTAGGATTCGCCTTAAGTTTTCTCGTCCAGTCGAACCTCATCGTTCCATTGCTCGAAGACTTCGGCACCGATGAGCAGAGGGCTACGTACGTTCCCGCAGTGAGCAGTGGCAAGATGATGGGCGCTATGGCGATTACGGAACCTGCATGCGGATCCGATTTTGCTGCCTTGCAGTGCAGGGCTGACATTTCGGGCGACAACTTGATCCTGCACGGAGAAAAGACGTACATCACGAATGCCGCCTTTGCCGACTTTCTGATTGTCGCAGCGCGAATCCCTGAATTGACTGAAGAAGGGTTGACCCTAATCCTGGTATCGGCGCAAAGCAACGGCGTTACGATTGAGCGGCTGCGAACCTTGGGACTGTCCGCTTCAGGAACAGGTCGCATTCGCTTCGACGGCTGCGTGGTAAAGCGCGGTCAAGTCCTCGGCTCCGCGGGTGAAGGCTTCGGACAGGTCCAGCGGGCTCTAAACCGCGAGCGGCTTTTTGGCGGTCTTGCCTGTGTTGCCTGGGCTGACTATGCCATGCAGAAAACGCTTGCGTTTGCGCGCGAGAGAAGTGTTTTTGGAAACACCATCAACCAGTTCCAGGTTATACGGCACGAATTTGCCGACATGGCCACTCAACTGGAAGCTGCTCGCTCACTCAATTACCTTACTTTTTCTCGTTGGATTGCAGGAGAGTCCGTTACTCGCCAGATCTGCATGGTGAAGCTGTTCAGCTACCAGGTGGCGCAACAGGTCATCACGCAGTGTCTGCAGATTCATGGCGGCCTCGGCTACAGGGATGATCATTGGACAAGCCGCTTCTATCGCGATGCGCGGGCACTCACCATCGCGGCCGGGACGCCGGAGGTCATCAGGGAAATGATCGCCGCCTTCATGCGGGTGTAGAACGGTCCCTATGGCTGAATTCCATAACCGAACCCGACGATCCTCCTCGATTACCGGCAAACTATTGCGCAGTGGGCGACTGCTGGAGTTGCCAGTCTACTGGCTGCTGCGGACTTCCGATCTCGCTCGGGAAGGCTTCGAGAATTCCGGCAGCTACCGTTTCGCAGACCATATTTATCGAGGCCAACCTTCAGGCTCGTACGGAATAGGGCGCTGGTTAGATCAGCGGATTCTGAGGATGCGAGCAGTTGAATCCTTTCGCAGTCGCTTCCTCATGGCTCGCGATGAGCTGTGCAACTTCCTTCAGGAGCGTTCGAAGGGCCACGCATCTTTGGACGTACTAAGTGTTCCATGTGGCATTCCTCGCGAGTTTGTCGCCGCAGTGGAACAGTTCCGCGAAGCTGGAGGAGTGACAACCGGAATACGATTCCATGTGTTGGACCTGGACGATGATGTCCTGCGCCAAGCTGAGACTTTTACCGGCCGACACGGCATTCCCCTCATCGCACATCATGGCGATGCCTTGGACATGAGTACTTATGGGGGCGAGTTTGATTTCATCACGTCGACGGGGTTGGGAGAGTTTCTAGATGACGAACAGCTGGCCACATTGTACGCAGCTTTCCATCGTATTCTGCGGCCTGGAGGCGTCATGGTGACGAGCGCGATGC
>Ga0210386_10004671_pt1 | contig 11269 bp, 5 predicted proteins | sample IncBWH32OmetaG_FD_160091 | JGI IMG/M metagenome (GOLD analysis project Ga0210386, IMG submission 160091) | Forest soil microbial communities from Barre Woods Harvard Forest LTER site, Petersham, Massachusetts, United States - Inc-BW-H-32-O ... | reverse complement strand
TGGATGAACGATGAAGATGAAGGCGGAAAGAACCTGCATGAAAATGAGTTTCTTGAAGGCAACTTAAAGAGGCTAGGCAAGAACATTAAAACATCGTATAATAAGATTACCAACCATAACGACGGTAAGAAGCTGGCAGAGAACATTCACTCGCTTATGAGCAATAAGCTGAACGTGATAGTTTATAACTTTGTAGATATGCTTTCGCACGCTCGCACCGAAATGGAAGTGATACGTGAACTGGCAAGTGATGATGCAGCATATCGTTCCATTACCTTGTCGTGGTTCCAACACTCGCCATTGAGTGATATATTAAAGCAAATTGCAGCTAACAAAGGCAAGCTTATTATTACCACCGACCATGGTACTATTAAAGTACTTGAAGCTAGTAAAGTGATAGGCGATAAGAACACCAATACCAATTTAAGGTACAAATCGGGCAAGAGCCTTACCTACCAGGCAAAGGATGTATTTGCTATTAAAAATCCTGCCGAGGCCTTTTTGCCACGCCAGCACGTAAGTAGTGTATTTGTCTTTATAAAAGGCGACAAATTCTTTGCTTACCCTAATAACTATAATTATTACGTTAACTATTATAAGGATACCTTTCAACATGGGGGGGTTTCGTTAAAGGAAAAGATTATACCTTTGGTGGCCTTATCACCAAAATAATAGTCTATGGCCCGCAACTGGAAAGCAAAAGAAGAGACCCAGCTCGAACAAATAGCTAAGGAACTACTGACCGATTTTAAGAACAATCGGGTGTTCACATTTTCAGGTAACCTGGGGAGTGGAAAGACCACTTTTATTAAGTACCTTTGTAAGGTTCAGGGTGTCAAAGGGCTTGTAAGCAGCCCAACATTCTCCTTAGTGAATGAATATGAGGGTTTACAGGGCCTTCCCGTCTTTCACTTCGACTTTTACAGGATAAAGAATGTGCGGGAAGCTTACGACATGGGTTACGAAGAATATCTGTATTCAGGAGGATACTGTTTTATTGAGTGGCCCGAGATGATTGCCGAGTTGATACCGGACAACGCCGTTAATATACATATTACTGTAATTGACGGAGTTAGGGAGATCAGTGTAAAGGAATAGTGAAACATAAAACCGGTATGAATACATCAAAAGAATTACTTCAGTCGTTATCAATGGCCGCGCTTGCTCCCCAGGAAGAAATGCTGGAGGTTGGCAAGAAGAAGGGCAGCCTGTTAATCGGTATACCCAGGGAAATATCGTCGCAGGAAAAACGATTGGCATTGGTACCTGATGATGTAGCATTACTTGTTAATAACGGGCACCAGATAATTATTGAAACCAATGCCGGAAAGAATGCACACTTCGAAGACAATGATTATAGTGAAGCAGGGGCACAAATAGCCTATTCGGCAGCCGATGTTTATAAGGCCGATATTATATTAAAGGTAGCTCCTCCTTTAAAAGAGGAAGCTGACAGGTTGAAACCTAACCAGACTCTTATATCTACCTTACAACTTACAGTTCAGCCTAAAGATTTTCTGAAGCATTTAATGCAGAAGCGCATTACAGCCATAGCTTTTGACTGGATACGTGATGAATCAGATATTTTTCCGGTTATACGTTCCATGAGTGAGATAGTAGGTGGTACATCAATATCAATTGCTGAAGAGTATTTAAGTAATGTACACGATGGGCCTGGACTTATTATGGGTGGTGTATCGGGTATTGCACCTACAGAGGTAGTTATTTTAGGAGCAGGTACTGTTGGTGAATTTGCTGCACGTGCAGCCATTGGCCGTGGTGCAGTTGTAAAGGTATTTGATAACTCAATGTACAGGTTAAGGCGCTTGCAAACCATGATAGGTGTGCGTGTGTTTACCTCTACCATAAGGCCACGCGTACTGGCGCGTCACCTAAAAACAGCCGATGTCGTTATTGGCGCTATTCGTTCTACAAACGGGCGTACACCTTGCGTAGTTACTGAAGAAATGGTTAGCGATATGAAAGCAGGATCAGTTATAGTTGATGTAAGTATTGACCAGGGCGGTTGTTTTGAAACCTCACGCGTTACAACCCACAACGATCCTGTGTTCCGCAAGCATGGTGTAACTCACTACTGTGTGCCTAACATAGCTTCACGTGTTTCACGTACGGCATCCATTGCATTCAGTAACATTTTCACTCCCATATTACTGCGGGCCGGTGATGAGGGCGGCTTAGAGAATTTAATTAAACAAGATCTGAAAATAAGAAATGGTGTGTACATATATAAGGGTGTGTTAACAAGTAAAGATTTAGGTGAGGCATTTAAAATTCCCTATAAGGATTTAGGTCTGTTGATAATGACGAGGTCTTAAATTTGTTGAAAAGTTTATTTCGTCGTAAATCCCTTATAATTGGGCGTTTCAGGAGTAGTGTTAATAACCATGTTAAAAAAAACGAAAGCATATCCGATTCCAATGTACCACGTAAATATATTTTTGTTCTCACGCTTTTTTAAAAAGTGAATTCGAAAAAAAAGTAACAATATTTTAATGTTTTGCCCACGATGATAAAAGAACAACAAACCCAAACAAAAGGAGCCATGACCTACGATGAAATACGCGAGAAGTGTATTAAGTATTTCGGCGGAGATGAGTTAGCAGCATCTACATGGATGAACAAGTATGCCCTGCGCGATAAGAACGGTGTATTACAGGAAACCACCCCTGACGATATGCATAAGCGTATGGCGCATGAATTTGCACGTAAAGAAAAAGAGTACGCTGACTTAGCAACAATGAACGGTAAACTGGCGCTTCTTTCAGAATATGGTCAGAAGAGGACATTGCTTACCGAAGAAAAAATATTCGAATACTTTAAAGGTTTTAAATATGTAATTCCTCAAGGAAGCGTAATGTTTGGTTTGGGTAACAAGCATGTTATCGCTTCTTTGTCAAATTGTGTTGTTCTTCCTGAAATATATGATTCATACGGAGGCATTATGCACACCGACCAGCAATTGGCTCAGTTGTTCAAACGCCGTTGCGGTGTAGGTATCGATATTTCTACTCTTCGCCCTTCGGGCATATCAGTAAACAATTCTGCCGGCACAACCACAGGCGCAGTTTCTTTCATGGAAAGATTCTCGAACACAACCCGTGAAGTTGCTCAGAACGGAAGACGCGGTGCTTTAATGATCACCATTGACATTGCTCACCCTGATGTAGAGAATTTTGTACTTATCAAGCAAGACCTAAGTAAGGTGACCGGCGCTAATATTTCAGTTCGCCTGTCTGATGAATTTATGGAAGCAGTTGTAGCTGATAAAGAATATACACACCGTTGGCCAATTGAATCTGACTCACCATCAGTAACCAAAACAGTTAAGGCTCGCGAACTCTGGAACACTGTTATTAAAGCAGCTCACCAAAGTGCTGAACCTGGCCTTATATTCTGGGATCGTCAACACAAATATTCAACATCTTCAGTATATCCTGGTTTTAAGAACGTATCTACCAATCCTTGCTCTGAAATAGCAATGCAGGGTGGCGATAGTTGCAGATTGATCGCTATCAATCTATATAACTTTGTTGACAAGCCATTTACAAAAGACGCTTCTTTCAATTACAAGAAATTCTACGAAGTTACCTACGAATCTCAACGTTTGATGGACGACTTGGTTGATCTTGAACTTGAATCTATTGAAAGGATCATGAACAAGATACAGAGTGATAAAGAACCTGCTGAGATCAAACAAATAGAAGTGAACACCTGGAAACTGCTTTACGATGCAGGTAAGAAGGGTAGAAGGACAGGCCTTGGTTTTACCGCATTAGGTGATACAATGGCTGCGCTAAACTTTAAATTCGATTCTACCGAAGCTATGGCTGAAGTAGAAAAGATTATGAAGACCAAGTGTGATGCAGAATTTACAAGCTCTATCGACATGTCTGTTGAACGTGGTTCTTTTGAAGGATACGACAACAAGATCGAAAATACTTCAGAGTTTGTTCAAATGATGAAGAAAGAAATGCCTGATGTATATAACCGTATGATGAAGCTGGGCCGTAGAAATATTTCTATCAGCACAGTTGCACCAACAGGTAGCTTAAGCATTCTGGCAGAAACATCTTCAGGTTTAGAGCCTGTATATCTTCTTTCATACAAGAGAAGAAGAAAGATCAACCCTAACGATAAGAACGCAAAGGTTGACTTTGTAGATAAAATGGGCGACAAGTGGGAAGAATTTATGGTGTATCACCCTAAGGTAAAGACTTGGATGGATGTTACCGGTAATACCGATATCACCAAGAGCCCTTACGCTGGTTCAACCGCTCCTGAAATTGACTGGATCAAGCGTGTTGAATTGCAATCATTGGTTCAGAAATATACAACTCACAGTATCAGTTCTACCATTAACCTGCCAAATGATGTGGCTGTTGATAGCGTAGGCGAAATATACATACAGGCTTGGAAACAAGGCCTGAAGGGTATTACTGTATATCGTGATGGTTCACGCAGTGGTGTACTTATAGCTGCTGATGACAAGAAGAAAAAAACAAATGCCACACAAATTACAGAAACAGTACCACCAAAGCGCCCTAAGGAATTAGAAGCTGAAGTTATCCGTTTCAATAACGGTGCTGAAAAATGGATTGCTGTAGTAGGTATACTAGATGGCAAGCCGTATGAAGTATTTACCGGTAAGGCTGATGATGGAATTAACCTTCCGTTATGGCTTGAAAAAGGCTGGGTAATAAAGAGCAAGAGCGAAGACGGTAAGAAACGTTATGACTTCCGTTACAAAGACAAGGATGGTTACAACGTTACCATTGAAGGTTTATCACGCAGCTTCGATAAGGAATTCTGGAACTATGCAAAACTACTTTCAGGTGTATTGCGTCACGGAATGCCTATACCACATGTGGTTGACTTAATTGCTAACCTTAACCTGTACGATGATTCTATTAATACATGGAAAGCAGGTGTAGAAAGAGCATTGAAGAAATATATACCGGATGGAACCAAGAGCAAGGACAAAAAATGTTCAAGCTGTGGTGACGAGGATGGTTTAATTTACGAAGAAGGATGCCTGAAGTGTAAAAACTGTGGCTATTCTAAATGCGGATAATACTTGCATGATGGATTAAGAAAAAGCCCCGCATTATGCGGGGCTTTTTTTATTAATAACATAATAAACTACCCATAAGATAGGTGGTGGTTTTCTATACGGTTTATTTGATTAATTTCGCGGCAAATTTAAAATAAACCTCATGAAAAGAATTACAATGATTAAAATGTTTGTATTGGGAGCAATAGTATTGTTTACAATGCAGGCAGTTGTAGCGCAAAATAACGCGCTTAATTTTGTTAATGCCAATAGCACCTATGTAAGTGTGCCTGTTAATGGCCACATACCTGCAACTGGTGAAAATTATACCATTGAAACATGGTTCTACGCTAATTCAATGGGCACTTTTGGCCTGGTGGGCTGGGGTGATTATGGTAACCTGGATGCGGTAAATGCATTGCGCTTAGATGCTTCCGGTTATATAGTTAATTACTGGTGGAACGATGACCTTGCTGTAAACGTTGGTGATATATCTGGTGCATGGCACCATGTTGCTGTTACCTGGGATGGAACAACAAGAAGTATGTATTTGGATGGAGCCCTTATCGGTAGCGATAACCCAAGCGGAACATACAATGTTATAAATACAACCAATCTTACAATAGGATTGACATGGCCAGGCGGTAATGAATATTTTGATGGTTCAATAGATGAAACCAGCATATGGAATGTATGCCTGACACCGGCACAAGTATTGGCAAGTATGTCAAATTCATTATGCGTGCCACAAAACGGGTTAGATGTATATTTTAATTACAACCAGGGTACTGCAGGTGGAACAAATACCGGTATAAGTACTATTACTGATGTTTCAGGTAATGGAAACCCAGGGATACTTACCAATTTTGCCCTTACAGGAAGCACAAGTAATTTTGTGACCGGAGTAACAATAGGCGATGCATGTATTTCTGGTAGCAACGCCCTTAATTTTGATGGATTATCTACCTATGCCGAAGCCGGAACCATATTAACTCCGTCATATACAAAGGAAGCTTGGGTTTATATGACAGCTGATGTAGGTTCAAATAACGTTATTTCTGGTGCTGGTAACGGAAACGATGATGCTTTCTGGATTCCTGGCGATCAGTTATCGGCCGGCCATAATGGCAACTGGCAAACGGTTGAAGACCCGAACCCTTTTCCATATAATACATGGGTATATATAGCAGTTACCTACGATGCCAATAGTCAGCTTATGACATTGTACAGAAATGGAATTCAGGTTGACCAGGAGACTTCAAGTCCAATGGGTAGTCCTGATAATACCCTGATTGGTTCGTACGGATATGGAAACTTTTTTCAGGGTTCAATAGATGAAGTAAGGATATATGATCATGCCCTCACAGCTTACCAGGTGCAAAATGATATGGGACACCAGATATGTACACCTGAAACCGGTTTGTTGGCATATTATACCTTTAACCAAGGTATTGCTGATGGTAATAATGGTTTTATAACAGCATTAATTGATTCCAGTGGAAATGGTAATAATGCAACATTAAACTACTTTGCCTTAACAGGAACTACCAGCAATTTTGTACCAGGTGTTTCTATTGCTACTTCTTGCATGCCAGCCCAGGCTTTGAATTTTGATGGTGTTGATGATTATGCAATATCATCGGTATTTACCACACAAACCGATAGTATTACTATGGAGGCCCGTGTTATGTGGAATGGAAGTACAGGTGCGTATCAACAGATAATTGTAAATGGAAACACAGGCAATGCAGGATATGCAATAACTGTAGACCATGGTAATAATGATAAACTATCTGTTCTTTTGGGTAGTATTGGCTTATTGCAATCAAATGCTAAGCTTACCGTTGGTCAATGGCAAATGGTATCAGTGGTACGTAGTAAAGGAACATGGACATTATACCTGGATGGAGTTTCGTACTCTTTAACAGCTAATACTTCAAGCCCGAATGCAGTTTCAGGAAACTTTGTAGTGGGTGCAAATCAAGGTGGTACTGAGAATTTTAACGGAAGCATTGATGAGGTTCGTATATGGAGCCGTGCACTTTGCCAGGGAGAAATTCAAAGTAACCTGGCCTATGAAGTTCCAGGTAACGATACAGCTTTATTAGCGCTTTATTACTTTAATGTTGGTAATGCTGGAACCAATAATACTTGGGTTACATCTGTTGCAGATAGTTCAATGGCAGGTAGTCCATCATTGACATTGAATAATTTTGCGTTGAATGGAAGTTCATCAAACTTTATTGCCCCTGCAGGTACACTGACCGGATACGATTTCCCTTACAATCCTTCGATACCTACTGTATATACAAGTGGAGCATTGACATTCTGCCAGGGAGACTCTGTTGTGCTTACAGTAGATGCAGGAGATTCTTACGTGTGGAATAATAACTCTTCTTCTACAACCCAATCGATCACAATTAAAACATCAGGAGTTTACCAGGCAAAGATCACAGGCTGTTACAGAACTACATTCACCACACCGGTGACTGTAACTGTAAACGCAACTCCTGTGGTTACCATTACCGATAATGTAATAAACGGTGGTGGTAATGTTTGTATTGGCACTATTGATAGCTTAATGGCAAATGTTTTAAATAGTACAGCAACTCCATTCATGTATAATTGGAGCACCGGAAGTACAAATGATACTGCACTGGTTTCACCTATAGTAAATACATCATACAGCCTGATCGTAACCGATCAGAATGCTTGTGCTGATACGTTATGGAACATTGCTATCAATGCAAACCCGGTTCCGCAGGTAACTGTAGTGGGTAATGTAGCAGGTAATATAATTTGCTCCGGCCTGGCAGATAGCTTAACAGCACAAATGGCTGCAAAGGGCATATATACGTTTAGCTGGAGCAACGGAAGCACTAATGACACCGCTTTAGTAACCCCAACTTCAAATGCAACATATAGCCTTGTGGTAGCTAATGGATTTGGATGTACTGATACCGTTTATAACATTCAGGTAGCCGTAAATCAAACACCATCAGTTAGTTTTACCGGAGACCCGGGTTCACCGATCTGTGCCGGACAGAACGACACTATTACTGAAGTTGCCCATGGAACAGGTGCACTAACCTATTTGTGGAACACAGGAGGAACAAATGATAGCATCAATGTTCACCCTGCAACAACTACAACATATAGTGTACTGGTTACTGACCCTGACGGTTGTAATATAGTTGATATTGGTGTGGTAACTGTAAACCAATTGCCTGTTATAGATGTAAGCGGGTACAGTGGAACTTACGTTGGCGATATAGATACCCTAACTGCCACAGGTGCGCTTAATTACATGTGGACAACAGGTAGCACCAATGATACTGCAAGTATTCAAGCTAATTCAGCGGGTGTTTATACATATACCGTAACGGGTACCGATGCTAATGGTTGTAGTGATACAGCAAGCTTTAAAGTAACTGTTAGTGTATTTACTGGTGTAAATAACATTACATCAGGTAATACGGCATTGTATCCGAACCCTGCACGTAATACTGTGTATTTATCATTTGCAGTGAACGGAAGTGAATCGGCAGTTGTAAAAGTAATTAGTATGAGTGGAGAAGAGGTATCAAGTTCCAATGCAACAATAAGCAACGGAATGCAGCTGCCAATTGATGTAAGCACACTTGCACCGGGTAATTATTTTGTAAAGGTTATAACCAACACCAATACAAAGGTTGTTAAGTTCGTAAAGGAATAATAAATAAGCCTTATTAAATAAAAGCCTTGCCGATTGCCCGGCAAGGCTTTTATGTTTTAGTAATTATATGATATTTGTATTATAAATTACAACACGATGGAACAGGAGTTAATGAATAACCTAAAAGCTGAATTTGCTATAGTTGAAAATGTAGCTAAGGCGTTTTCTGAAAAACAGTTTTTCACTAAACCTAATCCGGACAATTGGTCAGCTGCAGAAATTATTGAACATTTATTCCTTTCTGTAAAATCATTGCCGGGTTTATTCGGAGCTCCGCAAATAATGCTGGAAAAATGGGGTAGGGGAAACCGCCCACTGCTTAGTTATGATGAACTGGTATCGAAATACCTGAGTAATGGCAAGTTAAAGTCTCCGCCTGCGGCAACACCACAGCAAATTGAAGCTACTCAGGCCGAGCAGATTGCCAAATTCCATACTATGAATGAAAAATTTATAGAAGGTGCAGATAAATTGTCTGATGAGATACTTGATACTTACCAGATTCCACATCCGATAATTGGCTTGATAAGTGTAAGGGAAATGATATATTTTACGTTGTATCACTATAAGCACCACTTAAAAGCTATCAATAAGCTATTAGTGTGAGTCCTCTTCTACGGTGTATTTTATATCAAATTCAGGCTGGGCTACATTCCCGATCTTGGTTGAGTCTTTGCTGAATACAACCTTTACCCGTTCAGGGTGCATTGATTTTTTATTGATAAGATACTCTACTATCTGCTTGTTACGGCCTTCCATCATATCGTGTACCTGTTTGTTCAGTAAAGAATCTCCTATAAGTTTTATGCACTTATCTTCAATTGTAATTAGTTCGTTGCCGGTATAGTGAAGTTTTTGGTTCAGGTAATTATCGAACAATGTGTCAGTTGCTGCTATCTTATCTTCTTTTCTAAGCTCTTTCCTTTTTTTACGCCTGGTTAAAAGGCTATCATTTACTATATGCGAAGTTTCATCATGGTATTTTTTCTTAGCCATGAACAACGCCAGTTCGTCTTTCTCTTGCACACTGTCTGTAACCTGGTCTATTTCAACGATAAGGTCTTTTTTCTTATCAAGCACCTTGTAAATCGATTCCAGTTTACTGAATTGCTTTTCATTAAGCTTCTCCTGCACATAATCTGCCACAAACTGTTTCATATCCTCAGGGTCTCTATCAATCAGCTTTGATAATAACCTGAAAGGTGACTCGGCTGTTTTTACCACAACATCTTTCAACATGCGCCCTACCAGTTTACCGATCTTATAATTAGGGTCATCCAGGTTTCCGCTTGCTGGTAGGTTCAGGTCAATATTCCCTTTTTCATCTTTCATTAGTGCTATGGCGGTACGTACCGGCAAATTATAAGTAGCTTTGGTTTCAACCTTTTTACCTGCTTTTATTCCTGAAATATGAATAATATTTGTGCTTACTAAAAACCTGTTCACCACCGAATCGGTGCTTTGGTAATTCATATAGCCATCAATAAAAGGAACGCCAACATAATATTCTGAATACGGATTTATATCGGAAAGCCGGAAATTTGAAACATTGTAATTCATTACCATGTTCTTCATGTCGAGGCTCATGTTAGCACTCATTACTATCCTGGCTGTATCATTGAACTTGCTTGAAATATTGAATTGCAGGCTTTTTTTTGTCGAGCTTATTTTATCAGTAGTTGCATTAAGCTCCGATATATTGCAATGGAACGGAGTATTTAAGGTGTAGTCGCTAAACAGAAACTGGCCATTGCGAACTATTACACTATCGGTATGATAGTTAGTGTTTACAAAATCAATGGCCATCAGTTTTATGCTCGAAGAGATCATTGTGAATATATTTGAGTAATCCGGCTTATACTCACCGGTAGATGTATCTTTTACCGGGCTTGTAGAAGAATGCGATTTTATCATCTGGCTGATGTTATTGCCATTAGGTAAATAATCGAACCGTATAAATGGTTTATCGAGCAATACATTGTTCAGGTAAAAAATGCCGTGTTTCACATTTATGGTGTCAATATCAAGTGCCAGTTCACCCAATGCAAATACCTTTTGTTTATTGGTGTCTTGTATTTCAAAATTATTTACGTGTACATAGCCCGTACCTGAAACTTGCGACGGGTTATGAAATTTACCATGCATTCTCAGTTTTGTGCTCAGTTGTCCCTTAAGCGATGAAATGCTGATAAATGAATTTACAGGTGCATAGTATTGGCTCAGATCGTAATTATCAATAGATAATGAAATGGTGTACCTTGAAGTAGTGCGGTTAGCAGTAATATCAGTAGCAAAGGAGCCGCTGGTACCATAATTAAAATCCATATGTACGTTAGTCTGTGGATTGTTCCAGCTAACCTCAGGCACGTTCAGGTTTAATTCGTGTATTTTAAACACATTGTGAATAGGTGCATTATTGTAGGTGATATTGCCATTAGTTATGCTGATGTTCTTAATGTCATAATGCACTCCCGGGCTATTGC
>Ga0210386_10004670_pt1 | contig 11270 bp, 9 predicted proteins | sample IncBWH32OmetaG_FD_160091 | JGI IMG/M metagenome (GOLD analysis project Ga0210386, IMG submission 160091) | Forest soil microbial communities from Barre Woods Harvard Forest LTER site, Petersham, Massachusetts, United States - Inc-BW-H-32-O ... | reverse complement strand
GCGCGACCACGCCGCGGATCAAGGCGCCGATTGCGTGCGCCGCGGAGCTGGCTATCTCGAGCGCGACGGGATCATTCTTAGCCGCGCATTCAAACACTCTGGGCGCGAAGGCGCCGAAATCTCCCGGTTTCGCGTCACGCGCCCAAAACATCATCGCCACCGGATCGCCGCCGAATTCAGTCAAAATGTTTTCGGTCAGCGCGCTCGTCGGCGCCAGACCGTCATAAGCGCGCATTGCGCGGCGGAGCGCATCAAGGCCGATATGAGCGCCCGATCCGTCGTCGCCGAGCGCGAAGCCGCGTCCGCCGATGATGGTTTCGTGGCCTTGAACGCGGGCGATCGCCGCCGAGCCGGTGCCGGCGATGATGAGCCCGCCGTCCGCATCGGCGTGGGCGCCGATGCAGGCGGTGGTGGCGTCGTTCGCCGCGCGCACGAGCCGAAAGCCGGGAAAAGGCGCCGCGACCCTCGTTGCGTCGCTCCCGTCCTTGAAGCCAGCGAGCCCGAGGCCGATCGCGATTCGCCCCCGATCAGCGTCGCCGAGCCCGGCCTTTCCCAGAACCTCGTTGACGACCGCGCTCATAGCCGCGACCGCAGCGGCAAAATCGACATGAATGTTCGCCGCCGCGCCGCTCGCCTCCGCAAGCAACTTTCCATCAGGGTCGCGCAGTCGCGCGCGGCAGCGGGTGGCGCCGCCATCGACCCCGATCGCGAACGCCGCGCCGGTCACGCCGCCACGCTCTCTTCTGTCCGGTCGACCATCGCCGCCGCAGCGGCGCGAAGTGCATCCGCGGCTTCAATCGGTGTAAGCCGCTTTGCGCTCGCCCCTGGCGGCGCTTGCTCGGGCGTCACGGGCAAATGCACAAAGACGGCCGGGATCGCCGACCTCTTCTCGCTGAGATACTGCAAAGCCCCGAAGTAGAGGTGGTTGCAGACAAATGCGCCGGCGTTCCTCGACACCCGCGCGGGAATTCCCGCCTCATGAATGGCTCGCGCTATTGTCCTGACCGGCGCCGCCGCCTCTAGCCAATCGGGCGCAGCGCGGGAGATCCTGAGCCCCCTTCGCAGGGCGCCGTCATTGTCCGGCGCGCTGGCGTCGTCAAGATTGCGCCCGAACCGCTCGACACAGACGACGCCGCGGCGCGCAGCCTGACCGGTCATCAGAAGCGCATTCGGCCGCAGCGCCTCGATCGCGCTGATGAGTTTCTTCACCGAGGCGTCGTAGGCGCAGGGCAACAAGCGCGCGACCGCTACAGTGTCGCCGTGGCGCCAGCCCTCAAGCCTTTGCGCCGCCTCCCATGAGGCATTGACCGTCTCGCCGCCGAACGGCTCGAATCCGGTAACGAGGATCGTGCGCGCCGCGCTCGTCAAGATCAGGCGAACAGGCTGCCGCGGCCGGCGAGACGGCGGACATGAACGTCCGCGTCGCCATAGGCCGTATCGATCATCGTCAGGCGCTTGAACAAGTGTCCGACCTTGTACTCGTAGGTCATGGCGATGCCGCCGTGCATTTGCACCGCCTGCTGGCCGATGAACTTGGCCGAGCGGCCGATTTGCGCTTTCACCGCCGACATCGTCTTGGCGCGCTCGGCCGCGTCCTCTTCATCCGCCATCATCGCCGCCAGATACATCATACTGCGCGCCTGTTCGAGCGCCACCGTCATGTCGGCGGCGCGATGCTGCAGCGCCTGGAACGAGCCGATCGTGACGCCGAACTGCTTGCGCGTCTTGAGGTAGTCGACCGTCATGGTCAGCGCCTCGGACATCGCGCCGACGGCTTCCGCGGACAAAGCTGCGGTTGTCTCGTCGACCGCCCGCTCGATCGCCGGCAGCGCCCGGTCGGGGGGGCCCAGAACGTCATCCGGCGCGACGCGAACCTCGGCGAAGCTGATCTCCGCCGCCCGCTGGCCGTCCTGGGTCGGATAGCCGCGTCTGCTCACGCCGGAAGCGTTGGCGTCGACGAGGAAAAGCCCGATCCCGTCGCGATCGCGGCGCGACCCGTTCACGCGGGCGGAGACGATCAGCCGGTCGGCGCTATCGCCCTGGCCGACCAGGGTTTTTTCGCCGTTCAGTACGAACCCGCCACCGCCATCCTTGACTGCGCGGAGAGCCACATCGTTGAGATCGAAGCCCGATTGTTTCTCCATGTGCGCGAAGCTCAGCTTGAGATCGCCCGCAGCGATTGCGCCGATCAGTTCGGCCCGCTGCTCCGCGCCCGCGCCGTGCTTCAATAGGGCACCGCACAGTACGACGGTCTGAAGGTAAGGCTCGAGCGCCAGCGCTTTGCCAAATTGCTCCATCACGATCATGGTTTCGACCGCGCCGCCGCCGAACCCGCCGTCGGCTTCAGCAAAGGGCGCGCCGAGCAGGCCCATCTCCGCGTAGTCGCGCCACAGGGCTTCGCTCCACCCTTGTGGGCTTGCTTGATAGGTCTTGCGAGCTTCGAACCCGTAACGGTCTTTCATCAGCCGCGCGACATTATCGCGCAGCTGCTCCTGTTCGGAGCTAAGCTCGAAGTCCATGTCTCAGAGCCCTAATATCGCCTTGGCGATGATGCTGCGCTGGATCTCGTTCGATCCGCCGTAGATCGAGACCTTGCGATTGTTGAAGTAAATCGGCGCGAGTGGCGACGCCCAATCCGGGCCCACCGGCGGCTCGTTGCTCATGTCGTCGGACTCGCGATACGGCAACGCGTAAGGTCCGACGACCTCCATCAAAAGATCGGTGGTCGCCTGCTGGATCTCCGAGCCCTTGATCTTGAGCACCGATGAGGCGGGATCCGGCTTGCCCGTGCGGGGGGCCGAGATGACCCGCATCTGGGTCATTTCGAGCGCTTTCAGCTCCACTTCCACCTCGGCGAGCTTGGCGCGGAAGAACGGATCCTCCATCTTCGGCCCCGAGCCATAGACCGGAATCGAGGCGAGTTGGCGCACCCGGTCGAGACGCGCTTTCGAGACCCCGACCCGGGCGATGCCATTGCGCTCGTTGGCGAGCAGGAACTTGGCGTAGTCCCAACCCTTGTTCTCTTCCCCGACGATTGCGTCGGGGGGAACGCGCACGTCGTCGAGAAAGACCTCGTTCACCTCGTGGCCGCCGTCGATCGTCTGGATCGGCTTGACCGTGATCCCCGGGGTCTTCATGTCGATCAGGAAGAACGAGATGCCCTCCTGCTTTTTCGCCTGCGCGTTGGTGCGGGCGAGGACAAAAATCCAGTCGGCGTATTGCGCCATGGTGGTCCAGGTCTTCTGACCCGAGATCACCCAGCCGTCGGCGTCGCTTCTGGCGCTCGTCCTCAGACTCGCAAGGTCAGACCCGGCACCGGGCTCCGAAAAGCCCTGGCACCACCAGTCGCTGAGATCGATGATGCGCGGCAGGAATCGCTTTTTCTGCGCCTCGGAGCCAAAGGTGTAGATCACCGGGCCAACCATGCTGACGCCGAATGCGACCGGTTCGGGCGCGTTGCCGCGCTGCGTCTCATCGAGAAAGATCGATAGCTTGATCGGGCTCCACCCGGCGCCGCCCCATGCCGTCGGCCAATGCGGCGCACCCCAGCCCTTACCGGCGAGAATGCGCGTCCAGCGCACATAATCGTCCCTGGAAAGGCGCCGGCCGGCGCTTGTCTTCTCGCGGATCGAGGCCGGCAGGTTGTCGCGCACGAATGCGCGAACCTCGGCGCGAAACGCGAGCTCGTCCTCGGTCAGTCGAAGGTCCATGGGGATCGCCTCCCGTATGACAGCGCGCTCCGAAGCGGGTTGGCTTTGGGTTTGCGCCTTGCAGCCCAATGTCAAGCCTTAGCCCGACGCCGTCAACCATTCGACGCTATAGCGGGGTCACGAGATGGTCGCCAAAAGACATAAGTTAACGGGTATCTGCCGGATCGCGGGCGAATAGAGGTGCGTCAATTGGCGATTGTCCGATCGCTCACACGAACCGCTAGACGCCGCTTTTGTTGTCACGGTCATACTTTCGCGGCATTTTGAACCGCGATGGTCGCCGAATCGTTCTTGCGACAGTTCGTCGAAGCTGAGTGGAAGTCATTTCCCCGTGCGGTATGTCCTGACCATCATCGCGGTAGCGCTTGTCGCCGTGATGTCGGTTGCGCTCGTCGCGCCGTACCTCATCGACTGGTCTGCGCAGCGCGGTGAGATCGAGGCGCGGCTTAGCGCAATCACCGGAGCGAACGTCTCCCTGATTGGTCCGGTCGAACTCAGGGTCCTGCCGACCCCCTATCTCGCGTTAGGCGAAGGCTTGGTCAGCGCCCCAGGCCCCGATGGGGCGAAGCTCTCGTTCGCCTCGGCGCGGCTGGAGCTGGAGCTCGTCAAGCTTCCGAGCGGGCAGATCCGGTTCTCCGACATTCTCCTCGAGAAGCCGGTTCTGACCATCACGCGCGGTCCGGACGGCGCGCTCAAGCTGCCGCCGCTGCGGATGGCGGGGCTCCACTCGACCGGGTTTGACCGCCTGAGCGTGCGGGATGGGCGAATGAAGATCGTCGGCGCCGCCAGTGGAGCGGCATCGGAAATCTCCGGCGTCGAGATCGACGCGGCTGCCCCGTCCCTCGACGGGCCTGCTCATCTCAGCGGCCAATTTTCCGGCCCGGACAATGCTCCCGTCGTCTTCAGGTTTGCCTCGGAGAAGCCGGGACCCGAAGGGACGCCGATCCGCCTCGCGGTCGACGCAGGGCCGAGCTGGCCTGCCGCCGAATTCGACGGCGCGCTCGAAGGCGACCCCGCCGCCGGGATTGGCGCCCTTCGGTTCGCCGGCGCAGCCACGTTGACAGGAACGGCGCCCGGCGAGGACGCGCCGACCCCTTGGCGGGTCCTTGGGCCGATCACTGCCGATTTCAATCAGGCCGCCGTACGGGGGGCGGAATTTCGTCTCGGTTCGGAAGAACGAGCGATCAGGGCGGATGGGGACGCTACGCTCGCTTTCGGCTCGCCCGCCCAGATCAGCATCAGGCTGAAGGCCAAACAGGTTAACGTCGATTCGCTCTTGCGCCGCAAGGGTGAGGACGGGGTCGCGCCCGCGCGTGCGGTCATGCTGATCAGCCGCATTGTTTCGGCGGCGCTTCGGGGCCATCAGAGCCTGGCGGCGATTGACGCCCAAATCTCGGCCCAACCGATCATCCTTGGCGCGCAGACGCTGCCCGACGCGAGCGTGACGCTGAAAGCCGCGCCCGGCGCACCGCTCAATCTCAGTCTCAATCTGGGCCTGCCCGGACAAAGCCGTCTGCGCGCGGATGGAGACCTGGAGCCGGGCGTAGAGCCGAAGTTTCGCGGCGACGTTGCCTTCTCAAGCGCGGACTTCGCGCTGCTGCGCGATTGGGCGAGTCTCGGCGCGCCGCCGGTTGTCGCCAAAGTTGCGGCTTTTGGCGACGCTCTCCCTTATCGCAGCGTATCGTTATCGGGCTCGGCGGAAGCGTCAGGCGCCGGCTTCTCCGGGCGCAATCTCAAGCTGACGCTGGATCGCACGACACTGACCGGCGCCCTTGCCTTCAAGGGGCCCGATGACGGTCAGCCAAGCCGCCTCGACGCGGACCTCGCAAGCGATTCGCTCGACGTCGACGCGCTGCCGAGCCTCGCGGCAGCCAATATGATCGGCGATCTCGACCTCTCGCTTTCGCTGAGGGCGGGTTCGCTGCATGTCGCCCGCGTCGGCGAAGCTGAGATCGACAGCGGTTCGTTGGCAGTGAACGTGGCCAAGAGCGGGCCGAACGTCACTCTTAAACGCCTGAGCGTAGCCGGCCTGGATGGGGCCTCTTTCGATATCGAGGGCGCAATCGGCCCCGACTCGACTGCGGCGACGGGTCACTTGCGAGCCGACCGGCTGCGCGATTTCGCTCTACTGGTTTCGCGTCTGGCGCCTAGCGATTGGACCCGGATGCTGGTCGAGCGGGCAGGTGAGCTTTCGCCGGCGGCGCTGACCTTCAGCGCTCATGGCGGCGCCGACGCTGGCGGCTTTCCGACAATTGATTCGCTGAGGGCCAATGGATCGGCCGGCGAAACTCAGTTCGCGATTGCGCTCGATCCGCGGTCGAGCGACGGCGCTCGCGCTCTCAACGTCAGTCTCGATTCCCCTAACTCGGGCGCGCTGTTGCGTCAGCTTGGCCTGCGCGCGGCGCCGACAGCGGCAAGCGGTCGCGCGCGCCTATCGCTCAACGCAGCCGGGGGCTGGGAGAAGGGCTACGACGTCGATGCGACCTCCCAGCTTGCCGGGGCGGAGCTCACATGGCGCGGCCGCTTCCTGCCTGCGGCGGAGAGTGACGACGCAAAGCTGTTCGGGTCCGCCAAGGCCAAGTCGCCGAACCTTGCCCCGCTCGCGGCCGCGCTTGGTCTTGCGCCCGCCAACGGCGGCGCGCTCGGGCCGGCCGATATCGGATTTGACGCGACCTTGCGCGGCGATCGGTGGAGTTTCTCGCGGCTTGCGGCGACAATTGCCGGGGTCAAGGCGAGCGGCGACCTCACGTTTCAGCCCGTCAAGCCGCTTGAGGCTGTGTCTCAAGCGAGCGCCGAGATTGCTCACGCCGAGGAGGCGGTCGGCTCCGGAGCTGCGCCTGGGAAGCCGCCCGCGCCTGCGCCGGCGGAGATCGAGGGCCAGCTTGTGGTCGAACGCATGCCGCTTGGCGGCGTTTTGGCGCTCGCGCTCGGTCCGCCCCAATCGGGCCGGACGGGAGCGCGCTGGTCGGAGGCGAGGTTCGCGCCCGCGCCGTTGCGCCCGCCATCCGCCGCCGTGAAACTTAAGGTGGGAACTCTCGACCTGACGGACGCCCTGACGGCGCGCGAGTTCGCGACCATGCTGCGCTTTGACAAAGGCCGGCTCGATCTTGACGACTTCGCAATGCGGATCGCGGGAGGCGGCGCCTCCGGCCATGCGACGCTGCGTCGCGATGGGGACAATGTGACGCTGACCGGGGCGCTGGCCCTCGACTCGGTCGCGCTCGACCGGACAGGATTCTCGGGCCGCATTGGAGCCGCGCTCGATTTCGCTTCCAGCGGACGGAGCCCCGCCGCGGTGATCAACGGACTCGCCGGCTCGGGCACGGTGACGTTCACCGGGGCGGCCCTGGCGCGAAGCGACCCCGCCGCTCTCGATCGTGTGGTCGCCAAGGCGCAGACTCCTGACGCGCCATTGGATGAGACCAATATCGCCTTCGCGTTCGGCAATGAGCTCAATCGGGCGCCGCTGGCGATCCCCGACGGGTCGGCGCCGTTCTCGCTGAGCGCGGGGATCGCGAAGATTGGCCCGATCAAGATTTCCGGCGGCCGTGGAGATGGGGCGCTGAGCGCCGACCTCGACCTGCGCACACTCGCCGCCGAGACGCGCCTTACGCTGATCTCGTCTGCCGACGATTTGAGGTTCTGGTCGGGGCCGCCGCCGAGCGCGGCAATGACGGTCGACAATGCGTTGGAGGCGCCGAAGCGGCAGATCGACGTCAGCTCTCTTTCCGCCTCGCTCGCCGCCCAGGCAATCGCGCGCGAGACCGATCGCATCTCAACGATGGAAGCCGACATTCGCGAGCGCGCCTTCTTCAACCGGCGCCTGAAGGGCGAGCGGTTCATGGACCGAAGGCGGCAGGAAATCGAGGACTGGCAGGTCGAACAAGCGCGGCTGAAGGGACAAGCCGAACGCTTGCGCTCGCTCGAGGAAGCAGACAAGGCGGCCGAGGCCGAGGCGGCGAAGAAGGCCGCGGAAGCCGCCGCGGACAAAGCGGCGGCCGAAAAAGCCGGGGCCGACAAGGGCGCAACCGACAACGCCGATGCGGCGAAAGCCGACACGCCCGAAGGCGGGTCGGCGAACAGGGCAAAGGCGCCGTTCGCGCCCGCTCCGGCGCCGAAGAGCGATCAGATCGGCGCCAATGCGCCGCCGCCCGCTGCGACGCCCCCGCCCAGGCCCAAGACGCGCCCGACGCAAGTCGATCCCCCAGGTCTCTACTGATCGGGACGAAGGCCGCTGTCGCCCGCCGCGCGGGACGACCCGGAGGTTTCGGCCTCGAGCACGAACACTCGGATGGCCGACGACAGATTGGCGCCGCCGCGCGAGGCGTCGACCATCGCCGCGAGCTGATTGAGGGACAGCCCGCGCTCCGCCGCGATGCCGCGCAGACGCCGCCAAAAGGCGTCCTCAAGGGAGACGCTCGTTCGATGTCCAGCGATGACGAGCGAGCGCTTGACGACGCGCGCGTTCGCGCCGTCAGTCGCCATCGGGCCGCGCGCGCCGGTGGGCGTCGAGGCTGGCCTCGGCGAGGGCGCGCTCGCTCTCGATGAGACGCTTCTCGGCCTTCGAGCGGCCGAAGAGGTTGCGGTTCTGCGCCGATTCCGCCTGCTGACGCTCGCGCTTCTTTATTTTTCGCGCCTGGCGCAGATTGATAATCTCAGTCAAAAGCGCCCCGCCTCTGGCTACTTCTTGCGGAAGGCGTCGATCGACACGACCTTTGCCTCACCGGCGGCCTCCGCTGGGTTCTCCGCGCGCTGAGCGGATTTCGGGGTGGAGGCGGGCTGCGAGGGCTTGGCAGGCTTGACCGGCGCTGGCTTTGCCGCGGCCGGCGTCGCCCCCTTTTCCTCCATGGCCGGGGCTGGACTTGCCGCCGGCGCGGACACCCGCGGCTCAAGCTTGAATCCGAACGGGACGGACGGATCGGTGAAGCCGGTGATCGAATCGAAGGGGACGGTCAACCGCTCGGGCTTGCGGGAGAAGTTCAGGCTGACCTCGAATGCATCCGGGGTGACGACGAGGTCCCAGAACTCGTGCTGGAGGATGATCGACATCTCGTCAGGGAAGCGCTGCTTGACCGCGGCCGGCGCGACCACGCCCGGCGCTTGGGTCTTGAACGCGATATTGAAATGGTGGTCGCCGACAAGCCCGTTGCGCGCCGTGTCGGAAAGGACCTTGCGCACCACGGAGCGCAGCGCGTCCTGCACCAGAAGGTCGTAGCGGATGAGATCGGTCGCCATGAGGAATGAGTTCGCGCGATGATACAAGAACTAGCCGACCATCCGGGGCATTGCAATCTGGGGCGTACGGGCCGGGCGGCCAAGAGCTAAGAGGCAGCCAAGAGCAAGAGGAAGTGGAGGCTTCTGTTGCCAGGCGCCTCCGGACCCCGCCTAGAAGTGCAAACCCCTAGGACTTGATTCCCAGTACCAGCGCTGCATTACGCAGCGAGGGCCACCGGAGCATAGTTGTCATTCGCAACTATAGGTTTGACCCGATAACGGCGGTATCATGCCGAGCAAAAGATCACCCTTTGGGTCCCCCGTCGAACCTATTTCGCCCCCGCCGAAACCCGCTTGGCCAGCGGGCTTGGGTGGAGGCGCCGGGTACCGCCCCCGGGTCCGAAAGACTTATTCCGATGCCCATTTATCGCCATAGCCGCCCTTGCGAGCAGCGTCCGGAATATAGGCCTTAAGGGGCGGGCTGGGAAGGGGTCGGCCACGACTTTCGGCCCGGGGACGGGCGCTCGCCCGATTTCCGAAAGCGCCGCTTGGGCCGATGGTTTATATCGCGAATGAAACTCGATCAAGATACGACGCAAAACTGTCATGCTCGTAGGACATTCTCGTTCTCTGGCGAAACAAGGGAGGCGCATATGGCGGCGAAGGCCGATTTTTCGGCGGACGAATGGAAGCTCCTGCTGCAAAGTCCACTCGTCGCGGGCGTCGCCATATCCGCGGCCGATCCGAGCGGCCTGATCGGGATGATGAGGGAGAGCATGGCGAGTGCACGAGCGCTCATTCAGGCCAAGACCGATCCGAACGCGGACGCGCTCGTCAAGGCGGTCGGAAGCGAGTTTGAGACGTCGGAAGGCCGCAGCCTCGCCCAAGACGGGGTGAAAGCCGCCATTTCCGGCGCCAAAACCCCGGCCGAGATCGTTTCAAAGGCCCTCGCTGCCTTGAAGGCGGCCTCGGTCCTGCTCGACGCCAAAGGCGGTCCGGACGCCACGCCCTTTAAGACCTGGCTCGCCGGCGTCGCCAAATCGGTCGCCGAGGCCGCTCCGGAAGGGGGCTTCCTCGGCTTCGGCGGGACCCAGGTGAGTGACGCGGAAAAGGCGACGGTCGCTCAGATCGCCGCCGCGCTGGGCGTCCCGGCGCCTGCGGTCTAGGGGCCGGCCAAGCGCTTCGTCAGGTTGCCGCTTGGGAACTTGTTCAGAGGCCCGGGCATTATGTCTGTCGCAGCCTCAGCAAAGGGAGATTGAGCCATGGCGGGACCAGACCCTGACAAGCCAGCCGGTGAGGAGTTTTCCAAGTCGCTAAAGCAATTGGAGGAAGAGTCAAAAGAGCTGAAGTCCAAGATCGACCAAGACCGGCGAGCCCATGACATGCCCATCAACTCCCAGCTTGGCGATCCCAAATGGGAAGAGAAAGCCAAGGATGGGCGCTTCGATCGTCCTGAGAACGAGGACGAGGAATAGGCCGGACGGAAAGATTTTAAACAGAGTCTTTGAGAAGCCGACTCCCAGTACCGATACTTCTCGCCCTAAGAGTCGATTTACGAAATCGCGGGGGATTTCCACGAAGTGGCGCTTGCGCCCATTTAAGGACTGGGGTTTGACAACCAATTTGGCTGAAGGGATCAGGACACCCTTTATGCTCCCTTAATATTGGCGACCAATATCCGTATCGAAATCTAATGAGCGGTTGGCCTAAGGCGAACGATGCCGATTGTCGGCGTCGAACGCTGAAGCGCTGATATGAGCACCGAAGAACTTCATACCGAATTCAACCACCGCTCTTCTGGTACACGGGGCACACGGCTCTTTGTCTGGCTCGCGGCCGCTGCGGTTTTCCTGTTCCTTCTCCTTGTCGCGCCGCACACCAACGATCCGAGCTTCGTTCGAGCGCTAGCGGTGGGCTGGCCAATTCTCTTGGCCCTTGTCAGCGCATGGCGGATCAGGCGGCGATGAGCCAGGACCGCGCCGCGCGGTCGGGCGGATCCGGCCCGATAAACAAGACCAAACCTAGACCTAGGTTTAGGTAGGCCCAACGATCCGATGAGCCACGCTCAACCATCGTTCAATGTCGCGTCCGAGCGCCGTGGCGCATGCTCCAGAAATGAGCATCGGCCACTGCGGCAACCCAGAGGCCTCTACCTCTTAGGTGACCTTGGGAAGGGCCGCTTTTGGGGCCGAGGCCGCGAGTAGATCATTGCCTCGGCGCAGATGGAGCATGCAATGAAAGACAATCCCGTTTTCGGTTCGTTTGGTCGCTTTCAGGAGACGCCCAAGGCGGAAATGCCCCCGGACATGAAGGCCGCGTTTGACTTTACCATGAAGCTGCGAGGCG
>Ga0210386_10004669_pt1 | contig 11272 bp, 5 predicted proteins | sample IncBWH32OmetaG_FD_160091 | JGI IMG/M metagenome (GOLD analysis project Ga0210386, IMG submission 160091) | Forest soil microbial communities from Barre Woods Harvard Forest LTER site, Petersham, Massachusetts, United States - Inc-BW-H-32-O ... | reverse complement strand
CTTCGGCGATGGAGAACTGCAGCCGGCGCTCCTGCGCGAGGATGCGATCGAGAATTACCTGCACGCGATCGCCGGCGCGGAAACGGCGGCCCCAGCGTTCGCCAATGATTTCGTGCGTGTTTTCGCGCCATGTGTAACGGTCGTCGCGTAGCGTGTCGATGGGGACCAGGCCTTCGACAAACAGGTCAGTAAGTTCGACGAAAAGGCCGTACTTGGTGGGGTTGAGAACCAGCGCGGCAAATTCTTCGCCCACGCGATTCTCCATGAAGCGCACTTTCTTCCACTCCACCAGCTCGCGTTCTGCTTCGGCTGCGCGGCGTTCGGCCTGGCTTGACTCCTCGGCAATTTGCGCTAGTTCAGCCTCGGGGATAGGTGGATCTCCGCGGAAGCCGTCGTCTTGCTTCCTGCGTTTGCCGCGGTGGATGACGATGCCTTTGAGCGCTTCGTGGGGATGCGTCCAGGGAGAGGCATGACGATCTTCGGCAACTTCAGCGCGGCTTTCAACGCCGGCGCGAAGAAGCGTCTTCGTGATGCGGTGAACGATGAGGTCAGGATAGCGACGAATAGGCGAGGTGAAGTGCGTATAAGTAGGCGCTGCCAGCGCGAAGTGGCCCTCGTTGATCTCGGAGTAGCGGGCCTGGCTTAGCGAGCGGAGCATGAGGTAGCTGAGGATGCGTTCTTCGGGTTTGCCTTCAATGCGGGCCGCCAGCTTTTGATACATCTTCGGCGTAACAGCGATGTCTTCGGGGACTTCGTGGGTGCGGGCCTGGCGACCACTGCGCTGGGCATCGCGGCGATCGCCACGAGTTTGGATACGCTTTACGGGAAGCGCACCGAGGCCGAGAGAGTAGCCGAAACTGGCGGCGAGTTCCTCAAATTGCACGACGCGGCGCGGCTCCGGCTTTTCGTGAATGCGATAGAGCGAGGGGACGCCGAGGTCTTCAAGCCAGGTGGCAACGCACTCGTTGGCGGCAAGCATGAATTCTTCGATGAGGCGATTGGCCCAAGTGCGCTCGGACTTGGTGACGCCGCGCATCTGGCCGTTTTCGTCGAACTCAATGACCGGCTCGGGCAGGTCGAAGTCGATGCTGCCGCGCTCTTCGCGGAGCTTGTTCATTAGTCCGGCAAGATGGCGCATGCGTTCGAAGTCGGCGACCAGTGGAGCATAGCGTGCCCGCTTTTCCTGATCACCCTCGAGGATCGCGTGCACGTTTGTGTAGGTCATTCGCTCCGCAGAGCGGATAACGCTTTCGACGATTTCGAAGCTTTCGATACGGCCGGCAGAGCTGAGTTGCATGATGCAACTGAGGACGAGGCGATCCTCGTTAGGACGAAGGCTGCAGATATCGGTCGAGAGTTCCTGGGGCAGCATCGGAATGGCGCGGTCGGGAAAGTAGACACTGGTGCCGCGCAAGCGCGCTTCGAGGTCGAGGTCGGTGCCGGCGCCGACATATTCGGCAACATCGGCGATATGTACCTGGAGTTCGTAGCCGCCACCGGCGCGCTCACGAACCAGGACAGCATCGTCGAAGTCCTTGGCGGTTTCGCCGTCGATGGTGACGATGGGAAGTCCGCGGAAGTCGCGGCGGCGATTCACTTCGACATCATCAAGAAACGCGACGGCCCGCGCTTCGGCCAGCACCTTGTCGGGGAAGACGCGCGGAAGCTGATGCTTGCGGATCATCATCTCCACGTCTACGCCGAAGTCGTCGGGATCGCCGAGCACTTCGATAATGCGGCCGATCGGAGGACGGGTGGGAGTTGGCCAGCTGGTGATCTCGACATCGACGACAAGGCCTTCGAGATCGTCGTGATGCAGAGGGGCTGTGGCTTCGCTGCCGAGAACGCGATGCGGCGTGGCCGGCGGCTCCGCCTCCGGAATCTCCTGACCGAAGGGGATGACGATGTGCTGCGTCATCCGGTCATCAAAGGGGACGACCTTGTCGCCCATCTCACGCTCAGAACGCGCGTAATGAAACACGCCAACGACCGTGGGGTTGCGCCGTTCGAGGATGCGTGCGACGCGTCCGAGACGGCGGCCGTCGGCACGCGGAGGCGCCAGCTCCACAAGCACCTGGTCACCCTGCATGGCGCCGTTGATCTCGTCGGGAGGGATGAAAACGTCATCTTCTCGTTGGGAACCCTGGCGCGCATTGGGACGCACAAATCCGTAGCCGTCGCGATGCAGATCGAGCCGCCCGGCGATGAGATTGTCGCGGGTGCCGCTGCCGGCTTTTTTCGCAATACTCCAATGCTCGCGATCGGTTTTGACCAGATCGCCACGCGCTGTCATGCGCGCAAGCTGCTCGAGCAGCAAACGACGTTCGCGGCCACCACCGAGGCCAAGCTCGCGCACCAGTTGCTTGTATCCGGCTTTGCCGCCGGCGGAGCGTGCAATCTGCGCCAGCAGTTCCCTGTCGGTCATAACTTAAGAGTAGGGCAAGGGAGCGGGTTTTGTGGATCTCCGTTCGAAGCGCGGTGCGTTCGTCGCGATCCGGAGCTGATCGTCCCATGCGAAAGCACAGGCCGTGCGAACTCAGCCGCACGGCCTGCATCCCCCCAGGGAAAACTTGATTACTGCTTCTTCAGAACAGCGGTCCCCTTCTCGTCCATCAGGATCGTGCTTTCGAGCTTGCGGAAATCGGCCGCGCGTGCGGCGGGAAGCTCGACCTGGCGAACGACAAGTTCGCGTTCGTAGTGAAGCTGATCGCCTTTCGCGGTGATGTTGGAGTGGTAGCTGGCGAAGTCGAGATCCAGGTTCACCGGGTCGGGTGTTTCATCGACCACATAGCCGGGTGGCAGGGTGATGTCGAAGCTGTCGCGCCAATGCCCAGTCGCATACAGATCGATCGGCACGGTGCGGGGCTTGTCATTGAACGGGATGGCGTGCGAGCCGACCACGCGCGGCCGCACCAGCAGCAACGGGCCGGCCTGGTGCGCGTACTGCGCGGCTGTGAGCTTGTAGTGCACCTCGAGTGGCTTGTCGAGTTCAGAGGGCTGGAGGAATTGAAATGAGTTGAGCACCACTCCCGGCACATCGTGCGAGATTGCCGTCTCCAGTGACTCGCGCCGCTCCTTCTCATCAGACTCTTTAAGAGTGAGGCGCAGTTCAGCACCTTCCGGGCCTGAATGTTCCGTATCGACCTGCCCGGTGAGAGTACCGTCGGCCGCCAGCGTAAACACGCCCTTGCGCACATTGCCGTTGGCGTCGGGAGGAAGAATGGGCAACTCGATAATCTGGCTGGCAGGGCCAACTGCGAGGGTTCCGTAACTGCCTTGCAAGTCCGATCGCAAATTGCCGACTGGAGTCCGTTCGTCCGTTGGATCGAAGATGAGGTACCGCTTGCCATTTCTTCCATTCACAGTGGCCATGAGACGAGGATCGTTCACATCCGCCGGGATCTCGACCGCGGTGATCATGTGGTCGCCAAACATCGAGGGATCATTGGGGTCGACGAAGCCCCGCCTGTCGTCAACGGGCACATAGAAGGCGTCGATGCCGGCCACGTGCAGCATGGCAATCAGCAGAGTTGTCTTGTCTTTGCAATCGCCGTAGCGGTTGCGAAAGATATCGCCCGCATGGTTGGCCTGATGACCGCCTATGCCGCGCATCACAACGAAGTAGCGAATATTTTTTTGAACTGCGTCCGTAATACGATTCAGCCGAGTGTAAAAGTCGGGCGCGCCGGCGATCAGCGTCTGCACATAGGCTGTTATCTCAGGTGTGGGGGTGGGTCGATCGGCTTCCAGCAAAGTAAACCACTGGCCGATAGCACGCCACTCCTGATCGGTCCCGGTAACGGCGGCATCTCCCCACTGCACGCTCATACGAGCCGCCAGGGCTACCCACTCTGGCCGGGACGGAATGTCGCGCAAATCGAGCGCTGGCATGTCCTTCAGCTCCCACCGCCAGTGATTGGGTGCAACCTCTACCGCAGGGACTGCCTTAAAATCATGCCAGGCCTGCGAATGCGCGCGACCGGGAGGCAGATCAACCTCAAGCGCCTGGAAAACGACGGGGACGCTGTCCTGAATTTCCCAAAGTTTCTCGCGAAAATAAGGCTTCAGCAGTTCTTCCGATTCGCAGACTACGGTTGCCCCGACATCGATGGCGGGAGGAATGGCAACACGCGTTTTTTCGGTCGAGAGCATGATGGGGATGCTGGTGTCGCCCACTTCGGCGAAGTCAGTGTCCTGGGCCATGTACTGGTGTTCATCGGCAGCAATGGTCCATGCGCGGAAGTAGTTGATCTTTTCATCCACATCATGGGAGACGGTGCAGCCTTCTTTGCGCCCTTGGGGCTTGAGGATGCGCACAGCTTTGCGATGGCGCTCAACCGCCCTGCCCGTGTCGTCCACCGTTTCGACATATTCTTCATAGAGAACGACCGATGAGGCATCCTTCGCATAGTCCGGTGTATGGGTCTTATTCGCCTCGATGGCCCAGTCGGGTACGGGCTGATTTTTATTGAAGATGCCGGCCGACCCCGGAGCAGAGGCAGCGGTGAGAAGCAAGACAACAAGGGAGGGCTGCAAACGAACGACGGTCCCACGCCGAATTCTCATGCTCAGTTCCCTTTGGCAACTTGTACTCGTGTCAGGACGAGTTGCTGCTGATCTGCTGTTGCGACTTTCTGATAGAAGTCGTGTAGATCGCCATAGTCGGTGGCGGGAAGAATCGAGAAGTTGAACGCGGCGACCCGGCTCACAGTGACATCGTTGCTGCTCGCCTTGGAATCAACCTTGAAAATCGCGTGTGCGGCCCACGAAATGTTTGCGGCCTGCGGTGGCGTTTCAACCGCATATTCAGCGGGCAGATGATACGTAACCTGGTCGACATCCTGCTTGGGATAATGGACGTCGATCAGCATCGTTCGTTTATCCTGCGCCACGAATGGATGACTGGCATGAGCTTCGAAAAAGAGGCCGGGGAGGAAGACGCGCTTGCCTGTCGCAGTGCCCATATTCCCGGAAACATTGACGACCGCCATGAGCTTTGAGTCGTAGTCCGGCAATCCGAGGAAGTGATTGAAATCCGCCTCCACCCCGTCGGGCATGGAGGCGCGAATGGATTCGTTGAATTGCTTCTTCACTTCCTCTTCATCGTTCCGGATTGCGAGTTGGCGCCAATAGAGAGCTTCCTGGCCTGTCAAAACAAAGCGCGCGGTTCCCTTCACGGCTCCGGAGCCGTCGATAGTGAGTTCTGCAATGCGTTGGACTCCCGATGCTGTGTATACGCCTCCGGGTGAATTACCCAAAGCTGGTCCATTATCGGTGAGTCTGAGACCCGACGCGAAGGTGTGCTTCCACTGCAGAAGCCCGAACGGACACATTTTCTGACCCGGATCGAGGTAGACCTCCTTGCCATTCAAGACGATCACCGCGATATAGTCGTCGAGCTGGCTGAGAGTGAGATAGCTTTGATCGAAGACTGCCCGGTCGCGGTTGACGACCTGCATCGGATAGACGCGCAATCCTGCAGCACGCGCCAGGGCGACATATAGAAGGGCAAGATCGCCGGATGTGCCGCCTTTGTGCGTCCATACATCATCGGCATCGCGAATCTGCTTCAAATTTTCGTTCTTGAGTTCTGCGGCGGACTTTTCGCGCGTGAAATCGGTGTTATCGAGCTTCATCACCTCGCCATAGATCTTGCGCGCTTTCTGCTCGTCGGTATCGCCCGGATTCACAATTTTGGTTACTGCTTCCTTTAGCGCTTTACTGGGATCGGCGAAGCGATCGGTCTCCTTAGCCCAGCGCTTGCCCTCCTTCTGCCAGAATTCGGCACCGCTTATATACGGGCTGTAGTAGAACTCGGCGCGCCATTTGATCGTATTCAGCGGTGGCATCCAATCGTCTTTCGGAAAAGGAGGAACGTCTCTTACATCGAGGCTGTAACGATTGCTCACATCGTGCTGCATCTTGGTGCCGTTATCCGCGATCAAGGCATACATCAGGTTGTTGGCAAGATCGCCACGCGAGTTAGTGATATAGGCAAGGTCCTTGGTCGGTTCGAAAGCGTAGTGCGCCTTGTGGACGAAATATGGCTGCTGGATTTCCCATGTCGGTGAGGAAACTGTGCCGTCGTCATAACGGATCTGGAGCCGATATTCGAGAATGCTGCCAACTTCGACGCTCGGCAGTGTAAAGACCATGGTGTTGACCTGGAACGCCGCAGTCTTGACGTCTGTCAGGTCGGATGGCTTGGCGGTGAGCGGAACAACCGTTCCATCGCGATGAATCGTCCGCCCCTGAATGTCGGTCACTTTGAAGCTGCGGTGCTCGTAGGGAATGCGTACGGTCGCGAGTTCCTTGCCCTTTTCCGTAAGCACTTTGATGCGTACGTATTCGCTGTGGTAATGAAGATTATCGTCGGTCTTCTCTTCACGATAGAGGTAGACGGCGTCTGCGCCCGGAGCTTTGGGGTCGGAGGTCATCTCCAGTTCTTCTTTGGCTGGCGCCTGAAACTGGGCGCTAAGAAGGGCGGGAAATGCCGATGTCACACAAAAAAGCGAACAGAGGACTGCGATTCTCGACCGCATGCGTTGGCCCTTTAGGAGGAATGACTGGAAGTGTATCGCAGTACTGCTCTGTTTGGGGGCGGTTCTTTTACCCCGTTTGGGCTATTTCAATTCTTCCGGAGCGCTGGAAGAGGCAATCATCGCGGTCGCAGGGGGGAGAGATCCGGCTGGTGAGGGCGCAACAGATCCCGGGCGTTACACTTGATGCGTTTGCAATCCGCGCCAAAAAGGAAACGTATTCAATGGACCTTCGTCGATGGGCAGGGGCAATTCTGATGGTTTGCGTCGCGGTTTGGGCGCCGCTTGCCGCCGTAGCGCAATGGAACCCGCCAAATCCGGTGATGAGCTTTGAGAAGCAACCCAATGGTCTCGAAATTCACCAGAAGGATGGCGTGCTGAAATTCGAAGTCGATACACCCGACGTGCTGCATGTGACCTACTCGCCACTCGATGCGAGCCAGCCGGCTCGCCAGTCGGATCATGTCGTCATCAAGACAGATTGGCCGGCGTCAAGCTTTGACGTCTCAGAAAGCGACAAGGCTATTACGCTGAAGACTGAAAAGTTGAAGGTAGCGATTGAGCGCCAGAGCGGATCCATCCACTACCAGGGCGCAGACGGGAAGCAACTGACGACCGACACCTATCGGATGCTTCATCCCGCAGAGGTAAACGGCGAGCAGACGTTTCATGCGGAAGTCGCCTTCGGGATCTACGGATCGCACGAGGGCTTTTACGGGCTCGGCCAGCATCAAGCCGGGGTGTGGAACTATCGTGGAGAGACTGTCGATCTTTCGCAGGAAAACACGGAGATCGCGATTCCGCTGCTGGTATCGACCAATGGCTACGGCATCTTCTGGAACAATCCGTCGCGCAGCGTTGTAAACAACCGCTTCGTACACTGGCTCTACATGAGTGGCGAAGTGGCCAACCGTGTTGACTACTACTTCATTTACGGCCCGGATGCAGACCAGATCATTGGACGTTATCGCGAGTTAACAGGCGAAGTGCCGCTGTTCGGGCGCTGGGCTTATGGCTTCTGGCAATGCAAAAACAAGTACCAGTCGCAGGTGGAGATTGAGGGCGTCGCGGAGAAATATCGAGCGCTTCACATCCCGGTGGACAACATCGTGCAGGACTGGTTCTGGTGGATCACGATGGGGGAGATGAAGTGGAACTCCAACTATCCCGATCCGCAAGGCATGATCAACAAGCTGCACGACGAACACTTCCACCTGATGGTCTCGGTTTGGCCTTATTTCAGGCCGGGCAGCGCGACCTATGATGAGTTCGACAAAAAGGGCTGGTTCGTCGCGAAGACGAAGTCGGGTGGTTTCCATCCGCTGGGGCAAGCGCTCTACGACCCGACGAATCCAGATGCGCGCGCACAGTATTGGGCGAATATCAATACTGCACTTTTCCAAAAAGGGGTAGACGCCTGGTGGCTCGACACGGATGAGCCGGAGACCGAAGGGCAACAGGACAACATTCTCGTGGATCACAAACTGGCGATCGGATCGGGCGCGCGTTATGCGAATATATTCCCCCTCTTCCACACCGAAGGCGTCTCCGAGGGACAGCAAAAGGCTTCGGACAAGAAACGCGTCTTCATCTTGTCGCGCTCGGCCTATGCGGGGACGCAGCGGCTCGGCGTGACTGCGTGGTCGGGGGATGTGCTGAGTGATTGGGTGACGTTTGCGCGGCAGATTCCGGCGGGGCTGAACTTTTCGATCAGCGGCATGCCGTACTGGACGACGGACATTGGCGGGTTTATTTCCGGCGGCAACTTGAACGATCCAAGATTTCGCGAACTATTTGTGCGCTGGTTCCAGTTCGGCACGTTTTCGCCAATCTTCCGCGTGCACGGTACACGCTATCCCGACGAGAACGAGTTGTGGTCGTATGGGCCCGATGCGCAGAGGATCCTGGTGGACTACGACACTCTGCGTTATCGTCTGCTGCCTTACATCTACTCCGAAGCATGGCAGGTGACAAGCAATCATGGCACACTGATGCGGCCTTTGGTGATGGATTGGCGCAACGATGTGGAAGCGCAGAATACGGGCGATGAATATCTCTTTGGGCCGGCCATTCTGGTGAGCCCGGTGACAACGCAAGGTGCGACAACCCGAACGGTATATCTGCCCAAGGCGACCTGGTACGACTTCTGGACGGGCGCAAAGGTCGATGGCGGCAAGCGCATTGAAACCGATGCTCCGCTGGCGAAGGTACCGCTGTTTGTGCGCGCAGGCTCGATTATCCCCATGGGACCAACGATGGAGTGGTCAACCGAAAAGCCGGCTGACCCGATTGAGATTCGTGTCTATCCGGGAGCTGACGGCGACTTCACGCTTTACGAAGACGAGAATGACAACTACGATTACGCCAGCGGCAAACATGCAACCATCCAGTTGCACTGGGATGACGCGGCAAAGACGCTGGCGTTCGGAAATCGCGAGGGGACCTTCCCGGGGATGCTCGAAAAGCGCACCTTCAATGTGATTGTGGTTGGCGAAGGCCGCGGCGTCGGAATTGGGGAAAGCGCGGCGCAGGCGCGTGGAGTCATTTACAAGGGCGACCGGGTAGTGATGAAGCCGTAGAAGCAACCATTTGCTCTACCTACCAGCTTGTTCCAGCATTGCTGATACCAGCGCAAGAGGCAAGCCGACGACGTTGAAATAGCAGCCTTCGACGCGGGGAATCCATTTGGCGGCAAGGCCCTGGATGCCGTAAGCACCGGCTTTGTCCATGGGCTCGCCGGTCGCAATGTAGGCAGCGATTTCTTCATCGCTCAGCGTGAAGAACTGCACCCCGGTGACTTCAGCGGCCACTTCAGTACCCTTCGCCGTTGCAATAGCAACACCTGTAATCACGCGATGGGTTCGACCGGAGAGAAGGCGCAGCATCCGGGCAGCGTCGGCGGCGTCCTCCGGTTTGGCGAGGATGTGGCCGTCGAGCGTGACCGTCGTATCTGCGCCCAGCACGACCACCTGCGGTGGGGCTGGACTCTTGGACGAAACCTCCGCAAAGACCGCCTGAGCTTTGTCGCGCGCCAGGCGAACAACGTAGGCGATCGGGTCTTCGTCCGGCCGCAGGTCCTCGTTCACATGGGCGGGCTGCACTTCGAATGCGTATCCGGCCTGTGTGAGCAGTTCGCGGCGGCGTGGCGAAGAGGAGGCGAGGATGAGCATCTTCAAATTATCCCTGCGCCCGTACGGCTGCACCGCGTAGCTGAGTCAGGGTAGGGTAGCCGTCCGCAGCCATCAGCAGGTCCGCCTCGGCCATGATGGAGCGCAGAACATGGACAATGCCATTTGCCCCATCCAATGCCAGCCCATACGCATAAGGGCGTCCTATGCCAACCATAGAGGCTCCGAGAGCGAGCGCTTTCACAACATCTGTACCGGAACGCACGCCGCTGTCGAAGAGCACAGGAGTCGTGCCTGCCGCCTCGACCACTCCCGGAAGCATGTCGATGGCAGCCAGACCACTATTGGCCTGCCTTCCGCCATGATTCGAACAATAGATTCCATCGACGCCTCCATCAATCGCGCGCCGAGCATCATCGGGATGGCAGACCCCTTTCAGCACCAGCGGCAATTTCGTCAAAGATCGAAGCCACGAAAGATCGGCCCACGTCATCGGCCCGCTGAAAACCCGAATCCAGCTCATGATCGCTGCACGAGGATCTTCCTCGGGCGATTTTTCAAGCATAGCGAGGAAACGCGGATCGGAAAAATAGTTCGCGAGGCAGTGGCCGCGAAGCTGAGGAAAGTTTGCTTGATTCAGATCGCGCGGACGCCATCCCAGTATCCAGGTATCGAGAGTGATTACGATCGCCTTGAAGCCAGCGGCCTCGGCACGGTGCACAAGGCTTTCGGCAAGCTCACGATCGTTCGGCGTATACAGTTGAAAAAAGCCTGGCGTATTACCTAACTCGCCGGCAACCTGCTCCATCGGGTCGGAACTCAGCGTCGAGGCGATCATTGGAATCCCTGTCTGGGCCGCCGCCCTGGCCGTCGAGAGATCGCCATGTTTATCCGCTCCGCAGATCCCGATCACTCCGATGGGGCACATGAAGATGGGGCTCGGCAATTGTATGCCGAAGAGATTCACCGATAAATCGCGCACCGCACCGCCGGCCAGGATGCGGGGAACAATTCCCCAATGATTGAACGCCGTCGCGTTAAAGTTCTGCGTGTGTTCATCTCCGCAGCCGCCGGCAACATACGAAAGCACCGAGGGCGCCATCGCAGCGTGAGCAAGCTTTTCGAGTGCGGCGAAGTTCACGGGAAGCTTGGGGAGCGTGCCGTCGATTCCTGCAAAATAGATCTCATTCTGAAAGTCGCTGTAATTTTTCATGAGTCAACAATTCCCCACCTGGTGTTCCCGGACTTTTTCGCGGCCGAACATGGGCTGGCGCATATCGGTTTCTCTAGGGTAACGCGACGCGGTGCCCACCGCTGGAATGTTGAGTGCATTTGCCGCAAGTGCCATGTAGGATCATGAGCGCGATGATCTTTGCAAATCTGGATCTGGCAAAACGGCTTGAGAGTGCGGAAGCTTATGCCTGCGCGCAGTTCGCCGAAGCGCGCAAGCGGCTCTACCCCGAGAGCACGTCCGAGTGGATGAAGTGCGCGGGTGCAACGGTTGTCTTCGACGGCATCGACGCACCGACGACACAGACCTTCGGGCTCGGACTGTTTGAGGAACTGACGCCCGCTGGACTCGATGAGATCGAGCGGTTTTTTCTC
>Ga0210386_10004667_pt1 | contig 11273 bp, 8 predicted proteins | sample IncBWH32OmetaG_FD_160091 | JGI IMG/M metagenome (GOLD analysis project Ga0210386, IMG submission 160091) | Forest soil microbial communities from Barre Woods Harvard Forest LTER site, Petersham, Massachusetts, United States - Inc-BW-H-32-O ... | reverse complement strand
TCCCCAGCTTCCGGAACCGTCGCGTCTCGATGTGACGCTGGCACGCATTCGCGCCATCGTTGGCGAGGAAAATGTTGGCCGAGCTGTGCTGGATGATACGCATAGGCCTGAGGGATTTCATCTCGAACCATTCGTCGTTCCATCCACTCAATCATCGGGCATCACTTCCATTTCACTACCCTCTGCCATCCGACAGCTACGTCCCTCGGCAGCGGTTTCAGTTACATTGCAGAGTGATCGCCCGAAGGCGTTTGTCTTTCAGGAACGGCGCTATAGGGTGGAACGCGCCTATGGTCCGTGGCGGACTGCTGGCGAGTGGTGGACTTCGACTCTCTGGGAATGCGAACAATGGGATCTGATTGCACGTACCCAGGATGCAACGCTTTGCTGTTGTCTTATTCATGACCTGATGCTGAAACAGTGGCAGCTGGTGGCTCTCTATGACTAGCCAGTATGTCGAGCTGCATGCAGCCAGCGCCTTCAGCTTTCTTCAGGGTGCCTCGTCACCGGAGAGTTTAGTTGAACGTGCGCTCGCATTGGACATGCCGGCGATGGCGCTGCTCGATCACAATGGCGTCTATGGCTCGGCTCGCTTTCATACCAGTGCAAAACTCAATGGCGTGCAGGCGCATATAGGAGCTGAAGTCTCCGTTTCGAGTTTCGGCTCGCGCCTCAGGCCTCCTGAGTGGTTGCCGCACCAACATCCAGACGAACCGGCACGCCTGCCGTTGTTATGCGAGTCGCGTGAGGGATATCAGAACCTTTGCCAGCTCATAACGCAGTTCAAGATGCGTGAAATCACCAAGAATGACGGGGCCGCGACTTTTGACGACCTGAAGCAGTATGCATTTGGTCTGGTCTGCCTCACTGGTGGTGATGAAGGACCGCTGGCCGCGGCATTGGCACGCGGCGGCGAATCAGCCGGATGTGAAACAGTCGAAAATCTCACGCGCATCTTTGGTCGCGAGAATGTCTATGTCGAGCTGCAGCGCCACCAGGAGCGTTCTGAAGAATGGCGTAATCAGGCAGCGATCCGCATCGCACGTTCTCTGAATCTGCCAGTGATTGCCACCGATGGCGTTAAGTACGCGACGAAATACGACCGTGAGATTCAGGACCTCTTTAGCTCGATCCGCCATCACGTAAAGCTCGATCAGGCCGGCCGTCTTCTTGCCGTCAACAGTCAACGTTACTTACGAACAGCGCGCGAGATGGCGGCGCTGTTTCGTGACATTCCGGAAGCGGTCGAGCGAACGGTAGATCTTTCATCTCGTCTGAAATTCGAATTGAACGATCTCGGGTATGAGTTTCCACGCTATCCGGTGCCCGATGGGGAGACGATGGACAGCTTCCTGCGCAAACGAGTTGCAGAAGGCATTGAACGGCGCTATGGGCAGAAGAAGAATCGTTCACTCTTTGAGCGCGCGAAAAAGCAGGTCGAGCATGAACTTGCCCTCATCGCCAAGCTCGGCTTCGCCGGCTACTTCCTCATCGTTTGGAACATCGTCGACTACTGCAAGCGCAACGACATTCTGGTCCAGGGTCGCGGCAGTGCTGCCAACTCCGCCGTCTGCTACGCACTCGAGATTACGGCCGTCGATCCGGTCGGCATGGACCTGCTCTTTGAGCGTTTTCTGAGCGAGAACAGAGGCGAATGGCCCGACATCGATCTCGATCTGCCTTCAGGAGAGAAACGCGAGCAGGCGATTCAATACGTTTATCAACGTTACGGCGAGCTCGGGGCCGCCATGACGGCCAACGTCAACACCTATCGCCAGAAGTCCGCAGCGCGTGAGGTGGGGAAAGCTCTCGGCTTCGATGAGGAATCCTTAGGGCGGTTATCGAAGCTCGCGGGTCAGTGGGAGTGGCGCGGCAAGACGGATACGATGGCGCATTCGTTCCGGGATGCCGGCTTCGATATCCAGCATCCGCGCATCGCCAAATACCTTGAGCTCTCGCTGCGGATTCAGGACCTTCCGCGAAATCTCTCGCAGCACTCCGGCGGCATGGTGATCTGCCAGGGGCAGTTGAACCGCGTTGTGCCGCTCGAACGCGCGTCGATGCCGGGGCGCACAGTCATTCAATGGGATAAGGAAGATTGCGCGTGTCTGGGCCTCATCAAGGTCGATCTGCTCGGCCTCGGTATGATGGCAGTTCTCAAGGACTGCCTCGAATTGATTCCGCGATACTACGGAGTCTCCGTAGACCTCGCGCAGTTGCCCGAAGACGAAGAGGTCTACCGAGTTTTGCAGCAGGCCGACACCATCGGCATGTTTCAGGTGGAAAGCCGCGCGCAGATGGCGTCGCTGCCGCTCAATTATCCGAGAACGTTCTATGACCTGGTGGTGCAGGTTGCCATCATCCGGCCTGGCCCCATTGTCGGCGAGATGATGCACCCTTACATGCGACGACGACAGGGGCGAGAAAAGATCACCTATCCACACCCACTACTGGAATCGGTCTTAAAACGAACGCTGGGGGTGCCTCTATTCCAGGAACAACTACTCAGGATGGCTATGGTCGTTGCCAACTTCACCGGTGCGGAGGCGGAGGAATTGCGCCGCGCTGTGGGCATGCGCCGTTCCTGGGAGCGCATGAAGAATCTCGAAGGCAAGCTGCGTGCCGGCATGACGGCGAAAGGCATCGATGCTGGCACGCAGGATCAGATCGTGCAGAACATCAGTTCCTTCGCCCTATACGGATTCCCGGAGTCGCACGCTGCCAGTTTCGCGCTAATCGCCTATGCGTCTGCCTACTTCAAAGTGAAATATCCAGCAGCATTCACGTGTGCCATTCTGAACAATCAGCCCATGGGTTTCTACTCGCCCGCAGTACTGGTAAAAGATGCGCAGCGCCATGGCCTGCGTGTAAAGCCCATCAATGTTCAGGCTTCAGAATGGCCATGCACGATCGAACAGGAGCAGGATGGGACACTGTCATTACGCATGGGACTTGGTTACGTCAAACACTTGCGAAAGGCATCCGCTGAAGCGCTTGTGAAATCACGTGCCCTTGAAGGGGCATTCCCCTCTGCCGAAGATCTAGCCAGACGCTTTCCTCTCCTCACTGAGGAGGAGTTGAAAATGCTTGCTCGGGTGGGCGCACTCAATGAGATCGAAGGTATCGAGCACCGTCGCGACGCGCTCTGGCAGGTGGAGCGAGCCGGGAAACTCGAGGGACCACTCTTCAGCCAGCAAAGTGAGTGGTTGCGAGAAGAGTTCGAAACGCACCCGCTCATCCAGATGAGCACGGAAGAGCGCCTAGTTGCCGACTATGCCGGCACAAGGCTTACGATCGGCAAGCACCCAATGTCTTATCACCGGGCTGAACTCCGCGAACAAAGAGTTTTATCGGCAGAAGAGCTACGAAAGCACAAAGACGGGGAATTCGTGCATACGGCTGGTTGCGTGATTGCTCGGCAAAGGCCTGGCACTGCTAAGGGCTTTATCTTTCTTTCTATGGAAGACGAAACAGGTATCGCCAATGTAATCATTACGCCGAACCTCTATGACCGTGATCGTCTGTTGGTCACTCGCAGTAAATTTCTGCTGGTCGAGGGCATTCTTCAGAATCGGGACAATGTCGTCCATGTAAAGGCTACTCGTCTCATGGCGCTTTCCGACCGCGCATTGGAGTTAAGTTCCCATGACTTTCATTGAGCAAGGCATCCGTCAGCGAAGCCTTGGTTATTCGAACTTTGGATGAAAAGACCAGGGCTGTAGGAGGAGGAACGAGGTTGTTAAGAAACCCTCCGAGGGCGTCTATAGGCAAGTTTGGTACAAATGATCGGTCCATTGTTTCTGTTCAGACTCTTTGGATCTGAATTGGAGGAAAACCGTTAAAGAATGAACCTAAGGAAGCTGTTCTCCATCTTCTTCGCTATTGCTGCGTCGGTTCAGCCTCTGCTCGCGCTCAATCGCGGAAGCCGTATCTCGCAGTATGGACACACTGTTTGGCGTTTCCTACTGTCCCTGGTGCGAAATGGAGTAGCACTGCGACACTAACTGTTGAAGCGATCCGATTAGTTTGAGATGAGAGCTGTTCCGGCTGGAAAGCCACTACGAGGTAGCGGCATTCTTGCGGTAAAGAGTCTAGGAGCAGTCCTCGGAGACCGATTCTCAATCGTTTCGTGGTCACTTACGATCTTTCACAAAAGGCGATGCGGGTATCTCCGCTATCTAGGTTTGATAGGCCTTTCTAGATTTCCAAAGTTGGAAATGTCCCGTCTCAGAGGAAGGGCCGGTATCACATTCTACGATCTGCCATTCTGAAGCGCCGGCATGATGTGTACCCGAGAGACACTGGAACAATCACTTCAGGTAATGTCTCCAGTCAAACGCCACCCGAATTCCTGTCAGCCCAATGGTGCGCAGATTCGGGGTGGGAGCGTTTACCGGTGACACGACTGACGTTTCGGTTGGTCTGTCAAATCCAGCATAGAACTGAATCAAAACACTAGAGGTCTGACTGCGGTCGAACGACCGGAATGGGCGATACTCGAGGATTGGGAAATCTACTTGAATCGAGCGAACTGTGACAAGGGTACTGTCGAGCGGCGGCACGCCTGGAGTCGGCAGTTGCATTGGATTGTGCGTGTCAAGCTTAAACAAATTTATGCCGGCTTCGCGGCCCAGCACGAATTGGAATCGGCCGATGGGGGTCGCAATGCCTGTCTGCCAGGGAATCAGGCCGCCGTTGGCTGCTTGCACCGCCATCGTTTTCAACCTCTTCGGTGAGGTAAGAGCTAATAGGGGAGCCGCAACAACCATGTCGCCCGGAACCAGCCAGAACGGAGCACGCACTCGTAAAGTAAGAGCTCCGCGACCAGGTACGCTGGTCTCGCCTTGCGCGGGCCCATCCTGTCGATAACCTACCCCCGCAAAAATTAAGCCGTCACCAGATTCATCCAGCACACCTTCCAGACCGACACCTACGCGAGCTGAGGCCTCCAGGCCTGCCGTTCCACTCGCACCGCTTTGAGTGGTTCCAAATCCTCCGTTCATCGCTTGACTAAAGACCGCTGCGGATATCCCCACGAATGGTCCAAATTCAGATCGGAAGCGAGGCAATTGACCCGGGACATCTCCGAGTGCCGGGATCGGTGTCTCCGCGACGACCGGGACGAGGGGTTGACTTCTTCCTTGTCGATCACCGCTGTGGGGAAATGTGTTTCCGTGCAGGTATTGAATGTATCTGGTTGGATATTTTCGGAGCTGTTTGGCGGTATCTTCAATTTGCCATCAAGGGCGCTTGCCAATTGCGCGAGACTGTTTCGAACTGCCGTTGCTACGCGTTTCTTGCTCTCCGGGTCGAGGAACGCGTCACCCAGAGTAACGAAACGAACGCCGTTCCACGTCGTAACTTCCACCCCATGCTCGTTGTAATAGTCATGAGTGCCCTTTCGCACCGCCGTCGTGCCCCAATTGCCGACGACGTGGCCGGCGGCGAAACCATCCTCCAAGAAGTGCAGGGCGTAGGCTTCATCGGCAAGCGCAGCGAGTGCAACCTCCACGCGCGCTTCGGGAGAGAGATGGCCTTCGGCAATGCGAGCCGCAGCGGCGAGGGCGCGCTCATGGTAGAAAGCGTAAGTTCCCGCTGCATTCAGTTCAGCCCCAGGCCCGAGGGCAATCAACATATAAGCCTCGGGGTCGATAGCGGTGTTTGGACGAGCGAGCAGGAAGTGTGCGGTGTTCGAAATCGCGCGTGTGACATAGGCTGGATCTGCGCGCAACAAGTCAATGTTGGAACGCCGCACCGCATTCACGCGTTGATCACGTCTTCTGGCAGCGGCGAGTTTCAGATCGAGTCTTTCACCAATTGCTGCCACCTTAGGAATCCATGGGGCAACAAGCACGTCGCGAAGCATCTCCTGAGCAGAACAGGAGTGATCGCCTGCGATGGCAGGCCACTCAGCGAAGTCAATACAGCCAGGTGTTGGCCCTTGTGGTGTATCGGCCATTTGCGCGCACAACCTGCTCTCATGGTCGCGTCGTGCCTCGGACCATAGCGCGTCGAGTTGCGAGCGCTGCTCTGGTTCGAGCATCTTTATGGCGAGGAATGTAATGCTCCTGTGTTCTGGATATAGCCACGCCAACACGGTCATCGGTGCGAAGGCGCAAATGCATGTCACCAAAACGAGACTTCGGGCCGTCGTCCAACGAACAGAATGAAAGAGTTGGCTCCGGCAACGTTCCGTCTGTCTCTGCGAGAGATGGCCAGATATTGGTTTCAAAGCTCCTGACGTCCACGGTGACAATCGTAAAGTTTCACGCGCCGTTCTTAGGGCAGCCGATAGACGTCGCAGAACCATACCACCAACCACCTCCAGAAGTCTTGGCGTCCTAAGCCTCTTGCTGGTCTGCCTGCTTGTTACGAATTGCATTCCGGCTCAGCGCAAAAGATACTATACCCTACGATGTATGGATTCTGCCGTGTGGTCGGCACAGCTCAGAAAACTTTTACGACGCAATAGTAGCCCGGAACCGACGAGGCGTTGTTTCGAATTACGGAGCCGTAGACGAGGAGAGGGGTGAAATCTTTCCACTTGGCTTCCACATCCGACGCCAGCTTGTTGAGGCTTTTACAGCCCGCTATGTTTAAACCACTGCATCCGTGGTCGGCATACTCCCGGATGATCTCCATATTGTGTGAAGGTTGCGCTGGTGCCGATTGGGAGGTAGCTTTGGCTTCTTTTATCGAGGAAGCATCGAGGACAAGGTGCTCACCCGTCTCCACCCCCTGTCGACGGGTAATTTCACCAATGACTTTCACACGCGTGCTTTCCAATTTTTCCAGTTGTTCGGCCTTGCGGTAACTAACCTGAATCGAATTCACTTGCTGACCGTCAATAGTGATTGCGGATTCGAGTTCAAGAACCCAGCCTGTCGATTCTCCTCCGATGGCCATCGCTCGGACGAGCTTACCGGTTACGACTATGTTCCTAATGAAAACCGGGGGCACGGGTGGTGGTTGTATTGTAGCTTTGGCTTCTTTTATCGAGGAAAGATCTAGAACAACATGTTCACCTTTCTCCACTCCGTATCGATGGTCGATCTTACCAGTGACGCTTACACGTGCATTTTCCAATTTTTCCAATTCTTTGTTGTCGCGATAACTCACTAGAATCGAACTAACCGGCTTACCGTCGACAGGAACGGCGGATTCGAGTTCAAGAATCCAGCCGATCGATCCTCCACCAATCGCCATTAATCGCACGAGCTTACCGGTTGCAGCTATTTCTTGCTCTGATGGCTGCGCCGGTAAATAGACGCAAACAAGTGCCAGAATGAGGCCGGTGATGAGTCGCGCCATACGCATTTCACGCCTCCGCTATATGACCTGCGTAATTCTACCTGAGCCGTATCGAATTGCTGTCGGATCATCCGACGGGATGATTTTACCGGACATCTCTATCCGGCTGGGCCATCAAGCCTACCACTGCATACGTTATCAAGACCAATTATTGGGACGATATCTGTTCGCCCGTACCTAGAGTACTGATGGGGAGCAGAGGGGAGCAGAGGCGAGCCGAAGGCGTTCCACCAGACGCACAATGTCCGCGACCGAGTTTGCTCCCAGTCTTTGCATAACTCGGCCGCGCTGAGCCTTAATTGTTTTTTCCTTGGTACCAAATTCACTACTGATCTGCTTGTTAAGCATTCCTTGCGCTACTCGTATGCATACTTCCCGCTCTCTCGGCGAAAGCTTTTCGAAAGCAGCGCGATCTCTACTAAGCGCCTCTCGATTAATGGATGCCTGCCGTGATTTCGCGAGTCCGGCGCCCACTGCGCCAAGCAATTATCGTCATCAAAAGGTTTCGTCAGAAAGTCGACGGCACCTGCTTTCATTGCGTGAACAGAATCTGCAATATCAGCATAGCCACTGACGAAAACAACGGATACCGATTCGTGCTCTCGCTCCAGCAATTGTTGTAAATCGAGACCATTTATCCCCGGCAGGCGAAGATCGAGAACGAGACACGCGGGGTATGAATCCAGTTGTTGGCTTAAAAATTCCACAGCGGAAGCATAGGTACAGACTCGATGACCATTTGATCGAAGAAGGCGCACCACAGCGCACCGGACGCTCAAATCGTCGTCTATAAGGTGAACAGCGCATTGGGACATGAACCGCGGCTCCTACATTCGCAAATAGACGTTACAAAACTTGATAGGGGCCCAGAAGGTTCTAGACTTCGTCGGCGCTGGCCGAATTCCAGGTCAGCGCGCCCAACTTGAATCATTTCGTCAGCGTGTTCTTATAGATCTTCCCATCCTTCATAATGATCACGAAATTCTTGGCCGGATCGGCGACGAGATTGATGTCCTGCAGCGGATTGCCCTCAACCAGCAGAAGGTCCGCGAGAGCAGAGACCTCCACAACGCCGAGCTTCCCTCGATAGGGACTGCGTTTCCCCGATAAGGCCAGCAACTCGGCGTTGGTCGACGTCGCCATGATCAGAGCTTCGGCCGGCGTATACCAACGGACAAGAGAAGCCAGAATCGCACCCTGTTGTTGCGCGAGCGCACGAGAGAACAGCACGTCGGTACCCCACGCTGTCTTGATCTTATACTTCTTCGCGAGAGCATATGTTTTAGCGATCCCAGGAAAGACTTCGTCGGCCTTTTCTCGCTGCACCGACCCTTCTGGAAAACCGGTCCGCAATTCGTCGGGGAGCGGTTGCAGGCTCAACCAGATGCCCTTGTCGGCTATCAGCTTCGCGGTGGCATCGTCCATCAGAAAGCCATGCTCGATGCACTTCACTCCCGCCGCAATTGCCTGCTGAATCGCTTCGGGCGTGAATGCATGTACGGTAACGTAAGTGCCCCAGTTTTGGGCGGCTTCCACGGCAGCCCGAAGCTCCGGCTCAGTAAAGGTGACCACATCGATCGGGCTGAATGGCGATGAGACGCCGCCGCCAGCGGTGAGCTTTATCTGGGAGGCACCTTGCATCAATTGCTCCCGAACGCGCACGCGTACTTCATCCGGGCTATCGGCAATGGCCATGCCGCCAATCTGCTCCCCCCGCGTGGGCGGGCCACCGATCGCTCGCGGCAGGTCGGTCAATTGGCGGAAATCTCCATGGCCGCTGGTCACGGTAATCATTGCGCCGGAGGGGTAGATGCGCGGGCCGACAACGGTTCCATCGTCGATGGCGTGTTTCAGGCCGAATACTGGGCCGCCAACATCGCGGACAGTGGTGAAACCGCGCATCAGCGTATCCTTCGCCTCGTCGCCGGCAGTGAGATTGTTGTAGCCCACGTCACCAAAGATGGCCTCGGCCGGCGTCGGACGGATCAGCATCGCGTGCCAGTGCACATCGATGAGACCAGGCATCAATGTTCGACCGCCGCCGTCGATTACCCGCATACCTGCGTCGACGGCAATCGGGTTTGTTGAAATGCGCTCAATCTTATTGCCACGGACAAGCACATTAGACGACGTCGAAAGCGTAGAACTCTTTCCGTCAAAGATGCGTACATTCTGGAAGAGTGTCACTTCGCTTTCCGCAGGGGACGTTTGTTGTGCCTCGCCCGGTGGGCAAGTCATGACCAACAGCGTACCCAACACCAACATTGAGAGGAGACTGCTAAGGACGTGCGGCCTCGCCGCGCCGAGCGGTTTCCTAAACCGAGTGTATGACCTCATGACGTTATCTCCGGCCTCCGTGGTCTGTCTCGTTTCAGGTTCATTCATAAAAAGTCTCCTCGTGTGGTTGAAGTCAAGCTCCGGTAGAATACAACTGCCACCGTTGGTGTAATCGTTTGACCTGATTCATGCAAAGGTGTCAGGCGCGGCGACGGTCCCGATCGGAAAACTTAGCGGGCAGTCTGATGAGGCAGGTTAAGAAGCTCACTTACTAAAGAGGATAGGCGTCCAAGGTCTCCCAGGGTTTCACGCCCAACAGCCTTTGCGGATTCGCCATAATGTCCTTCGGCAGCAAGATAGAGAATATTGGTCAGGCTTTGCAAGGGATTGTTGATCTTGTGCGCGAGCTTGTTAGCCATGGCAGTCTCGGCAACGAGGCCTGCCCGTTCCATCAGCAGCTTCTGCTGGCGAAGTTGCCGAACTCCGATTGCAGCGAAGTCAGCAAGAATCTCGATGATGCGGAGATCTCCTTGATCGAAGGCCTCTTGCCGACTGTGTGCCAGGATGTAAATGGTTCCCCGTGTCTCGTCCGTACGCCATGGAAACATAAGACCGTCGGTTACAACAAGAGGGGTATCGATTCCGAGAATGTCAAAGTACCGCTTGGAGGCGCGAACATGCTGGGGACGTCCGCGTTCCAGACATATGCTGCACCCACTGGGATAGCGCGGGAATACTGCGTTGAACATGCTCGAATACTGACCGGCGATGGCGACCCAGTGGTAGTATGCATCTTCCGTTCGATCCTCTTTCTCCAAACTGATAGCAGAGCTGTCTGCGCCGCAGAGCTCGACTGCCGTCTCTACTAGGACCTGCAAGATATTCTCAGGATGTTCGACTAGAGCATGAGCAACGCGACGCATCCCCTCAGGAATTACAGTGACGTTGCGCGCGCGTTCGGGCCTCGCGGCAAATGAAATATCAGACTCTAGGTCAGTCACTTCCAGCCCGGTATCAGCCTGAGCGAACACGTCCTCGAAGCGACCAATTGCCATCGTGTTCCTATAACATTCGAAGCTCCACAAAAACGTCAAGAGAATTCGACTTTGAGCCTTTAACTTCGAACATCGTATGGTCACGATGTTTCTTGTCCCACGGATAACATGTCCCTCGACAACGCTGAACGGTAGTGTTGCAAGTTTCAAAAATGCAGACAAGTTTGTCGGCGAGCGTCTGTGGTGCGTTCTTAAGCTGCCAAATCGAAAAGGGTGTCGATGAAGTGAATCTGCCGAAGAAGATCATTTCCTGCCACCCATCGAACTTGCCCCTTGCGGATCATGTGGACTGCTTCGTAGCCTTGAATTGTTCGCCCAGCCGCCTGGAATTCTCGGAAGCCCTGCTTGGCGTTCACGCGACGTTTGATGGCTCGATGATCTTGTTCGAGAATGTTGTTCAAGTACTGCACCGGTCGGTGTCGACAGCGCTTGCGCAGCGTCCCTTCCTTCTTACTGTCGGGGATCGCGGAGCTGTATATCGGTGTCAGGTCGGTGTTGATCACTCGAGGTTGAGGATGGGATCGATCGCCGAACGCCTTGTGAAAGAGCCGATTGGCAGCGTCGGCGTCACGGAACGCTGAAAGCAAGAAATCGATGGTGGCACCCTTGGAATCGATGGCCCGTTACAAG
>Ga0210386_10004662_pt1 | contig 11280 bp, 11 predicted proteins | sample IncBWH32OmetaG_FD_160091 | JGI IMG/M metagenome (GOLD analysis project Ga0210386, IMG submission 160091) | Forest soil microbial communities from Barre Woods Harvard Forest LTER site, Petersham, Massachusetts, United States - Inc-BW-H-32-O ... | reverse complement strand
CGGCCCTGCAGCTTGCCTCCGCGTAGTAATCTGTGAAGCGCATGCCTTCGGCGGCGAGCTTGTCGAGATTGGGCGTCTTCCCCGACATGATGCCCTGGTGATAGGCGCCGATGTTGAACCAGCCGACATCGTCACCCATGATGACGAGGATGTTCGGCGGCCGCCCCGATGCCGCCGGCTGTTGCGCCTGCGCGAGTTGAACGGGCGCCGCCGTGCCGAGCGCCGAAGCGGCCGCAAGTGTGGTGCTGCCCAGCAATATGCTGCGGCGATTGAGGGCGTGAGTCTTTAAGCCTGACTTCTCTCCCGTGGCGTCGTCGGACATGTCTCGCTCCCTGTTCTGATGACGCAGCGAAATCCGATGTGGCTCGTCGAACTGTCCACCGGCTGCGCATGGCGCGCGGCCGGGCGATAACGGCGGCAATAATTAGGAGCGCAAAGGTGCGAGCCGCCTTTGAGCACTTTGCGCGGAATCTTGATGTTCGGCAGACGCGGGTCGTAGCTCGTCTCTTCGGCCGCGCCGCGCGGATTGTCCGGAGCGCAGCACGGACTTTGTGCATTCGCATCGCGCTGCGGCGCGAACCAATCGGTGGTCCATTCCCAGACATTGCCGATCATGTCGTAGAGGCCGTAGCCGTTCGCCGGAAAGGCGGTGACCGGCGAAGTCCGCTCGTAGCCGTCGATCGCTAGATTTTGCTGTGGAAATTCGCCCTGCCAGGTGTTGGCCTGGTGTTTGCCGTCCGGCGTGAATTCTTCGCCCCAGGCGAATTCGGCGCCGTCCAGTCCGCCGCGCGCCGCAAATTCCCATTCGGCTTCGGTCGGCAACGCCTTGCCGGCCCATTGCGCGTAGGCTTCCGCATCGCGATAGGCGATGTGAACGACCGGATGATCGTCGAGGCCGCTGATCGAACTGCGCGGCCCGTACGGCCGCCGCCAATTGGCGCCGAACTTGAACTGCCACCACTGCGACCAGTCGCGCAGATCGACCGGCCCGCGTGGGCTCACAAAAATCAACGAGCCGGCTTTGAGCATTTCGGGAAGCGCACCGGGATAGTCCTTCGCGTCGGGCGGCAGTTCGGCGAGCGTAACGTGCCCGGTTTCGTTGACGAATTTGCGAAATTGCCGATTGGTGACCGGCGTGCGGTCAATCCAGAAATCGGCCACCGCGGCCTGCCGCGCCGGAGCCTCTTCCGGATAGTGCCGATCCGATCCCATGCGAAACATACCGCGGGGAATAAACCGGATCTCGGCCGTGCATTCGCGAACCAAAGAACGCCCCCAACTCAAATGATCGGTCGCTCGAAGGTCAATGTGCGGTCTTAAGGCGTGCAGACTACACGTGTCGATCGTGCAAAATAGGGCGCTTCGTTCACAAACACGCGAACATGGTCGGCTAGTAGCTAGCGACACCGAAGAAATAATGGTTGCTCAGGACAACATGGTCGCCAAAATGTCAGCTTGGCTACACCGCGGTGGTCAGTCCGAACATGCCAACCGATGACAGCGACGAGCCGATCGCATTGAGAATCGCGCGCGTCGTTGAGTTGCAATGGCAAGGGTGTTGTTCCTTCAGCTCAGCGTCTGCACGAAAGCATCCTCGGCGACGCGCCCGGCGGGGCCCGGCGCCGGTCAGAGGTACCGGCGGCCGTTGAGCACGAACAGTGCGGCAAACCCGACGGCGACAACCGCCGCAAGCCAGACGAGGTCGGGAGTGATGTCGGTCGATGCGCTCATTGGCAGCACTCGTCGAGCGACACGAGCAACAGAGACACAGGAGCTGACGGCCTGTTGCTTCGCCTAAAACCAACATGAACAAATGTGAAAAACCCGAAGTCCGGCCGCCCGTAGGGCGGCCGGGTTTTCGTCCCCGCATCTCTGCTGTTCGGCAGCGAGGAAGCGGGATCAGTTATGCTTCAACCGACAAAGCCGACGCGTTCCTGCTCGCGCGCCTCGGCCTCGGTCTTCGGCTGCGCCGGCAGCTGCAACACACTGCACGCTTGGCCTTCGCACAACAATGTCAGCAACACGGTGCGCCCATCGGGAAACTCGAGCGCATCATGATGCGCGGCCAACTTTTCTTTGTTGACCTGACGGAAGATCGCCGTCTGATGATTGATGGTCTTGGTCTTCCAGCCAAGCAGGCCCGCCGGTAAGCAAGCAACTTCACCGGCGAAGGCGAGTTCGGTGCCCGGCATCAAACATACCGCCGTGCCGAGGTCGTCGACATCGGCGAAGCCGCGAGTTCCGGTACCGAAATCACGCGTTACAAGCTTGTCGCCCACTTTCGCGGGCCGCGACCGCACGCTTTGGAGGCTAAAGTCACACATTGGCGACTCCTTTCCCCCGGCATGGTGTCCGGGGCTCTCAATGCCCCCCATTACCCCAGCGGTAACCAGTCGAAGCAAGAATGGTGCCGATACACGATGGACTTTTGATGGCGAAGGCGTCGCATGCCTGCTCCGCATTTTCCCATCGTGTTTTCCTAAAGTGTGTGCCTCGTCGGCAGCTTTCTTGCGCTCCTGTTGCCGCCCGTAGCCAACGCCTTGATCCGGCGAACGTTCGAGCCTGGGGCATTTTTCATCGCTACAATGCGCGCGGCGGAGGCACGCCGCTATGCGCACGGCTAAGGCGCGCCGCTATGCGCGCCGCGATTGCCGCGAGGCGTGTTAGTGCCCCGCTGCGGCTTGGCCGCCGCTCACCGGTCCGGTGCGCCGAATCAGCAACAGAACGACCGGCACCAGCACTGCGGCAAAGATCGACCAACTGTAGAATATGTCAATATAACCCATGAGCGCAGCTTGGTCGGCGATCAGGTGCCCGATGTAGCCGAATGCGCGGCCCTGCGCGCCGGCCGGCGAGCCAAATTGCGTAAAGTATTGCGTCAAATTGTGCATCGCCGATTGGAAGCTCGGCGACGATTGCGTCAGATTCTCAACGAGGCGCGATTGATGAAATTGCGAGCGCTGCACCAGTTCGGTGTTGGCGAGCGACACGCTGATGCTGCCGCCGAGATTGCGCGCGACATTGATCAGCGCCGAGGCCTGCGCGGTTTTTTGCTGCGGCAATCCGGTATAGGCGACCATGTTAATCGGAATGAACATGAACGGCATGCCGACCGTCTGAAATACGCGCAATGTCGCGAAATAGGTAAAGCTCGCATCGGGCACCAGCGTGGTCGAATACCACATCGCCAGCGCGATGACGGTGAAGCCGATGGCGATCATGTATTTCGGCTGCACGTGGCCGGCGATTTGGCCGACGAGCGGCATCATGACAATCATGGCGATACCGCCGGGCATCATCGCCAATCCTGAAAGCATCGCCGTGTAGGGAAAATTCGTCTGCATCAGTTGCGGCGTGATCTGGTTCGAGCCGTAGAGAATGGCGCCGACCGCGAGCATCACCAGGAAGGCGAGCCCGAATTGCCGCTGGCAGAGCAGGCGGATGTCCACGATCGGATCGTCGTGGGTAAGCTCCCAGGGAATAAAGAAGATGAACGAGCAGGCCGAGATGGTGGCGAAGATGACGATCGTGGTGGAGTGAAACCAGTCCTCGATCTGGCCGCGGTCGAGCACGAATTCGAGGCTGCCGAAGGTCAGCGCGATCAGGACGAATCCCACCCAATCGATTTTCAGTCCGCCGGCGAGCCGTTCGGCGCGCTCGCGCTCCAGCACCTCGGGCTCCACCACCAGCCACTGCACCAGGATGAGCGAGAGGATGCCGAACGGCACGTTGATGAAAAAGATCCAATGCCAGGAATAATTGTCGGTAATCCAGCCGCCGAGCGTCGGGCCAACGGTCGGCGCCACGATCACGGCGATGCCGTAGATGGCGAAGGCTTGCGGACGCTGGTGCGGCGGGAAGGTGTCGGCGAGCATTGCCTGCTCGCTGGTCGGCATGCCGCCGCCGCCGAGCCCTTGCAGGATGCGGAAGATGATCAACGCCGTCAGACTCGAGGCAAACCCGCATAACAGCGAAGCGACCGTGAACACCGCGACGCAGATCATGTAGAAGCGCTTGCGGCCGATCACATTCGAGAGCCAGCCGCTGATCGGCAGGATCACGGCGTTGGCGATCAGATAGGTGGTGACGATCCAGGTGCTCTCATCGACGCTGACCGCGAGGCTGCCGGCGATATAACGCAGCGACACGTTGGCGATGGCGGTATCGAGCACGACCATGAACGTCGCGATCGAGACAACGATTGCGATCAGCCACGGACTGCGATCGCCCGCCGCCGAGCGGCTCTGCGATTGCGCACCCGGGCGCTGCTCGCTCATTTGGTCCTGACCGTCGGCACGACCGACATGCCGGGTCCCAGCAGCACGTCGGGCGGTTCGTCGAATACGATCTTCACCGGCACGCGCTGCACGATCTTGACGTAGTTGCCGGTGGCGTTTTCCGCCGGCAGCAGGCTGAAGGCCGTGCCGCTGCCGGCTTGGATGCTGTCCACATGGCCCTTGAATGTGCGATGCGGATAGGTGTCGATGTGGATATCGACCGGATCGCCCGGGCGCACGGAAAGAAGCTGCGTCTCCTTGAAATTCGCCGTGACCCAGACGTCGCGCGGCACGAACATCATCAATGCTTGGCCGACGGCCGCGTAGTTGCCCTTGGCTGCGGTCAGCCGCGTGACGCGGCCGGCCACCGGCGCGGTAATCGAGGTGCGTGAGAGATTGGCGTCGGCTTGCTCGAGCGCGGCGCGTGCCTGCTCCAATTGCGCCTGCGCCACTTCGCGCTGTGCCTTGAGGACCGGAAGCTGCGCTTCGGTTGCGATCGCATTGGCCTGCGCGGCCGCGTAATTGGCTTGCGCCTGCAAGAGATTGGATGCGTATTGCTGCGCCTGTTCGACGGTGCCGGCGCCGGTTTTGACGAGCGTCGTGTAGCGCTTCTCCTGCTGTTGCGCGAAGGTGAGGGCCGCCTGCGACTGCGCGGTTTGTTTGTCGGCCTGATCGATGCGCGCCTGCTGGGCGGCGACCTGTGCGTCGATATTGGCCATGTTGGCCTTGGCCTGATCGACCTGCGCGGTTGCCTGATCGGCCTGCGCCCGGAAGTCGCGATCGTCGAGCCGCACCAGGACGGTGCCGGCTTCGACAAGCTGATTGTCAGTCACCGGAACATCGACGATGGCGGCGCCGACCTGCGCGCTGACCGAGACCGTGCGGGCATCGATGAAGGCGTCGTCGGTCGATTCATAGCCGCTGGCATTGAGCCAATAGGCTACCGTTCCGACGATGGCCGCGATGATCAGCGCCGTGATGACAAGAACCTGCCGCCGCCGCCGGCGCATGCGGTCGAGCCACGGTTGCGTTTTGCGGGCTTCGCCGATCGCGGGATTGATGTCGTGTCCGGGCGCAGCGTCCAGGCGGTGTTCGGTGTCGGTGCGCTGATCCATGTCAGGACAAACGTCCGGCGCGCCAGGCGGGTTCGTCCAGCATTTCCCCCTGTGCCGCGCCCTTAAAAGTCGCTTCCAGCCTTTGCTTTACCCGCTAAAGGCAGCCGACACCAGTCAGGAGGGCGCGGGTGAGGGTTGCAGCGCAGCGCGGAATTTCTGGGCGAACTCGTTAAGCTCGCCGGCCGCGATGTCGCTGACCGCCCAGAAATCGAGGCCGTTCTCCTGCCAGTGCAGGACATTGAATCCATGCCGGGTCTGGCTCGCCGGTTCCTGCTGCCGGGCGCCCTGGGCCGGGGCGACAAACAGATTGATCACGTGGTTGCGGCGGCGATAGACGATGGCCGCCGCGGTCTCGCCGTTGATGTCGTCGAGCCGTCCGCCGATCAGCGTAAAGCCTTGCGTGGTGAGATCGGGCACCGGCGGCGCCACGTCGAGCTTGCCGTTGAACCACGGCTTCACCGTATGCCGGTCGCTTGTTTCGACGTCGGTCAGATGTCCGGGCTGCAGCGAGCGCAGATGCGCCGTCACCACTTCGCCGGCGATCCTTTGCTGCCGATCGTCGTTCAGCACGCCGAGCACGAGCGTCGCCGCGACCGCGCCGGAGAGCGCGGTGCCGAGCGCGAATCCGCCGACAAAGAAGCGGCGGTTAAAGCGCCGAGCCGCGAGGACCGGGGCAGGGACAACAACCGCGCCGGTGGCGCGGGCCGGCGCCGGCGGCAGCGGCAACGCCGCTTCGATGCGCGCACGCAGCGACGCGGGCGCCTTCTCTTTCAAATCGGCGGCAGACATCGTGCGCCGCAATTCGCGAAATGCCGCAAGCTTCCTGGCGCAGTCCGGACAGGTGGCGACGTGCCCTTCAACGTCGCGCGCGTGGCCGGCATCGAGCTCGCCGTCGATCAGCGCATGGATCAACACTTCGGCTTCGGAGCAATTCATGGCGCCGATCCTTGTTCGAGGGTCCAGCGCGCGCGCAGCATGGCGCGGGCGCGGGCAAGCCGCGACATCACGGTGCCGACCGGTACGCCGAGCACTTCGGCGATGTCGCGATAGGAGAGGTCGTTAATGTCCCGGAGCACGATCGCTTCGCGGAACGGCTGCGGCAGCGAAGCGACGAGACGGCGGATGGCCTCGTCGTCGTACTGGCGCAGCAGTTCCGTTTCCGGCGAAGGCTGCGGCTCTTGCCAGAGCGGCGGATCGTCCGCCGCAATCTCTTCTTCCGTCTGCTCCTGCGGCATCGGCTGCAAGCTACGCCGGGCAAATTCCGCCTTGCAGACGTTGCGCAAGATCGCCAGCAGCCACGGCTTCATTGCCGGGCCGCGATAGCTGTCGAAATGGCGGAGCGCCCGCAGGAAGCATTCCTGCACCGCGTCTTCGGCGTCGGCCTTGTCGCGCATCAGATAACGCGCGAGCGTGAACACGTCGTCGAGATGCGGCAACGCCGCCTCGCGAAACCGCCGGGTCCGGTCGGCGTCGCCGTCATCTGACATGGTTCTTCGCTCGGCTGTCCACGAAACGCTCGGCGCCGGCGGCCGCGTCCGATCGAGCATTATCGCGTCGTGTTCTCTCCGGCTGCCGCTTCTACCACGACCGTGCCGGTCATGTGCGGATGCAGCGAGCAGAAATATTCGTAACTTCCCGGTGTGGTGAACGTGAACGAATAGGCGTCGTCGGTGTCGAGCGTCTTCGATTTGAATTGTTTGCTCACCGCGGCGATCGCATGCGGGATATCGTCCATGTTGGTCCAGGTGACGGTGGTGCCGGCCTTCACCGTCAGCTTTTGCGGGTTGAAGGTGAAATTGTCGATCGCGATCGGGACCGGAGCATTTTGCGCGTGGGTCGGCAGCACGAGAGCGGCCAGCGGCAGCGCGCAGACGCCGCCGAGGGCTGCCGCGACCAGCGTGCGGCGCAGCGTGTTTTGCATGGTGCGCTCCCTTCAGCCTTGCAGCGGCGCGTCGATGATGGCGAGGCGCTCCTTGCCTTGCACGAAGTTGATGCTCGCGACGCCGAGAACGCTCCGCAGCTTGTCGTCCGGAACCTTCATCGGGCCGGGCGAGGGCGCGGTACCGGGCGCCGGCTGCGGAAAGGCGGTCGAGCGCGCGGTATGGAAGGCGACATTGCCTTCGACCTTCTGCATCACTTGATGGATGTGGCCGTTAAGCACCGTCACCGAGCCGAAGCGCTTGAGCAGCTCCAGTGCGCGGCCGCCGTCCTCGGTGCCCCAGCCCCATTCCGGATAAACCGTCCAGAGCGGGATGTGTGCGAATACCACGATCGGCGTCGAGGCCGAGCGGTCTTTCACGTCGGCCGCAAGCCAGGCGAGCTGGTCGGCGCCAAGATTGCCGAGCCCGCCGGCTTTCAGATCGACGACATTGACCAGCCCGATGAAATGCACGCCGCCCGCGTCGAAGCTGTACCAGCCGGCGCCCTTGCTGCCGCGGCCGTAGCGCTCGCGATAGAGCTTGCGGTCCTCATCGAGGAAATCGTGCTCGCCCGGCACGTAGTGCACGTCGAGCCGCGTCTGCGAGATGATGCGGTCGGCGTCGTCGAATTCGGACACTTTCGAAAGGTGACTGATATCGCCGGTATGCAGCATGAAAGACGGCTTCGCCGGCATGGCGTTGATCTTGCCGACCGCCTCTTCCAGGGTGCCGCGCGCATTGGGATTGGCCGGCTTGTCGAAGCCGATATGACTATCGGAGATTTGCAGGAAGGTCAGTCCGCGCATTTCCTGCGCCGACGCCCTCTCGATCAAGCCCGCCGAGCGCGGCACGCCGCCGGCAATCGTCCACAGAACGCCGGTGCCGACCCAGGTCATGCATTCGAGCACCTTGCGGCGGTTTAACCCATCTTCTTCCACATCGCGCATGTTTTTCTCTCCTCGACGCCAAGCATTGTGGCTTGTGAGGACGAGATCGGGCGGCGCGGCCGTTTATTCCCGGAACTCTGAAAATTTCGCGACGGGAGAATTTTTGGTGAATGCGCTTACAGCATGATCCGGAAAGATCGTGCTCAAACAAAACGCTGGAGGGGATGACGATTCTGAGAAAAGTCGTCCCGCTCTAGTGCGCCAGCGATGCCGGCTTGGCGCGCTCTGAAGCCGCCGTCGCGGCCGGCGCCTTCACCTGCCGCACGGCGGCCGGCGAGCGCGCCGCGCAAAAGTCCGTGACCGCAGCCGTGACGGCCTTGGCGATCGCAAGCCGGCGCTCGGGCGTGCCGAGTTCGAGCTCTTCCTGCCGGTTCACGATCGAGCCTGCTTCCAGGAGCACCGCCGGCATCCGCGCGGTGCGCAGCACGACGAGGTGATCGTAGCGATACACACCGGCTTCGGGATCAACGAGATCATGCCGGAAACGCTTCATGATCGGGAAGGTGTAGTGCGGCGTGTAGTGCAGGCCCTGCTTCTGCAATTCCGTGCCGAGCAGATGACCGAAGGCAAGACTGCCGTTCCGGTCGCCATTGGCGTTCGAAAAAAAGATCGCGTAGCCGCTGAAGCGGTCGCAGTACTGGTTCTTCTTGCCTTCATATTCCCAGGTCTCGGCGAGAGAATCCGGCACCGAATCGTGATGAATCGCGATGAAGAGATCGGCATGCGCGTCGTTCGCGCGCATGCCGCGCTGGAAAAGCCCGCGCCACGGCGCGGCTGCGGTGATCAGCTTGGTGGTTTGGTCGAAGCCTGCCTCCAGCAGCGCCTGCTTGATCGCGTCCGCAAGCTGCATGTTGAATGAATATTCCGTCACACCGCGGGCGCTGAGTGCGCCGGGCACGGCAGCAGTATGGCCGACGTCGAGGATCACCCGGTAGGCCGACGGTACGCAGGCTCCGCCTTTGGCGCCTTCCGCAAAGGCTGGCGCGCTCCATGCCGCCAGGCAGGCGGCGGCCGCGAGAATGGCGCCGAGGCCCGTCGTGTGAGGATGCGGAAATTTCCGAAGACGCGGGAGCGTGCTCATGGCCCGTTCATCATGCCTTAACCGCCATAGCGAGCTTCGCCCCTTTTGTCCACGGACGAGTGTCGCTGCAATGCGGCGAACCAATGTCTAAGGTATACTTGTCCCCCGCTTGGGCCTGTCGTACCAAACAAATGCAGGCATCACACGCGAAGCATTGGCAACTCAGATAGGAGCGAACTGAAATGACCGTTCGCGAACCAGTCTTAACCACTGTTGCAATTATGGATTTGCGCCCGACCCAGATCACGGTCGGCATGCGCGAGGTCGAGGCGAAGCGCAAGCGCTGGCGCGAGACCAGCGGCAAGAAAGGCGGGAAATTCCTCGGCTCCCACATGATCCCGGTCGTGCTCGGGCCGAAGCGCCGGCATTACGTCGTCGACCACCATCATCTGTCACGCGCCTTGCATGAAGAGGGCGTCAAGGAAATGGCGGTGACGGTGACGGCCAATCTGAGCGCGCTCGAGCCGGATGAGTTCTGGACGGTCATGGACAACCGCAACTGGATGCATCCGTTCGATATTGACGGCCGCCGCCGCCATTATGACGACATTCCCAAAACGGTGACCGGGCTCGTCGACGATCCGTTCCGCTCGCTTGCCGGCGAGCTGCGCCGCGCCGGCGGCTTTGCCAAGGACACGACGCCGTTCAGTGAATTTCTCTGGGCGGACTTTTTGCGCCGGCGCGTCAAGCGCAAGGTGGTCGAGAACGATTTCAATCGCGCGCTGGAAAGGGCGCTGGAGCTCGCCAAGAGCGACGCGGCGAACCATCTGCCGGGCTGGTGCGGGCCGGCGCCGGAAGCACCGTAAGAGCGGCGCGTCCAGCGTCGCCGCGATCGCTTCGGCTTGTTCTGACGGAATGCCGGGCTTGCGATCGCGCCGGATGGCTCGGGCGCGATCAGTGTCTTATGCTGCGAACTGCACGGCGAATGGCGGCCTGTTGACGTGTCCTGCGGTCGATTTTTTCCAGGTGCAGCGCTTTGCCTTTTTGCCGCTTTTCGCTCATAGTCGTTATATTTTCTGAGATATAACGATGAATTTCACGGAAGTAAGCCTTCGCAGACGTGAAACGCGTTGCCACAGCGATTGAGGAAAACACAGCATGGCCCAAGCTAAAACCATTCCAATGAGCCGCCATCCATATGCGGACGGCTCCTACAAAAAGATGCTCATCGACGGCAAATGGGTGGACGCCGCTTCCGGCAAGCACTTCGAAAGCCGCAATCCCGCGACCGGCGAATTGCTGGCCACGGTGGCGGAGGGCGACGCCGAAGACATCAACCGCGCGGTCGCCGCGGCACGCAAGGCATTCGAAGGGCCGTGGAGCAAGTTCAAGCCGTATGAGCGCCAGCAGATTCTCTTGAAGCTTGCCGATCTGGTCGAGCGTCATTTCGACGAACTGAGCTCGCTCGACACCCTCGACATGGGCGCGCCGATCAGCCGGACCCGTGGCACACGGCTGCGCGTCCTTGGCATGCTGCGCTACTACGCCGGCCAGGCCACCGCCATCCACGGCGAGACCATTCCGAACTCGCTGCCCGGCGAGATATTTTCCTACACGCTGAAAGAGCCCGTGGGCGTGGTCGGCGCGATCATTCCCTGGAACGGCCCGCTCGGCGCCTCGGTCTGGAAAATCGGTCCGGCGCTGGCCGCCGGCTGCACCGTCATCCTCAAGCCGGCCGAAGAGGCGCCGCTGACGGCGCTGCGGCTCGGCGAATTGGCGGTGGAAGCCGGCGTCCCGCCCGGCGTGGTCAATGTCGTGCCCGGCTATGGCGAAACCGCCGGTGCCGCGCTCGCCTCGCATCCGGGTGTCGACAAGGTCGCCTTCACCGGCTCGCACATGACCGGCCAATCGATCGTGCGGGCGTCGGCCGGCAACCTCAAGCGCGTCTCGCTTGAGCTTGGCGGCAAGTCGCCTGACATCGTATTTGCCGATGCCGATATC
>Ga0210386_10004654_pt1 | contig 11298 bp, 11 predicted proteins | sample IncBWH32OmetaG_FD_160091 | JGI IMG/M metagenome (GOLD analysis project Ga0210386, IMG submission 160091) | Forest soil microbial communities from Barre Woods Harvard Forest LTER site, Petersham, Massachusetts, United States - Inc-BW-H-32-O ... | reverse complement strand
AATATCACCCCAATCAGCAATATTGCACCCATGCTTGGTTTAACTAATTAATATTTTAAGTGCGAAGAAACTGGCGGTCTAAGAAACCTTGTGTCACTTCAATGAGGGTTGGCCGGCCATGCGGGCAGGTGAAGGGATCTTGGCATTCAAGGAGTTGTCGGCGTTGATGGTCAGCCTGAGCGGCATCAAGCCGATCACCGGCAACGACAGAAGCTTTGCAGGCGCGGCGGGCCAACGCATGGTGGTCCATCCGTAGTGCTTCATCACCCGCTAAAATCCCCCGGACAACAGCTGGAATATTTTTAAGTAATAAAGGCTGGGTCTGTATAGCAATGGTGTCCTCGTCAAATTGGGTTGTTTCAATACCCGCTGCCGTTAATTTTTCCTGTAACTCTTCCCAGGCATTTTTTTCCTGAGCAGTTAGCTTAAGCAAGATCGGTGTCAGCAGGGGCTGGCTTTCAACGGCGGCATTGTCGAGTTGTGTCCGGAATTTCTCAAACATGATGCGTTCCTGAGCGGCATGCTGGTCAATGATGAGCAGCGATTCATCAACTTCAAAAATCAGGAATTTTTGAAGAAAGCTTCCTATAAATCTGGCGCGCGTGAATCTGGAACGCAGGGTATTATCTTCGCCGAAGAGTTGGAAATCTAAGGGTAAGGTCGTGTTGACCGGCACTCGCAGTTGCTCGTCATTCTGAGCCGAAGGCGAAGAATCTCTAACAGAATTAATTTTGTTGAGATCCCGCACTTCGTTCAGGATGACATGAGTGTTATTATATTGAGATAGCGTTAAATTAAAGCCGGGTCGGGACAATTCTTTAGCTTGTCCCTTATGCATCAACTGGTACTCCGTCATGCGTCGCAGTAAACTGATGATCCGTCCCTCATCTTTGATACGCACCTCACGTTTGGTCGGATGAATATTAACATCAACATTAGAAGGGTTCAGGGTAATGTTGATAATATAAGCCCCATAAACACCGGGTGGCATGATAAGTTTATAAACATCATTGAGGTTAAAGCTTAGATTCTTGCTTTCAACGGGCCTGTCATTAATGAATAAATATTGCATATCCCGACGCGGACGTTGGATATTGATATTGCCCAAAATCATGCGGATATGGATTTGGTCTTCGATAAAATCCTGATCTGCTTCTAAAAAGTGGCCCATTGGGCTGTTGAGGACAGCTGCTGCCCGGTCGATGTGCGAAGGCGCAGGCCGTAGGTCCAGGAGGGTGCGACCAGCATGTGTTAATATAAAACGTTTTTCCGGGTAGATTAAGGTGTAAGGGATTACGATGTTCAGGATCTGATTTAATTCCGACGTATTATTCTTAAGGAATTTACGGCGGGCAGGGGTGTTAAAGAAAAGTTCGGCGATCTTGATATCTGTACCGGTTTGGGCCAGGGGAACAGGCTCAAGATGTTGACGCACGCCGCCGCGGATATGCATTTGCCAGCCATCGCCGTTATCTGTGCGTGAGCTTAAGGTGACGTCGCTTACCGCGGCAATGGAATATAAGGCCTCGCCTCGAAACCCCATTGAATGGAGCTTTTCTAAATCTTCAATCGCTGAAATCTTGCTGGTGGCATGACGCTGGAAGATTTTGTCAAGGTCAGCACGGCTGATGCCAGATCCGTTGTCCTTGATGTGGATCAACTCTTTACCTGCTTCCTTCAGATGAATTTCAATACTGGAAGCTTCGGCATCGAGGGCATTTTCCAACAACTCCTTAACAACAGAAGCCGGTCGATCCACCGCTTCACCAGCCGCAATCTTAGCGATCACATCAGAGGATAGTATGTTGACTTCAGACATATAATTGTGTCATTCCGGCGAAAGCCGGAATCTTTTTATAGAATTTTAGTATAAAGATCTTCCCAATTTGGATTCTTTTCTTCAATGAGATTAATCTTCCATTGACGATGCCATTCTTTAATCTGTTTCTCACGAATAATAGCGTTTTCTACGCTATTTGTTGTTTCAAAATAAACTAATTTATGGACAAAATATTTCTGGGTAAATCCCTTTATTGTGTTATTTTTATGCTCGAAGACGCGTTTAGTCAGGTTATTCGTCATGCCAGTATAAAGAACACCGTTTTTCTTACTTGCTAAGATGTATACATAATATGTATTCATAAGATTCCGGCTTTCGCCGGAATGACATGTTCTTTGTTATGGCATCGTTATTATAGTTTCTTTTTCAATTCATCCAGCTTTTTCAGTGCTTCGATAGGTGTTAGGGAGTTGATATCAATATTTTCAAGAGCCTCGCGCAGTTCATCAGTTTTAGTTTCAGCACTGGGGACGAAAAGATTTAATTGTTTTTCATGCGTCGAATATGGATTGGGCGTACCAATTTCCAGTTCCGCAAGTATTTCTTTAGAGCGTTTAATGACACTTTCCGGGATTCCAGCTAATTTAGCTACATAAATGCCGTAGGAATCATCTGATCCTCCAGGAACGATTTTATGCATGAAGATGATTTTATCTTTCCATTCACGGACAGCTACGTTGTAATTTTTAATACCTTTAAATTGATTGGCCAGGGCGGTTAATTCATGGAAATGAGTGGCAAAAAGGGTACGTACGCTTTGTTGATGCATATGTTCAGCCAGGGCCCAGGCCAGGCTTAATCCGTCGGAAGTTGACGTGCCGCGGCCGATTTCATCCAGGATTACCAGTGAGCGTGGTGTCAGGTTGTTGAGGATATCCGCAGCTTCGGTCATTTCCACCATGAAGGTACTCTGGCCCTTGGCAATATCATCATGGGCGCCGATACGGGTAAATATTTTATCAACGATGCCAACACTGGCTGAAGCTGCAGGGATGGCAGACCCCATCTGGGCCATGATCACTAAAATAGCTGATTGGCGGATAAAAGTGGATTTGCCGGCCATGTTCGGGCCAGTGAGAATGATCAGGTGATTGTCATGGGTATCGAGCAAGGTATCATTGGCAATGAAATTATCAGTCACCGTTTTTTCCACCACAGGGTGGCGGCCGTCCTTGATGTCCAGGATTGTCGAGGCATTGATATCAGGAAAAATATAGCGGTCCCAGGCAGAAAGTTGAGCTAATCCTGACAAGCAATCCACCGTGGCTAATTGATGGCCGACTTCATGCAAGCGGGCAACGTCAGCAAGAATAGTTGCTTCCAGCTGAGCTAAAATGCGTTTTTCAATATTTAAAATTTTATCCTGGGCGGTTAAAAATTTCTCCTCGTACTCTTTAAGTTCCTGAGTGATATAACGTTCGCCATTGACCAGGGTTTGCTTGCGCACGTAATGGGCAGGCGCGCTGCCTTGGCGGGTTTTAGTGATCTCAATATAAAAACCAAAGACATTATTAAATCCAACCTTTAGCGAGGATATGCCTGTTTTCTTGATTTCCTGGGCCTGGTATTGGGCCAACCATTGCCTGCCATTTTCCAGAATATCTTTTAACTCATCCAATTCCCGGTCAATGCCTGTTTGGATCATTTTGCCTTCGGGTTTGGCTAAAGGCACCTCGGGATTAATGGTCCGGGTCAACAATTCACGTAAGGGTGTTAAGTCCTGGATTTTTAATAGAGGGTTTATGCTCTGAGCCAAGGTCTCTGCTATCAAAGGAACGCGCAGTAAAGCCTGACGAATGTTTAAAATATCTTTGATCGAACCACATCCGCAGGAGAGACGGGATATGGCTTTTTGCAGATCAGGCAGGTTTTTTAAACATTCCTTGAGCCGCTGATTAGCGGACAATTCTTTTACAGCTGCCTGCCGCAATTGGATCATCGCAACATCTTTCAGCGGATGATAAAGCCAGAAACGAAAAGCCCGTCGACCCATGGGTGTTGAAGTCTGGTCGATCGTTGTCAGTAAACTTTCAAGTTCCAGGCCGTAATGAGCAGCAGGAGAAATAAAGACATGATCATCCTGGGCGTAAAGAGCCAGCCTGTCGATGTGCTTGAGGCTGGTTTTGTTCATGTTCTTTAAATATTCTAATAAAGCACCCGCAGAGCCCTGGGCTAAGATCAGCTCATCAACGCCGAAACCGCGCAGCGAATAGGTCGCGAAATGCTGACAAAGGCTTTTATGGGACATTTCGGTATTAAACGCCCAATCACCCAAGGGGCTTAAAGCAATGGCGCGCATTTTAACCAAAGGGTGAGAAAATAGATCTTTAATAATGGATTCCTGGCCCTCTGGGTAGAGGCATTCAACGATGGGTAATTTGGCCAGGAGTTCGATGGTCTGATGCAAGCCGAGTTCATTTAGAAAAACAGTACCTCCTGAATTATCAATAAAAGCAGCGCCATAGAGATTGTTCTGTCCCTTATTAAGAGAGAGGATATAGCGGGAATCGGTTGACTCATCCAAATAAGTGCCGGCGCTGATAATACGGATGACGTCCCTCTTGACAATGCCTTGGGCAAGGGCAGGGTCTTCGATTTGTTCACAGATGGCAACCTTTTTGCCTGCCTTGATCAATCGGGCAATGTAATTATCGCTGGAATGATAGGGAACTCCGCACATGGGTATTTTCCCCGAAGCATCACTTCCGCGTGAAGTTAAAACCAAATCCAAAATGGAAGAAGCCTGGGTGGCATCTTCAAAAAACATTTCATAAAAATCACCCAAGCGAAAAAAGAGGATGGCGTCCTGATGCCGTGCCTTGATGTCACGGTACTGTTTAATCATGGGGGTAGCAGCTTGCATAGGGATATATTATGTGCTATCTTGTTAAAAATATGAAATTATTTTTTTTGTTACTATCCATAATCATCAGCTATCCATGTTTTTGCTCCGCTGACGCACCAACACCTCCCCCGTATTATGATGCCATTATGAAGATTATGTCGCCCTTGGAGTATGCGGGTGTTCCTGTATTGGTCAATCCACGGGTTGCCCTGAGCGTTGATTTTGTGCGGCGGTCGTGGACCCTGCATGATATCCACGAATATGACAGCCAGGGCGGGATAGAATTGGAGCAAGGCCGTTATGGGCTCTGCGCTGAGTTGGCCACCTTTCTGTTCGAGAAAGTCAAACCATTGTTGAGCGCCCGTTACGATCTCAAATTTGCCATGGTTTCAGAATCAGGGTTCTTTGCAGACCCCCAATCCAATCACATTGTGTTGCTGCTTGTTGATAAGGCTGAAAATCAAGCCTATCTCATAGATCCATCTTTCCACAAATATGCGAAGGTTAGGGATCTTCCTGATTATCATGTGCTCAATATCCAGGATGCCTTGTCCTTTGTTAAAGATCAATCACATGACACTTCTTTTAGCGTTGATCAAGCCATCCCGCTTTATATTAAAAATGATTTTCTCCTTTATTTTGCCGTCACTTCCGTGGATGGAAAATTTGATAGGGATAATTTTATTTTTGTCATTTCTGCCATGCGGCGTTTTAAGTTTAAAGGCAAGGACATTGTTTTAATCGGCAGGCGTAATAAGGAATTTGAGGATTTTCAGGATAAAGATACGCTAAACGGGTTATTGACGGAAGGCGAGATCAATGTCCTGTTTAATAAATTAAAAAACTGGATAGAAAAAGTATGATGCCAATGATCTGTCATCCTGAGCAAAGCGAAGGATTTCTATGAATTTTTTCTCAAAGTGGGAATTTTTTGCCCTGGCATCCGCTTTTTTTGCAGGATTGACGGCTTTTTTAGGAAAAATGGGCGTGATGAAGGTTGATTCCAATTTAGCGACCTTTATCCGGACCGTCGTTATTCTCGCGATGACCGCCTGCATTGTGTCATGGCGACATCAATGGCAGTGGCCTCAGGGTGCGGCCATGAAGGCATGGGTTTTTTTGGTTCTTTCAGGTATTGCCACAGGACTTTCCTGGCTTTGCTATTACCGTGCGTTAAGTTTAGGGCCGGTTTCCCGGGTTGCGGCCATCGACAAGCTCAGTGTCGTTTTTGCCATTATTTTAGGGATATTGTTTTTGGGAGAAAATCTAACCTGGCAGCTGGCCTTGGGCGCAGGTCTCATCATCTTGGGCGCTGTGATTATTCTTTTTCTTTAGCCAGCAAGCTTAATTGGGTGGATGTTAAAAACCATTTCAGGTAAGCGTCAGGATTCTTTGGGTCCTGGGTGATCTCTAAACAGCAGAGAGCCCCTTTTTTGAAATCAATACGCAGAGGCTGCGGACAATCTAAAAGTGACGAGATCATGTCGGACAAATGAGGCTCGTGGCCGACGAAGAGAATATGTTCAGATTTGGCAAATAAGCTCTGTACTTCGTTGAGTAGTGTTGCAAATAAGGCAGGGGGCAATAAATTATTTGTTAGGTGGATGGATTTGTTTTTTATCGTATACGCTTGAGCAACGATTTCTGCCGTTTGACGGGCGCGTAGATAGGGGCTGCTAAGAATAGCATCAAAAGATATCCCCAAGGTCTGCATACCCAGAGCGGCTGTGTGTATTTTTTCCTTGCCCGGAGCTGTTAACGGACGGAGGCTGTCATTTTTGTATTTGGGGTCTCCGTGCTGACCAGCGAGGCCATGCCGTAAAAAATAAAGTACCATAGTAAAGTTCTCCTGAATCCATTATAATGGAAAAACTTAAAATAAGTGGAGGGAAATCATATGCGTTTTTCTTGGATGATATTATTGGTTTTAAATTTAACCGGTTGTGCGACCGCCGTTGTCTATAACCCGATGCAAGTGGCCTCACAGCAGGAAATTCTATTAAATGAAAAAGGGCTCAAAACTGTTCAGGATGGGATGACGTTGAATCAGGTGCATGAAATCATGGGGGATCAGCTTCTCGTCGGCTATCAATTTAAAACGGCTGATTATAAACCTTTGACCATCCCCAACCCGTACAGAACCGAAGAAATTCAAGACAAGGGCTACCGGATTGAATATTACATTCAAGCCATACGCCAGCCAGACGGGATTGTCAGCGATAATGAATTAATACCTTTGGTGTTTCAGGGCGGTAAACTGATCGGCCGCGGGTGGTCGTTGGCAAATTCCATACGTCCAGCGAAGCCTGCAGCATGAAAGCTTTTTACGTCACATTAAAACCTTTTTTGAACCATGGAACTCTCAAACGTCCAACACCGTGGGCAGCTGTTTTCGGCAATGATTATCCCCTTGAGGTTGAGATCGGTTTTGGCAATGGCGAATATCTGGAGCGCATCAGCCGGGAAAATCCGGGGATTAATTACGTTGGATTTGAGCAGTATTGTGAGCGCATTCACCGGACCCTGCGCAAATTAAGCCGTACGGGTCTTGATAATGTGAGGGTATTGCGATTAGATGCCAGGGCAGGATTTGAGCGGTATTTTAATCCCCAGACGATTGCCCGCGTGCACTGCCTGTATCCGCCGCCATGGCCTAAAAAATCTGATATTAAGCACCGGCTATTTACAACGGAATTTCTAAAGCTGGTCAATAGCCGCCTTGTTGACGGTGGTGTTTTAAAAATTGTGACGGATTTTCATCCTTATATCGAATGGATTCAGGAAAACATTCATGGTACAGGGTTTACCGTTGAATTTAAGCGCATTGAAGCTAATTACGGCACTAAATTTGAGAAAAAATGGGTGGATGGCGGCCAAAGCGAGTTTTATGAATTGCTTTTAACCAAACACCAGCATGTTCCTGTTGCCTTGAAGGAGGATATTGCCGTGCAAAGCTATATCGTAAATCATTTTAATCCGGAGAATTTTGGTTTTAAAGATTATTCAAGCGATGGGCTGGCTGTGTCTTTTAAAGAAATTCTCTTTGATTCTAAAAAGCAAATCGCCCTGGTCCATGTGATTGCGTGCGACGGTCCTTTAGCGCAAAATATCCGCATAGTCGTTGCTCATTCACCTAAAGGCTGGCGAATTAATTTGGCGGAAGGAAGCATGCTGATGCCAACCTTAGCCGTGTCCCAAGCGCTTGAGTGCGTATATGAGGCCGCTAAAAATAGCACAGCTTCTCTTTGACCCGGAAGGTTTATTTGTTATATTAAATGCTATGTTAAAATTCCTACGTGTATCCTTAATTGCGATTTTGATAGCCATGCTGGCCGCGCCTGACGGGGCTATGGCTTATCGTCACTTTTATTATAGGCACAGGGGGCCTTATCGAATAACGGCCAATACAGCCCTTCTTTGGGACCCTGCAAGCAATCAGCGCCTTTTTGACCTTGGTGCAGACAGGGAAGTTTTTCCAGCCTCAACAACCAAGGTGTTAACGGCGCTACTGGTCTTGGAAAACCTTCCGCTCGATAAAATCGTGACAATCAGCGAACATGCAACCCAGGTGCCGCAAACAAAACTGGGTTTTAGGGCAGGGGATACCTATCGTGTCAAGGATTTGCTTTACGGTTTAATCCTAAAATCCGCCAATGATGCGGCCGTGGCCCTTGCTGAAGCCGTGGCAGGATCTGAAGGGAAATTTGTCGATATGATGAATGCCCGTGCCCGTCAGATGGGAGCCGTCCATACACATTTTGCCAATCCGCATGGACTTCCATCTGTAGGACCGCAATACACGACAGCATCAGACATGGCCCTGATTTTCAGCCAAGCCCTTAAAAATAGTTTTTTTCGTGAGGCCATCACGTATAAATACCTGGTGATATGTTCCTTGCAAGGCCACCGTTGTTTTTTAAAGTCGCATAACAAAACACTGTTTTTAAATTGGAAAGAGCATGTGTTTGGCAAAACCGGGTTTACTTTTGAAGCCCAATCCTGTTTTGTCGGGTATATTCCCAAAGGAAATGGTATACTTATTATAGCTGTTTATGGATGTAAAAAGCGTTGGACAGATATGAAATACATCCTTGAGCACTATGGTCATATTGTTCTTTAAAATTTTATTGTTTGACGGTTAGCTTTAAGATAATATATTGTCATATATTCTAAAATTCATCAGGAGGGGATTTATGGAAAACAAAAGTAATATTACAGTTATTCTGTTAGTTGTTTTAATCGGTGTTTTTTCCGGTGTTGGCCTCTTAATTGGGATCAATAATGCCATTGGAGTTGCCTTAAATCCTTTGAACACCAAACTTGCAGTCATCGAAAATTCAGTCAGAAATATTGAAAATAAATTAAATACCGGAGCTGTTGGCGGTAATCAAAACGCTGCGCTTGCTTCCATCCAAGATGCCTTGACCCAGCTTCAAAACAAGATTAATGCCAATGGGGCTAATGCCCAGCAACCGCAGCAACCCCCGGCAGAAGATATGAATAAGGTTTATGATCTTAATCCGGGTGTTTCTTCTATCTTGGGCAATAAAAATGCTCCCGTTACCATCACAGAATTTTCTGATTTTCAATGCCCCTTTTGTGCCCGTTTCTATCCGGTTATCAAGGATGTTTTAGGCGCATATCCTAATCAAGTCAGGGTTGTTATTAAGAATTTCCCCCTTCCTTTTCACCCGAATGCCCGTCCGGCAGCTAAACTCGCCATGGCAGCTAATGAGCAGGGCAAATTTCAAGGAATGATGGAGTCCTTATTGGCCAATGGCGGCGATGTCTCTGATGATAAAATCAAGGAATATGCCAAGACGTTGGGGTTGAATTATAATAAATTGATGGCTGATTATAAGGGTAAGGACGCCCAATGGGAACAGCAACTGAAAGATGATTTCCAGTTAGCCACGAATTCAGATGTGCGCGGCACACCAACCTTTTATCTGAATGGCCACAAGACCAACTCCAGGGATTTGGCCAGTTTTAAGGTTGAAATTGATGCTATTTTAGCAGCAAAGAAATAATCAGCTGCTGTTATTTTTTCTTTGCAAAAAAAAAGTTTTAGTGTATATTATACGCTTCACATAAGGTATTTCTATTAGGAGGCATTTGCTATGGGTGGTCGTGTAGGGGGAATTTCAAGTAAGTATTATTGCGAAACCGCTGGTATTAAAGTTTCCGGCGGTCAGAAGGTTAAATCCGGCACTGTATTGACCCGTAATGGGGACAAATGGAAGTCTGGTCTTAATGTGATCGGCCGCAGCTCATTAACAGCTGCTTGCGATGGCGAAGTTTATTTTACACGCCGTAAGAACAGTTCCCGCAAAGTCATTACGCTCGTTAATATTAAACCTTCAAATTGACGTGAACGAAATGTTCAAGTCATCCTGAGGCAACTGCCGAAGGATCTCTAAAAGAACAGCCTGTCATAGATCATAATTCTGTTGAGATTCTTCGCTTCGCTCAGAATGACGGGAGGTTCAAATGTGCGGTATTGTTGGCTATGTTGGTAGTAAAGATGCTTTACCCATCCTGCTTGAGAGCTTAAAAAAACTTGAGTACCGCGGGTATGATTCCAGCGGCGTGGGGTTTTTAGACCATGATGCTCACCTGATTGTCCGTAAATCCAAAGGCAAGATCCGTAATTTAGAAGAACTGATCCGCACTGAGCCGGTACCTTTTGCTCATGCGGGGATCTGCCATACCCGTTGGGCGACCCACGGTTTTCCTTCAGACAAAAATTCTCATCCCCATACAGATAGCAAGCACACCATTGCCGTTGTCCATAATGGTATTATCGAAAATTATCAGGAACTTAAAAGCGCTTTAAAGAAAAAAGGGTATACCTTTGTCTCTGAGACAGATTCGGAAGTTATCCCGCATCTGATCGCTTCCTTTTATAAAGGGGATTTGCTTTTGGCCGTGCGCCAGACAATTGCCAAACTAAGAGGGACCTTTGCTCTTGGCATTATCTGCCGTGAGCATCCGGATACGGTCATTGCTGCGCGGGTGGGCTCGCCGTTGATCATTGGTATTGGGGACCGTGAAAATTTTATAGCTTCCGACGTGCCTGCTATTTTAGATTTTACCCGCCGCGTCATCTATCTTAAAGATGGGCAAATCGCTGTTTTGACCAAGGAAAAGGTTGAGCTCTGCGATTTTAATGGTAAGAAGGTCACGCCTAAAATAGATACCGTCTCATTTAATGTTTCTGCCGCACGCAAGGAAGGGTATCCTTATTTTATGCTTAAGGAGATCCATGAGCAACCCCTTGTCCTTGAGCAGATGCTGAGCTTGCGTTTAAAAAATAAACATTTGACCCTGGAAGGATTGGGGCTATCGGATGAGGCATTAAAACGCACGCGCAAGGTGCTGGTGGTGGCCTGCGGCACAGCTTTTCATGCAGGCTTGGTGGGGAAATATATTATTGAGAGTCTGGCTCGTCTTCCCGTTGAAGTGGATACTTCAAGCGAATTCCGTTACCGTAACCCGATTATTGATAAGCACACCTTAGTGTTGGCTGTCAGTCAGTCCGGCGAAACAGCAGATACGCTCGCTGCCGCGCGCGAGGCCCGTGCCAAGGGCGCCAAGGTCATTGCGATTTGCA
>Ga0210386_10004653_pt1 | contig 11298 bp, 9 predicted proteins | sample IncBWH32OmetaG_FD_160091 | JGI IMG/M metagenome (GOLD analysis project Ga0210386, IMG submission 160091) | Forest soil microbial communities from Barre Woods Harvard Forest LTER site, Petersham, Massachusetts, United States - Inc-BW-H-32-O ... | reverse complement strand
TCTCGACGGTTCCGCCGAGCGGCCTTTTTGAATTGGGATCGTTTTGATCCCGCCAATCGTTAACGAAGGCATGGGACTGGCCTTTTCTCGGTCCCGCAGGCATTGTGAAATCAACACGCTTTTTTTTCAGGAGTGACCGTCCATGATCGAGCCGATCATGTATCTGGCGATCGGTTTTCTGCTCGCGATGCTGCTCGGTCTGATGATCCTGCCGCTCGTGCATAATCGCGCGGTGCGGCTGACCACGAGACGGATGGAAGCGGCAACCCCGCTGTCGATGGCGGAAATCCAGGCCGACAAGGACCAGCTTCGCGCGGAATTCGCCATGTCGGCGCGGCGGCTGGAGATGAGCGTCGACAAGCTCAAGCACCAGACCACCAGCCAGCTCGCCGAACTCGGCAAGAAGACCGACGCGATCAATCGCATGAAGCTCGAGCTGGGCGAGAAGAACGCCACGATCTTTTCGCTGGAGGCGCGCGAGAAGGCGATGAAGGAGCAGCAGCGCGCTACCGAAGAGGAATTCACCACCAAGACCGAAGCGCTGCGCCAGGCAGAGCGGGCACTGGCCGACAAGCAGGCCGAGCTTGCCAAGCTCAACTCCGACCTGACCGACCGTTCGGTGATGGCGGAGAGCCGCAAGGTCGAGACGGCGGCGCTCAACGCCCAGGTCGCCGGGCTCAGGGGCCGTGTCGGCGAGGCCGAAAAGGAATTTGCCGCCACGCAAACGCGGCTCGAACAGGAGCGCGGCCAATCCGAGGCTGCGACGCGCGACCTCACCGAGGCGCGCGGCCGGGTGGAAAATCTGAGCCAGCGCGTCACCGATCTCGATCGTCAGCTGGTCGCACAAGTCAGGGAAGCCGAATTGCTTTCCAACCGCATCAACGATCTCGAAACGCGGCTGGCGACGCAAGGCAAGTTGCTCGCCGAACGCGACTACGAGACCAACCAGTTGCGCCAGGCGAGGGAAGCCGCCGACCGCACGATCAAGGAATTGCGCGACGAACTCGCCCAGACCTCCAGTGGCTCGTGGCCTATGCTGGAGAAGCTGAAAACCGAGAAGGCCGTGGTCGAGGAACAGCTTCGCGTAGCGCGCGACGAACGCACCAGGCTGCAACGCGACATCAACGCGATCCAGCAGCAGGCGGAAAGCGCGTGGGCGACCGAGCGCATGGAGAACGCGCTGCTGCGCGAGCGCATCAACGACATCGCCGCCGAAGTCGCCAAGCTTGCGATGCAGCTCGAGGGGCCGAACTCGCCGATCGAGGCGCTGCTGGCGGCAGAGCCGGCGAAGCCATCCAACGGCACCACGGTGAACGGCGCCGCCAACGGCAACGTGCCCGAGGGCGGCGGAACGCTGGCCGAGCGCATCCGCGCGCTGCAATCGCACGCCTCCCGCGCCCGCCAGCAGGGGGCGTGAGCGAGATAGCTGGGCTCGAAGAATTGGCGACATCGCGAGCGAAAGCGAAGCGACCCAGAATTTGCAATGCTCGATTCTCTCCGTCATTCCGGGATGGTCCGAAGGACCAGACCCGGAATCTCGAGATTCCGGGTTCGCGCTTTCAGCGCGCCCCGGAATGACGCCGCGATTCAAGACACACCTGCGCCCTGCCGCAGCAGGAACTTCAAATCGGCGGCACTGGTACCACACGACTTCGCCGTCCGCTTTACGCGCGTTCGTCTTGCACGCCTAAAGCGTCCATCGCATCCCGCGCCCGACGTCCGTGACGATCGCGATACGCCCCTCCGATGGGCCGAGACGGCGAAGGAATCCGGAGTGATTTGGGTAAGGCGCGAAGGAAAATCTTTTTCGCAAAGGGACTGGACAGGTAGAAACAGCTTGATCGGCTTGCGCAAATCGGTTTTTGCGCGCATGACCGAAAGGGGCAATTTTGATCCTTCCGGTGCGACGAACCGCGCGCAACCGGCCCGTCGCACCTCTCTCGGCGCTCTGCTATGAAGCTGGACAAGCGGACAAATCAGCCTTGAGGCTCCGATGACCGACCCGATCGACCGCGCCCCCTTCTACCACGACGGCATGCGCGAGCTGCAGGACCGCTTCGACGGCCGCCGTGTCGCCGACGGCCTGGAAAAACATCGCCTGCATTTCGAGTTCTGGGAGCAGGACCGCAAGCTGATCGAAGAGGCGCGATTCTTTTTCATCGCGACCAGCTATCGGGACAATGTCGATTGTTCGATGCGCTCGGGCGATCCCGGCTTTGTCAGGATCACCGGACCCGATACGCTCGAATACCCCGAATATGACGGCAACAACATGTACCGCACGCTCGGCAACATTCACCGCAACCCGAATATCGGGCTGTTGTTCGTGCGCTTCGACGGCAAGTCGTCTCGCACGCGCATCCGCGGCAAGGCCACGATCGACGACAGCGCGGAAACGCTTGGCCGACATCACGGCGCAAAACTCGTCGTGCGCGTCAAATGCGAGATTTTTCCGAACTGCCCGCGCTACATTCCGGACCTCATCGGCGCTTCCGCAGGCGTGCCGGAAAATGCGTTCGTTCCCCGACCCGGCTACGAGCCGCCGGCGCCGGAATGGAAAAGCCGGGACTATCTCAAGGACGTGCTCTCGAAATACGATCCCCACCGCAAACGCGGACCGGAATGACCGGGGGTCAAGGTAAAGCGCGATCGTGGTCGGTAAAGCTTGACACGATGGGTGCGCCCTTCGTAAATCGCGGGTTCTGGAACTGTGCTTGTCCGATCCAGCCAATCCATCGGCTCGGCATCGCGCACGAAATCCAGGGCGCATAGCTCAGCGGGAGAGCGTTCCCTTCACACGGGAGAGGTCATAGGTTCAATCCCTATTGCGCCCACCATAAAAGCCCTTGTTTATTGGGCTTTTATCGCCGACTCAAATCGCTCACCCGGCAACTGATAACAGAACGATACGCAAACACGCGCATCCAATCCGTGGAAAATCCGTGGACTTTGTTCACTGGCTGTTCGACGGAGGTGCCGGTATGAGCGAATCTGCCGACAACTATGGCCGCTTCGTCGCGCGATTGAATCTTCGGTGGCGCGTGATCGAGTGCCAGCACCGTATCCAGTGGATTCTTCAGTACCGCGCCAGCGCAGAAACCTATCCCACATCGAGTTGGAAGGGTCGGAGCTTCTGTAGGACCCGGGAAGCGCTCGTGCGTTGCTGCAGGGAGCACGCCGGCGTCATTGACCCGTCTGCCGCCGCCGTCCTGGCCGCGTTGCCGGAGCGGATCGACGCGCCGCTCACTCAACAGATTGGTGGCGCCGAGAGCTGCGAGATGTTCGCTAGTGATGGGAGGCGTCATGACGAGGCCGCCTGACCCATCAAGCGAAAGGGCCGCCTCGGCAAAGGCAGCCCCGGAGATCGCACCTTCAGAACAACAGCGAAAATACATAATCCCGGTGGACGTTCAAGCGTTCATTGCGGCGCTGCTGCCTTTCTCGTTCCCGTTCGTCTGCGTCCTCGCATCCTGCGGAGGATCGCGATGAACGCGCAGCGGATTGGAATTGCGCTGAAAGGTCGGCGCAACGGGAACGGATGGCTGGTTAGCTGCCCCTGTCTCAACCACGGCAAGGGACGCGGCGACCGCTCTCCCTCACTCTCTGTCAGCGACGGCGACGATGGACGGCTCCTGCTTCGCTGCTTTGCGGGTTGCGACTTCGCCGACGTGCTTGATGAGCTGAAGCGGCGGGGATTAGCGGAGGGCGGTCAATCGAGCAGCCCGCCCCGGATGCCATCGCGCGAGGGTACCTCAATTGAGACACCCTCAACTCTGCGCCTTGTCGAAACCAGTCCCGATATTGGTGCCCTGACTATCTGGCAGGCCACCGTCGAGGCTCATGAAACGCCCGTCGATGAATACTTGAACCGTCGCGGCATCTACCTGCGACCGGCGATGATTCGCTGCAGGCTTGACCGCCGTTCCATGGTGGCCGGAGTGCAGGCTCCAGACGGCAAGGTCATTGCCATTCAACAAACTTGGCTGACTCGCGATGGTGAGAAGGCCTCACCCAGGCGGCTGACGACTGGCAATCTCGGTGCGGGGGCTGTTCGATTGGGGGCACCGGCCCGCATCATGGGTCTCGCCGAAGGTGTTGAGACGGCACTGTCCGCGATGCAAATGACCGGGATGCCGGTCTGGGCATCATTGGGCGCCTCTCGACTGCATAGTGTCGAGCTGCCTCCCGAGGTCGAGCAAGTTCATATCTTTGCTGACAATGATGAACCAGGCCGAGCCGCCGCACGACGGGCCGCACAGACGCATGCGAATGCGGGCCGAGAGGTTTGGCTGCGATCTCCACCGGATCAGTGTGGAGACTGGAATGATTTTCTCAACCTGATTGCTGATCGGGATGGCCGCGATCTGTCGCCCTCCAAAGCTACGGAGGACGCGGCATGAACATCCGCGTGGTTGGGGAAAAGATCGAGACTATTTTGCCACCGAAACAGGAGCCACTGAAATGGCTCGACATGACGGCCTGGGATCAAGCGTCGGTACCAGAGCGGAAATGGGCGATCAGGGATCGAGTCCCGCTGAGACAGGCAGGGCTTTTCTCGGGCGAGGGGGGCACAGGCAAGAGCATCATCGAACTTATGAAGGATGTTGCTCACGTCGCAGGCAAAGACTGGCTCGGCTCAATGCCGGAGCCGGGACCGGCGTTCTATCTGGGTGCCGAGGACGACGAGCAAGAGATTCATATCCGCCTTGCGGCAATTGCCAACCATTACGGCGTCACGTTCGAGTCGCTGATCGATGGAGGGCTGCATGTGCTGCCGCTCCTGGGCAAGGACGCCACGCTCTGTGCCGCAACCAAGGGCGGCAATGTCGAAGTTACTGCCCTTTACCGACAAATCTTTGAGGCCGCAGGTGACATCAAGCCGAAAAACATCTCAGTCGATACCCTGTCCCGCGCCTTCGCGGGCAACGAGATTGACCGGGTTCAGGTATACGCATTCGCGATGCACATGCAGGCGTTGGCCATGGTTGCGGATGGATCTGTCACGATCCTGAGCCATCCAAGCCTGCAAGGGATAAACTCGGGTTCTGGATTGTCGGGGTCAACAGCCTGGCATGGCGCCGTTCGCTTCCGTCAGTACCTCAAGGGCGTTAAGGCCAGTGACGGTGCGCAGCCAGACGAGGACCTACGCGAGCTTGAATTCAAGAAGAACCAATACGGCCCGAAGGGTGAGAGCATCATCCTGCGTTATCAACGAGGGCTGTTCCTGCCAGAAGCCGGCATTTCCGATCTGGACAAGGCCGCTCGCACCGCCAAGGCCGAGGTCGTCTTCCTCGAGCTGCTGCGCCGGTTTTCCGCCGAGGGTCGCAACGTCAGCGACAAGACCAACGCACCGAACTGTGCGCCCACAGCCTTCGCAAAGGAGGTAGAGGCCCAAAAATACAGGCTCAAGAAGCCCGAGCTGGAGCAGGCGATGAGAGCCTTATTCAAGTCCCAAAGAATTCGCGTCGAACAGTACGACAAGCCGAGCCTCGGACGCTATCGGCTCGCAACAGTCTGATATGGCCGTGCCTACTGCCTATCCCGCCGAGAGAGGAAGTAAACACCTAGGTGCTTACTCCTCTAAGGGTAGGCAGGGAGTAAGTACGCACCTGGAGTAAGCACCCAAAATCGGGAGTAAGCACCGGAGTAAGCACCTAGTGAGCACCGGAGTAAGCACCTTACGGAACATAGTGAGAATGTCATGAAGTCAAAGCATCCAAAGTCGCTGCCGACGCCGGTACGCGCCCCGAACGACAACGAACAGCGCGCCATCGCTGCGGCCAGGCAAGCCCTTGCGGAAATGCCACCGCGGTTTGAGGTGGACACGCAAATCAAGGACGAAAGCGGCGCAACGCAAATTATCCAGGGCCCAAAGCATTCCGACATGGAAGGTTGGCGGACCCAGTTGTTGGCGGCGTTTGGCACTTCGAGCAAGAACGTTGCCGGCGTGGAAATGGAACGCATTGCCCGGGCGCTGCGCCAGAGAGATGGCACAATCAATCCCGCCGAGCTGGACGCTGTGATTGCAATCGTGAGCGGACAGCGACCAAAGAACGAGCTTGAGGCAATGGTTGTCTGTCAGATGGCCGTCACGCACGCTCTTACGATGCGTTCATTTGGCAACCTTAACCGGAGCAACGATATCCAACAGCAGGATTCAAATGCGCTTACGGTCGCCCGGCTGACAAAGGCATTTGCTTCTCAGGTGGATGCGTTGGCCAAGCTTCGTCGCGGTGGCGAGCAACGCGTTGTTGTTGAGCACGTTCACGTCTACCCGGGCGGACAGGCGATTGTCGGTACAGTCAACCATACCGGGGGCCGGGGGGGTCCTCGAGAACCAGAGACAACCCCATGCACCGAACCACGAGCAAACCTCATCCCCTGCAGCTAGCGAAACGTTGCGGAGCGAAGACCCGGAGCGGCAAGCCATGTCAGTCTCCGGTGGTGCGGGGGCGAAATCGTTGCCGGATGCACGGCGGAGCACACGGGTCAGGCGCGCCACCGGGCGAGCGTAATGGCAATTACCGGCACGGGCTTTATACTGCAGAAGCAGTTGCCGAGAGGAAAGCTGTTCGGGCTTGGCTGCGGTCGATGCCGAAGATTTAGCGGTCGCTCTCGGAGCGAAGCGGACATTAAGTGGCATGCAAGGATCGGCTGGCTCAGTCGCGAATAACCCATATCGGCTTTTGCCACTCACAACGAAGGTCCGCTTTGCGGCCCAGAGCCGCCACTTCGGCGAGCTATTCTTGTGAGCTCAAAGAACAATTTCGTCCGCATCTGCGACAGCCCAGCTGACTCACCACCATCGGTCTCCTGCGCCGCTAGGCCGTTTGCCACCGGGCGCATCGTTTAGTCGGGGAGCTCGTTGAAATCGGAACTTTGGGAACACTTCTGTGTTTAGTTTGGTCGCCGGGGTGGTCATCCCAAGGCGAACGTGGGGCTTCTCCCAAGGGGCTAAGAATGCTGGCCAAGGCACATGAGGGTGCTCAGGCGCTCGACGAAGGTTCTAGGCCTGGTGGGACTGACGAAAACACCCCAGTCAATGGCAACCTATGGCTTTCCAGCGACGTCGATCTTGATCAAGTGCATGAGTTAACGCCTTCACCTGGTGAAAAGCGCGAGGCTGCACCTGACTTCTTGTCGGGCGGCGGCCAGATGGGCGCGCATATGCGCGCACACGACTGGTCGGGCACTCCATTCGGCGACCCTGCGAGTTGGCCTCAAAGTCTTCGCTCCGCCCTCAGTATTTGCCTCGGCACAAGTTTTCCTATCGCGATCTATTGGGGTGAGGAACTCGCGTTGCTCTACAATGATGCATGGAGCCCAATTCCCGGCGAAAAACATCCAGGCGCATTGGGTCGTCCGGGCCGCGAAGTCTGGCCCGAAATATGGGATCAAATAGGTCCGCTATTTGAGAAGGTGCAAGCCACCGGTGAAGGCGTCTGGCAGGAGGATCAGCTCCTTCCAATGCGTCGCCACGGCTATACTGAAGAGTGCTATTTCAATTTCACTTTCAGCCCGATCAGGGGCGAGGACGGTAGTGTTGAAGGTATATTCAACGCCGTCGTTGAGACAGCATTTCGTGTCATCAGCGAGCGGCGGGAGCGGGTGCTTCGTGTGCTGGCCGAGCGTATGCGACAGCCCGTTCGGAGCAGGACCTTTTCGAGATCGCAGCCCCTGCGCTTGCAGGAAGCTCCGCTGACTTTCCATTCTGTCTCCTCTATCGGCTGATCAATGAGGACACAGCCGAACTTGTGGGAATAGCCGGAATAAAACCGGGGGCGGCCGTGGCGCCGCCCGTTGTTCGTCTCGCAGACGGGTCGGCCGCTTGGCCGTTCGGCCGTATTGTTGAGACTAGCGCGCCCGAAATTGTGCCCGGTCTTTCCAAACGCTTCGGTGCAAGCGTTGCGAGCGGCATCTGGCCGGAGCCTGTCGGAAATGCTTACGTCGTGCCGATTGCGGCGCTGTCGCAGCCGACAGCAATCGCGGGTTTCCTTGTGGCCGGAATCAATCCGCGGCGCGAACTAGATGCGAAATACCGCGCGTTCATCGAACGGGCAGCCGGTCACATCGGAACTGCGCTCGCGAACGCCCGCGCCTATGAGGATCAACGCAAGCGCGCAGAAGCGTTCGCTGCGATTGATCAAGCTAAAACCCTCTTCTTTTCGAACGTAAGTCATGAATTCCGGACTCCGCTAACTTTGATGCTGGGTCCCCTAGAGGACTCGCTCGCACAGGCAGATCGGCTTCCAGCGGATGAGCGAGAGCGCGTTGTGATCGCGCATCGAAACGGTATGCGTCTATTGAAGCTCGTCAACTCGCTCCTTGACTTCTCAAGGATTGAAGCCGGGCGGTTCCAAGCGAGCTTTGAAATCCACGGACCTTGCGGCGTATACCGCGGAATTGGCGAGCAGTTTCCGATCGGCAACCGAGAGGGCCGGCCTTTCGTTGGTTGTTGACTGTCCCCCACTTCCGCAGCCCGTCTACGTCGATCGGGAGATGTGGGAGAAAATAGTACTCAATCTTTTGTCTAACGCCTTCAAATTCACCTTCGATGGCGAGATCGCTATCAAACTGTTAGCTGCGGGTCGAAATGCCGAATTGATTGTCCGCGACACCGGCGTTGGAATCCCGCAACAAGAATTGTCCCGAGTGTTCGAACGTTTCCACCGGATTGAGGGATCGCGAGGCCGCAGCTTCGAAGGCAGCGGCATTGGTTTGGCCTTGGTGCAGGAACTGGTAAAATTGCACGGCGGCGCGATACGGGTCGAAAGCGAGGAGGGACGGCGCACCGCTTTCATCATATCGCTGCCGTTCGGTACTGAACATCTTCCAAAAGACCACCTTAGGAGCGACAAAGCCGTAGCCTCGACCGGTATACGCGCGCAAGCATATGTAGAAGAAGCTCTTCGCTGGCTCTCGACAGAAAACGGCTCGGGGCGGAGCGCAACCGGTCGGGAGGTTCTGTCTGATCTTCCCTCGCTGCGAGCCGCAGAAAATGCAACGGTTCTGCTGGCAGACGACAATGCCGACATGCGCGATTACGTGCGGCGGCTTCTTGCGTCCGCTGGGTTGAGGACAGAGGTTGCGGTCGATGGCCAAGCCGCGCTGGAATCTGCACGTCGGATAAAGCCGGATCTCATTCTGTCCGACATCATGATGCCGCGTCTGGACGGGCTTGGCTTGCTGAGAGCGGTTCGAGATGATGAAGACTTGAGGATGGTACCGGTAATCTTGCTATCGGCCCGCGCCGGTGAGGAAGCCGAGGTGCAGGGTCTCGACGCGGGCGCTGACGACTATCTCGTTAAACCCTTCTCCGCCCGCGAACTCCTCGCGCGCGTTCAAAATACGATCATTTTGGCACGCACACGACGCGAAGCGGCAGAGCGCGAACGGGAGCTGCGGCTGACGGCCGAATCGGCAGAAGCAAAACTGCGTGACTTGAATGCGACGCTCGAAGCGAGAGTAAAGAATGCCCTCGCCGATCACGCTGCGGCCGAGGAACAGTTGCGCCAAGCCCAAAAAATGGAGGCCATCGGGCATTTGACAGGCGGCGTGGCGCACGACTTCAACAATCTGCTCACGATCGTCATCGGCAACATCGAGTCGCTTCAGCGCCACATGCCGGCCGGCGCTCCGGACCGTCTCCGGCGCTCCGCCGAGAATGCAATGCAAGGAGCTAAGAGAGCGGCCACCCTGACCCAGCGGCTGCTTGCCTTTTCGCGGCGTCAGCCGCTCGAGCCGAAGCCAGTGGACCTTAACAAGCTCGTCTCGGGCATGTCCGATCTGCTGCGAGGTACACTCGGCGAAAGCGTAGAACTTCAGACGGTTCTCGCCGGCGGTCTTTGGCGCGTGGAGATCGATTACAATCAGCTCGAAAATTCGCTGATAAACCTGGCGGTGAACGCTCGCGACGCCATGCCGAAAGGTGGAAAGCTGATCGTTGAGACGGCGAACGCCCATCTGGACGAAGGCTACACAGCTAGAGAAACGGAAGTCATGCCGGGGCAGTACGTCGTTATCGCAGTGAGCGACACCGGGTCGGGAATATCCGGTGACGTACTTGAGCGGGTTTTCGAACCCTTCTTCACGACCAAACCGACGGGCCACGGCACCGGGCTGGGTCTTTCGCAAGTCTACGGATTCGTCAAGCAGTCGGGCGGACACGTGAAGATCTACAGCGAGCCGGGCGAAGGCACTACGGTGAAGATCTACCTGCCTCGCTTCACCGGTGCCAATGAAGAGGATCAGCTTGCGGCGGACACGATACCAGACGGCAACGGCATGGAGACGGTGCTCGTCGTGGAGAATGACGACGGCGTGCGGGAACATAGCTCGGAAATTTTGCAAGAACTCGGGTATCGCGTGATCGAGGCGCATGACGGGGTGACGGCGCTGACCAAGCTCGAGGAAAATAACTCTATAGACCTCTTGTTTACCGACGTGGGCCTGCCCGGCATCAATGGTCGCGAGCTTGCAGAAGAGGCTCGAAAACGTCGACCTCGGTTGAAGGTACTTTTCACCACGGGCTACGCGCGAAATGCAATCGTTCATCATGGGCGGTTGGACGCCGGTGTTGAGATGATCAGCAAGCCGTTCACTTATGCGGACCTCGCTGCAAAGGTTCGAAAGATCATCGACAGCGCAAGTTGAAATCAGCGAAGCTCTTCCGCAGAATGTTGCCGAGGTCGATGGCCACATCGCCCAAGGTTTCCACAACGTCCTCGGTTTGGCTGCGCGGCGTTCGTCCTATGTCCCCGACCGTTACGGATCAAACCTCGGTTCGCCGGCCGTTCTGCGCCCCTCCCGCGGCATGCGGCTTGCCTGGATTCGGAAGTCCTGGTCTACCCCAGGATGGTTTGGTTTCCTCCATAAACTGGCCCGGCGTGTGCCAAGCGCGCCGGGTCTTTTTCCTTTTTTGCGCACTCGCCCCTGCGGCTGGGTCGGATTGGCTGCGGGTGTCCCGCCATAGGAACTTCGCTCGCCGGACAATGTTGTGGTGCGGGCTGGCAACCCTTAGCCCGTTCCAGCCCGTCCCTGGGGGCCCGGCGCCGGTGTTGACGTCGGGCCCTTTTTCCTTCCGCGAGCCAACGATCCGGCGAGACCAGGCTCGGCGGCGTCGGTGTCGCGTCGTCCTCGGTTTGGCTGCGCGACGTTCATCAGCGGCCGCCACTTGCGCTAGATCATGGTCTGGCGTCGCAGGCTCATCAAATTCTGTCAGATGGGCCATTTCATTTTCAGGTGCCCGGCGACCGGCTTCAACGTCCAACATCAATTGGATGACGATCCAGATGTTTC
>Ga0210386_10004650_pt1 | contig 11302 bp, 12 predicted proteins | sample IncBWH32OmetaG_FD_160091 | JGI IMG/M metagenome (GOLD analysis project Ga0210386, IMG submission 160091) | Forest soil microbial communities from Barre Woods Harvard Forest LTER site, Petersham, Massachusetts, United States - Inc-BW-H-32-O ... | reverse complement strand
GACGATCTGGCCGACCGACCTCGCAGCCTTGCAGCGCTACGCCTGCCAGGTCGCCGGGCGCGACATCACGCCCGGCGAGTGGTCGAACGTGCTGCCCGGCCAGCCATACCAGCACCTCTGCCCATCCCTTTCTAGCACCGCTTCACCCTGACGGCTCGAGCTGTAGAGAGCGAAGCACCCGCAACTCTCCGCTCCCCGCAAAGGCGTCGAACCCGCCGTCTGCAAAAACATCCCGGCCCTTTACCATGGCAAGCCCTGACGGAGCGATCGATTAGCGTTTCAAAATTGTCATCTAGCTGCGGAAATTTGGTGGGCACCGGTGGGTCGAACCACCGGCTTCTCGCTTGTAAGGCGAAAACAGCTCACGATAAGGTCCAGCTCACAGAGTCGGCTTCATGCGCTTGACCTGCGGAAACCATGCCCTGAGATGCCCCGAGGTGCCTGGGAGAGTGCGCGCGGTGGTTCCAGCCAAGGGCCAGGCAACCAGGGCGAGCGGACCTTCAGGTGGGGACAGAAGCGGACCGCGACGGACAGGGCAGTTCGGCCCTCACATCCTGCGCCGCCCCTGGCCAGGCAAGAACGGCTTAGGCGCCCGGCCGCCGACGGAGTCGGTGCCGCGCGTCCGTCTCAGTTTTCCGCCACATCTCAACTTATCCGCAAGCGCTGACCAGCAAATATGCGTGCCACACGGGCGGGACCGCCAGTGCCGGTCAGGCGTGGGCGGCCCAGGCGGTGAGCACGCGGCGGGCAGTAATGACGGGTAGCCGGAGCACGCGACGGCCGGACTGGCGCTTTGGCGGTCGGCGGCCCTGACGGGCAGCGCGGGCAATCGCGTCCTGCTGGGCCTGGCGGTGCAGGTCGGCGACCCGGGCCTGCATGATCTGATAGTTAATGTCGGAGTACACCACGGCCTCCCGGTGACGCAGGTGGATCTTCTCCCGCCAGCCTCGCCCCGCCGCAAGGCAGCCGTCAGTCACCGGGCCGACTCCGCTGCTGTCAGCTTGCCGACACCTGGTTACCTAGCCGCCAGACGGAGCCGGGACACTAAACCGGAAGCCCTATTGGGGAAGCAGCAGATCTCGCGTTACCGACGGTTTAGGTCGCGCTGGACCTGGCTCCGTTGTCCAGCTCCTGGCGTCGCTGCCGGAGCTTGGTCTAGACGGCCGTCTTTGTCCGGCTGGTCACGGTCTTGCGAACGCGCTCGCCCGCCTTGTAGCCGAGGGAGAGGGCGCCGACCCAGTAGTTGTTGGCCTGGTCGAAGTAGATCGAGTCCTCGCCATGGCCGCGCCGAGGCCGAGGTTCTGCCATGACTCCAACGGTAGCCGAACGGTAGCTGTCAAGTTCGGGTACCCGGGATTTGAGCCTAGCTAATCGAACGTGTCAGATTGGAGGAGATCGCGTGCCGCTCCTCCCGACTGTTACGGGATCCTTTAATTGCATGAATGAATGCGTCAGCCAGCGCACTGCTATCTGGCCCACTGGCGGGTCGAGTCAGAACTTGCTGCTAATTAGTAGTCCGGGACTCTATCGCCCATCTCCAGAATCGTGTCTGAATTCGATTGCACCGCCTGGCATATGTCTCCTATCGGTTCACTTGAGCACGGCTACCAAGGCAGCCTCCGCGCTCGCCTGGCTATACGGGGTAGGGTCAGTGATAGGACCCCCCCAGAGTCGGCCGAACTGGTCGTGCCGGTTGGTGTCGTGGCCCTCGATGGACCGGGCTTGCTTTTCGAAGAACGAGGAGAACTGGCTGGTTCTGGAAATGACAGTCAGCACTTTGAGATTCTGCACGAAGATTCCTTTGAAGGACTCGGGGGCGCCACCGGCGCGGTTGCCGCACGCGGTCCTCTTGCATGGCTCGTGCAGCACCCCGCCGATCGTAAGATGTCTGATCGCCGCCTTGCCGAGACGCTCGGCCGTGTGCAGGAGCCGAGAGTCCTTGGTCGCCCTATAGAGCCGGGCCAGGCCCGCCAGGATCACGCCCTGGTTGTAGGTCCAGGTAGTTTCGTGGTTATTGACGCAGCGCGAGTTGAGGCCGTCATTGATCAAGCCGCTCTTGTTGATCATCCCGCTGCCCTGGAACCACGACCATTCGGCTTTGGCCCACCTCAGGTACTTAGTGTCACCGCGGATGGTGTTGTGCAGCCATGCGGTCAGCTCAAGGAAGACCTCGTTGGTGATCGCATTCTTGTAGTGCTTGGTGGTTGTCCAATACACCCCTCCGCGGCACGTGCCGTCCCAGTACCGGTGTACGTAGTTGGCGTCGGTCTCCGCCATCGCCAGGTACCGTCGGGAACGGGTGATGTCGTAGGCCTGCAGCCAGGCCAATCCCCACCAGCCGGTGTCGTCGTTATAGGAATTTTCGAACTTGCCTCGCTCGTGGTCCTTGAACGCGGTGAAGATTGCCATGCTGTAGCGGGTGTCTCCGGTCGCCTGCTGGTAGGTCTCTACGGTCGACAATGCCACGGCAGCTTGCCACCAAGTGTTGCCGATAAGTCCGCTGCGCGGGTGATACGACTTCATCAACTCGGCCATACCAGCCTTCTGCGGACTCGTGGCTCTAACGGATGCCGAAGCGGCGGCGGCGCTGATCCCGGCTGGGGCGACCGCGATGACCGCTAGCGTGATCGCAGAGGCCAGGATCCCGGATCCTAGCGGGCGACCGTATCGGACCGGTCTCGTCCGGCCGAGGATTTTCTCCTTGCACCAGGCAGCCCCGACGACCTTGCCGCCGAGGATGCGGTACGGCGTGCCCCTGGCCCGCGCGTGCTCCAGTGCCTCGGCCAGGCCCGGCGCGCGGGCCGCGAGTACCTGGATCATCTCGGCCAGGGACCGATACGCAGTGGACTGCGGCAGTCCGGAGCCCCAGCCCAGCCGCCGGATATCGCCATGCGGAGCCTCTCCCGGTAGATGGGTGATCTTTAACGCGACCTCTTTATCGCGGACTCTGGGCCAGTGGGGGGAACTCCGCTTTTGTCCGCGTGTCTACGCCGATGCCCCCTTAAGCTCCGTATAGCCGTTTCCTTGTTAAGGAGAAACGGTCAGCGCACAGTTTGGTCATTTGTCGTGCTATAGCGATTCGGTCGGTGAATTTGCAGGGAAGGGACCCTGGAGGGAGATCACCTCCGAAGGGAAGGCCAGCCGTCGAGTCGAGGACCAGCGTGTCGCCGCTACCGGTTAACTGGTCGATTACGGTCGGCTCCATGCCCCCAGGAGCGTGGCTAGCATCGGCCGCACGGTCCGGCCGGCGAGGACACCAACGAGCAACTGCCGTGGGCGATCGTCTATTACCAGGCGTCGGATGGGACGGTGCCCGCTCTGGAGTTCCTCGACGACTGTCCGGGCACCATCGACGCGCAATACACCGCGATGCTGAACGCCGTCGCCGCGGTACCTCTCCCACGGTTCTCCGGCGGGGGCAATGGGAGGCCATGCACGGCACAGTGAGCGGATGGTAGGAAAATCGCCTGACCAGGCCCAGGCGTGCGACGGCCTGCTGGCCGGGCGACGGGCCGCCCCGAACGGATCTTTCAGCTGAGCGGACCGGGCCTGCCGGCGGAGTTCCCGCCGCTGCGGTCGCTCGGCAACCCGGCGCTGCCGAACAGTCTGCCGGTCCAGCTGTCGTCGTTCATCGGCCGCGAGCGGGAGGTGGCCGAGGTCCGGGCACTGGTGGAGTCCTACCGCCTGGTCACGCTGACCGGGGCTCCGTCACACCTGTCCGCAGCCACGCAAGAGCCTCAGGACTCCTGACATAGTGCTTAGCACCCGGATGGCCAGGGCGGGCTGATCTGCATTCCAGGCGCTTCGTTGCAGTTCTAGCGTCGGCTGCCACACCAGTTGCGGCGTGGGCGTACCGCTTAGGGTCGACCTAGACGGCGGCGGGCGTAGGCGACGTTGACGACTGCAATGGCTACCCAGATCAGTGCGATAAGGATCACCTGGGCGATGCTCACCGACCTGGTGCTCGTCAGAAGGGAGGCCCGGAATGAGCCGAGATCGAGTTCGGCCTTGGGTGCGACTCCGCTGGACGGCCAGGACTGCAGCGTCACGGCCGTTGCACCGATACCCAGCCCGATTGAGCCCAGGCCCATGGCCAGGTTCGTCCATGCGGCCACGCTGGGCCGGATGCCCCGCTGTGCCAGCCTCGCGTCCACTTGCTTGTCGATCTCCGAGCTGATCTTCTCGACCAGCCCCTCGGCCACGGCGCCGTCGTAGGCTTGGCCGAGCTCTGTATGCACGGCCGCCGCTGCGGCGACGTCCTCGCGTGCCCGTACGTCCATCCAGCCAAGCTATATCGCGATTGAGTACCTGACAACGTGCTACGTCGCGGCCGCTCACGCTCTAGCGCCGACGGAGATTAACTCGACGCCGCCCCAGGAGTGGCTAGGCGCAAGGACACCCTGATCGCAGGACTGTATGGCTGCTCGCAGTCAAGCTCGATGGCGGGCTTACGACTGATCCCCCCGGTGTGAACGAGTGACAAGAGGTCAATAGCGGTCATCTAAGCAAGTCAGAGAGCTGATGCCAGGCGATCGCGGCCATGCCCTATCAAGTATTCGAAAAGTGTGGGCGCAACAGGGTTCGAACCTGTGGCTTCTCGCTCGTAAGGCGAAAACAGCCCACAATAAAGTCCAGCTCACAGAGCCGGCTTCATGCGCTTGACCTGCGAAAACCATGCCCTGAGATGCCCGGAATGCCCGGGAAAGTCTGCACGGTGGTTCCCGCAAGTGGTTCCCGGAGCAGCATCCAAGATCACGACAGCGGATGACCACAGAACCCCGCGCCGTCCCGGAGATCCGCACGGCCCGTCGCCTGGTCCTGGATGACCGCGGAAGCTGCAAAGGCCCCCACCAGACCGCTGCCAGATCGTGATACGCCAAGCTCCGGCCCCCCTCACCCACAACGGATGGTCCGGCCTCGCGCGCGCCGGGAGAGTATTGCTGCATGCTCATCGCGCTGCTGGCTGTGCTCGGGGTCGACCTGATCATCATCGTGGTCATCGTGGCTGCCGCGCTGAGCCGCAGGCTCTGGGTCAGCCGCCAGCCCGGCGTGTTCAAAGGAGCCATCCGCGTCGTGCAAGGCGAAGTACCGGGACTAAAGGCGAGGTGGAAGCGCGGCCACGGCCGCTGGATCCGTGACGTTCTGGTCTGGAACAAGGCGCCGTTCGGATTCCGGAACGAGTTCGTGGCCACCGAGGCCCTCGCGGGCGAGATTCGCGCGGCCGACCCCGGCGAGATCAAGCACCTCGGCAAACATCCTGCGGTCATCCCCGTGACCGCCGACGGAGGCGCGCGGATCGAGATCGCCGTCACCGAGGACGGGCGCGAACAGGCACACGGGCCATTCCCCGCCGCGCCAGAGGCGGCCGCCGGTTCCCCTGCCGCCTTATAAGGCGAGCGTGCAACGGCGGCGGTGCCGCACTAGAAGCCGGGGACATCGCCGCCGCCCGGTCTCACCTGGAGGCCGCCGCACAAGCCGCGCAGCAGATCGGATGGGACAACGCCTTCCTCCCGGCGACCCTGGGCGAAGTGCTGCGCGCGGAGACAGACCTCGACGGCGCCCGGTCCGCGTACGAGGCCGCCCTGCGGATCGGCCGCCGGAACGGCGACAACTCGGGCATGGCCGGCGCCATCCTCGGCCTGGCCTGCCTATACCGTGCCCGCGTCCGGGTCGGACACCGGCCGGGCCAGCCCGGCTGCCGCCCGTACGCCGCAGCCAAACGCTGCCGCGCGCCTGCTGATCGCGCGGTAGCGGACCGGCGTCCACGGCAGCAGATTGTTCGTTCGGCTGGCGGCACTGGGCGGTGAGCAACCGGCTGCCTAGCCGCGCCGAATTAGGGCGGCAGTGTGCGGGCCCCATGAGGGGTGGCCACACTCCCTGACCGCTGGCGCTCTCCCGCCCGGCTCGCGCAAGGTCTCGTATCTGCGGCTGAGGGTGCCGGCGGGTTATGGGTGGTCAGGCTGAGTGGGTGTGACCTTGGCCGGGACGTGGCAGCGGGCAAGGTCCCGTGTGGCATGGCGGGTGTGGTAGGCAGTGGCGGCTCACTCGCGGCCGTCGGGGTCGAGGTGGCGGCGGTACAGGTCGGCGACGCGGAAGGCCAGGTCCAGGGACTGGCTGCGGTTGAGGCGGGGATCGCATGTCGTCTCGTAGCGGCAGCTCAGGTCGCTCTCGGCGATGTGGTGGCCGCCGCCGGTGCACTCGGTGACGTCGTCGCCGGTGAATTCGATGTGGATGCCGCCGGGATGGGTGCCTAGTGCGCGGTGCACCTCGAAGAATCCGGCGACTTCGTCGAGCACGTCGTCGAAGTTCCTGGTCTTGTGGCCGCTGGCCGCTTCCACCGTGTTGCCGTGCATCGGGTCGCATACCCAGGCCACCGGGGCCCGGCTGGCGGCCACCTTCTCGACCAGCGGGGGCAGCGCCTGGCGGATCCGCCGCGCGCCCATCCGGGTGGTCAGGGTGAGCCGGCCAGGCTCCTGGTCCGGGTCGAGGGCTTCGATCAGCTCGAGCACGTCCTGTGCGGTGGCGTCCGGGCCGATCTTGACGGCGATGGGATTGCGGATCTGGCGGGCGAACGCGACATGGGCGCCGCGGGGATCGCGGGTACGCTCGCCGATCCACAGCAGGTGAGCCGACAGGTCGTAGGTATGCCCGTGCCGCGCGTCGGTCCGGGTCAGGGCCTGCTCATAATCCAGCAGCAGGGCCTCGTGGCTGGAGTAGAACTCCACCGCGCGGAATTCACGGGGGTCAGCCCCGCACGCGTGCATGAACGTGATCGCCCGGTCGATCTCGTCTGCCAGCTGCTCGTAGCGCTGCCCGGCCGGACTGCCGGCCACGAAGTCCTGGTTCCAGGCGTGCACCTGGCGCAGGTCGGCGTAGCCGCCGCTGGCCAGGGACCGGCACAAGTTCAGGGCGGCCGACGCGCAGTGATACGCCTCGAGCAGCCGGCCAGGGTCAGGCGTCCTCGCCGCGGCGGTGAACTCGATGCCGTTGACCGCATCGCCCCGGTAGACCGGAAGTTCCGCGCCGTCCCGCACCTCAGTGGCCGCTGACCGCGGCTTGCCGAACTGGCCTGCCATCCGGCCGACTTTCACCACCGGCACGCTGGCCGCATAGGTCAGCACGACGGCCATCTGCAGCAGCGTCTGGAACTTGCCCCGGACGCTGCCAGCAGTCGTGCCGGCGAACGTCTCCGCGCAATCGCCGCCCTGCAGCAGGAAAGCCTCGCCACGCGCCACCAAGCCCAGCCGCTCTTTCAGCTGATCACACTCGGCGGCGAGCACCAGCGGCGGCAGGCCCTCCAGGCGGCGCACCACCGCCTTCAGACGACCACGGTCGGGCCACTGCGGCTGCTGAAGCGCGGGCGAACTCACGCAGTTCAGGCTACGCGGAGCGACCGCGCTCGTTCCCACCTCCCGGCATTACCTGTCCGGCGACGCGGCGGTTGCAGGCGCGCACCGGCCAGGCCGGACACCGCGGATCCTGCGACCCCACGCAGCTCCGGCAGCGGCGGGTGCTTGCCGCCGCACGACGCACCCTGGGGGCCGGAGGAATGCAGCCCTAGCCGCTGGGCACGCCTCCCCCATCAGGGAGCCTGCACCGGTGGTTCCCGGCCGTGGTTCCCAATCCTACGATTAGCGTTTCAAAAATGGCCATTTAACTGCGAAGACATTGGTGGGCGCAACTGGGTTCGAACCAGTGACCCCTCGCTTGTAAGGCGCAAGCGATACGTCGCTGGACGTCGCCTGGAGTGTCCTGAAGGGCCAGATAGCTGGATCAATCGTCGCTTGGTGTCGCTCTGCGTCGCCCGAGGTCTGCCTGCGTTGGCTCCCCGTTTGGCTCCCCAAATTTTGGTTAGCATCGCTAATGGAGGGTGCGCAGCATCCGGGATTGAGATTGCACTGCAGCCTACGCTCATGGCTGCTACAGCATCCCTTTATCGGCATGCCCGCAGCATGGCCGCTCTCATCGCCGTAGCCGCCTGGTAGGAGTCGGGTCCTGTCGCCGAACCCAGAATCGGTTCACAGCGCTGGCACGGGGCGAGCCGGGGATGGTCGCGTTCGCACCCCAGGCAAGGCACACTGGTGTCGTGACCGCTGACCAGCTGGAGATGATTTCCACCGACCCAAGGGTGATGCACGGCCAGGCCGTGATCGCCGGAACTCGCGTGCCGGTCAGCGTGATCCTGGACTGCCTAGCCGCCGGCATGACGGCCGAGGAGATCACCGCCGAATACCCCACGGTCACCATCGAGGGCGTGCGCGCGGCCGCCGCCTACGGGGCGGCGCTAGCGCGCGAAGAGCTGCTTCCGCTGCCGCAGTCGCGGTGAAATTCAAGCTCGACGAGAACCTACCCGTCTCGTCTGCCGCCATCTTGACCAGCGTCGGCCACGACGTGGATACCGTCACTCAAGAGGGCCTGATCGGTGCACCCGACCGAGACGTCGTCGCCGCAGCCACCGCGGCGGGGCGGATCCTAATCTCCCTGGACCGCGGACTGGGCGACATCCGCGCCTACCCGCCTGGCAGTCACGCCGGCATCGTCGTGCTTCGCCTCACCGACCAGTCCGCCGCCGCAGCCATCAAGGCAGTCAGCGACTTGGCGACCCTCACCGATCCTGACACCCTTGCCGGAGCGGTGACGGTCCTGCAGCGCGGACTACTACGCATCCGCCACCCATAACCACGCACCCGGAGCGACCGGAGCTAGACGGGCCGACACGCGCAGCGATGATCTCCATTGTCGCCCGCCTGCGTCTACCCTTGTAAGGCATGAGCTCCCACGAGGGTCAGGCCCTGATCATCACTGAGGATGATGCGAAAGTGACGGTTATCGCGAACCTCAGCGGCTATCAACACGGTCTTCGTTCAGGCTGGGGAGGGACGCTCGCTCCGTCGTCAGATGATCTCCGACAACTGTTGAACCTGACCAGTGCGCGGCTTCGGTTGCCAGAGGGGACAGAAGCAGCCTTCCTCCGACCCGAAACCAGTGACTGGGTCAGCACGAAGCGGCTGACTATCATCGATCAGGGCGAAGCGCCATTCTAGGAGGCGAGTGAACCGAGCAGCTATTCCTCTCTACTCGGTACGCCTAAAACGGTTGATCTTGACTGACTATCTGCAGCAGCTACCAACACTTTGCCTTCATGTTCTAGGTGCCCAGACCGAACTGCCCGATGGCGTCTTGCGGACAGTCGCAGCATAGAGCTGCTGACAGGCCCCCGGCGGTAGCAACAGAGCCGATCTGCCGACGATGCCGATCACGGAGGCCCGTATTCACGCGTGGCGGTAGGACATAGCGATTATCTATGACTTTAGCCAGTGAGTGGGCGTAACCTTCCCTCTTATCCCCACCTATTGAGGTGGGCTGACCGTCCGTTGGAAGGTGTCGCCCATGCCGTCCGAAGACCAGATCGACCGGATTTATACCGCTGTCTGTCAGGCGGCCAGCAACATACTCGGGTCGCAAACCTTCGAGGCATGGGCGAAGCGCGAACAGCCTCAGGTCGGGGACCTGATGGTTTTCAACAACTCGTTTCTCTATCGCGAGAATCTGACCAGCACGACTAAAAGCAAGAAGTACCTTTGCGTAACTTTGGATCCAAGCGCCGAGCCGGCGATCCTACACGTAGACGGACGGATCAACTCGACCTTCAAGCGCATCCCCAGACGCCAGATCGACAAGTACCGGCAGTCAGAGCTCCGCCCCTCGATCGCCGAGGAGATGGACGACCTTGGCACGATCGTCTTCGCCCTTGTCGGTCGAATCGGCGAGGACCAACCAGCCAGCATCAACTTGCCGACTGCCACCGGCTTCGCCGCGCTTCAGTACGAGCCAGGCCAGGCGGAGATCGCTGAGCTGAGCGAGACGTCCGTCCTGATCAGCCGCCTCGACGACATCGATGTTGTCTGGCAGGCCATCGCCCGGAAGTGCGCTGAGGAGGGCACGGCCAGCGACGAACTAGCCGAGTCATTCGAGAAGGCCTTCGGTGACCTGCGCGAGGCGGCTGGTCGGCCGATAGACCTCGACGAGGTCGCCGCCGACACCCCATCCATTCTGAGCGGGGTCGTAACCGGCATTCGTCAGCAGGTCGCCGCATACGAGACCGCCCTGGCCAGCCATCTCGCGAATCCGGACGACTTCGAGGCTATCAATGAGGTGATGCGGATCGCCTACAACTTTGCAGATGGCGCCAAGGACCTGATCGCCTTGGTGATCGGCATCACCGACATCAAACCACTGCTCTCGTGGCTGACCATCCACGCCCAGGTCGAGTTGGCCGAACGGTTCGGCGAACTGCCCTTCGCCCTAGTTGGCAAGACCAAGCCCTCGCTGGAGAAGTACCGCTCCCTGGTAGCTGGCGCTCGGAACAGAGCCTTCCATGACCTCTTCGCCTTTGGCCGACCCTTTCGCGTACCGCTCAGGAGCGACGCTTTCCAAGCGGCCGCGCTGCATCTCTTTCGCGAGTACAAACGGACCGGCCCGGCCCTAGAATTCAAGGACCGGCAGCTCGTCGAGTTGCTCCAGGGCTTCACGCGTGCCGCAGAGCGCCCCGTCCCGCTCGGCTTCTGGGAACAGGATCTGGCCGTCATGAAAGCCGTCGAACAGGTCGCTTCCGCCCTCCATCGAGCCCTAGTGCTGGTGGCGCCAGAGGCTGCCTGACTCGCCATCGGCGCCCGGATCTGTACCGGCGCCACGCCAGGCGACGCATATACGCAGACCTTCTCGCGACGCTCACATAGTACGCAGGTGCAGGCAACCGACCGCAAAAGACCGAGATTAGCCTCGTGGAATTTCTATAATTGCCGTCCAGGTGTCAATCAGTTCCGGCTGCAGGTCCCATCCGCGAAGATTTTCAGGGAAGACGGCAATTATTATCCCCTCCCGATACGCGGCTGAATAGCTTACAACGGCTTGGGCTCCAAGGCTGAAGGCAGAATTTCCGATCGATTGAGTAGCACATCTACTGTTATCCGTCAGCCCAGTTCTATCGAGGCCTAGCATCTTCTCGTTCTCAGGATCCGTCAGATCGATTACATCGTGGAGATCGAGCGAGTACATATAGACATCGCGCGGGAGTAGGCCTTCAGCCCCTACAAAATGCAGTTCGCCCAGTCGGAACAGCTCTGCCGCAATGGTAATTAGGGTCGGGGCGAGATAAAGAGTAGCGAAGCTGCCGGGTGAATTGAACCGTCCTCCTTGCTTCTTAGCCCCCTCGCCGCTGCGTGGATCGAAGTGAGGAGGCAAGTGGCGAAAGGCGTATCCTCGGTAGGAGATGCGTGGCAGCGAGGCAATTACTTGCGGT
>Ga0210386_10004646_pt1 | contig 11305 bp, 8 predicted proteins | sample IncBWH32OmetaG_FD_160091 | JGI IMG/M metagenome (GOLD analysis project Ga0210386, IMG submission 160091) | Forest soil microbial communities from Barre Woods Harvard Forest LTER site, Petersham, Massachusetts, United States - Inc-BW-H-32-O ... | reverse complement strand
CGCCGCGGGACTTTCGCCGCTGTCCCAGATGCGCCTGAATCCACGCTATTCAGCACCGTCAATCCGGCCCATGGCGGGTTCGGGTCCGCTCACGGTCTTGGCCTCTTCTACAAGGAACTTATAGACTGCGTGCACGGTACGGGAAAGATACTCGGCGCTGAATATGCCCAGGAGATTAGCACGGCCCACGGAGTCATCGATTTCGGCCTGGGATTGGGCAATCGATCGGCGGGGCTTGGGTTTCTTACAGATGTTCGAAGTGACGTGATCGGCGGTGAATGGAGCGGTGACAGCTTCGGGCATGCGGGATATGTTGGCAAGTATCGCGTGGTGCATGCATTCGCGGACCCAAAGTACCGGGTAGCGGTCGCGGTTCGCCTCTTTAGCGTGGGCGCAAAAAACAACTGGAGATTCCACCGACTTGGCGCCGCGATCTGGTCGGATCTTGGCCTAGTCTAGCGGAGGGTTAAATGCCGGAACCGTCTGGCGAGTCGGCCGTTGGCACCACTCGGCTGGAGCGACTGCCCTTTGCGGCCCCGCATCCAGCGGCAGCTGGACCGTTGTCCTGGGCGCAGCGCCGTATCCTCTATATCATAGATGCGATGCATCCTTTCACGGCTCCCCTCAATATTGCCCAGGTGCTATCACTCCGAAGTGGAATCAGTGAAGCAGACCTGCGGCAACGCATTGTCGATCTAGTCGAGACGTTTGATGCGCTCCGCACGACGTATGTTTCGCCACCGGCCGGCCCGGCGCAACGAGTTATGCAGGCCGGCGAACTGGACGTATACACGGTCGACTACAAATCGGAACCGACCTTAATAGAGCTGAGGAATGAAGCGCAGAAGCTGGCCGGCGCATCTTTCGACATTTCCGCGGAAGTACCAATCCGGTTCGCGGTCGCAAAGGTCGAGGGGATGCCGAGGTATCTGTTGTGCGCGGCGTCGCACCTGGTTATCGATGCCTCGGCGCTCAAGCCGATCGCATCTTATCTCCGGGATCTGCTAGCGTATCCGCCTGATCGGGCCGCGATGGCGGAACGCCATCATCCACTGGATGAAGCGGCCTGGGAGCGTTCGGCCGAGGGGCGCCGGCAGGGTGAACGAGCGCTGCAGGAGCATGAGCGGACACTTCGCTCTATGCCGCAGACCATTTTCCCGAGGAAGAGCGTCGAGTATGAAGGTCCAAGATTCCGTAACCTTGAATGTCGTTCGACTGCGTTGGCCATGGCGGTTCCCGCCCTCGCCGCTCGCTATAAGGTAACGTCCACGGCGGTTATATATGCGGGCATCTGCGCGATCGCGGGTCATGTAGGCGACTTGGAACGCGCATTCCTCCAGCTCACTCTAAGTAATCGAACGAACGGGCGGCGAAGGAACTCCGTTGGGATTTTCACTCAGGACGTGCCAGTTGCCGTGGAACTCAGGCGGGCCCGCCTGTCTGACGTTATAACCAGCGCTGGACAGGCAATCATGTCGGCCATTCGCTTCGGTCGTTACCCGGCCGATGAAATGCTAGGCCGGCAGAGCGCCATAGAAATAGAACGCGGTGTCGCTTTCGACCTATCGTGCTGGCTTAATGACAGGCGCGTCTCATCGGGCGTCGTCCCGTCCCTGGACGCGCCGGGAGCGGACGCGCTGATGTCAGCTCTTAAGAACACCAAATGGCGATGGAAGGAGGAGCCCTACGAAAGCAGCACCAGCACACTATTCATTTTTGCGGATGACGCGGGAGACGCCATCAAGCTCACGGCGCTAATCGACACAAGGGTGCTGCCGCCGGACGAGGCGGTCGCCTGGATGAAAGCGGTGGAGCGGCTACTGTGTGCGGCCGTCCTGGAGGAAATCCCGCTGTCTGCCATAGGAAAGCACGTTGACCTTGTCCCCGCCCGGAAGGGGGCAGGCTGGTCCGTGATCGATTCAAGCTGGATTCACCTTCCGACCGTGACCAGGCTGCTAACCCGAGCGTCCGAAGGCAGGAGCGCCGGGGTATTCACCGAGGCGACGGAACGCGGTAGGCGGCTAATAGCGTATATCGACGGCAGCGGATCACCAGTTGACACCGTGCGGCTGCATCGTTCAGTTGTTAACGCGCTGAGAGAATCGCCCGAAGAATTCAGGACGGCGATGGCACCGCATCGTTACCGCATGTGTGCGCGGCGCCCCCTAGGTACTAGCCTCTCCGACTGGCGGCAGATGCCTGTGCTCATCGACGGCACCGGGCGTGAATGAGAACTTGCGTGACCAGGAGAACACGGCTCGTACCCTGGTGCGCGGGTCGTCTCCCGCGTCCAGCAGGTCCAGCCACTCCTGCTGGTCGGCCAGCTCAGCCGCCAGATCGGCCAGCGGTACGTCGGGGCGCGCGTCGGCCAGCTCCGCTGCCACCCGCAGCGCGAGCGGCAGCCGGCAGCAGCAGTTAGCCAGCCGCGCCACCGCGCCCGGGTCCGCGGCCGCCCGGTCTCCGATCAGCTCGCGCAGCAGCCGTGTCGCCTCGGCCATGGGCAGCAGGTCCAGCCCCACCCGAATCGCCCCGTTCAGGGCAACGAGCCCTGACAGCGCGTCCCGGCTGGTCACCACCACCATGCAGGACGAACTGCCGGGCAGCAGCGGCCGGACCTGTTCGGCGTCCCGCGCGTTGTCCAGGAGGACCAGCACCCGCCGTCCGGCCAGCAGGCTCCGGAACGCCGCCGCCCGCTCATCGATGCCCTCGGGGATCCGCTCGTCCGCCAGGCCCAGCGCGTGCATGAGGCCGACCAGGGCGTCGGCCGGCGCCACGGGCCGGCCAGCGCCATATCCGCGCAGGTTCACATAGAGCTGTCCGTCGGGAAACTGCCCGCTGACCTCATGCGCCCATCGCACCGCGAGCGCGGTCTTGCCCACCCCCGCGGTCCCCTCAAGGGCCGAGATCACCACCGTCCCTGGCGGCTGCTCAGCGGCGCGTTCCAAGAGCGCGGACAGCTCCGCCAGCTCAGAGTCCCGGCCGACGAACTGGCCGACCGTCTGGGGGAGCTGGTGCGGAACGAGGTCGAGAGTGTCCCGCGCATCGGCGATGCCCTGCGCGAGGCCGGCGGCTGGCGTCTCACCGGAAGCTTCCGCCACTGCCGTCCTCGGCTGGGGGATCGTCAACTCGGCGTCGCCGGACAGGATCCCCTGGTGCACATCGCGCAGCACCGGCCCGGGCTCGATGCCGAGTTCCGCCACGATCGCCCGCCGGGCACGCTGGTAGGCGGCCAGCGCGTCCGCCTGCCGGCCGCAGCGGTACAAGGCGAGCACCAGCTGAGCGTGCAGGTTCTCCCGCTGCGGATGCGCCGCGGCCAGCCGCTCTATGTCGGCGAGCACCGAGGCATGGCGACCGCAGTGCAGTTCCGCCTCGATGCGCGTCTCCTCCGCCCGCAGCCGCAGTTCCGTGAGCCGCGGCACCTCCCGCAGGGCAAGCGCGAGCGATTCCACGTCCACTAGCGGGTAGCCCCGCCACAGCGCCAGGGCGCTGGCCGCGTGGCCCGCGGCGGTCTCCCACGAACCGAGCTCGCCCGCCTCCAGCGCCGACTTCACCAGCACCTCGAAGCGGGTTACGTCGAACTCCCCGGCGTCGATATCGATCAGGTAGCCCGGCGGCTGCGTGCAGATCCGCGCGGCGGCCGCCTCCCCGAGGCCATGCCGCAACCGCATGACGTAGTTGCGAATGGCCACCTCCGCCGACGGCGGCGGCTCCCGTCCCCAGAGCACGTCGGCCAGCCTCGCCACCGGTACCACGCGCCCGGCGTTCAGCAGCAGGACGGCCAGCACGGCCCGCTGCCTCCCCCTGCGCACCGGAACCACCTTCTCGCCGCACCGCACAACCAACGGCCCTAGGATGCCGAACTCCAGGTCGACTGTCATATGTGCTCATTCTCCCACGGAGTTCACCAAAGTCTTTGAAATGCGAATCTTCTCCCACCGAGTTCACCAAGGTCGTCGCGATGCGGATCTCATAGCGGTGGGTAGTTGAGTATGCGCTCTAAGTGAGGATGGATGGTCCGCCGATCCCCTACCCCCTCCCGGTCGCGCCAATCACGGATGTGTTACGGACTTGATACGTAACTTTCGAAGGCGATATGCCAGTGATACCGAAATCCGGAAGGATGTAATTACTCGCCAATGGCGCACGCATCACACCTGGAGGCCGAAACTTTCGATGGCTAATGTCTTTGGCCTGACCGGGAATCCGGCACTGGTCCATGAGAAAATTAAGCCGGGAATTTACCGGAAACTACTTCCATATGTTCGCTGTTTTCGTGTCAAGCTGGGGCTGCTGATCATCGCCTCGGCCGCGGACGCGGCCATCACCGTGGCCATACCGCTCATGCTTAGGTACATCATAAACGACGGGATCTTGCGGCATGAGGTCCGCGCCCTGGTCGTGATCTCCGTGACGGCCGCCGCGCTCGCGATGCTCGATGCGGTACTCGTGATGTTCGAGGGTTGGGTCGCATCGCAAATAAGCATGGGAATGACGCGTGACATGCGCGTCAAGATTTTCGATCACGTGCAGCGACAACCGATCGCGTTCTTCACCCGGACGCAGACCGGGGCACTGGTGAGCCGTCTAAGTACCGACATATATGCTGGTCAGCAAGTGGTTTCCACCATATTGTCGACAGCGCTTTCAAGCCTGTTCATCCTCTGCTTCGTGCTGGCCGCCCTCTTCCTACTTTCGTGGACGGTCACCGTCGCCGCCCTCGTGCTCATCCCGTTCTTCATCATCCCCACTCGTATCCTAGGTCGGCGCCTGCAGGGACTTACACGGGAGTCGATGCAGGGATATGCGGCAATGGCGGCGACGCTGAATGAGCGCTTCAACGTGGCGGGCGCGCTGCTAGCCAAGCTGTACGGGCGCCCCGGAGATGAAACAGATAGCTTCGCGGAGAAGGTAGATCAAGTCAGGGAATCTGGCATCAAGATGGGCGTGCTCGGCCGGTCGATGCTCGCCATATTGAGCCTCATTACGCTCCTGGTCACCATCCTGGCCTACGGGCTCGGCGGAGTCCTCACCATCGATGGGACAATTCAGATAGGAACCGTCGTTGCGCTCGTGGCCTTGCTGAACAGGGTATACACCCCGGTCAGCCAGCTATCTAACCTGCAGGTAAACGTGATGACGGCACTGGTCAGCTTCGACCGCATCTTTGAGATACTTGAACTTGAGCCGCTGGTCACAGACCGGGTAGACGCGATTGCCCTCCCGGCGGGTGCCGACCGGACGACAGTTCCGGGGATCGAGTTCGATCATGTGTCATTCCGCTACCCAACCCCCGCGGAAGTCTCGCTCGGCTCCCTGGAAACCATCGCCTTCAAGTCTGAGCGCAGCACCGAATCCCCGGACGTGCTGCACGACGTAAGCTTTTTCGCCGCCCCGGGCCAGCTGACGGCACTGGTCGGACCCTCAGGAGCGGGCAAGACGACCATCAGCCACCTTGCCTCGCGCATGTATGACCCAAGCCTGGGACATGTCCGCGTCGGAAACGCTGATGTTCGTGACGTCACCGCGGAGTCGCTGCACGCCGCGGTGGGAGTGGTGCTGCAGGACGCACACCTGTTCCATGACACAATCCGCGCCAACCTCGCCTACGCCAACCCCGGCGCGGCCGAAGCCGAACTGATCGACGCGTGCCGGTCCGCTCAGATCTGGGAGTTGATCTCCTCGCTGCCTGACGGGCTGGACACGGTGGTCGGCGACCGCGGGTACCGGCTGTCCGGCGGTGAGAAGCAGCGGCTTTCCCTCGCCAGGCTGGTACTCAAGGCACCCTCCGTCGTGATCCTCGACGAGGCCACCGCCCACCTGGACTCGGAGTCGGAGGCGGCGATCCAGCGTGCTCTGCAGATCATCCTCGCCAACCGAACGTCACTGGTGATCGCGCACCGGCTCTCCACCATTCGGAACGCCGACCAGATCCTGGTGATGAACGCTGGCCGCATTGTGGAGCGCGGGACGCACGAGGAACTGCTGGCGGCAGGCGGCCACTATGAGTCCCTCTGCCGGGCGCAATTCTTCGGCCAGGAGGCTGTGGTGTAGATGATGCACAGCGAAGTAGCTGTCCGGATCCTCGGCCCCGTTGAGGTCAGGCAATATGGCGGCTGGCGCCGTCCCGCCACGCCGCAGCAGCGGCTGATCCTCAGTGTGCTGGCGCTGCGGGCAGGCCAGGTGGTGGACGTCGAGCAACTTATCGACACGATGTGGGAGAACGACCCCCCGCGAAGCGCGAAGAACGGGGTTCAGGTCATCATGACGCATTTGCGCAAGATGATGACCGAGACATCATGGGGCCACCTGACGCGGCTTGGCTCGGGCTACCGGCTTAACGTGGATCAGGTTAGTGTCGACGTGCATGAATTTCGCCGACTCGTCGAGCGAGGACGCGGGATTAGCCGGGGAAGCCTCGCAATTGGCGACTTCGCCAGCGCGTTGGAGATGTGGCGCGGCGACGCGCTGGCCGACTCCGCGGATACCGCTTCCGCCCGGCAGATCCGCCGCGAGCTCGCCCGGGAACGGCTCGCGGTGCTCGAAGACCACGCCCAGGCCCTCCTGCGGTGGGGAAGGCACCGCGAGGCGGCCGTAAAGCTTTCCAGCCTGCAGGCGTCATATCCCCTGAGTGAGTCGCTCGCCGGACTGCTCATGCTGGCATATTACCGTTGCGGTGAGTGCGCGGAAGCACTTCGCGTATTCCGGGAAACACGTGAAGTAATCGTCTCGGAACTAGGAATCGAGCCTGGCCCTGAACTTCAGAAAATCCATTTTGGAATTCTCGCGCGCGACGGTTCAGAGGCCATGGCGATGGCATGGAATATGTTAAATCTACGGAGGAGCGCTCAATGCTCTTGCTAAACAAAGACGAAGGCTTTTCGCGACAAATGGGCAACGCGGAAGAAATGGATGCGAAGCGAGCGAGCCGGCCTGCCCCAAGCGTCTATGACTGGCTTACGCGCTGGGCTGAGGCCAAGCCGGACGCGCCCGCAGTAGCCGAATGGCGCGATGATCAGCGAAATCAGTGGCTCGCATATGCCGACGTGGCCCGGCTCGTGGGCGAGATCGCGGGCGGGCTGCGGCAGTGGGCCGAGCGGGGCGACCGGGTGATGCTCATCCTGCCCAACGGAGTGGACTTCTACTGCTCATTGATCGCATGCTCGGCCATAGGGGCGGTCGCCGTCCCGTCCCCGACCCCGAATGCCGGCCGGGCGATGGCCTTCAGCGAACGGCTGACCGACATCGCCGATGACTGCCAGCCGGCCCTGGTGGTCACCCAGCCCGAGTGGGCCGGGGCGATCGCCGAGGTCATGCGGGGGCGATGCCCGACGGTTACCTGCGAAGCGGTTCTCGGCGCCGCGAAACCGGGGCGCGGGCCGCTGCGGGCGGAGTCGTTCCCGGTGGCGCTGCTGCAGTACACGTCTGGCTCCACCCGGCGCCCGCGCGCCATCTCCGTGACCCACGAGTCGCTGCGCGCCAACTGCGTTCAGGCGGCCGAGGCCTATACGGAGACCCCGGCCGATGTCGGCGTCACCTGGGTTCCGCTCTATCACGACCTCGGACTCAATACTGGCGTGACGCGTCCCCTGTTCTCTGGTTACCCGTCGGTCCTGCTGCGACCGGCCGACTTCGTCAGGAAACCGCTGACGTGGCTGCGCGCGATCGAGACCTGCGGCGGCACGTTCTCTAGCGCTCCCAACTTCGCCTACGACCTGTGCGTGCGGAAGGTTCCCCGGCCGCGCGCCGCCGAGTTGAACCTCAGCCGCTGGCGGGTGGCGCGCAACGCCGGCGAGGTGGTCCGGGCCGACACCGTCGAGCGTTTCACCGAGCATTTCGCGGTGGCGGGATTCGCGGAAAACGCACTCTGCCCCGGGTACGGGCTGGCGGAGGCGACCCTGAGCGTCTCAACCTGCACTCCCTCGGTGCGCCCGCTGCGCCTGACGGTGCGCCGGGCCGACTTGCAGCAGGGCGTGGTCGACGTGGTCTCCGAGCCTGTCCGGCCGGATGCGCCCGTGCAATCGCTCTTGTCGTCGGGGACACCGCTCTCCGGCACTCAGGTACGAGCGGGTGACGGGCACGGCCGTATCGGGCCGATTTCCATCCGCGGCCCTCAGGTCGTGAGCGGTAACAAGCCCGACCTGGACACCCAATCGCGTCCTTCCGGCGGTGCGGACGGCTGGCACGAGACGGGAGACCTGGGCTTCATTTTCGATGGCCACCTTTTCGTCGTGGGGCGATCCGACGACACCGTCATCTATCACGGCCGGAACTTCTACCTGGCCGACGTCGTCGCCCTGTGCGACGGGATCGAAGGACTGCGCCCCGGGCGCCTCGTGCCGTTCGTCGTACGCGACGAAGACATTCCCGCGGACACCGGATGCATCGTGGTCGAGTTGCGCCCAGGGGCCGACCCGGACGCCGAGGTGCTCGCCGCTGTCGCGGCTGAGATCAGGCGGCGACTGCTGTCCACCCTGGAGTTCTTCATCAGCCAGGTGGTCTTCGTGTCCGCCGGAACGCTGCCGATCACCACGAGCGGGAAGCTCCGTGCGTCCGAGACCAAGCGTCGGTTCGAGGCTGGAAGTCTGTCCGTCCTGGCAACGCTGTGAAGAATGCCCGGTGAGCCATCTTCGTATTCCAAGATCAATGCATCGAGTTTAAAGTCATGATAAGCGTGCGATAAGTGGCAGTGTTTACTATGAAACGGAAAATCTGCCACGGCAAGAAAGAGAGACGATGTCTCCGACAGCGCTTGCGACTACCGTATCCGACGATCTCGACGACCTGGCCGCGGACCTCGCGGCTTTCTCCCTCAGCGTTAACGGTTACGCCGTCATGAGGACGGACCCGTTGTGCGAGGAGGAGATCAGCCTCTCTCGGGGTGATCGCAACCGGCAGCTCTACGGCGGATCCTCCGTCGGAACAGATGTCACAAGTCCCGGGTGGGGCAGCTGCCTCGTTGTTTAATCCCATGATAAGCGCACGATAAGTGGCGGCGCCTACGATGAAATAGACAAGCTGCCACGTCAAGAAAGGGAAATTATGCCCCCGACAGCACTTGGAACTACCGTATCCGACGATCTCGACGACCTAGCCGCGGACCTCTCGGCTATCTCGCTCAGCGCTAACGGTTACGCCGTCATGACGGCGGACCCGCTGTGCGAGGAGGAGCTTGGCCTCTCCCAGGGCAGGAGAGACCGGCTGGTCTACGCAGGCTCGTCCATGATCCAGACAGCTCAAAGCGGTGAGCACACCGACTGCGAAGCCTAGGGTGACATTCGACGCATGAAACCTGCGAGTGACGCACTCGAGGGATCCGGGACCGGCATCGCCGCAGCGGCGCACGTCCAGATTATTTCTGACGGGCGCTTCGGCGATGCCGTTGCCGGTTACCTCGCGAGTCTTCTGGTCATAACTGGACGGACCGCGGAGGTAGTAAACAGGTCGTCCGGTAATCAGCTCCATGAACTCAACGGCAAGGGCGACCTGGTCGTCCATGCCTCATGGCGTGATGTCGCGCCGGAATTCGACCAGACCGCGAATGCCGCGGAATCGGCTGGTCGTCCTTGGCTTCCCATTGCGTTCCGGCAGCCCTGCGTCCGCGTCGGACCACTCGTACGGCCGGGGCTAGCCCCGTGCTATCGGTGTTACGCCGCCAGAATCCGCCAGCACGAGTGGTCATCACGGGAAGGGGGCAGCGACGAGATGGAGCGCGAGATGTCCCTTGATCCCAGCCTGGGCGTGGACGGATTGCCGCCGCACGTGGCCATGATGTCCGCCGCACTCGCGCTTGCGCTTATCGGCGACTCGTCCGGCCCGGCACAAGTCGGCCAAGTCGGGCTGATTGACTGTCGTACGGATGCCGTCACACGCTCGCCGGTCATTCCGGTCCACGGATGCCCGACCTGCCAGTCGGTCACGGCGAAGAAGCGGACGAAGTCCCGGAGGAACCAGGAACGCCTGCGAGCGCTGGCCGGGCGACCGGCGGCGGTGCCTTCCGGAGGTGCGCGTTGACCCCGGGCGGCGTCGTATACCCGCGGCTCGCCGATGGAATAATGATCGTCCCGGTTGACGAGGGATGCATCGTCGAGGGTGGGCCGCAGCGAGAGCTCTTCACTGGCAAAGCCGCCCGCATATTGTTCCCGAAGCTGCTGCCGTTGCTTGACGGCACCAGGCAAACGGCTGAGGTAGCGACTGACCTCGGAATTTCGTCCGAGAACGCATGGCGCGTCCTGCGGGTGCTGATTCAACGCGGCCTCGTGCACCTGTGCTCGCGGCCCGCGGGGAGCCACGACCGCGTGACCCCGATGGACACATATCTGTGGCGCTCACTCCCCGGCGGGCGCGGCCCGGCCGTCGCCGAGCGGATACGCCGGGCCAGGGTCAGTGTGATCGGCCGCACGCACCTGGCCGACCTGCTCGCGGATTCCCTCGTGCACTCCGGGGTCGGCACGGTCACCCGCCAGGAAGACACCCCGCTCACGGCGGCGAACGACGTGCGGGCGGACGTGACCATCTGGACGGGAACCACGCTGCCGGAATCTGACGCGCGCCCGGTGCTGCCGATCCTCATGCATCCCGCGCGGATTTCAATCGGCCCGTTCCTCGGCCTGGCGGAAGGGCCCTGCCGGCACTGCGTCACCACGTCCGATCATGAGCAAGCGTGCGATCGGTCGCCCTGGCCAACGGACGACCTGGTGCTGGCAGGTCTCGGGGCGGGGATCGCGGCCGGTGCCGCTCTCCGCTACCTCGGCGGCTACGGGGCCTCACCCGCCTGGCAGGGGACGATTGACGTCTGGCCGGACGGGCGCCAGGCCGAGCGTTCGGTCGAATGGCTTGGAGAATGCCCGGCCTGCGCGTACCGGTCGTCGCTGACCGTCCGTGACCTCGACGAGCTCGATAACGAGCGGTCCGCATCTCCTCCGCAGTGGGGCGGAGAGATGCACCCCATGAGTTCAGCCAATCCCGCGGACGCAACCTCAATCAGGGAATACCTGACCGAGCCACGGCTGAAAGTACGCGGCCGGGCTGGCAGCACCAGGCGCGCCGGCTCGGGTGCTGCCCCGGCCGCCGGATCGCGCGATGGTACAGACGAAAGCCAGGGCGAGTTGCTCGCGGCGCTTGCCTGGCAGCTCTCGCGTTCGGTCGGCCGGCCGCGGACACGCGGCCGCGGTGACCTCCGGCCGGCCTACGCGATGTCGGGGACGGCTCCCGGTGCCATCCACGCGTACGCGATCGGCGATCTATCCGGCACAAAGGATGCCGTCCATTACTTCGACGGCACGACGAGCGAATTCGTTGTCTTGCC
>Ga0210386_10004644_pt1 | contig 11309 bp, 4 predicted proteins | sample IncBWH32OmetaG_FD_160091 | JGI IMG/M metagenome (GOLD analysis project Ga0210386, IMG submission 160091) | Forest soil microbial communities from Barre Woods Harvard Forest LTER site, Petersham, Massachusetts, United States - Inc-BW-H-32-O ... | reverse complement strand
AGGCAGTATGGCGTGTCATTCACCTGGCTGGTGCGGACGATGATGAGCTCCTTCAATTTGGTGGAGACTGTGCCTGTGTTGAGTACCGCGCCGAAGTGCGCCTGCATGGTTGCGAAGATTTCCGGCCGGTGCGCCATCACCCGAAACATGTTGGGGACATTGCCGCGCTGTGCGAAGGCTTTGTCGAAGAGAGTTTGCAGGTCGGGGATGACTTCTCTGCGGTCGAGACGGGAGATGCGGGACATGCGGCCTCCGGCTGGAGCAATCTCTATGGTACCGGGGCAGGCTGGGCCGGTCGGGCAGGCGCATTTGTTTCCGGCGCATCCAGCTGGCGCGCCGTTTTGACGTCAGGGTGGGGGTCTGTTAACTTGTTAAAGGACAACGCTGTGTCCGCCACTCCTCAGTAGCTCAATGGCAGAGCATTCGGCTGTTAACCGAAGGGTTGTAGGTTCGAGTCCTACCTGAGGAGCCAATCTCATTTAAAATCAGATACCTAGAGAAAGCATTAGTTCGATGATTGTCGAACTTCGCCGAATTACGCCGAACTTCGCCGAACATAATCTCCCAATCGAATGGACAATCGATGCGACGTCGCAGCTAACGGCCTTTGTTTCCTGCATTCGTGCCACTCGCCGCGAACTAGTCACCGCGAGAGACAAGGACCTCGCCCGAAGGGTTGTAAGAGTGTTTAACGAACTGGCATGGAACTGAACGCCAAAGGGAAAGCCTTGGAGAAAAGCGCGATGTCCGGCAGTCGTTTACATATGACGTAAGTTGAAAAGCAAGATACCCTGTCGGTGACCTGCCTCACCTTCCGCACGGTAATCTTCCTTAGCCAGCAGCCCTCGCTTCCCTGATTCTGATGTTCGAATCGCACATAATTGCGAAGTCTCAGCAGCCTTGTTGCCCTGTCGTTGAAGCAGCGGCTTGTTTAGAGAGGCGGTCTAGTGCGTCCCTTATAATGTATTTCTCCGAAATGCCAGAGCAGATCCCGGCTTTTCGCGATATACGCATCCGGTCGATGATGCGCAACCGGTTCCCCACTATTCGAAGAACATAGGCTCTAGGTCATGGCTACAAGGGAGTTCTCAATAGCAGAGGATTCTGCATTCGTGTTGGAGCCGCTTTGCGAAAGGGCGGACTTCACTCTTTACCGCGGCAGAGAGCGTGGCAAAGAGACACCGATCCTTGCGGTGGCGGTGGCTGCTGCACAGCTGTCATCCCAGGGTGTACGGAAGCTCAAACACGAGTTTTCGTTGGCGACCGAACTCGATGCCGCATGGGCTGCGCAGCCTCTGACGCTGACTAACTATCAGGGGCGCACGGTCCTGATCCTTAAGGACCCGGGTGGTGAACCCTTAGATCTAGCAATCGAACGGAACCAAAGTCAACCGATCGACCTGACTCGCTTCCTTCGCATAGCCATCGGTTTGGCTCAAGCACTGGACCAGGTTCATCGACAGGGCCTCGTTCATAAGGACGTCAAGCCGGCGAACGCATTTGTGGACGACTTCGGTCACGTTTGGCTCACGGGCTTTGCCATCGCATCCCGGCTCCCACGCGAACGTCTGGCACCTGCGCCGCTAGAATTCATTGACGGCACATTTGCCTACATGTCTCCTGAACAGACCGGGCGCATGAACCGGTCGGTTGACTCCCGAAGCGATCTCTATTCGTTGGGTGTCACCTTGTATCAAATGTTGACCGGCGTGCTCCCATTCACTGCTGCCGATCCTCTGGAATGGGTCCACTGCCATATCGCACGTCAGCCGTTGACCCCGGCGGAACGCGGTGCAGTCCCAGACATGCTATCCGCCATCATCATGCGACTTCTCGCAAAGAATGCTGAGGAGCGTTATCAGGCCGCTACGGGCCTCGAGGCCGATCTTCGGCGATGCCTTAATGAATGGCAAACACATGGTCACATCGAACCATTCTCCATTGGCGCGGACGATTCTTCGGACCGATTGCTGATTCCGGAGAAACTCTATGGCAGGGAGCGTGAAGTCGACTCCCTTCTTGCGACGTTTGATCGGGTCGTACAGGGAGGGAAGCCTGAGTTGGTTCTTGTCTCCGGGCACCCGGGTGTTGGCAAATCCGCAGTCGTCAACGAACTCCATAAATGGCTCGTGCCCCCCCGTGGTTTATATGCGTCAGGCAAATTCGACCAATATAAGCGCGATATTCCGTTCGCTACTGTGGCCCAGGCATTTCAGAGCCTTATTCGCCCCCTATTGAGTAAGCCTGAAGTGGAATTGAGCAAATGGCGTGATGACCTTCATTCCGCACTGAGCCCAAACGGGGCACTCCTGGTCGATCTCGTACCGGAATTGAAATTGATCATTGGAGAGCAGCCACCACTCACCGCCTTACCTGCTCAAGAAGCGAAAACTCGCGCGTACCTTGCACTTAGGCGGTTTCTGGGCGTTTTCGCGCGCCCAGAGCATCCGCTGGCACTGTTTCTGGACGATTTGCAATGGCTCGATCCGGCAACACTCGATTTTCTGGAGGATCTGCTGGTCCAGCAGGATCTCGCGCATCTGCTAGTGGTTGGCGCTTACAGAGACAATGAAGTCGACGCGGCACATCCGCTGATGCGGAAGCTCTCCGCAATCCGCAAGGCTGGCGCCGCGATCCAGGAGGTCTGTCTTGCGCCGCTCAGCTCCAGCGACCTGGCGCACTTACTCAGGGATACTCTTCGTTGTGAATCGCAATCTGCGCGATCCCTGGCGCAACTCGTATACGAAAAGACTGCAGGCAATCCATTTTTCGCGATTCAATTTATCCATGCCCTGGATGAAGGAGGACTGATCTTCTATGAGCATGGAGACGGCCGGTGGCGATGGGATATCAAAGCCATTCGCGCCAAAGGCTACACGGACAACGTTGTAGATCTCATGGTCAGCAAGCTGAATCGGCTTCCAGCTAAGACTCAAAGAGCGCTCCAGCAATTTGCTTGCATCGGAAACAGCACCGACAGCGCCACTCTTTGTGCTGTTCTCGAGACCAGCCAACAGCAAACTGAAGCACAATTATGGGGGGCTCTCCGCGAGGAGCTGGTAGTCCGCTCAGATGGCTTTTGGCAGTTTGCGCACGACCGCTTCCATGAAGCGGCGTACTCGACCATCGCGACAGAATTGCGCGCCCAAGATCACCTGCGAATAGGGAGACTGCTCCTTGCGCACACTGCAGCCGAAAAGCGTGAGGAGTCCATATTCGAGATCGTTAATCAGCTGAACCGTGGAGTCGAGCTCATCACCTCAGAAGGCGAGCGCTACCAGTTGGCCGAGCTCAACCTCCTCGCCGGAAAGCGGTCTAAGGCTTCCACTGCCTACGCCTCAGCCCTCAATTATTTCATCGCCGGCCAGACGCTCTTGACAAGCGAGTGTTGGGAGCGCCGCCACGATCTCGCCTTCCAGTTGGAATTGAATCGTGCCGAATGCGAATTTCTGACAGGCGAATTAACCGTCTCGATGGAACGTGTGGAAACCCTTCGATCGCGTGCGATGGGTGCTGTCGAACTCGCGAAGGCCACGTGCCTGGGCATCGATGTTTACACGACGCTGGGTCAGATCGAGGTTGCGGTTCTCATTACACTGGAATACCTCCGCAGTCTCGCTATCGACTGGCCGCTCCATCCAACGGAGGAACAAGCACGAAGGGAATACGAGCGAATCTGGTCGCAACTTGGAAACCGCGCAATCGAAGAGGTTACCGACTTCCCCTTGATGAGCGATCCCACGACGATCGCGACTCTGGATGTTTTGACTAAGGTATTGCCTGCAGCATTCTTTACGGATCTAAATCTTCAAGCCCTAATCATTTGCAGAGCAGCTAGTCTAAGCATCGAGAACGGTAACAATGATGGCTCGTGTCTCACGTATGTTTGGGTCAGCATCATCGCGGGGCATAAGTTCGGCCACTATAAAGAAGCATTTCAATTCGTGCAACTGGGCTACGATCTGGTGGAAAAGCGCGGCTTGAAGCGCTTCGAGGCTGCGACCTATCACAGCGCTGCGAGCACCATGATGGCTTGGATGAAACACCCCAGGACTTGCGTCAATGTGCTTCTTCAGGCTTTTGAAATTGCAAGGAGAATTGGTGATGTCGCATATGCAGGATACAGCAGCCTTTGCCTGAACAGCCTGCTTATCGCGGCGGGGGATCCGCTGGCTGCGGTGCAAAGTGAAGCTGAAAAAGGTCTTCAGTTTGCGCAAAAGGCGGGGTTCGCATTCGCGATCGGCATCATCACCCCGCAGCTTAGACTTATCCAAACTCTCAGGGGACTGACAACTAGGTTTGGATTCTTCGATGATGGTACGTTTGACGAAATCGAGTATGAAGGCCACCTGGCCGATTACCCGTTGTCCGTCCACTACTTTTATTGGATTTTAAAGCTGCAAGCTCGCTTCTATGCCGGAGACTTTGCTTCGGCTATCGAGGCCTCACTAAAAGCCAGGCCGCTGCTCTCAACATCTGCCACTTTTGAGTGGGCAGAATACGAATTCTTCAGCGCTCTTGCTCACGGGGCGTGCTGCAATTCAACAACCGCGGACCAAAGTCAGGAGCATTTCGATGCACTCAACGCACACTACAAACAGCTGGTAGTCTGGGCGGAGCATTGCCCGGGAAACTTCGAAAACCGCGCCGCACTGGTCGGGGCTGAGATTGCCCGGATCGAGGGCCGGCAGCTTGACGCCGAAAAATTGTACGAAGATGCCATCCGTTCCGCCCACATAAACGGTTTCGTTCATAATGAGGCGCTCGCCAACGAACTGGCAGCTGGCTTTTATCGAGCCCGCGGACTGGAGAAGGTTGCAGACGCGTACTTAAAGGATGCCCGTTCTCTTTATGCATATTGGGGCGCCGACGGAAAAGTAAACCAGCTCGTCGGGCGTTACCCGCACCTGCGGGCGGATGGAGCGTCTGCAGCGCCGTCCACGATTGATCCATCGACCGGACAGCTTGACGTGGAAACGGTCGTGAAATCTTCGCAGGCACTTTCGAGCGAGATGGTTCTTGCGGTGCTGATTGAAAAATTGATGCGAATTGCGATGGAACATGCCGGGGCCGAACGAAGTTTGTTGATCCTGATTTCGGATGGCGAGCCACGAATCGAGGCCGAGGCCACCACCGGAGCCATTGGGATCGAGGTTGATGTTCACCAAAGGCAGATTGCGCCGCTCGATCTCGCTAAATCCACGCTGCATTACGTGATCCGAACACAGGAGCAGGTACTCCTCGATGATGCATCTGCCGATAACGTCTATTCAAAGGATGAATATGTTCGACACAAGCGCTCAAAGTCGGTCCTGTGCTTGCCAATCGTCAAGCAAACAAAACTAATCGGCGCACTCTGGCTGGAGAATAATCTCACACCGTTTGTCTTTACACCGGACCGGGTGACCGTACTGCAATTGCTGTCTTCACAGGCAGCAATTTCACTGGAGAATGCAAAGCTCTATTCCGATCTGCAAATCCAAGTCGGAATATTGCAACATCTTCCCGTCTCAGCCTGGACACTCAAACCTGATGGGACACCTGATTTCGTGAATCAGGTATGGCTTGAATTCGCCGGCCAGACCCTTGATTTCATCCGCTCCCATCCCGAGGCCTGGATGAACGCAGTTCATCCTGAGGATCGGGAGGCAGCGGCCAAGAAGTTTTGGGAAGGCGTCCTTTCTGGACACGGTTTTGAATTTGAAACGCGGACTCTACGTGCTGAAGATGGGACCTATCGCTGGCATCTCCAGCAGGCTGTGGTCTTGCGCAACGCAGAAGGAGAAGTCCTCAAATTCGTCGGCACAACTACTGATATCAATGAGCAAAAGCGGGCAGAAGATGCGTTCCGTCGCGCGCAGGGTGATCTGGCACACATCAACCGGGTGACCACCATGGGGGAGTTGGCAGCTTCTCTGGCCCATGAAATCAAGCAGCCGATCAGCGGCGTTATCACGAATGCCAGCACATGCCTGCGAAAACTCGGGCGCAATGAAATCAACCTCGACGAGGTACGTGGCGGTGTCTCCAGAATTGCAAGAGACGCACAGCGCGCGAGCGAGATTATCGACCGAATTCGTTCACAGTTTGAAAAGAGCACCGCGAATCAAGTGAGTCTCGACATGAACGAGATCATCACAGAGACGGTCGCGCTATTGCGCGACCAAGCAGTGCGACACGACGTGTCAGTTCGAACTGAACTGCTAACCGATTTACCCCGGATTGTCGGAGATCGCGTCCAATTGCAGCAGGTCCTCATGAACCTGATCATCAATAGTGTTGAGGCGACGAAGGATGTTGACGGAATACGAGAGATCGTCATTCAATCGCTGCGAGCTGAGAACGAACAGATTCTCGTTTCGGTCAGTGACACCGGTATAGGGCTTCCTCTGAAATTCGCGGAACAGATTTTCGATCCGTTCTTTACAACGAAAACTCACGGCACAGGTATGGGGCTTCGTATCAGTCGATCGATCATCGAAGCTCATCGGGGCCGGTTGTGGGCTGAAAGTTCTTCACCGCGCGGCGCGACTTTCCATTTGAGCTTGCCCGCTGCAGTTCCGAGCGATCATTAAGCCAGACCAGATTAAAGGCGACTCGCCCGAGAGGCTCCCGATCGAATGCGCTGCCCTTTAAAAGGTGAACCGCGCGTCCAGTTGGATCTGACGGGCGCTAGATACCGTCGTGAAGACTCGTCCCACATCATTGGCGAAATTACCCGAGGCGCTCGCGAAAATGGCGTCTCCGTTTCCTCCCCATGTCAGCGGGCTTTGCGTATTAGTCGGTACTGCGAAATTTGGATGATTCAGAACATTGTAGGCCTCTGCCCCGAAAGTAATCCTCGGGCCTTCGGTCAATTGGAAAGTCTTTTGAAGAGATGGATCAAATTCCGCGAACGCTGGGCCTCGGAGGCTGTTCCGTCCAGCCGTACCGAACTGACCAGGAGGAGGCAAAGCGAATGCACTCGGATTAAACCAGCATGAGGAATTTCCGACTCTGGTACCGTTCGGGCAAACACCAACATAGGGGTTGCCGGCCAGATTTGGCCTCTCCGATGTGACGAGAGATTGGAGATCGGCGTTGTCAAAGGCCAGCATTGGAGTAAAAGGAACGTTGCTGTGAACGCTGGCAACGCCCGCGATCTGCCAGCCTCCGATAAGATTCTTGCGAGCGAGTGGCAGTTCGTAAACAACGTTCGCAACGAAATTGTGCCTAATGTCGAATCCTGACCGCGCTCGGTCCCCCTTGCGATTAAAAGGGTTCTGCGTTGTAACGGGCTCGTTTACAGCATCGATGGTGGCCTCATTTCCTGAAGCATCGTCTATTGAATGAGCGAGTGCGTAGAACGCCTGCCACGAGACATTATGGGCGTGCTGTTGCGAAACTGACAATTGGAGCGAATTGTAGAAAGACTGCGCATCAGTCAGGTCTCCCAGCAATCCTGAAGATAAGTTCGGATTGTAACGATGCCCTAACGCAGGCTCAAATGGATTCTGCTCCACCAAGCGCGGCAGGTGATTGCCACGCGCTCCGGCATATCCCGCGCTGACAATGGTGCTTCGCGCATACTCTCGTTCGAGGTTGAGATTGTATTGCATCGCATATGGGAATTTCGGATAGTAAGTTGTCGAGAAAGGATATAAGGGTTGTGTGACGGCAGCCTGTTGCGGATCGAGAAAATTAGGAAACACAAAAGAGTCTATGCTGAAAAATGGAGGTAGAAACCTATCAAGGCCAAACATAGCGACGGGAATTCGATCGCGAAAAATGCCAGAGCCGCCGCGCAGCACAGTTTTGCTATCACCGAAAACGTTCGATACGAAGCCAGCCCTTGGCGAGACAAGATCCAGAGGTGTCGCAGCGAATGTTTTGCCAACTGTTGGCCCAGAATCCGTTGCGGGATTGCGAATAGCCGCTAGTCGCCCGTCTGCCTCGGTAGGATTCGAGTAGAAGTCATACCGTATTCCCGCGTTTAGCGTGAGTCTGCTGGTTGCGCGCCAAATATCCTGCACGAATCCTGAGGCTACACTTTGCCGATAGTCGCGATTCGAGTTCGACAGTGGAGGCACAGCTCCGACAAAGGATAAGGGAAGGGCTTGAAGAAAGAATTCCAGCGGCGGGTCATTTGTTCGCGATGGAATCCCAAACGGACTCAGATCCTCGAAAGAGTACAGTCCATTCACGGCAAAATCGAGTGGTCCGTTGGACTGAATTCGTTCAAATTCTCCCCCAAACGTCACGGTGTGGTTACCCGCCGTCAGGAAAAGCTGATCTTGAACTTCGTAAACAGTCGACAAAGCGCCCAAAGGAACTTCAGGTGCATTGCCGAACAAGCTCATCCCTGTAATGTCGAACATTCCGAATGGTCGGCCAGGTTCCAAAGAAATCGATAGTCCCGGATGTGTATCGACGACTGAAGTAGCGGCAGTCGTGCGATTAAGACCGAATCGCAACTCGTTGAACAGGTCGTGTCTAAGATTGCTGCGGTCCTGCACAGTCAGGTACTGGTTCCGGGCTATATGCTCGGCTGGAAAGCCTTCGACGTAGGTTCCCGGCGGTGTGCCCAAATAGGGGACCAGAGAGGCGCTGTCGTCGATGATATAGCGCCCGAACAGCGAATGAGTGTTTGAGAAGTTCTGGTCAATACGGACCATGCCGCGGTTCTCATCAGTGTTGCCCTTGTCGTCAGTGATCAGATCCGCGGTTCCGTTTCCATTGTCAGTTCCGTTAGGAAGAGGAAACAGAGAAAGAAACTCCGGCATTCGAGGATCGATTGACACGGCAACGCATCCGCTGGGAGTCGCACTGCTGCAACTCCCGGGATTGGCGGAAGGAGGCAACAAACCCTCGTGGGCAAGAGCGTTGGGCACCGTCGCAATTGCCGTGGATGCCCGCACTTCACGAAACCCTTCGTAGTCTGCAAAAAAGAAAGTGTGATCGTGAACCAAAGGCCCCCCGGCTCCCGCATCGAATTGGTTCCGTACAAATGGCGGTATCGGTGCATCGGCCAAATCAAAGTAGTTCTTCGCATCCAGCGCGGCATCCCGGTGAAGTTCAAGAAGAGATCCGTGGAAATGATTTGTTCCGGCCTTGGTTACCGCGTCGATCACACCGCCGCCATCCCTGCCGTACGCCGTCTCGAAGGTTTGCGTCAGCAGGCGGACTTCGGCAAATTCGTTCAACCCCAGAAAAAGCCCTGAGGCACCGGCCGGGGAGTTGCCGAAGACCGGGTCGTTTACGTCCATACCATCGATGCGAACGTCCGTCCAACTCGGGCGCATGCCACTGATCGAGACCTGCCCGGCGGTTCCATTCGAAAGGTAAGTGGGGGCGCTGCTTGGTGTGGGAACAATCCCAGGGGCAAAAATAGCAGCCTTGAACAGATCCCGGTTATTTAGAGGGAGTTCGGTCAGGCTTTGCTGTGCAACGAGCCCGCTCACAGTCGAAGTCATACTATCGATCTGGTTGACGTCTCCGCTCACCGTCACTTCCTGCGGCTGAGTGCCCACGACGAGCGAGAAGTTAATCATGACTCCCGATGCTGCCGTGAGGGTAATTTCTTCGCGAGCCTGTGCTCGGAAACCTTCTTTCACTGCCCGGATGACATAGCTGCCTGTCGGCAGGCCGGAGATATGATACTGACCGCTTGTATCAGTAACGGTCTCCAGCGTTAATCCAGTGCTCTGATTAGCGATCGTGATTTGGGCAGCGGGAATGACGGCCCCGCTCTCGTCGGCGACAGTACCGAAAACAGCCGCGAGTTCGGTCTGCGGCCAAGCGGTCGCTGGAACAAACGCAAAGAACAGGGCTAAAGGTAAGCTTGCCCTCGAACTAAAGAAGCGTGCGAAGGCGGCGAAACTCGCAGAGTTTCGACCCGTCAAAAGAGAATGGTCAGGTGTTACCTTCATAACTGGATGGACGCTCCTGTCGGCGATTTCTCAGGTCAACCCCAAAATCGAGCGATTTGTTTGGTGTGCGATACAGACCAGGGGCGAAGAGCGCCCGTGTCGCGTCCGTATGACACGGGACTTCCCGAGCGCGTTCTTGCGGCGCTTAAAGCAGAGTATCTTCAAACAGTCGTGACCGCATATTGTACTTAGGTATCGATCTTTGCGATATGAAACGGGTGGGGGCTGGGACTTCTCAGTTGCCCATTCGATCGCGGACAGAAATCATAGACGACGAAGAACCCCAGCCAACGAGGCCAAAGGAGCGCGTTCGCCTCGCGATTCTGCACATGCACGCGGATTGGCGCAGGATAAGCGCTGCGGCGGGGAGGCGCTTAAGGGTACCAATACCAAAGTATCAGTGGAAATCGTGCGGCGCATTTGCCGTGATATCGTTGCGGCATCTGGATCGATGAATCTGGAAGTGACTCCAAAAAACGTACGCAACAACGCGGTTGATGCGTGACTCAGACTAGAAAGGATCGCACATCGGAGTGCGACGTGAGAGTCTTCAGTGAAGGGCGGATTGCTCATTTCGGTAGTCGACGATGACCAGTCAGTTCGCGAGTCGCTGCCAGAGCTATTAAAAGAGTTGGGATTTGAAGTGCGGGCATTTCCCTCGGCAGAGGAGTTCCTGGCTTCCGACGCTGCACTATTATCGAGTTGCCTAGTCCTCGATGTCGCAATGCCAGTGATGACGGGACCCGAACTGTTTCTCGAACTTCGCCGCCGCAACCTGAAAATTCCGGTTGTATTCATTACAGCTCGCAAGGACGAAGCTGTACGATCTCGATTGGTAGTTGACGGGGCAGTCGAATGTTTATTCAAGCCCTTCGACGATACGGCTTTGTTGCAGGCACTCAACAAGGCTCTTGGTCAGAAGTAATTGTTCAGACGCTCATGGCAGGTGGCTACAATGAACCCAACAAGCGCGTCTTGCTATGAAGAGAGAATACTACCCGTGCCGAATACATCACCGACAGTCTTCGTTGTGGATGATGATATCGCAGTCCGGGAATCGCTGGAATTTCTGATTCGCGATGAAGGATGGCAAGTGGAAACCTTCACGTCGGCTGAAGAATTCATCAAGCGCCCGCGCGAATTCATCCCAAGCTGCTTGGTCCTCGACATTTCGATGCCTGGGTTGAACGGTCTCGAACTGCAGAAGCGACTCGCGGTGGAACGGCCTGACATGCCAATTATCTTTCTCACGGGTAGCGCCGACGTTCCAAAGACAGTGCAAGCAATGAAGGCCGGGGCGGTAGAGTTTTTGACGAAGCCCTTCAGTGACAGAACGCTTCTCTCCGCCGTCGGCAAAGCGATGGAGCGGAGCACGGTTCTGACCGCTCGTAATGCTGAACT
>Ga0210386_10004643_pt1 | contig 11309 bp, 12 predicted proteins | sample IncBWH32OmetaG_FD_160091 | JGI IMG/M metagenome (GOLD analysis project Ga0210386, IMG submission 160091) | Forest soil microbial communities from Barre Woods Harvard Forest LTER site, Petersham, Massachusetts, United States - Inc-BW-H-32-O ... | reverse complement strand
GAGCTGCGTGGCGTAGCGCCATTCCTTCGGGAACAGCGGGCGGATCGGGCGGTCGATCATGCGCGCGGTCAGCGTGCCCTTCTCGCCCGGGCGGCCCTCGCGCTTGAAGAACGAGCCGGGGATTTTGCCGGCTGCGTACATGCGCTCCTCGACGTCGACCGTCAAGGGAAGAAAGTCCACGTCGCGCAGGCTGCCGGCGACGGCGGTCGCAAGGACCATCGTGTCGCCCTGCCTGACGACGACGGCTCCGGAGGCCTGCTTGGCCATCCTGCCGGTCTCGAACGAGATCTCGCTGCCGGCGATCTCCACGGAAACCGTGGTAACCCCATCACTGCTCATATTCACTGCCTTCCTGTTCCGCCCGTCGGTCGGCGGTCCGTTTTCTTTTTCGATTCCGAACGGACCGAGCTTAGCGAACGGCGAGGGAGGACTCGACGCCCTCGCGCAGCAGCTTCAGCGCCGGCAGCTCGCCGGGAGAGGCGGCCTGATGGCTCCAGCGCACGACGCCGTCGGCGTCGAGGATCACGAGCGCGCGCTCGGGAAAGCCGCCGGGATGGAGGACGCCGAAGGCGGCGCACGCCGCGCCCTTCGGCTCGAAGTCCGAGAGCTGCTCGATCGAGACGCCGAGCTTCTCCTTGAAAGCTTTCTGCGTCCAGGTCGAGTCGCAAGAGACGCCGTACATCGTCACTCCTCGCTCGGCAAGCTCGCCCAGCGCGCTCTCATACAGCTGCAGCTGGTCGGTGCAGACGGGGCTGAAGGCGAACGGATAGAAGACGAAGACCGACGCCTGGCCGCTCAGATCATCGTTCGTGAACTCGCCGCCGTCCTCGCGAGCGAGCTTGAACGCGGGCGCGGGCGCGCCGGGAGAAATGACAGTCACGAGACCCCGTAGGAGGGTCGAGGATCAAGTGCACCAAGGACGCAGGGAGCGTGGTGCACCGATCGTCGATCGACGGGATCGCCGATCGGCCAGCACACGAGCGACCGAGGACGCCGGTGCACGCAGGTCATCGGCCCTCCTACTTACGCAGCCCGAGCTCTTTGATCAGCGCCCGGTAGCCGTCGAGGTCGGTGCGCTGCAGGTAGTCGAGGAAGCGACGGCGGCGCCCGACGAGCATCAGCAGGCCGCGGCGCGAGTGGTGATCTTTGCTCTGCGAGCGCAGGTGCTCAGTCAGGTGGTTGATGCGCTCGGTCAGCAGTGCGACCTGGACCTGAGTCGATCCGGTGTCCTTCTCGCTCGCGCCGAACTGCGTCGCGATCTCGCGCTTGCGCTCTGTGGTTATCGCTGTCATGGACGGCCGAAAACGGTAGCAGACGCTCAGCTCGCGCCCGCGACCAGCTCGCGCGTGCGCAGCACGTCGCGCCGCATCTGCTCGACGAGCGCGTCGGCGCTGTCGAAGCGGCGCTCGCCGCGCAGGCGCGCGATGAACTCGAGGCACAGCGTCTGCCCGTACAACTCGCCGTCGAAGTCGAGCAGATACGCCTCGATCAGCTCGGCGCGGCCGGTGTTGAACGTCGGGCGCACGCCGATGCTGACGGCCGCCGCGCGATCGCCGCCCGCCAAGCCGGAGGCGAGCGCCGCGTAGACGCCGTGGCCCGGACAGGCGTACTCGTCGTTGGGTATCAGGTTCGCCGTCGGGAAGCCGAGCTCGCGGCCGCGCCGATCGCCGTGAACGACTTCGCCGCACAACTGGAAGCGCGCACCGAGCAGGCGGCTGGCGTGCGCGAGCTCGCCGGCGAGCACGAGCCCGCGGATGTGGCTCGAGGAGACGATCTCGCCGTCGACCTCGAGCAGCGGGTGAACGGTCGTCGCGAAGCGCTCGTCGGCGGCGAGCAGGCGCGGGTCGCCTTGCGCCTTGTGGCCGAAGCGAAAGTTCTCGCCGATCGCGACCGTCGCGGCGCCGAGCGCCGCGACGAGCACGCCGTCGACGAACTCGTCGGCGCTGCGCTTGGCGAACTGGGCGTCGAATGGGATAACGACCATCTCGCGCACGCCGAGCGACGCGATCAGCTCGGCCTTGCGCGCCGGCGTCGTCAGCAGCTTCGGCGTGTGCTGCGGCGCGACGACGGAGACCGGGTGCGGGTCGAACGTGAGCACGGTGTCGGCGCCGGCGATCACCTCGCGATGGCCGAGATGGACGCCGTCGAACGTCCCGACCGCCACGCTGCGCCCGTCTCTGCGCTCGACGTCGGGCAGGCGCGTGACCTTCACAGCCGCAAAGCCTAGTCGCCGCGTTCGCCGGGGAGCATTGCGAGCGCGTGCGCGAGCTCGATCAGCGGCGCGTCCTCCCAATCGGAGTCGCGCGACGGCGGCGCGACGGCGTCGCTCACGGAGAACGGCCCGATCGCCGTGCGACGCAGCTCCAGGCAGTAGGCGTCGCCGAGGTCGGCGATCAGCGAGCGTACGTACGTGCCCGAGCCGCACTCGATCGCGTAGCCCGCGCGTTCGAGGCCCGGCAGCTCGGGGTCTGGCTCGCGCCAGGTCTGGTCGAAGCGCGTGACGGTGACGATCCGCTCGGGCATCGTCGGACGCTCGCCGCGGCGCGCACGCTTGTAGGCGCGCTCGCCGCCGACCTTGACGGCCGAGTAGACCGGCGGGCGCTGGCGCAACTCGCCGGTCGGCAGCGGCGGCGGATCGCGCGGCAGACGACCGGTGCGCTCGACCTCGCCCTCGGGGTCGCCGGTGCTCGATCGGGCGCCGAGCTGCGCGACGGTCTCATACGCCTTCGGCAGCGCCATCAGGCGGCTCTGCACCTTCGTCGCACGCCCGACGAGCACGAGCAGCAGGCCGCTCGCGAACGGGTCGAGCGTGCCGGCGTGTCCGGTGCGAACGCCGCCAAGCGCGCGGCGCACGCGCGCGACGACGTCGTGCGAGGTGAGCCCGCGCGGCTTGTCGATCAGCAGCACGCCGTCCGGGCTCATCGGCGGACGTCTCGCGAGCCGGCGCGCTCAGGCGAGCGTCGCCGTCGCGTGCCCGTCGGTGGCGTGCAGCTGCGCGGCGACGGCCGGTCGCAGGAACGCGATCAGCTCGTCGAGCTCGAGCGTCGTCGAGAAGCCGGCGGCGCGACGGTGGCCGCCTCCGCCCTGCGCGCGCGCGATCACCGAGACGTCGACGTCGTCGTCGCTCGCGCGCAGCGAGACTTTGCGCTGGCCGCGGCGCTCGCCGGTCAGCTCGCGGATGAACGCGGCGACCTTCGTGCCGCGCACGGCTCGGAGCTGATCGACGATGCCCTCGGAGTAGTGCTCCTCGGCGTCGCTGCGCGCGAAGTCATCGGCGCTGAGCGCGGCGAGCGTCAGCTTGCCGCCGTCGAAGCGCTGGATCTGGCCGAGCGCGAGCGCCGTCAACGTGAGCTTCTGCACCGGCACACCCTCGTACAGGCGCCGGTAGATCTCGGCGACGTCGACGCCGGCTTCGATCAGCTCGGCGGCCATCAGGTGCGCGCGCGGGCCGGTGTTCTCGTACATGAAGCGACCGGTGTCGGTGATCAGGCCGACATACATAGCCTCGGCCGCGACGAGCGACGGCGCGAGCGCGAGCCCGTGCATCAGGTCCCAAACGATCTCGGCCGTGCACGAGGCGCCGGGGACGACGTGGTTGAGCGTGCCGAAGCGCGTGTTGTCGTGGTGGTGGTCGACATTCAAGAGGTGCGCTCCGTCGCGCAACACGGCGGCCGAGTTGCGGTCGATGTTGCCGCAGTCGAGAAACACGACGGTGCGCTCGGCGATGTCGCTCGGCGGCTCGTGGATCGCGCCGTCGAGCAGGAACACGCTGTACTCGGAGGGCAGCGGCAGGTCATCGGGCGAGACGTACATGACCGAGTCCTTGCCGAGCGCGCGCAAGAGCTCCTGCATCGCGACGAGCGAGCCGAGCGCGTCGCCGTCGGGGTGCTCGTGCGAGGCGAGCGCAAAGCGCGAGTCCTCGCGCAGGCGCTCGATGACCAGCTCGCGCGTGTCGACCGCGCCGTCGACGACGCTCACGACGGACCGATCTCGTCGAGGATCTGCTCGACGCGCAGCGCGCGGTCGGTCGTGTCGTCGTAGGCGAACTCGAGCGTCGGCGTGCGCTTCATCCGCAGCTCGGAGGCGAGCCTCGCCTGGAGGTATCCGTGCGCGCTGCGCAGCCCTTCGAGGCTCGCCGTGCGCTGCTCCTCTCGCGACGGTCCGCCGTGCTCGCCGAGCACGCTCACGTACACGCGGGCATGGCTCAGGTCGGCGCTCGTTCTCACATCGGTCACGGTTACGAATCCCACTCGCGGGTCCTTCAGCTCACCTGCAACGGCGTCGCCGATGACGTGGCGAATCGACTCGTCTATTCGACGCATCCGTCCTGAACTCATCCTACTGACGACCTCCGTGTGCGAAAGCGCTGAGCGGTTTCTCTCAGGCGGAGAGCTCGCGTTCCTGCAGGCGCGTCTCATAGGTCTCGAGCACGTCGCCCTCGCGCAGGTCCTGGAAGTTGGCGAGCACGATGCCGCACTCGAAGCCACCGGTGACCTCGCGTACGTCGTCGTTGAAGCGCCGCAGGCTCTCGACGGTCGTGTCGTAGATCACCGTGCCGTCACGCACGACGCGCACTTTCGCGCCGCGCGTGACCTTCCCCTCGGTGACGAACGAGCCCGCGATCGTGCCGATTTTCGAGGCGCGAAACAGCTGGCGGACCTCGGCCTGGCCGAGCGTCGTCTCGACCTCGGCGGGCTCGAGCATCCCCTGCATCGCCGCGCGCAGCTCGTCGATCGCGCGGTAGATCACGGCGTAGGAGCGGATCTCGACGCCCTCGCGCTCGGCGATCTGCCGCGCGTCGCCGACCGGGCGCACGTTGAACGCGAGGATCACGCCGTCGGAGGCGGCCGCGAGCATCACGTCGGACTCGTTGATGCCGCCGACGCCGCGGTGGATGATGTTGACCGCGACCTCCTGCTGCGGCAGCTTCGCGATCTCGTCCTCGAGCGCCTCGAGCGAGCCGGCGACGTCGGCCTTGACGACGAGGCTGAGCTCCTTGACGGCGCCGGCCTGCGCGAGCTTGAAGACGTCCTCGAGCGAGACCTTGCGCCCGGAGCGGCGCGCGAGCGCCTCGGTCTTCAGCCGGTTCGCGCGCTCGCCGGCGAGCTGGCGCGCGCGCCGCTCGTGCTCGACGACGCGGACGATCTCGCCGGCCTCGGGGACGCCGTCGAAGCCGAGCACCTCGACCGGCTGCCCCGGCGTGGCGCGCTTCATCTTCGTCCCGATGAAGTCGTGCATCGCGCGCACGCGCCCGAAGTGGGCGCCCGCGACGAGCGCGTCGCCGACGCGCAGCGTGCCGCGCTGGATCAGCACGGTCACGACCGGCCCGCGGCCGGGGTCGAGCTTGGACTCGATCACCGTGCCTGACGCTTCGGCCTTGCTGTTCGCCCTCAGCTCCTCCAGATCGGTCACGACCTGGATCGTGTCGAGCAGGCCGTCGAGCCCCTGGTGGGTCTTCGCGCTGACGTCGACGAACTCGATCTCACCGCCCCACTCGGCCGGCTGCAGGCCGTGCTGGGTCATCTCGGTCCGCACGCGCTCGGGCTGCGCGCCCTCCTTGTCGATCTTGTTGACGGCGACGATGATCGGCACCTCGGCGGCGCGCGCGTGGTCGATCGCCTCCTCGGTCTGCGGCTTGACGCCGTCGTCGGCGGCGACGACGATCACGGCGAGGTCGGTGACGCTCGCGCCGCGCGCGCGCATCGCGGTGAACGCCTCGTGGCCGGGCGTGTCGAGGAACGTGATCACCTTCTCGCCGTGGTGCACCTGGTAGGCGCCGATGTGCTGCGTGATCCCGCCGGCCTCGCCAGCCGCGACCTCGGTCGTGCGGATCGCGTCGAGCAGCGAGGTCTTGCCGTGATCGACGTGCCCCATGATCGTGACGACCGGCGGGCGTTCGACGAGGTCCTCCTCGGCGTCCTCGAACGTCGGCTCGACCTCGACGTCGTCGGCGGCGTGGACCATCTCGATCTTCTTTTCGAACTCGTCGGCGAGCACCTGGATCGCCTCGTCGGACAGCGTCTGCGTGAGCGTCGCCATCTCGCCGAGCGTCATCAGCTTCTTGATGATCTCGGGCACCGGCACGCCGAGGTACTCGGCGACGTCCTTGACGGTCGAGCCCGAGTTGACGCGGATCTCGTCGGTCGCCTCGAGCGCGGCGGTGTCGATCGGCGCGATCGTCTCGTCGTACGTGCCACGACGGCGCCGTCCGCGGCGCGGGCGGCGCTGGGGCTGGTTGGCGGGGCCGCCCTGTTGGCGGCGCGAGGCTTGCGAGTCGATCACGACGCGCCGGCGACCGCCAGGCCCGACGCCGCCGGGCGTACGCTCGCCGGTGCGTGAGTCGCGCGTCGGACGCACGCGCTCGGCCGCCGACGCCGACGCCGCGGGTGTCGTGCCGGTCGGCGTGCTCGGCGTGCCGGCGGGAGCGCCCGCGGCCGGGGCCGGCGTGGCGGGCGCCGTCGGCGGAGCGGCGGCGGTCGCGGCGGGGGCGGCCCGCGCCGAAGGCGACGCGGCGGCCGGCGGAGCGCTCGCGCTCGCAGGCTTTGCGCCCTCGAGCGCGCTCAGCTTGGAAGCGCCGGGCGCCGGCGGCGGCGCGGTCGTCGCGGCGGCGCCGTTCGGCGCGCTCGCCGCTGCTCCGTTGGCGGCGGCGGGCGCCGAGGCGCCGTCGCCGAGCGCCTTCAGCGCGACGGCCTCCTCGACCGAGGAGGCGGCGGCCTTCGCCTCGACACCGGCGGCGTGCAGCCGCTCCAGCAGTTCCTTGCTCGAGAGGCCGTGCTCCTTGGCGATTTCGTGTACGCGCTTCTTGCTCATCGACTCAACGATTCTACGAGCTTGCCGTCGGCTGGTATCAAATCCCCCGCGACCGGCCGGCGCAGCGCGCGGGCGATCGCACGGCGCCTGAGCGCGCGGGCGAGGCACTGCTCGTCGGGACGCGACGGCCCGCCACCGCGCGCGGCAGTGCGGCACAGATAGGCGCCGCGTCCGGGCATCCGCGCGAGCGTGTCGATCACCGCGCGGGCGCGTCGTCCCTCGCCGTCGGCGACGGCCGCGATCCGCAGCAGCTCAGACTTCGGCGCGATCCGCCCGCAACCGACGCAGCGGCGCCGGGGCACGTGCGCGCCTATGTCGTCTGCTCCTCGGCGGCCGGCTCGGTCGGCGCGCCGTTCGCGCCGCCGGCGGCGGGCGTCAGGTCGGCGACGTTGTCGCCGTCGATGTTCGCGAGCGCCTGGTGGCTCTCGATCCCGCAGTAGCGCGAGCCGGGCAGCGCGGCGTTGGGGCAGCGACGGCCGTTGGAGAGAATCGCGGCGCAGCGTCCCTGCACCTCCTCCTCCTCGTAGCCGTGCTCGGCCTCCTCGGCGGCGAACTCGGTCTCCGAGCGGATGTCGACGCGCCAACCGGTCAGCCGCGCGGCGAGGCGCGCGTTCTGCCCCTCGCGGCCGATCGCGAGCGAGAGCTGGTCGTCGGGGACGATCACGGTCGCCTGCTTGGCGACGTCGTCGACGAGCACCTCGCGCACGCGCGCCGGCGAGAGCGCCTTGGCGACGAACCGCGCCGGCTCGTCGTTGAACGGGATGATGTCGATCTTCTCGCCGCGCAGCTCGGAGACGACCATCCGCACGCGCGAGCCGCGCGGGCCGACGCAGGCGCCGACCGGGTCGACGCCGTCGGTGTGCGAGACGACGGCGATCTTCGAGCGGTAACCGGGCTCGCGCGCGACGTTGGCGATCTCGACGAGCCCGTCGGCGATCTCCGGGACCTCGAGCTCGAACAGCTTCTTGATCAGCTCGGGGTCGCGGCGCGAGACGATGATCGCGGGACCCTTCGTCGAGGGCGAGACCTCCTTGATCACGGCCTTGATCCGCTGCGAGTGGTCGTAGCGCTCGCCGTCGACCTGCTCGGACTTCGGCAGCAGCGCCTCGACGCGTTCGCGCAGCTGGACGAGCGTGTAGCGCGAGTCCGACTGCTGCACGATGCCGGTGATCAGCTCGCCGACGCGATCGCGGTACTCCTCGTACATCATGTCGCGCTCGGCCTCGCGGATCCGCTGCAGGATCACCTGCTTGGCGGTCTGCGCGGCGATCCGCCCGAAGTCGTCGGGCGTGACGTCGCGTTCGTCGATCTGGTCGCGGTATTCGGCGAACTTGGCCGGGTCGATTTCCGGTTCCTCCGGTTCGCGCATCTCGCCCGTCTCGGGGTCGACGGTCGTTTCCTCGTCGATCGTCTCGACGATCAGGTGCGCCTCCAGGCGCTCGGGGATGATCAGTTCGATCACGCGGAAGTCGGCCGTCTCGCGGTCCATCTCCACGCGCGCGTACTTGGCCGAGCCGGGCTGCTTCTTGTAGGCCGAGAGCAGCGCGTCCTCCAGGGCGACCATCAGCTTCTCCGGCTCGATCCCCTTCTCACGCGCGAGCGCGTGCATTGCCTCGAGAATTTCGCGTGACATGGCCTCTACTCCTCGACGAGATTGGATCGGCGGATCTCCGAGTACGGGATCGCGATTACGCCGCCGTCGGCCGCCAGCGTGACCTCCTCCTCGGAGGCGCCGACGAGCTCGCCCGTGAAGCTCTTGACGGTCCGCGCGGCGCCCGGACGCCGCTCGCCCTCGACAGGGGCGCATGGCCCGGATGGCTGGGTCGAGCGCGGGTGGCGCATGCGCACGCGCGCGCGCCGGCCGACGAAGCGGCGGAAGTGGACGGGCTTGGTCAGCGGGCGCTCTGAGCCGGGTGAGGAGACCTCGAGCGAGTAGCGCTCGCGCAGGTCATTCAGCTGCAGCGTGACGCGCTCGCAGAGCTCGAGCGTGACGCCGTCGGGATGGTCGATGAACACGCGCAGCGAGCGGCCGCCGAGAACCTCGGCGAGCAGCACGTCGACATCTGGCTCGCTCGTCGCAAGACGCCTTTCGATATCCGCCTGAATCGGTGTCACCAACTTGCTCCTAACAATAAAAAAAGCGGGCGGGCGCCCACTTTCGGTCCTGCTACCGACGTCTGCACGCCGGTCGAAAGCTGTCGTTCGAGGATAGCATCGGCCCGTACATGCGGAGCATGGCTCCGTGCACGACGCCCCAGCGCCGGAGCGATCTCGGGGCGACGCTCAGCGGCGCTCAGGAGCGCGTCGCGTCGCGTCGCGCGCGGTCGCGATAGACGCGATAATCGTCGCGCTCGGGACGCAGCGAGCAGGCCAGCGCGAGCGGCTGGCAGGCCTCGCGATGACGGCCGAGCAGCTGCATCGAGCGGCCCAGGCAGAACAGCGCGTAGTCGTTCGTCGGCGTGTTCTGCGCGACCGCCTCGAACTCGGCCGCCGCTCCTTCGTAGTGCTGCGCGTGGAACAGCGCGCGCCCGAGCGTCTCGCGGATCGAGGCCTTCTCCGGCTCGAGGTCGCGCGCCCTGCTCAGCGGCACGATCGCGGCCTGATAGTCGCCGTGGTCGAGCAGGTCGCAGCCACGCTGATAGAGCTCGTAGACGCTCTCCATGAGCGCGTCATTTTAACGATGCCGGCAGCGATCCCCGGCGGCTCGCTCGCGGCGCGGGCGTCGGCTGACGGACGGGGCTACGCGCGCAGCCCCTCGATCACGTCGAGGATCGCCTCGGCCACCTGCGCCTTCGCCGCGCGCCCGACCTCGACGGCGCCGCCGGCGCCGTTGGCCGTCAGGATCGTGACCTCGTTGGCGTCGACGTCGAAGCCGATGTCCTCGCGCGAGATGTCGTTGACGACGATCGCGTCGAGCCCCTTCGCGGCCAGCTTCGCGCGCGCCAGCTCGACCGCGCGCTCGCCGTGCTCGGCGGCAAAGCCGACGAGCGTCTGCCGCGCGCGGCGTTCGGCGGCGAGCGCCGCGAGCACGTCGGTCGTCGGCTCGAGCTGGAGCGAGATCCCCGCGTCGCCGGCGTCGGCGAGCTCGGACTTCTTGATCTTGTCCGCGCGCGGCGCGACCGGTCGAAAGTCGGCGACCGCCGCGGCCATCAGCAGGACGTCGCAGTCGGGGAACTCCTCGTGGCACGCGCGCTCGAGCTCGGCGGCTGTTGCAACGTCGCGGCGCACGATCGCTGAGTCACTGGGCAGCGCGACGTTGGCGGCCACGAGCATGACCCGTGCGCCGCGTGCGGCGGCGGCGTCGGCGAGCGCGAGGCCCATCCGCCCGGAGGAGCTGTTGCCGAGGAAGCGCACGCTGTCGACCGGCTCGCGCGTGCCGCCGGCGGTGACGAGCACACGCAGGCCGCTCCAGTCGCCGCTCGCCGACCGAGCGGCGCCGTTCTGGTCCGGTCGATGCGGCGACGGCGCGCTGTCGCGATCGGCGACACGGTCGGCGATCACCCGCTCGCACGCAGCGAGCAGCGCCGACGGCTCGGCGAGGCGCCCGACGCCCTCCTCGCCCTTCGACGCGAGCCGCCCAGCGCCGGGATCGACGATGCCGACGCCGCGCTCGCGCAGCGTCGCAACGTTCGCGCGCGTCGCGGCGTGCTCATACATACGGTTGTTCATCGCCGGCGCGACGAGCACTGGGCAGGCGGCCGCGAGCGCGCAGCTGCTCAGCAGGTCGGAGGCGGCGCCGGTCGCGAGCTTCGCGATCGTGTTCGCCGACGCCGGCGCGATCACGTAGAGATCGGCGTTCGCGACGAGCTCCAGGTGGCTGAGCGGCTCGTGCGCCGGAGGCGGATCGCCGGGGAACGCGCCGCGCATCGGATCGCGCTCGAACTCGCTGACGAGCACCGGCGCGCCGCTCAGCGCCGCAAAGGACGCCTCGCCGACGAAGCGCCGGCTGCTTGGCGTCTGCACGACGCGTACCGCGTGCCCCGCGCCGGTCGCCAGCCGCACGAGCTCGAGCGCCTTATACGCGGCGATGCCGCCGCTGACACCCAACAGGATGCGCGCCATTACTACGTTGTAGAGCTAGTCGCGACCGCTGGCAAGGCCTGGCCAGGCGCTTGCGGTCGCGCTGCCCGCGCCTCAGCGGTAGTGGTACTTGATCTTTCCCGCGGCTACCTCCTCCAAGGCAATGGTGAGGTAGTTTTTCGAGCCGGTTTCGATCATCGGCGGCGGGAACTCGTCGAACGTCCCCTCACCGAGGTTGTGGTAGTAGCTGTTGATCTGACGCGCGCGCTTTGCGGAGACGACGACGCTCGCGTAGTTCGAGTCGACGTTGTCGAGCAGGCGGTCGATGCGGGGGCTGATCACGGGCGAGTGCCTTTCGTCGTGGGCCTTGCAGTGTAGTGGGCCGCCGCCGCGCGCCCGGGCGCCGGCGCGCCGCGGAGTGTCTCAGTCGAGCTCGCCGGCGACGATCTCGGTCAGCCGCCGCAGCGCGTCGAGCGACG
>Ga0210386_10004642_pt1 | contig 11309 bp, 11 predicted proteins | sample IncBWH32OmetaG_FD_160091 | JGI IMG/M metagenome (GOLD analysis project Ga0210386, IMG submission 160091) | Forest soil microbial communities from Barre Woods Harvard Forest LTER site, Petersham, Massachusetts, United States - Inc-BW-H-32-O ... | reverse complement strand
GCAAAGAGTTTTGTCATTACGTCCAGAATTCCAAACATGAAGTTGGTGATCTTCACCGCAGCGTCGAAGATCAATGTTGCCAACTCCTGGTGGCGGGATTGTCAATCGAATCAGACCTGCAATTTGCTTGGTCCGCCTTTCGAATTTGCCGCGCTCTTCACAGCACATATTCTGCAGCTGCTGAGATTGCACAAAATGCGATGTCTTCTCTTGAGGACGACCAGATATTTGAGTATTCAGCATTGGAGGAGATGGGCCGAATCGTTAATCGCTCAATGCGTCTATGCACCGTGGCCCTGTTTAAAGAAGAGGTCGAGCATGCGAAGGCAGTCCTGCATAACAATGCAGTTGTGCGATGGTTCGAGCTGGCTGTCTCGCGTGCACAGAACAATACTCATCAGCAGATCGGCACACAGGCCGCGTTTGAACTGGCGATCATGAAGAACTTCTGCCAAATGGCCAAACAAGCTCACGAAATGGCTGGAGCCATCACACTGTATCTGGAGGGACCGGATTGCACTGGTTTTGTGCCCGGGCTTGATTTGCAAGAGATTGCAGTTTGCAGGCAATGAGAATCAATGGCAATAAGTTTATCGATTATGCGGGTCTTAATGGTGAGGGTATCTAAACCAAGTCCCGAAGCCTGTTCACGTTCCGAGGATAACGAGTCCGGAATATGCACGGCATCGCGTATCGGGAAGGGATGTTGGGCTGAATCAGCCGCACTGAAAATTGAATCAAGCACCGCGCGTAGGTGGGTAGGCGAGATGTCTCCTCGATCTGCAAGTCGAAAGATAATATCTGCGTGGTACTCGATCGGTAGACGAGCAGCCCGCGTCATGAGAAGGCCGATGTCAGTGGAGCTGGAAGTGCGCTGTTGTTCATTCGCTGCGGCCGCATACAAGAGCCTGAATGAAGACGTCAGCATTAACGCCGACGCAGCTGTTACTGAAATGAGCCGTCGATTCATCAGCGATACCCTTCCACAAGAAACTGACTGAGTGAGGATGACCGAGCCCAGTTCGCAAATTCCGGCTGATCGACATGTACCAACCCGGCCTCCCTTGCTACCCTGCTTGAGTGCAGCGCCGCGCCAGATCCTCCATTGTGGACGGGCGGGGAGTTCCATTCGGTAGCAACTATTCAAGTTTTAAAATCTCCACTATTTATTTCGAGCGACGTCCGTACACTACGTGCTGAAGCAGGGACGGGGCCGGCGGGTAGGACTTTCCCAGAAGTCTGGCCAGCCCCTTCGAGATAGCCGTGTTCCAGACCGTAATTGCCACGACAGTCAGGTTCAACCCCGCTGGCTCTGTGGCGCAGGTTCTTGGGTCTGCCATTTACACTGGTCACAGAATTCCAGATCAGGAGTAGAGATGGCAGACGAGGATTTGCAGGCAGAAGTGGAACGGTTGCGGGCAGAGAACGAGAAGCTCAAGAACAAGGGCGTTCGCGGGTTGAGTCTGAAGGTGAGCGAGAAAGGCGCGGTATCGCTCTATGGCATCGGCCGGTTTCCCGTGACCTTATATAAGGAGCAATGGGCAAAGATTCTCGGCATGGCAGGCGAGATCGAGGCCTTCCTCCGAGACAACGACCACTTGCTCAAGGCCAAAGAGTAGCAATTCCCCGCGTCGGGAAATCGGCAGAGAAGCTCGGGTTGAAACAGAGCTAGAATGTTAGCCATGAAAAGGCGTGCACCAGGCATCGCTTTGATGATCGGGCTTATAGGTATTGGCTCTTTCGCTCAGGCCTCCGCGGAAAAGGCGGTGCAAGCTACTGTCTGCGACATTGTCAATAATCCGCTCCAATTCAAAGGGAGATTGGTGCAAGTGCGAGCACAGGTTTGGCCTGACATCCACGACTATGACCAGATTTGGATGAACGAGTCTCCTGTGTCCTCGATGCAAGTTGGCAAGGCCTGCCGTTTTCTGCCTGCTAAGTTCAAAACTCCAACAGAACTAGCCGGGAGTGCTGCATTCGGCACGTTCACGGGCAGAGTTATAGACAATCCTGCATACTTTGCGTCCCGTAACTCAGAAATCTGGGAAGTCTCGAGTTCGCCCTGGTCGGTGAATGAGTTGGCGATTATGCGTTAGTTGAGAATCGGGTCCGAAGATGTGCGTCGCCACCGGTCATCCATCGCTTTTGCCCTCCACTACTCACGCCGCAACGTCACACTCGGCTCCAGCAGGCTTGCGCGTCTGCCCGGAATCGCCACCGCGGCCATGGCCGAGGTCGCTAACAGCAGCAAAGCCGCCGCGAGCACCGGAGCGGACGCCGCGCCCGCATGGTAAAACTCCGCTCGCAGCGCGTATCCGGTGAAGACCGCTCCCAGTAGCCCCATGCCTAATCCCACACCGATCCACCGCGCCTCCTGCCGTAATAGCAGCATCAAAATGGCGGATCGCTGCGACCCCAAAGCCAGACGGATCCCGATCTCACGCTCGCGCAAGGAGACTTCATAGGCCAACAAGGCGTAGGTGCCCAGTGTCGCCAACCCAAGCGCAAGCAATCCAAAGGCGGCCACAACCCACATGGAGAATTGACGCATCGCAACCGCGTGTGCCATCAGATCCGGCATGCTCTCGACATAACGCACCGTGAGACCTGAGTTGCTGCGCAGCAGGCGGCGCACCGTTTCATCCAATTTGGTGGGATCGCTCGCTGTGCGCAAAAATATCGTCATCGAGGTGTCCGGTCCATCCGCCTCTGGCAGATACAGGTTCGGCACCGGTGTGCGATCGAGCGAATAACTGTGGACATCGCCCACTTCGCCCACTACGGTCGCCCAAGCCTTTAGGCCTCCCGAAAAGATCCGATGGCCGATTGGGTTCTCTCCAGGCCATTCGTGCTGTGCCAGTGCCCGGTTCACGATTGCCACATGGTTTCGCCCGTCGTCCGCGTCGTTGAAAGCCCGGCCACGCAGCAGCGTCTGGCCGACCGTCTTGAAGTAGCTAGGCGTCACCAAAAACACGTCGGGCGCCTCTGCGCTTGACTGCCGACAATCGTCTGGATGGATATCCGAGCAGAAGTCATACCGGTTCACTCTTCCACCCAGAGGCTTGTCGTTCGCGGCGGCCACCTCTTCAACCCCGGGAAGTACGCGCATCGCGGTCATCATCTCGCGCAGTTTCTCAAGGGTTACCGCAGGATTGATCGATGGGCTGCGCGCAGGCCCGCGCAGGTCTGTGCTCGCGAACAGCAGATGATCGGGATCGAAACCCAGAGGCTGATGTAGCAGGATCACAACGGACGAAACCATCCACCCTGAAGCAGCTACCAGCACGAAGGCCATGGCGATCTGAGCCGCCACGAGGAATCGCCCCGCCCTCCGCAATCCATGCGGCGCCGAGCTAGTGCCGGCGCTTCCCGAGCGCAAATCTTCGGCTAGTGTTATCTTTCGGCTGTGCGACGCTGGCAGCAGCGTCAGCAGTATCGCAATAGTCCCTGCAGCGGCTGCTGCAAACGCTACAGATGAGAAATCCATGTGCGCCTCATTCAACCGTGGCAGATGAAGTACTCTGCTCCGGCTGGCCAGGTGCACCAAGACGCTCGCCAACGCGAACCCGAGTGTCGATCCGAGCGCGACCAGGCTCGCGTTCTCAGTCAGCATTTGCCGGAATAGGCGTATCGGCTGCGCTCCGAGCATCGTGCGCAGAGCAAACTCCGAACGTCGTCGCGTGCTGCGCGCCAGCAGCAGATTTGTCAGGTTCGCACATGAGATCAGCAGCAGCATGCCGCATGCCGCGAGCGTTGCGAACAGCGCGGAGCGCGTCTCAGTTCCACTGATGAAATCGCTCAGAGGCATTATCGTTGGCTCAAATGCTGGGGGATAATACCGCGGATAGGCGCGCGAAAGATTCTTTTGAGTCGTTACCAGGTCCTCAAGCGCGGCTGACATCGGGACCCCGGGTTTGAGCCGCGCGATCCCTTGGAAGTCGCTGTCGCCTCGACTATCCGGATGCTTCGCCGTATCGCAGCCGATTGGCGCCAGAATGGATGGCTGACCAAACGCTTCCATGTCATCCAGCGCTGCACTCGGCACCAGCACTCCGACGATGACGTAAGTCCGATAGTCCAGCTGAACTGTGCGGCCATCCAGCGCATTGCCGCCGCCCATTCGTCGCCAGTAGCCATCGGTCACGATGGCCTGGTTGAAGCAGTCGCTCTCGTTACCGGAATGCGTGAAATCCTGTCCCAGCCGCAAGGGAATACCCAGTGTTCCCAAGAAATTCTGCGATACGAGCAGGGCGTTAGCGTGCCCCGGGCCCGCAGACGACTCGATGCGTGGCGCCCATCCGGTATAGGCCGCCATCGATTCAAAGGTCCGGCTGCCTTTCTGCCAGTCTTCCATCGTGGGCAGGCTGAAGTGGCGCCAAGGTTTATCGCCGACCGCTGCAAGCCGGTCCGGCTGCGCAAGGGGTAGAGGTTTCAATATCACGGCATCTACGATGCTGTACATCGCCGTTGTTACGCCAAGCCCTATCGCGATGATCAGCAACCCCGTGAAGGCGAAGCCCGGCGAACGGCGCAGTTGCCGCAACCCAAACCGTATATCCTGCCACAATCGCTCTATGCCAGTTCCCGCTCGTTCGTCTCGTACCGCCTGCTTAACCTGTTCCGCGCCGCCAAACTCGGCAAGTGCGCTACGCCGAGCCTCAGCCGCTGGCATTCCCCCGGCCATCTTCTCATCCGCCAACATCTCCACACAGGCGCGCACTTCCGCGTCGAGATCGGTTTCTGACATCTTTTTATGCGCCAGGTTTCTGAACGCCGCCCGCATGCGCGACCATCCGCTCATCGCTCGCTCCCTTACGTCGACTTGAGCGCGTGCGCAATCGCGCGCGCAATTGTGGTCCATTCTTCGGTCTCGATGCCGAACTGGCGCTCGCCGGCTTTGGTACGACGGTAAAACTTCGCTCGCCGGTTATTCTCCGAATCGCCCCAGAATGAGGTCAGCCAACCGGCTTCTTCCATGCGGTGCAGTGCGGGAAACAACGAACCTGGCTTCACCCGGAACGTGCCGTGCGTGATCTGCTCGATCCGCCTTGAGACTCCCAGCCCGTGAAACTCGCTATCTCCGATCGCTTTCAGAATCAGCAGATCGAGCGTGCCCTGCAGCAGATTCGCTTGGTTATTCTCCAATTTCCGACTCCTACAGAATGGCAATATGAATACTGCTCCTCCTTCCTACAGAGTGTCAATAGGAGTGGCATGACGCCAACTCTCAATTGATGACTTCAGGGCCAATGCACTCATTGAACCCCTGGATGCAACGATGACCACTTCCGAGAAGGGCGTTTTACAGGACGAATGTCCGGAGGTCTGTTCACCCTGGCTGAATGGGTGCATCGCCCTGTGGGCGCCCACAGAGGTCAGGATCGTAAATAGAATCTGACGCATCATTACCAACTCCCCTGGTCATTTGCGCAAAGCGCGTTCTGTCTCTCGCTGCTGTGGCGCTGGCTCAATAAAGCACCAACATCGACCGAATGAGGACATTTGCGGCTATGTTTGCGCCCCGACGTGTGGCGTATCTGCGCGTGCCACGAAGTCTGTGGCTCTCTGACGGCGGGCGTAAACGGCACGAATCACGAGGATTCGCACCGTAACTTACGGGATGGAACTGCCACGTCGGCTAAAAATAGGGCAAGGTCGGGCTTGAATCTAACTGTGAAAAGGAGACCATCATGAAAAACCTGTCCCCATCCTGCCATCTGTTCCTTACCGTCGTCCTGGCACTCGCTCCTTCGGCTGTTGCCCAACTACCGATCACTGCGAGCAGTGGCACGCTCCTGGCTAGCGGGCTAAACGATCCCCGAGGACTAGCTTTCGGGCCAGACGGTGCGCTCTACATTGCCGAGGCGGGCGTCGGCGGCACGACGTCTACCGTGGGGACGTGCACTCAAGGGCTCCCGCCGCTCGGGCCCTATAAAGGAGGCCCCAGCGCCCGGATTTCGAGGCTGACACCCAATGGCAAACTCTCGGTGCTCGCTGCGGGTCTTCCTTCGTTTGTAGCCCTGCAAGGCGACATTATCGGCGTCGCAGATGTTTCTTTTCTGGACGACAAACTCTATGCCCTCATCGCCGGGGGTGGGTGCTCCCACGGAAACCCCAATCTACCCAACGGCATCGTGAAAGTGAGTCTGAGTAACGGCCAATGGGACTACATCACCAACCTGAGCCAGTTCTATATGGCACATCCGGCCGCCTATCCAGATGCCATCGACTTTGAGCCGGATGGAGTTCCGTACAGCCTCATCGCCGACGGGGACAGGCTTCTCGCCGTGGAACCCAACCACGGCACAATCACAACGACGACACTCGACGGCGAGACGAAGGAGATTGTGGATTTTTCATTTCACTTTGGGCATGTTGTTCCGACATCGATTGTGGCCGTTGACGGGAATCTTTTCATCGGCAATCTAGGCCTTTTCCCAATCGCGTCACAATGGGAACGCGTCACCACCTTGTCCAGGGATCAAGGCTACTTCGAGCCCCTCCCTGGGCTTGCCACCAGACCGGCGGATCGGAGCAGCTTCAGCGTCGCTGGTTCCCGCGCAGGATTCACCACAGTTGTCAGTTTAAAAGTGGGGCCGGACGGTCTGCTCTATGCTCTGGAGCTCTCAGATACTCCAGGAGGATTTCCAAATCCAGGCGACGGAAAGGTGGTGAGGCTCAACGTCGACGGCAGCATCCAGACAGTGATCACCGGTTTGAGCCTGCCGGGAGGCATGACGTTTGGGCTGAAAGGTGCGCTGTATATCTCCAATGCCGGAGATCTTGGACCAGGGAAGGGTCAGATCCTTCGTTTCGAGATTCCGATGTAAGCCTTCTATGCCGAAATCTGCGGTCTGGGCGGCAAGTATCCAGACCGCAGATGGGATGTCACATCGTAGTGGTGTTCGGGACATTTCCCAGGTGAGCCATCTTCAGCAGGTCCGGAAAACGCGGGTCGCTTCGGATGGCATCAAGGAGAGGATCGACGGGAAGCGAATCAGCCCAGAAGCATCCCGCTTCAACGCCGCGTCCGAGCCAGGAAAATGCCCGGTCCGAGTTACCCAGCCGAATGTAGCTTTCGCCAACCTCGTAGAGATCGCATCCATTGGTGGGCGTTCTGCCGATCAGGTCGATTTTCTCCGCCTGATAGGCCTTCCACCCGCCCCTTTGATACGCCAGGCGTAATCGCGCAAGTTTTGATTCCGTCAATTCGACGGGCAATTGCTGCAGATCGGTGCGCTCGGCGTCATCCCAGCGGAGAGCCAACTCGTAACTGCGAGTGATCCAGGCCAGTGCATAGCCGGCCCGTGTCGGCTCCATCTCCACCGCGCGCTGGAGGTAGAAGAGCGCCTCGTCGTAATGGCGCGCGAAATAGAGGGCCGCACCTAATTGCCGGTTCATAAGGAACGAGCGAGGGTCCAGCTGCAGAGCACGCCGCATATGACTCACCGCGTCTTCCGGACGCGCCATTGCATCGAGGTAGATCGAGTAATGCATTTCGGCGAGAGAGTTGCCGGGACTAAGAGAAATGCCTTTTTCCAAATCGCGTCCAGCGGCTTTCCAATCTTTCCCAAAATTGATTTCGACGAGCCCAAGCGCGGCATAGGCTTCTCCGCTTTCAGGGTCCAGTTCGATCGCGCTCTTCGCGGCGGCCAAAGCCTCTGACTGTTCCTGCGGCCGTGCGCCCCCGCCACTCACTCCCTGGGTCGTTAAGGCCTCGGCCAGGCCTGCGTAGGCAACCGCGTAGGTAGAATCCAATGCTACAGCCTGCTTGAAATATGTGACACTCCTGTCTATATCCCGCTGATTTAGAAAATAGAGACCACGCAGATACGCATCGTACGCCGCTGGATTGATGCGTTCCGCATGAACTCTCCCGCCACGGGGCGTGAGGGCGGCCTGAGTCTGGAGCGTGATCTCACGAACTACATTATCCTGCAATATCAGAATGTCGGTTATTGGCTCTTCATAACTGTGTGCCCACAGGTGCCGGTCGCCCCTGACATCAACCAATTGGGCCGTGATACGAACCCGATTTCCCGATTGCACGACCGACCCCTCAACGACCGCATCGACATCGAGCTCGGACGCGATTTGCCGTAGAGACTTTTTATTTCCTTTGTACTGCATGATCGAGGTCCGGGATACCACGCGCAGACCGGGAGTGTGCGCCAATTCTGTGATCAGGGCGTCGGTCAGGCCGTCAACGAAATACTCTTCTTGCTGGTTTCCGGATAGATTCTGGAGTGGCAATATCGCGAGGGACCGGATTGGACCAACTGCTGGCTGTTTTCGTCCGGTGTGCCACAAAAGAGCGGATACACTCATCGTTACAACAACGGCAGCTGCAACCCGCCACTTCGCCAATTCCTTCAGGCTCAGCAACCAGGACCATTCACTCCGCGAGACCCACCTGGTCTGACGCCGAACCTGTTTAACTTCCGATGCTGCTTCTGCCGATGCCGGTAGCTGAGGACTTGAAGTGGCGCTCGTGGTAAGCCCCTCAGGGGAAGGATATTCGCTCCCCGGAACCAAAGTCTTCGAGGCGGCTTCGCGAGCAACAAACACAGCTCCATAGCCGCCTTTCGGCACATCGATGAAAATCGGATCCTGTTGTCCCGCCGTGTCATAGTACTCTCGCAGGCGATTGCGTAGGCGACCGGCCTCTACTCTGACCGTCGCGTCTACATTCGGATCGTAATCCGCTCCTCTTCCCAAAACCTCAACGGCAATCTCAAATTCCTTTGGGGCTGAACTGGCTAAGGATCGTTCGACGACGTAGCGAAGGAGCATTTTGCTCCGCATGGCAGCAGAGAAAACGCTTGAAGAGAGAATCCGGTCAAGTTGAAGCTTGACCGCGTCAACTTCCAATTTGCAGACATTTGCCATTTCGGCACCCACGGGCTGCTCATTTTAAACTTTGGACACCGTTGCTGTCGGCCTTTCCCTTTCAACTCCGCAGGAATCACCGCATCAATTGCGGCGTTTGTGACGGTTGGTAATAGCCAATCGGCCCCGAGTTGCGGAGTTTCCAGGATCGGTCCATAAAAGAGTGCTCGCTTTACCGATCTTGCCATTGACGAGCGCATAATCGCCGATGCACTCATCGGCACCCAATTATTAGTAACGATATGTCGGCATCTCGTCAGTAACGAACCTCTGAGCGATATGCGTTTACCGGTACCAATCCGGCCAGTATGGTCCTTCATAAAAAGATAGATCGTCTGGCAACGGTCTATCTAAGATGAGAGGTTTCATAACGCCACTAGGTTGCCGTATTTTCTTGAATTGTCTTTGCGGCCTTACGGATCACATCGATGACTACATCCGGCTTAGAGAGCATGGGAACGTGGCTGCTTTCCACCTCAACCACGGTCGCTCCCATGCGCTTCGAGACCCACCGTTGGAGATCGGGATGCACGGTGTGGTCTTGCAGGCACAGAATGTACCAACTTGGCTTCGACTTCCACGGGATACTCTTGATGGGATGCTGTGTGAAGAGGTCGGCATGAGGCGGGAAATGCGTCGCCCAGACGAGCTTCTGCTCTTGCTCGGATAGGTCTCCGCAGAAAAACTCAGTCCCGCTCGGAAGCATCCAGGCGTACCCGTCCTTGACCTCCACGCGAGAAAAGATATCCGAGGGATACTTGTTGAGTTGGTCCTGTACCGTCTCGCCGACATCCGGGGCAACTGCTCCAATGTAGACGAGTCCGGCCACCCGATCGTCGACTCCAGAGGCGGTGATGGTGGCGCCTCCATAGGAGTGCCCGACGAGAAGAACGGGGCTCCCAACACGGTTGAGCGTCCGCTTCACCATAGCTACGTCCTCTTCAAACGATTCCAGGCTATATTGAACTGCGATCACCTCATGGCCATCTGCCTGTAATGCGGGGATGACCTTGCTGAAGCATGAGCCATCGGCCCAAATGCCGTGGCAGAATACGATTGTTGGTTTGCGTTGTGATGACATACTGATACTCCTGTGATTTGGATTTCGGACAGCATGAGATCTGTCCGTTGGCTTATAGCTTCCTCTGCATCAGGTGCTTGCACAAATACTTTGATTGCCTGAGTTATGCTTGTAAAGCATAGATGGAGGATGAGATGGAACTTCGTCATCTCCGGTATTTCATAGCGGTCGCCGAGGAAGGCAGCCTTCTGCACGCCGCAGAGCGGCGCCTCCATACTTCACAGCCGTCGCTGAGCCGCCAAATCCGTGATCTCGAATTGGAACTGGGCGTGAAGCTGCTGGAGCGAAAAGCGCGAGGCATTGAGCTCACTGCGGCTGGACGGGTGTTCCTCGATCATGCACGGCTGGCATTGATGCAGATAGAGGTGGGGTGCGAAGCTGCGCGAAACACCGAGCGGCCTCATAAGCCGGGCTTCGGACTGGGTTTCTTGCCCGGACAGGAAGTTATCTGGTTGTCAGAGGCACTGCGAATCGTACGCGAGGAGGTGTCTGATGTCGACGTTACGATCATGACGAAATCCTCACCGGAACTTGCCAATGCATTGATGCAGGGCGAAATTGATGTGGCTCTGATGAGGCGCGAGACGCGGACTGCTGGTTTGGATTTCAGATTTCTCGTCAAGGAGCCTCTGATCGCGATCCTGCCTTCTCGCCATCGCCTGGCTCGACATAAGTCAGTACGGCCGGAGGACATCTGTCGCGAGGACTTTATCAGCACAGCAGGTGCCGCACCCGTGCTTAGAAAGATCATCGAGGAGTACGCAGCTAAGATTGGTATCAAACTGAAGCAGACCTACAATGCTGAAACTCTATCGGCGGGAATGTCGCTGGTGGCGTCCACGGGAGGCTTCACTTTAGTGCCAATCTACGTGCGAAATTCGCTGCTCCCTTCGGTAGTTGCCCGGCCTTTATACGGCGAGATCCCAACCATCGATCTTGTGATGGGATATAACAAGTCGAATACCTCTCCGTTGCTCAAGAAATTTTTGCTTCGCGCGGATGAGCTGGCCTCATACGGACCTAGGACACAAAGAAGCTCCTTCAGCAAGGCGGGAAAACCTCAACCGAAGACCGTAAGACTTGGGCGGTAATTGAGGTTAACGATGAAGGAGTCATGGGATTTCCTCAGCGAGTCGCGACACCTCCTCTTCGCCCGAGTGCTTAGTCAGAATTGATGTCAAATCGCCAAGCGGCCCATTGCCACGGTATACCGGGAATGTATGGTCCGCCGCGCGACTGCAAGGGGTATTTTGGTCGAGAAGACAAGTCTGCGCAAATGTATTCGGCCTTCGGGTGGAGATCGTCTCTCCTGGCCATGATGAGTTGCGCGCGTGTCTGT
>Ga0210386_10004639_pt1 | contig 11323 bp, 12 predicted proteins | sample IncBWH32OmetaG_FD_160091 | JGI IMG/M metagenome (GOLD analysis project Ga0210386, IMG submission 160091) | Forest soil microbial communities from Barre Woods Harvard Forest LTER site, Petersham, Massachusetts, United States - Inc-BW-H-32-O ... | reverse complement strand
TGCGGGTGCGGTCGAGCGAGCGGATCTGGCTGCACAGCCGCAGCGCGTCGAAATTCTCCAATCCCAGCGAGACGATCAGCAGATCGTAATTGCCGTCGGCGGCGCGGAACAACGCCTCGGCGGGATTGGCTTCGACTTCGACGCTGTGCTCGACCGCAAGCGTCGCGGCGATGCGCTCAAATGACGCCGCGCGATCGTCGACGATCAGCACGCGGCCGCCGCGGCCGGCATCGGCAACCGCTTCGCGCTCCGGCGATTCGATGCCGATGTCGCGCGACGTCAGCGCGCGCATGCGCAGTTCGTCGGTGACCATCTTGAGCCGCGCCAGCGAACGCACCCGCGCGATCAGCGCCAGCTCCGGAATTGGCTTGGTGAGAAAATCGTCGGCGCCGGCTTCGAGCCCGCGCACGCGGTCGGAGGGCTGGTCGAGCGCGGTGACCATGACCACGGGAATGTGGTGCGTCACGGGATTGGTCTTGAGCCGCCGGCACACTTCGAACCCGTCGAGGTCGGGCATCATCACGTCGAGCAGCACCAGGTCGCATTCGGCGCGCTCGCAGATGGTCAAGGCATCCTGGCCGCTCATGGCGGTCACGACGTCGAAATATTCGGCCGACAGCCGCGCTTCCAAAAGCTTGACGTTGGCGGGAATGTCATCGACGACGAGGACGCGAGCAGTCATTTCCGTCTACCTTACGGATTCCCCAGGAAGTGGCGGATGGTCTCGATGAACTTGCCGACCGAAATCGGTTTCGACAGATAGGCCTCGCATCCGCCCTCGCGGATGCGTTCCTCGTCGCCTTTCATGGCAAAGGCGGTGACGGCGACGACCGGAATGCCACGCAGGTCCTGATCGTCTTTGAGCCATTTGGTGACTTCGAGGCCGGAGACTTCGGGAAGCTGAATGTCCATGAGAATCAAATCCGGCCGATGCTTCCGGGCGAGGTCGAGCGCTTCGATGCCGTTGCGGGTCGCCACGGTGTTGTAGCCGTGGGCTTCCAACAGATCGTGGAAGAGCTTCATATTGAGCTCATTGTCCTCCACGATCAGGACGGTCTTGGCCATCCCTTTTGTCCCTCACCCGCCCCAGCGAAACCCTGATGGCCCTGCGCGCGCGCCCCGAGTCCGATTTCAACCTAGCCGGGATTCATTACGGAAAGGCAAATAGGACCGCATGAAAAGGCCTCTAGGGGGAACACGGGAAGCGGCGGAAATTGTGGCCATTCAAGCGCTTACATTCATCGCCGAAGAGCCGGAGCGGCTCGCGCGCTTCCTCGATGCGACGGGTATAGAGCCAGCGCAAATCCGCACTGCCGCCCGCGGGCAAGGCTTTCTCGCCGGCGTGCTCGAGCATATGCTTGGCGATGAGAGTCTCCTGATCGTGTTTGCGTCGAGCGCCGGGATCGATCCGGCCGAGGTCGCGCGCGCCCGCAGCGCGCTCGGCAACAAACGGGACCGCCACGGACCGTGAGCGCTTTCTGCCGCGATTGTCTGGCCGATGCCTTCGCGCAATCCTTGCGCTGCGACGCTTGCGGCTCGCCGCGCATCGCGCGTCACGACGAACTGAGCAGGCTTGCGATCGCGCACGTCGACTGCGACGCCTTCTACGCGACCATCGAAAAGCGCGACGATCCGACGCTTGCCGCCGAGCCGGTGATTGTCGGCGGCGGCCGCCGCGGTGTCGTTGCCGCCGCCTGCTACGTCGCCCGCACCTACGGCGTACGCTCGGCCATGCCGATGTTCGAGGCGCTGCGGCTGTGCCCGCAAGCGCGCGTGGTGCGGCCCAACATGGAAAAATATGCGCGCGTCGGCCGCGAAGTGCGGCAAATGATGCGGGCTTTGACGCCGCTGGTCGAGCCGCTGTCGATCGACGAAGCGTTCCTCGATCTTTCCGGCACCGAGCGTCTGCACGGCCTCTCGGCGGCCAAGGTGCTGGCGCGTTTTGCCGCCGAGGTCGAGAAGACGCTCTCGATCACTATCTCGATCGGACTGTCGTGCAACAAGTTCCTGGCCAAGATCGCGTCCGATCTCGATAAGCCGCGCGGCTTTGCAGTCTTAGGCGCGAGCGAAGCACAAGCCTTCCTCGCGCCGAAACCGGTGAGCTTCATCTTCGGCGTCGGCAAGGTAAGCGCCGCGCGGCTCGCTCGCGACGGCTTTGGGCGCATCGCCGACCTGCAAAAGATCAGCGAAGTCGAGATGATGCGGCGCTATGGTGAGGAAGGCCGCCGGCTGGCGCGGCTTGCCCGCGGCATCGATACCCGCAAAGTCAGCGCCGATCGCGAAACCAAGAGCGTGTCCGCCGAGACGACCTTCGAGCGCGACATTTCGGATTTCCGGGCGCTGGAGCGCATTCTGTGGTCGCAGACCGAGGAAGTCTCGGCGCGGCTTAAGGAGAAGGCGCTGGCGGGCGCCACCGTCACGCTCAAGCTCAAGACCGCGGACTTTCGCATCCGCACCCGGGCGCAATCGTTTGCAACGCCGACCCAGCTTGCCGGCAAGATTTTCGCCGCCGCACGCACGCTCCTGGAGCGCGAGACCGACGGAACAAAATTTCGTCTCCTTGGCGTCGGCTTGAGCGCGCTGACCACCGCCGATCATGCCGATCCGGTGGACTTCGTCGACAGCCGCGCTGCCGAGGCCGAGCACGCGGTCGACCGCGTGCGCGCCCGCTTCGGCGATGACGCCGTAGTCAGGGGATTGGCATTCGAAGGGCCGGAGAAATGAAAGCCTAAGCCGCCGGCCGCCAGTTGCCATGAAAGCCGAACGGCACGCGGTGCGAGAGCTCCGCGATCGCGATCGGGCCCTGCTCCAATGCTGCCGCATCGAATACCGCCAGGTCGCTGCGGTTCTCGGCGCCGCGGAACACCGTCGCCAGCAGATAGCCGTCGCCTTCCGCCGCGCCGCCGCTTCGCGGCACAAAGATCGGCTCCGACAACACATCGCCGCTCGGCAACTGATACGCGGAGCGCTTATTCTTTTTCAGGTCGACATGAGCCAGCGTGTCGAAGCTATCGACAAGCTTGGGATCACTGCTGCCGGCGAAAAAGCCGTGGCGATAGTCGAGGCCGGCCCGCCGTTCGTCGAGGCGCGGAAACTCGCCGACCAGATCGTCGACTTGTTCACGCTTGAAGCTATCGGTGTTGGCCGTCACGTCGAATGTCCAGCGGGTGAGACGCGCGATCGCCTTGGCGGGATCGCCCGGCCGGCCGTCGGGGTCGGGAAACAGCGGCGCCGCGTCATATTGCATGACATCGCCGACGATCTTGTCGCCGTCCTCATAGGCGTTCATCGGATGGAAGACGTAGCAGGGATCGCATTCGAACCAGCGCACCGACGAGACGTCGGCGTCGCGCTTCATGACCCCGACGTAAGAGCGCTTGCTCGGCTCCCAGGCGAAGGCCGGTTTGCCCGCCATCGCCCGCTGCATGCTGCCGGTCAGCGGCATGACCGGGAACAGCACGTAGTTCCGCGTCACCATGAAATCATGGACCATGCTGGCATAGGGCGCGTCGAACTGGTCGAACCTTCTCAGCGTGCCGGTCTTGTCGATCACGCCATAGGCCAGCGTCGGCGAAAAACGCCCGCCCGCCGAGTAAGCGAAGAAAACCATTTCGCCGGTCTCGGGATCGATTTTCGGATGCGCGGTGAAGCGGGTGCCGCGGAACGCGCCGTTGAAGTCGCAATAACCCTGGGCCGCCAAGGTCCCCGGATCGAGCGCGAACGGTCGATGCCCCTCCTCCAGCGCAAACAATTTGCCGGCGTGCCAGACGATATTGGTGTTGGCGACGCCGCCGTCCTTGCCTTGAACCGACGGGTCGGTGGTTGCCGGATTGCCCCAGCTGCCGAACAGCGCCCGATGCGCCTGGTGCTCCAGCTCCCATTTCGGCGTGCGCACCCAACGATTGCGATAGCCGACCCGGCCATCGGCAATGTGAAACGCGTGGATCATGCCGTCGCCGATGAACCAGTGATGGTCATGGTCGCGCGGCGCGAACTGCGGATTGGGACCGTTGCGGTAGAGCGTGCCAGTGAGGTCTCTCGGCAATTCGCCGCGCACCGGCAAATCGGGCGCGTCAGCTTCGAACGACAGCGGCGCGTAATTGCCGCAGAAGAATGGATCGGCGGGAAACGGCTGACTCATGTGAAGCTCTTCCTGACGCCCTCGACTCTGGCGTCCTAGATTTGAGCGGACTCGCCGCTTTTTTGCGAACCGAACGTCGTTAGATTGCCGTCGTGCTGGCGCGTACGAGCTTAGCGTCGGTCCGGCCCGGCGACTACGGACAAGGCTTCGGCTGCTTGATCTCCAGCGAGGAGAGTTTGCCGGTGACGACGAAGTCGTTGTAGTCGAGCGACAATGCCCGCGAAATGCCGTTATCGTAAAGCTCGAAGCCGATGCTATAAACCGGCGTCTGCTCCGTGGTTTTCCCGGCTTTGGCTTTGTCGAAATAGCTGATCGTGACGGGCCAGCGCGGCACTGCGGCGAGCTTAGCGTCGCCGGCGGCAGCGTCGTCGTGTTTGCGGTCGTCCGCGGTCAGCTTGCGGCCGATCACGGTGAGCGTGTCGAAAACCTTTTCGCCGGTGTCGGAACCGTCAAACACCGGAAAGTCGAGCAAGGCCTTGCCGGCGCGCGCCGCCTCGATGATCCGCACCATATGCTGGGTCGGAAACACCACGGCAGCATCGACGTCGAGCGCCTTCTGCTCCGGCTTGGCGAGATTGACGGCGGTGGCGCCGGTGCGATGCTCGGCATTGCCGTCGACCGTGTCGACGAGATTCTTATCAAGGAAATTCTGCGAGCTGAATTTGAAGCGCTTGGCGTCGCCGCCTTCCCAGGTGGTCGAGCGCAGGTCGCTGGTGGAGACCTTGCCCTCGCCGGAGTCGAGCTCCGAGACCTGGCGAAATTGCAGCGTATAGCCCTCACAGGCGTTGCCGTCGAAGTCGTAGAGGATGCGCCCGCGCACCGCCGCGATTTGGGCGTTATCGCGCGCCTTGCCAAGCGCGAGGTCGTAAACCGCCCGATGCGGCACCAGCACGATCGGCCCCTCCTGGGCGGTGGCGACCGACGCCGGCGCGGCAAAAAATAGCGCGCAGACGATGATGGCGCTGCGCGATGCAATTACGTGGATGACGGCCATGAGAGCCTCTTGCATTCCGTACCGAAGTCGTCCCCTCCCGGTTCCTTCAAGAATCATACGTCATTTTGTCGTCCGGATGGCGGCGAAGATAGGCAGCTTCGGCGCGCGCCGCAACCGGACGCTCCCTTGCATGAGAGCTTGTGATCGGCGAAGAACGTCAAGATTTGAAACAATTTGGAGGATGGCATGGCCGCCATGGTGGAAAAGAAATTGGGCGAACTCGGCATAACCCTCGGCAACCCGGCCGCCCCGTCAGCCAACTACATTCCGTTTGTGCGCACCGGCAATCTGCTCATGATCTCCGGCCAGATTTGCTTCGACAGCCAAGGCAAGCTGGTCGCCAAGGGCCAGCTCGGCGGCGGCGTATCGCTCGAAGACGGCCAGAAAGCGGCGCGCGCCTGCGCCATCAATGTGCTGGCGCAGGTCAAGGTCGCGCTGGGCGATCTCGACAAGGTCGTGCGCGTGGTGCGGCTCGGCGGCTTTGTCAATTCGGTCGCCGGCTATACCGATGGCCCGAAGGTGATGAACGGTGCCTCAGACCTGATGGTTGCGGCCTTCGGCGAGAAGGGCAAGCACGCCCGCAGCACCGTCGGCGTCGCCGCCTTGCCGCAAGACGCGGCCATGGAGGTCGAGGCGCTGTTCGAAGTGTCGTAAGATTTCAGTGCCCTCCCTTGATTGGCTCACGGCGAAGCCGATCGCCCATCGCGGGTTGCATGACGCGGCGCGCGGGCTGATCGAGAATACCGCCGGTGCGGTGCGCGCGGCGGTCGATGCCGGCTATGGCATCGAGGTCGATCTGCAAATCAGCGCCGACGGCGAAGCGATGGTGCACCATGACGCCGAGCTCGGGCGCCTTACCGTGGGCCAAGATCGCCTTGATCAATTGAGCGCCGCGGCGCTCAAGCGAATAGCATTCCGCGACAGCGCCGAGCGGATGATGACACTTGGCGAACTGTGCGAACTGGTCGATGGACGGGTGCCGATGGCCCTCGAATTGAAGAGCCGTTTCGATGGCGACGGCCGTCTGCCGCTACGCGTCGCGTCGGTGCTGGCCGGCTATGACGGCCCGGCTGCGCCGATGTCCTTCGACCCCGTGCAGCTATCCTGGCTGCGGCAAAAAGCCCCTCGCCTGCCGCGCGGGATTATTGCGGCAAAGTACCGGCCGCATCCCTATTGGGATCAGATGCCAGCCTGGCTCCGCTACGGCATGGGTTCATTGCTTCCCGCCGTCTTGACGGGATGGCCGCATTTTGTCGCTTATGCGTTCAGCGACCTGCCGGCCCTGGCGCCATGGCTGGCGCGGCACGTTTTGTGCCTGCCGCTGGTGGCCTGGGTGGTGCGCAGCGATGCCGAGCGCCAACGCGCGATGCGCTCCGCCGACCAGATCATTTTCGAAGGCTTTCGGCCATGAATCCTTTCGGCAAGAAGAATCCGCCCGATAAGAAACGCGGCGACGACGCGACGTGCAAAGATGGCGCCGGGCAGGCGGCAGGCGAATTGCGCATTGTCGCGGTCAACACCATCAGCGAGGCCAAAGCCGCCGATTGGGACGCCTGCGCCAATCCGGCGGCAAACCGAGCGCGCGCAGGTGCCGAGGCCGCAGCTCCAGCACCGGATCAGGAGTCCCCCTATAACCCTTTCTTATCGCACGCTTTTCTTTCGGCCCTGGAAGCCTCCAAATCGGTCGGCGGCCATTCCGGCTGGTTGGTCCAGCATCTTTTGGTGCACGGCGCCGACGGCGCGCTGGTTGCCGCTGCGCCCTGCTACCTGAAAAGCCACTCGCGCGGCGAATACGTTTTCGACCATGGCTGGGCGGAGGCGTACGCACACGCCGGCGGCAACTACTACCCGAAGCTACAGGTCGCAGTGCCGTTCACGCCGGCGACCGGACGCCGCCTGTTGGTGCGACCGGGCGCGAATGCGGATGAAGTGCGCAAGTCTCTCGCCGCCGGTTTGATCGAACTGTGCCGTATCGACGGCGCCTCCGGCGTCCATGTCACCTTCGCCACCGAACAGGAATTTCGTTTCCTCGGCGAACTCGGTTTCCTGCAGCGCACCGACCAGCAATTCCACTGGGAGAATGCCGGCTACGCCACGTTCGACGACTTCCTCGCGGCGCTCGCGGCGCGCAAGCGCAAGACCATCCGCCGCGAGCGCCACGACGCGTTGGCCAATGGCATCAGCGTGCACTGGCTCACCGGCAGCGGTCTCACCGAAGAGGTGTGGGATCACTTCTTCGCTTTCTATATGGAAACCGGCTCGCGCAAATGGGGCCGGCCCTATCTCACCCGCCCGTTCTTCTCGCTGGTCAGCGAAGCGATGCGCGACCGCATCCTGTTGGTGATGGCCAAACGCGCCGGGCGCTGGATCGCCGGCGCCATCAACTTCATCGGCTCGGAAACTCTATTCGGCCGGCATTGGGGAGCGGTCGAACACCATCCGTTCCTGCATTTCGAGCTGTGCTACTATCAGGCGATCGATTACGCGATCGCCAACAAGCTCCAGCGCGTCGAGGCTGGCGCGCAAGGCGAACACAAGATCGCCCGCGGCTACATGCCGGCGACGACATATTCGGCGCACTACATTGCCGACCCGGCGTTGCGACGCGGCATTGCCGATTATCTCAAGCGCGAGCGCGCCTACGTCGCCGCCGTCGGCCAGGAGCTTGCCGCCACCAGCCCCTACCGCCAGGATGTCGCGATCGAGACGGATTGATAGCGCTGGGCCGTTTCCCGGACGCGGTGCAGCGCGCCGGCGATGCGCCGCGCCCGGGACGTGTTACTGACGACCATTGCGTCGCGGAGGAATTAAATGACCAGCTACGACCCGAATAACATCTTCGGCAAAGTCCTGCGCGGCGAATTGCCGGCTTACAAGGTCTACGAGAACGACAAGGCGTTCGCCTTCCTCGACATCATGCCGCGGGCGCCGGGCCACACCCTGGTGATTCCGAAAGCGCCAGCGCGCAACATTCTCGACATCGAAGCCGATGCCCTCACCCATCTGATCCTGACGACGCAAACGATCGCGCGTGCGGCGGTGAAGGCCTTTGCCGCCGACGGCCTCACCGTCCAGCAATTCAACGAACCAGCCGGCGGCCAGGTGGTTTTCCACCTGCATATTCACGTCATTCCGCGAAAGATCGGCGTGGCGCTCAAGCCGGCGGCGAGCTTCAAGGAAGATCCGGCGGTGCTGGCCGAACACGCAGCGAAGATCGCCGACGCGCTCAAGGGCGCATAGCGTTAGTCGGCAATACCGACCAGGCAGCCGCCATCGATGACGATTTCGGTGCCGGTCACGTACTTTGAGGCCGGCGACGCCAGGAACAAAGCGATTCCTTGGATCTCTTCCGTTTCGGCGGCGCGGCCGAGCGGCACCCATCGTTCGAACGCCTTGCGCACCTCGGGCTTTTGCATGTGCCCGCCGGCGATATTGGTGACGAACGGGCCGGGCGCGATCGCATTGACCAGGATGTTGTACTTCGCCAATTCGAGCGCCGCTTGCCGCACCAGATGACCCGAGCCGGCTTTGGCCGGCATGTAGGGCATGCCGACGATCGCCTCGGGGCGTATGCCGGCGATCGACGTGGTCACGATGATGCGTCCGCCGTCCCGGTTCTTCTTCATGTGCGGCACCGCGGCGCGGATCGAGGAGAAGACCGACGTCAGATTGGTGGCGATCACCTTGTCCCAGCGCTCGTCGGATACATTCTCAAACGCAAACTCGGCCACGCGCTGGCCGGTCGCCGAGATAAAGGCCGGGCCGGGGTCGATACCGGCATTGGCGAACAGCACGTCGAGGCGGCCGAATGCGCTGGCTGCGCCGTCGATGGCCGCGCGCAACGCCGGCCGGTCGGTGACGTCGACGACGGTGCCGCGGACATCGCCGCCCTTGGCCTTCAGCTTGGCAACTGCCGCATTGAGGCCTCCGCGATCGACATCGAGGAGCGCAACGCGCGCGCCGTTGTCAGCCATGACCTCGGCATAAGCGAGGCCGATGCCGCTGGCGCCACCGGTGACCACGGTTGCCCGGCCGCCGACGTCGAAAAGTTCGCTCGATTTCATCTTGCAGCTCCCTGCGCAAAAGCGGAATCCGCCGACGGCCCTCTTCCGGAGGCGAGGTAGGCGCCGTGCAAAATCTCGGGATTGCGGCGCAGTTCTTCGGAAGCGCCGGCGAACACGAGTTCGCCGCGTTCCAGCACCAAGGCGGTCTTGGCCAGCGACAGCGCCAGCGTCGTGAACTGCTCGATCAGCAGAATGCCGACGCCGCGGGCGGCGATGGCCTGGATCGTCTCGGCCAGCCGGTTGACGATCGAGGGCGCGAGCCCGAAGGACAACTCGTCGATCAGAAGGTAACGCGGCCGCGCAATCATGCCTTGCGCGATCACCACCATTTGCTTCTGGCCGCCGGAAAGATTCTGCGCCGCCGTCGAGAGGCGAGCGCGCAACTCGGGAAATGTTTCGAGCGCTGCTTCGATTTCACGATCGGCTTCGTGCCGCGGGTGCATCATCGCGGCGGCGGCGAGGTTGTCGCGCACCGAAAGCCCGGTGAGCACGGGATGGCCTTCGAGCACCAGCGCCACGCCGTGCCGGCGCACGGCGTCGGGCGAACGGCCAAGTAGTTCAACGCCCTCGCAGGAGACGCTGCCGCGAACTGCCGGCAGCACGCCGGCCATGGTCAGAACCAGCGTGGATTTGCCGGCGCCGTTGGCGCCGAGCAACGCCGTAATCTCGCCGGGAGGAACGCTGAGCGAGACGTCGCGCAGCACCGGCCGCCCGCCGCGGGAGACGAACAGATTGCGCACGGTTAATTCGGAAGCGGCCATCACTCGCGTCCCAGATAGGCGCGGCGCACGATCGGATCGTTGAGTACCGCGCGGGTCGGTCCCATGGCCAGACGCTTGCCGAAATCGAGCACCAGCGTCTCCACGCAAACCGACGCGATCAGGTCGGCGTCGTGGTCGATCAGCACAAGCTGAGAATCGAACGTGGTCGGGATCTTGACCAAGAGCCAGCGGAGCCGGTCGGTCTCCTCCTCGTTCAGACCGGCCCCCGGCTCATCCAACAGGATGGCCTTCGGCTGGCCGATCAGGGTCTTGCCGATCTCGATCATGCGGCGTTCGAAAAGATTGAGCCGGCGGCCGAGAATATTGCGGCGGTCGCCGAGGCCGACGAACTCCAGCGCCGAGGCGACCTGCCGGCGAGCGCTGGCGCGATTGCCCGAGACGTGGTCGGCGACGGCCTGGATATTCTCCGTTGCGGTCAATTCGTCGACCACGAGCTCCTGCTGAAAGGTGCGGCGCAGCCCCAAGCTCACCCGCCTGCGCGGCGACAGGCCGAGCAGCGCCGTGTCGTTAAGCAGAATCGTGCCTTTGATCGGCGTGACGAAGCCGGAAAGCACGTTGAGCAACGTTGTCTTGCCCGCGCCGTTGGGGCCGATCAGGCCGCAAATCGGCGCCGCGAATTCGGCGTCAAGCTCGTCGAGCGGCTTGATGCCGCCGAAGCGCACGCTCAACCCATCGATCTTGATCACGACGCGCGCTTTCCCTGGAATTGCTGGTAGAGCCGCTCGGCCAAGAGCGTGATTTGCCCGCCGAGGCCGAGTGGATCGCGCAGCGCGAACAACAGCGCGGCGCCGAAGATCATGAAGCCGACATTGGTGTTGACGTTGAGGTCGATCAGCAACGCCGGCACGAAGCGGGTCAGGAGGCCGCCCAGGAACGCGCCGAGCCAGACGTCGTAGCCGCCCAAGAGCGTGCCGATGAAAATCACGATGGAGGCGGTGGTCGGAAATGCCGAGGCGTCGAGTTGACCGAACAGGCCGGCGAGGAGCGCGCCGGCGACGCCGGCAACAAAGCCCGAGAGTGCAAAGGCCCAGGCCTTGTAGAAAACGATCCGCACGCCGGCGGCGGCCGCCATGTGTTCGTTCTTGCGGATCAACGCCCAGGCGCGTCCCGGCTTGCTGCGGCGATGCGCTTCGACCAAAAAGATGCACAGCACCGTCACGCCGGCGACGAACAGGAAATAACCGGTGTCGCTCGAAGCGAACACCGGCCGCGCCATGTTGATGCGGTCGTTGCCGCTGGCGCCGACCTGACCGAGAAATCCGGGACCGCCGACCGGGAAGCTGATAACGAATACCAGCGTCTGAAAGGCGCCGGCCAGCATCAGCGTGACCAGCGCCAAATA
>Ga0210386_10004635_pt1 | contig 11326 bp, 19 predicted proteins | sample IncBWH32OmetaG_FD_160091 | JGI IMG/M metagenome (GOLD analysis project Ga0210386, IMG submission 160091) | Forest soil microbial communities from Barre Woods Harvard Forest LTER site, Petersham, Massachusetts, United States - Inc-BW-H-32-O ... | reverse complement strand
TTGGGATATATCAAGAGCCATATTGGGAAGTGCACCCCGTCAACGGCGACATTGGCCGTTGTCCAGTTGCGGACACGAAAGAACTGTTGAGGCTGATTAAAGCCAAAGGCTAATTTGAGCTACCTACGTTAACACATAATTTAATGAAGATTTCTGTCACAATTCGGAAGCCACGCCTGTGGGATTACTTGTCGAGCTGTTATCGCAAGGTTAGGTACAGTCATGCGCAGACTGCTGAGAATACGGCGCGTCGAATGGCGGCGAAAGGTTCGGAAGAACTAGAACCGTATCAGTGCAGATTTTGCGGAGGGTGGCACATTGGACACTAAGAAGGTCGATATCTACTATAAACCGGACGGAACTGTAGACGGGTGGGGAATGCCCGTTGAAGGCGTTGAGGTTCCTGCGCAAGATGTTGTCAAAGTCATCGAGGATTTGACGAAGGAACCGGAGAAGCAAAACTAGTTTAATCTGCATACTTTAGACATGTGTTGAGGGAGGGTTTTATGAAATGGATTTCCGTTGCCGACCAATTGCCAAAAATAGGGCGAGATGTGCTGATTTTTGTAACCGATGACATGGAAGGCAATAAGAACTTCGTAAACATCGACAGTCGTAGCGGCAGACCAGAGTCTGATACACATTGGTCAGATGGCTCTATTTCTCATTGGATGCCTTTGCCGCCTCCGCCAAGCCCCCGCAAAGGGCAGTAGACATGTGTTGAGTGAGGGGATATGGAAGACACACGATTTATGAAGTGGGCCAGAAGGTACGGCCTTGATCCTTACAGCCGTAACGGGATCAATGAAATTGCAAGGGACGCTTTTAATGCGGGGAGGCAGAACGGACTGGAACAGGCTGCTGCAGCGGTCCACGACCCTTGCCCCGAATGCGCGGCGGCTATCCGCGACATTAAATCATCAATCGAGTTTGTCTGATTAACCAAGTTTGGAGGGGATATGAACGTTGACGACGCTTTTAGCAACCTCGAAGATATGCTTCGAGAAGATGGCTACACGAATGCGAACGTGGTTATTCAGGCACTTTACTTGGTCAAAGATTCCGTACACGAATTGGTTCACCGCAAAGAGAGCATTAAATCATCAATTGAGTTGTCTGTCGAAACGTGGGCGTTCAAGAGACCGGAACGATACCTAACGCGAGCTATTGAGAAGCACACTCGCATGGTACAGGCCGTAGAGAAATACGTGGTCCGCAAGAACTTCACGGACGCGCAACAGAAATTCATTGTGGCCGTAGTCAAAAAGTCATTTAGGACGGGTGTTCGGGTCGGGGTGCTTAAGAAGTATCTCCAAGAAGTGGCTCTGTGCTTGCCGCCCGACTGCTGTTATGGAATGGTTGTAGCCGGGAATCAACATTCTGACGATTGTCCGGACCTAGAGCAGCGACTGACCGGTGCAGCATTCCCACAAGAAGTAGGCGGTCCGTTGGTAGTTGATTTAGGCACGGCAATTGATATTGCTACTAAATCCACCGCCGCGCTCCGTCAGGAACTCGCATCCGCCCAGCGCGACCTCGAAACTAAAACACTTGAATATGAAACTTCGCAAGAATGCGTGGTTGAGGCTATGCAGGAAAAGAACGATGCGGTTAAGCAGTTGAGCGAACAGCTCGCCGTCGCCCGTGCCGAGTTCAACACACTCTACGAACGTGCTCACATGCTAGAGAAGCAGCTCGCCGCCAAGGATGCCGCGCTACGACAAATCAACCATTTGCAGCACTCTTTAGCCATTGAACAAGAAGGAACCGGGAACATGCGAATAGAGTACTGGACGCGTGAGATTGAAGATGTTTGCGTCACTGCGCTGAAGCCTGTCGAGGCGCGGGCTGCGCTCAAGGAATCCCATAGCGGCATTAAATAGAGGTAACGACATGACGAAAGACGACGAACTTTCACAACTACTAGAAGCCTATGCTATGTCTGAGTTGGCTGTATTGCGCGGCCAGCTCCGAATGATTGCAGATGCAATAGGATTTGAAGGCAGTATCGCTGATTTTCCGGGCTTGCTAGAGCATCTGGAAACAGCGATTTCACGCTAAAGTCGGGAGCTTACAGTGGAATGCAAGGATTTTCATAAACCAAGACCGATTATATGCAAACATGGTTTATTCTTATGGCCGTGGTCGGTCAGCATTTACACATGGTATGCTTGGGCTGCTGATTATTTGTGTAGACATTGCAATACGAAATATAGTACAATACCCGTATGATTGGAACTGCTCTGGCCATAGCGGTGAATGTTGCTTACCAAATTGCGAGGCTCGTACATAAATACGGACGCTTTTTCGGATACTAGGAGATACATGAAATTCCCCAAGGTTCTAATGCCAATATTGATTTGCGGGGCGTTGTCCGCATCTGGACAGACGTATGATGGAGTCGCGCAGCTTCCTCTGACTGTTCCGGAAGTCCGACAATCCTTTACGCCTAGCGACAATATCCCTATTTTCGTTTCGGCTAACGTCCCGAGCTTGCAGACGGTGTTGAACGCAGCCGTACCCGGCGACACAATTGTTATTGATCCAGCATTCATTGCGACATTGAGCGGACTAGTTCTTCCTAATGGCACGGCGCAGCAATGGATCACGATTAAGACTGCTTCGGCTTTGCTGCCAAGCGAGAATGTCCGTGTTTCGCCTGCATTTGCGGGAATTGTTTCTTTACCCAATCGCCCCGTCTACGCCCAACCGACTGGCGGCGCGGCAAAACTCATGCCAACAATCATTCTTAACGGCCAAAACGCCTCACTAACCGGCGGATCGTTTGTCCGTTTGATTGGGTTGGAAGTTACGCGAACATCCGGAACGGGAATTGTCTACAATCTGTATCGCAATCTGGGTTCTACTGTTATCGTTGACCGTTGTTGGTTCCACGGCACGGCGACTGACGAGACCACGCGGGGCATTGATTTATCGAACTCTCCCAATTCCTCAGTCATTAACAGCTATTTCTCTGATTTTCATTGCCGGGCGATTTCTGGGAGTTGCGGGGATGCGCAAGCCATCTCTGGTGGATTATCTACCGGTTCTGACGGTAACTACTTGATTCAGAACAACTTCCTCGAAGCATCTGGCGAGAACTTCATGCTCGGCGGCGGCCCGGCATTGTATGTTACTCCCGATGTCACCGTTCAGTATAATGACATATACAAAGTTCCGAGTTGGAATCCAAGCGATCCAAGCTTTGATGGAGGAACGGCGGGCAAAGACGGAATTAAACATCCGTGGGTTGTAAAGAATCATATTGAAATCAAGAATGCGACCCGCGTATTAATTCAGGGCAATCGACTACAATATAATTGGGCCGGCTTTACTCAAAACGGTAGTGGCATTGTAATCACTCCCAAGAATCAGGCCAGCGCAGTAAAAACCAGTGTGTGTCCCTTATGCGCGGTCACGAATGTAACATTGCGGTACAATTATTCCAGTTATACGGGGCAGGCATTGCAGCTCGGATGCGGACCTAATACGCTAGGAGGATGGCCCGCTGCGTGTGGAAACATTGAAGCTCATGATTTATGGTTCGATCATTTGCAGTATCCGTATTGCAATTTCTGCGCTTCCTTTCTTGTATTAATTGGCGGAGGTTCGCCAGCAGTTCCGTTTAACAATGTCGATATCAACCACAGTACATTTCAGAACGACGGATGGCTAACTCCGGCGGTAGACAAAGCTGCAACGATGGCTAATGGTATTCTCAATCTCGATTCCCCGGTTACGGGCAATGCTGGGATGCACTTCGATTACAACCAGTTCGATCCGGGAAATCAGATTTTTTATCCAACAGGCGGCGGGGCAAGTGATTGCTGGACTCAGCCCGGCAGTTTTAAAACGCTCCTAGCCCTGTGTTGGCCGGGCGGCACGTTCATCGGGAACCAAGCCACGCCGACATTGACAATCAATAAAACTCATCTTCCCTACCCGGACGGTAACAATACCGGCCTCGCGGGTGGAGATATGACCACAATCAATAGTGCATTAGCAAATAGGAGATAACATGAAACTGTCACACGCAATCTTGATGAACGGAATGATGAAGCCGCAAGGATTCGGGTTTAGATCAATACACAGTATGGATGCACCTTGCGCCATCGGAGGAGCGTTACAGGCTGTCGGCATTGATACGTCCAAGGAATGTTTAGTCTATAACGCTTTTGAAAAAATATGGCCGTGGGTGAACAAAAATGAAGCTAGTTGCCCCGTTTGCAATGCAGCATCGGGATTAATTAAACCCTACCAAATCATTTTTCATCTCAACGACACTCACGAATGGACCCGCACTCAAATTGCGGAATGGGTGGCTTCCGTTGAACCCGCTGGTTGTCCGGAAATGGACAGCACGGAAGCGACAATCAGTGAACTTGAAACTAGTTTGAGTAGTTAGGACAAATTATGAATAAATCCAAAATCGTTTGGAATCTTAGCTTTACTATAGCAAATGTACTATGCTATATTTACTTAGGCCATCATTGGTACAACGCGGTGGTTGCCGGAGCTTGTGGTGCTTATTTTATTGACGGCTTGATTGATGTATAGACTTGAGAGATGAATCAATGAAAATTGTCGATCTTCTGGGTTCAGAACTAAAACCGGGCGACCTCGTAGCGGTTAAGTCCGATCACATTTGCGCGGTTGTCGTCCGCGTTGAGGATGGCGCGATTGCCAAAGGCTTATCCATATCGGGGAAGCCCGCTGGAGCCGAAACACCACCGCATATCATCACTAAGGTGGAATTCACAACTCTGATCCCCGCAATTGGCGGGACGGCGAATGTTCTAAAACTGGAAAAGCCCCCGCAAGAGGAAAAGAGCTTAGTACAATGAAACGCATCCGAACCCGTGATATTGAAAACCGTGTGATCAGTTTGCTGCTACTCGGAGCCGAGAACGACGATATTGCAATATCAATCGGGGTAAGTGTTGATCGAGTTAAAAAGGTATTCTCTATTCTGTTTAAGCGGTATAATATCTGTACTGGCTGCAAACGAATCAAGCTGGCCGTTATGATGGGACCGAGACCAAACTATCTTGTTAAGGAGTCTTAGTGAAATCCACGATATTACTCATACTTAAGACTTTGATGTTTGTAGTAATGATATACATGTACAACCATTTTGTCGCGAAAGTTCCGGACAATGTATCAGGATTGTTGGCGGTCGGCGGCGGCAGTATTATCGGCCTCTCGCATTCCAATCAGATTTAGGGGGTTTACATGAAATTTTTCATTGGATACGTATCAGCAACACTTAGTTTGGCCGTCGCTGGATTTGAGATCACTATGGGCCGTTACGTAATGGCCGGGATTGTGCTAGGATTGAACTTACCGACCATAGGTAAGATGCTTCGTGGTGCAGACTAATAAAATCAAGAAAGACAATAGATGATTTAATGAGGGTTTATGACAGCTTTGAGGCGTGTACTGGCAGTTTTGGGAATTGGATTCATAGCTCAGAATAGCTATAGATTTTTAGTAGTCGTTGAAGGGTGGACTCCGGCGTCCACCTCAGGAGCGGTATTAATATTTTTTCTGTTAAGCGTTCTTCTATACGGCGCCATATGTGCAGAGGAGCGAGCAAATCTAGTTTAATCGGCAGACTCAATAGAGGTTATTACGACAATGCAAAACGGAAAATTTGAAGATCATGAGATAGCGGCGGGTTTCTCGACCGTTGTAGCAATAGGGCTGAGTTTGATTAGCGGACATTTCTTCGGATTGGCGGTCGGAGCGGGAACGTTTCTGCTCACTTGGGTCGGCACTTTTACGTTCCTAGGTTTGACGGTAAGATAGTTTAATCAGCGGACTTAATGTATACCCACGGTGTACAAATTGGCTAAACCATAAACTAGTTTAATTCAGGCATTTAAACCATGTCTTGGTCTGAAATGATGGCGAGTATCCTACCCTGTGGGCATACTAATGCGGAGCATATGTATTATCTGGAAGATGCGGGGTTCGAGATTGAATGGACAGATGCTTGCGACAAAGCAGAGCAAGCGAAATGCGCCCCGCAATCTAGTCCACATCCGGACAAATAATGGATAATACGGGGCTCCTATTTCCTGATTTCGCTATACGCCACATTCCTACCTATACAACGGTCGAATATCGACCACCTATTGACTTCCCCGCCCTGTCCAAATGTAAATGGATCAGTTTGGACCTTGAAACATCTGGCCTTGACGTTTTGCGCGGCGATTTTATTGTCGGGGTGGGTATAAAGACCAATACCGGTGTTCGGGGATATTGGCCTATTCGTCACGGGCAGGGAATGAATTGCGACGAGCAACAAGTTATTCGTTGGCTGAAAACCGAGTTGAAGGATTTTAGGGGTGACCTTATCGGTGCCAATTCCAATCTTTTCGACGCCTTCTTCCTGAAGAAATACACAGTGGAATTGCCGCACGCCAAGTTCCATGACTGCCAGTGGGCTGAGCCGCTACTGGACGAGCTGGCTATGAGCTACAGCTTGGAAAGCCTCGCGCAAAAGCACCTAGGCGAAGGCAAAAAGAGCACGTATCTAACGGAACTGTACGGCAATGATGTAATGAAGCATTTCGCTGAGGTCCACCCCGCACACGCTACAGAATATGCTTTAGTGGATATTGACCTCCCCCCGCTAATCCTTGAAAAGCAGAAGGCCAAGCTCGCCGAACAAGGGTTGCTTGATCTATACAATTTGGAATGCCGCCTTACACCCTTACTCAATTCCATGAGAATGCGAGGCGTGCGCGTGGACGTAAATAAAGCACAAGAAGTCGATGGTGTTCTTGCAGGAAAACGCGATAAAGCGCTAGGTCAACTTGCGAATATGGCCGGATTCCCGATTAATATCGCTGCATCCGCCGACCTCGTAAAGATGTGTGAAAAGCTGAATCTCACATTTCCGCAGACAACCAAGGGCAATCCATCCTTTACGAATCAATGGATGAAGCGACAAACGCATCAGGCATTTAAACTAATTCTCGAAGCCCGCAAATACGAGAAAGCTCGTAATCCCTTTGTTTGCAGCTACATATTGGAAGACAACATCAATGGCCGAGTTCACGCGCAATTCCATCCCCTTCGCCGCGCCAGCGATGAGGATGGCAATAAAGGCACGGTGAGTGGGCGCTTCAGTTGTACAACACCAAACCTTCAGCAGATTCCTGCCCGCGATCCGGAATTAGGTCCCTTGCTTCGTTCTATGTTTTTGCCAGATGAGGGAAAGGATTTCTTTGCAAATGATTACAGCCAAATAGAATTCCGGCTAATCGTTAATGCTGCCGTTCTATCCAAATGTCGAGGGGCGGCGGGCGCTCTAAAACGCTATCAAAATGATCCAACTACAGATTTTCATAACATGGTAGTTGAGTTGACAAAATTACCGCGCAAAGCAGCCAAGAATATTAACTTTGGACTTGCATTTAGCATGGGTGTTAAGAAGCTGGCAAATGAACTAGGAATGGTGAATGAACAAGGTGAACCCACCCAAGAAGCCTACGATACGCTGGAGCAATACCATACGAATGTTCCCTTCGTAAAAGAAGTGTCGCAGGCCGCGATGAAGAAGGCAGAAAAGCAAGGATATATCCGGACGGTTCTCAATCGCCGATCTAGATTTGATTTGTGGGAAGCAAAAACTAGTGCGACTGGTAGCTACAAAACGCTCGCACTTCCTTACAAACAAGCGCTTGAAGCCTACGGCGATATCAAACGTGCGGGGCTGCATCGAGCGCTGAACCGCTATACACAAGGTTCTTCGGCGGACATGACCAAGGCCGCGATGGTTGAAGCATGGGAATCCGGTGTAATCACAGAGGACGGTCCCTTGCAATTATCGTTGACCGTTCATGATGAATTGGCAGGGTCTGTATCTCCTACAAAAGAAGGACAATTAGCGTTGGCAGAACTTAAGCGAATCATGGAGGCTTCCGTCACAAAAGGTATCGTTGTACCGATATTGGTAGAATCGAAGACTGGTAGTAATTGGTCTGAGGCCCATTAAAAAATCGTCTCATTTTGAAAAAATAATACTTGACTACTACAGTCGAAACTGTATGATTATTCCTGTAGGAAATGCGAGGCGAGTTGTCCGGAAGTGGACAATAAAATCGTAAATGTTGTAAGCAGCAATTTACATGCCGAAATTACCGTTGCCCGGCGAGGTAATACAATGTTGATTACCGAAGCAACCTACCCATGCGGGGTACCGTTCGATAGTATGCACTCACCTTTGAGGGGGAAAAAGAAAGGTAAGGGCAGTATGAGTAGTCCAGCAGTACCGGCCACTTTGCTTGCAATTCCTGAGATTCTTGAGATCGACCAACTAATTATGCGGGGCTCGTTGGCCCCGGATCAGTTCCTAGAGGCCACACTCCCCCCTCTATCACGCGAGCAAATGGCGGCGCTCGAACCGTATCTTCAAGCACTAGAAGAGACTGAAGAATTCGTAACAGATTTTCTATTCTGTTCAGATAAAGTTTTGATTACGATAGTACCCATTGCCGCAGTGGCCTTGTATTTTGAAAGGGCTCTGGTATCTGGGCAAGCGTAGAATATTTAAATTTGGGCTTGACAATATTTGGCACATGTGTGTATATTTCTCTGCATTGGAGGAAACAACATGCCAGTCAAGATTGTCAGTATAAACGAAATGCCCGAAGGTCGCAGAGGACGTAAATCTTTCGTAACGCAGATGCCGGAGTGGAGAGAGCTGACCACCAAACTTTCTAATGGTCTTAAACCATTTGAAGAGGGTGTGGTGGTCACCTTTCCGGTTTCTAAAGACCGGGGGATGAAAACGATTCTGCAAACCTTTAAAAGAACAACCGATGCATACCTCAAAAGGCTCAAGCTCGCAGACTACAAAGTACGAGCTTTCCTGATCGACGACGACCGCACGAACTGCATCACTGTCACCAACATCCCCGTGATATCTGGATTAAAATCTATGCCTAAGCCCGAGAAGAAAAATCGGGCTGCGCAATAGGCGGTGAATCGTGCCCGAAAAGATTATCCCAGTGTTCCGCATCGAAAAAAATGTTCCAATGCCTGTATATTCTCCCAGAGGAGCAAAGTTATACCCACTAGAGAAGATGGAAATTGGAGATAGTTTTCTGATCCCTAAATCAGAAGATGAGACTGAACCGCCGCTCACGGTCCTGAGATCGAGAGTGAATGGAATAATCGGCGGGGTCCAGCGGCGCACCAACTTAAGATTTGCCACAGTCACGATGCCCGATGGCATTCGAGTATGGCGAGTTGCTGATCGAAAAAAGGATGAAAAATCAGCCAATCCTACCCGCCGCCATATAAGCCCGGAAGGAATGGATAGAATTGTAGAAGCGCAGCATAAACGTTGGAAAAAATTTAGAACTGAAAAAAAGAGGCAACGATGAAAATCCTCTTCCTTTGTTTGCTTTTGGTTCTTGCGGGGTGCGGTAATTCCAAAAGCAGTTCGGGAAATCCGCCGCCTCCGCCACCTCCGCCGGGAATGCCGATGACCGGGACATTCTCGGGGGGAATGAATTTCACGGTAGTGACCGGAGATTTGAAACTAGTATTATCGGAAGATGGTTCGGGCGTTGTCACCGGATCAGCAATATCAACACCGCCGTCGTGTGAATTTAATTCACAAGTCTCAGGGAGATATTTCACCAGTGGACAACAGTTTCAAGTTGTATCTGGGGATGGCGCGGAAAGTTTTACGGGAACGTTATCGAGCGATCAGAAATCTTTGTCCGGAACTGTACAACTAGGTGCGGGCAATCTCACCGGATGTGGACCAAGGAACGGCTCTTTTTCTGCAACCAAACAGTGATACAATACATCGCAGCGAGCATACGGACATACCTCCGTGTGTTTGTTAGCCTCCGGTTTGCCGCTGATATCGGTTACCGGGGGCGTTTCTTCGAGACTAGTCAGGTATCCGCTGTATATCAAAACGGGCCAAAAGTAGTACAATCCAAATGCGGGACCACCCGACCGTCAAGGGGTCAGGCAGTCCCTAACACCGCGACGCGACTAGTGCGTACGCGATGCTAGAGTGATTGTACCCCCTAGACGCGCCCCTCTCAGAGTCGTTGGGATGGTCCCGCATCTAGTGAGGCAAGATGAGAAGATCGCAAGCGCACGCTTTGAGAAACATTCTTCAGGCAGTTGTCGGGTACATGCAGATTGGCTCTGTTGAAAAAGCCACGTCTTGTGTGATGGACGCCGAACGAATCATAGCCCGCGACGTTCCGGCCATGATTAAACCAATGAATTCGTGGTCGCTGGGCGACGGAGCGTATATAAACGTCGATGTAGTTTCCAGCGATCTGGTGCTTTTGCAAATATCAGCGAAGGACCACGTTCAGATGACGATCATGTTCAATTCGTACATCGCGCATCAAATCGGGGATGTTCTTATAGGCGTGGCCGACTATGCCGGGTTGCCCGCCAAGGTTCGGAAAAAAGCTGTTTAGTTGCTGGGAGACCGGGCCAATGGTATTCTCCGTTTAGGTCGGCATTGGCATTGTCGATCCTTAGGGAAGGCCGCCGGAGAGGATATTCTTCGGCGGCTTTTTTCTATGGTCGTTTTAATTGGTCTGGGGAAGAGTCTGGGTATTCTTCTGAGTGAGAGTTGCCGCGTATATGGTTTATTTGCTCAGTGAGGTACTGGCGAAAATCGGCGGTGTCCAAAATGCGGTGTCCATCGCGGGTTCTCGCTGTCAGAATGTCATCGCGTAGGCCTTCCAATATCGACAGAGCAATCTGCCTAGTGTCGTTATGGTTCATGCTGAACAGCCCCCTCTGCCCTCTCTCGCTCACAAGAATACAACAGCCGACCGCCCGCTGTTCTGTTCAATTTTGCTCACATTCGATACTTACGAGCTTCGGCTACTTCAATCAAAACGCGGGGTGGAATCTGGAGTGCCCGGCTAACCCTTACGAGCATTCGCAATGTTAAGCGTTGCTCCCCGCGTTCCAGTCTGCTCACCCCGTTTTTCTTCATTCGCAGCTTTTTGCCGAGAGCGCATTGTGACAACCCTCTCGCTTGCCGAAGTATCCATATCGCGTCCCCCATCGGGCACGGTCGTAGGTATACATTTGCGGAGTTCATAGGCTTGTTGGAATTTCTCCTTTAAACGTTTTCGAGTGTAATTTTCTAGCGCCCCGCCAAAGGCATTGTAGCAAGCCGATTCGAACGGGTGTTGATCGCCTCGGCGAACCGCCCCGCAAAGAGCTAGCGCCAGCTTGATCGGAATCTGCTCGTCAGTGTTCCGGCACTGCTGAGCGCTCCAATAAAGATAGTCAACCACGGCGTTCAGTACTTTCTGGCCCC
>Ga0210386_10004632_pt1 | contig 11334 bp, 15 predicted proteins | sample IncBWH32OmetaG_FD_160091 | JGI IMG/M metagenome (GOLD analysis project Ga0210386, IMG submission 160091) | Forest soil microbial communities from Barre Woods Harvard Forest LTER site, Petersham, Massachusetts, United States - Inc-BW-H-32-O ... | reverse complement strand
GCGCCCGAAATCAATGCGCCGAGGCCAGTCCCCTCGGCGAGCGTCGCGAGTTCACTCGCGCCACCCTTGGCTCCGGTGTAAGTATCGAGAACGCTCTGACCGATACCGACACCGGGCAGGCCGAGGTCGCCCAATATTCCGAGACCTTTGCCAATGCCGCCGCTCACGTCGCCGCCGCGGATCGCCTTAACTGAGTCGGCGATGCTATGGAACTTGTCCATAACGCCATCCAGGCCGCCGAAGTCGCCCAGTGCATCGTCCAGGCCCAGGCCGGATGCGATCTTGCCGCCGAGGCCCTTGCCGAGGTCGGCGCCTAATCCGCCCCAGTCCTTGTTGAGGGCCTTGCTAAGTGCGCTCTCAACGTCGATCCCGAGAGTGTCGGCCACGCCTTTTAGCGGTTCACTCAGGACCGACCCGAGCTTTGTGCCGAGTTGGCCGACGACATCATCGAGCGCGCCACTCAGATCCTGCTTGACGAGCTTCTCAAGCGGGTTTTTCAGGTCAAGGCCAACACCCTCAGACAGATCCTTCAGCGGGCCGGAAAGGGCCTCCCCTAGTTTGGTGCCGAGCTGTTCAATGGCGCCGCTGTTACCCAAGGCGTCCATAAACTCCGGGCCGATATCCCCCGCGACGTCCTTGAACTTGTCCTTCAGCTTGCTGACCGCGGAGTCGGCGGCGGAATCATCGACCCGAGGGACGACGTCGATATAGATGGCGTCGTCATCATCGGCCATCGAACGTCACCCCCAGCGTTTTCTTAGGAATATTTGGGAACACATACGCTCGGGGTATGCGTTAATAGCTACATGGATTTGACCTCATGGGCGGTGCAGCGCCAGCAGCGCAGAACATCCGGCGCCAAGACGTCTTCTAAGAGCTGGCGCATTCCGGCCAGCCTGGTGGCATTGGCGGTCTGTTTTCTCATCTGGCAGCACCACGGCTTTGTGCCAGCCCTGCTAATTGCAGGCGTCTTTGGCGTCGTCTACAGGCTTGATGCCATCATCAAGAGGCTCGACAACAAAGGCGCCCCGCGGGGTTGGTATCCAGGGCCATCCGGCGAGGATGAGCGCTACTGGAACGGCCACGAATGGGCCGACCTCCCGGCCCGTCCACTGTCGCGCTAACGCTTCTCGCCCTTCAGTTGGGCGATGACGTCGTCATGGGCCTTACGTGATTCCGCTTGATTCTGCGCCCTTTCCCTCTCGGACGAGGGTGGCAGCACGGGCTTGAACGTCAACCGCTCCTGGCCGAGGAACGCCCACAGGTCGCCCCGCATGGCTTTGATCTCGTTCCAGACCCCGGTGGTCAGGTGATCCCGCAATGGCCAGTCATCGCGGTAGGCGACTTTGAACGCGGAATCTTCGGGTAGATGTTTGATCAGGATCAGCAGCCGCCGGCTGGACATGTCCCCGCGGTACCAGTCGAATAGGTCGATGCCTTCAAATAGCAGCGAGGCCTCTATCTCCTCAGCGAACTGAGCTAGGAGCCATTCGACTGCTGGTCTTTTGGGTCTGGGCCATCTTCCGACTTGATGAGGTCGCCGCTTTTCATCGTCGCGACAGCTAGGGCGATCATGCTCGATTTGCCGCCAGCCTTGATGAACCGGGCATGCTCTTTGGCGCCGAGAACAGCCTTGGCATACCGGGTGTTATATGGCTCGTCACCATCTTTGGAGGCTGCTTTTACCGCGGCTTCGGTTTTGTCGTCCCATAACCAAGGGTGCAGAACTTCGACCATTGATCCATCTGCCAGCTCGAGCTCGAGCCGAGATGACAGGCCGAGGGCTTCCAGCTGCTGTTCGCCGTACTCGGCGGCTTTGATGCGCAAATTCATGGCTGTCCTGATCTCCTTGTGGCTGTGTGATTTTGGTTGAGCCGTGCCGGGGCGTCAGCACAGCCAGCACCCGCCCCAGCACGGGGCTTTTATGACGCGGTTGAGGTGAACGAGTTCGACGGCGCCGACGTGATGACAGTGGGCGTCGGGGTGTTCGAGTCGGTCGCGATTACCTCGACTGCGTTGTACAGCGTGGACGCAGACAACCCTGTGCCCTGGACGGTGGTCGTATTCCCGCTCACGGTCGGCGAACCCGTCAGCGTGAGGGTGGTGAACCCGCCGCCGACGGTGAGCTGCTTTTGCGCGGTGTAGGTGATGGGCGCGATCAGTCCGGCCGGCGTGGTGAACGAGATGTTCACCTTGAGGCCGGTAACCGGGGCGGCGACAGGTACGGTCGGGAATCCGACCTGGAAGTTCGCCTCACCCTGCAGGCGCCATCCTGGGCCATCCCTCAGAATCCAGCGGGGAGAACCCACGTTGACGGTGCCGTCGGGGTTGGCCGGCGGGGTGGTGTACTCATCGGGAATAGCAAAGGCTTTCACGGGCAGCGCGGCGGGCTCGTTAATGTTCCACGGGATTTTCCCGAAGTCGCCAAACAGCACCTTGGGGTAAATCCGGACCGTGTAGTAGTTCTGGCCGGAGCGACCGTCAACGCCGATGAACATGCACTGGCGCCACCGCAGATCCAGATCGACAGGCGCCGACGCAGCGTAGCCGACCGCACCGACCTCGAACAGGTTCGATAGCACCTGGTTGCTGTAGATCGCATCCACGACGGGGTTGGATTCCATCAGGGTCGCCCCGATTTCCTCCGACTGTCCCGTGTAGTCATAACGCGCAGGCCAACGGGATTGCATCACCTTGGTCGGCTTGACGTCGAGCTTCGGGTTGAACTCCGGTCCCTTTTCGTCCATGTAGCCGAGGTCGTACCAGGGGCCACCGGGATTGCTGGACGAGAACAGGGTCGATACCAGGTTGCCGTCATTGGAGGTGAACGGAGTGAACCCCGTCAGGGAGGTGGCGGCGAAGTTCCAGTCGCGAATCAGCCAAGACCCGTATAGAACCTTGCGGATGTTGTCTTCGTCACCCTGAAATAGGGTGGGCCACAAGACGCCAGTGCTCATTGGGTGCCTTTCAAACGGGGGTGGTTAAGTGGCTGCACTAGGGCGTAGGGCCTAGTAGCCCTGAATGGACGGGAGTCGGATGTCGATGACGTAGCGGGCGACATAGCGGTCCATGACCGCGCCGCCGCCGGACGCCTCCCATTGGAGATAGATCGGGGTTTGTTCGACACTGCAGGCGTAGATGTTCCAGGGATTGCCGTCAACGGTGACGACCGTTTTGGCGTGTAACTGGCGCATCGCGTGATGGACGGCGCGCGCCGTGGTTGACGCCGTGGTCTGATCGGCGGCGAACGTGTCCAGTTGTACGGTCGCGCGGTCCACAACCCGGTCATCCCCGCCGGCTACCCGCTGCACCAGCATGAATGGCAACGGGAGTTGCGCGGGCATTCTGGCGGCGATCTGCCCGGCCGGGATGATGTTCAGCGGCGTCAGGTAGGCGATGACGAAGTCTTCGGCGTCAAGTTCTGGTGCGGGCGACGTCATTGGAACTTGGCTTTGGTCTTGGCCCTTGGCGCATAGGTGGGCATATGGGCGTTGCCGAACTCAATCCATTTCGCCTTGAAGTCGGTGTCTTTAACGCGCTTGCCGGGAACATCCCCGCTCGGGTGGTCTTCGATGGTGATGGAGTCCCGATAAGCGCCGGGGGCGCCATAGGAGGGCGCCTCCCTTTTCGGGGGCTTATCGCCAAACACCGGAGAGATGGACTGCCAATACTCCTGAACGGCCTGGGCTTTCTTCTCAACCCCGGCCTGAACCCTTTTGCCGCGCAGGATCTTTGTCCACTTAGGCATTCAAACCGCTCGGGTTCTCAAGCATGATTTCGACGTGGTGGGGTGCCCCGTTGACGCGCGGCTGGACCTTGGCTCCGAATACGCGGTATGTAGTCCCTTGGGCATCAACGAGGCGGTCTGTGGCCTTGGCTGCGATCGCCGTCGGCGTGGGTGGGGTGATGAACCGATAACGCTCGATGGCGTAGTCGATGTTCGTCACGTCTTCCTTGACTTCCATCGGCTCAATCAGCCCATAGAGCGTGGTGGCCGTGTAGGTCAGTGTGGCGATGTTCTTGCGGTCCAACGTGCCCGGAGCAGACGTCTGGTAGGTAACTACCTGGGCGCCGATCACAGGTGCACCAACCGATATTCGCCGAGCAGCTTCTCATCCAGCCAGCCGGCGGGCCCGGTCGGGTCGAACTTCTGGCGGACGTCCCCGATGCCAAGGTCCGTCACACTGTTGGGGCTATCCAGAAAGAGCGCGGCGCCGCGGATCACCGCGGAGATGATGCCCTGCGGCAGCGGCGGGACGCTCGATGGCGCATTGGATTCCGAGCCCGGAATCGAATACCCGTGGGCGTAGTTAACCTGCAGAGAGCGCGGCAGCGTCGGCCACGTCGGAACGGTTCCGTAGTCAAAGAACCCGTCAGCGTTGGCGACACCCGACCAGAAGCTCGAGCCGGTAACACCGTAATAGCCGAAATAGCGGGCCGTGTTATAAAGCAGGCCATCCTCAGCCCACCCGTAATACTGCAGCTGAGTCCACGTCAGGCCGCCGTTGATCGGCATATTGGCCTGCACTGAGAACACGTTGGTGATCGGCGGGTTGGGCAGCAGCGCCATTTCCTTGCCGCCGTCGCCCCGAAACGGGTTGATGAAGACGGTGTCAGACTCGATGTAGGCGAACTTGCGCTCGCAGTAGGACTCGATTGAGTCCGAGGCCCACTCAAGCGCCAGCTGTACCTCATCGGAGGTATGGGCGCCGACGATCATCGGCATGCCCATCACCTGCGACGCCGGGACAAGGCTCACTTCGTTTGCGCGTCCGTACTGTGCTTGGGCTTCTTGTGCTCAGGCGCCTTCACCACTTTGGCGTGAACATGCCTGTCGCGCAGGAACTTCGCGCGGTTATGCAGCTCCTCGCCCTCGATAACCTCGCCCTGCAGCGACCCGTGGGAGCGCGGGCCGGCGGTGCCGTCGTCAACCTTGCGGTGGTCACTCATAAGAATGCCTTCCTGAAATGCGGAGGGGCGCAGGATCGCTGCGCCCCTCCTGCATTGGTTACAGCGGGTTCAGCTGAGCGAGCTCGAACAGCTCCGGGCGCTCGATGGCGAGGCCGAGGCGGCTGTAGGCGCGCATCGTCCACATACCCTGCTCGAAGTCGAGACCGTTCACGTTCACCATCTCGACGCGCAGGCCGCCCTTACGGATGACCTGGCCGCCGTTGGTGAAGTCGCCAACGAGGATGTAGCCCTGCGGAATTGCCGGGGTGGTCACAACGCGCTTGCCCCAGATGTTCAACTGGGGGTCAACAGCCTGAACCTCGATGTTGACGTTGTTCTGCGGTTGCCCGTAGTCCACACTCCATGGCGAACCGGCAAGGAATTGACCGTTCGCATCCTGCCAAGTGCGCAGCGTGAACCAGTCAATCGGGTTCATCACAATGGCGGTCGGCTCAAAGAAGTGCGTCACGCGGATGTCGGTCAGCATCGCAAAGACGCCGATCGCAATCTGCGCACCCGACACGGCCTGGCCACCCGAACCGACGATCGCGCGGCCGGGGGTGACTGTGGTGATCGTCGCCGAGTTAGCACCTTCACCGGGCGTGCCGGCTGTCGGGATAACCAGGTTGTTCACTGCGGCAACCGTTTGCGGCAGCGTGAACGCCGCCGAGAGACCAAGCAGGCCCTCGACGCCGGGGTAACCGGAGCCGGCGAGCAACTGCACTTCTTCCTGACGCGCAACACCCTGAGCGGTGCGTTTTTGTACAAGCGCCCAAAAATATTTCGAATCTTGGACAACTTCATCTGTAACTCGGGCGATGTTGGCGACCTTGCCGAGTTGCGCGGTGTAGCGCTGGATCTGGTTGGTCGAGGTCGGGAACGTCTGACCTTCACCGGTGGCCGCAGAAGCGTTGGTCCAGTTCGACTCACGAACATATGAGACAACCGGCGAGTCGGTCGGGAACGTCGGGAACAGTGACGCGATGACGTTGTCGTACCAGCGCAGCTCAAGGATGCCGGGAATAAAAGACGGCAGGATATCCGGGCCGGCAGTACCAGGCAGGAAGTACTGACCACCGGTCAGTCCGACACCAGCGGTGGTGCCGAACGCGTTCTCACCCTGTAGATTCGCCTCACCCTGGGTCTTGAGACCAAGGTCGAAGTTGAACTGTCCACGACGCTTGTCCGCGGCGTAAGACTTCATGTTGGCGTACTCGTCGGCGATAGCCTTCGCGTTGGCGAATCGCTCATCTTGCTGCGGCGCGGGCATACCGGGCTGCTCGGGGACGGCTACTTCGGTGCCGCCGGACAGTTTCTTGGCCTGACCGTAAGCCTTGAGGTCGGCGGCGATCTCGTCGGTTTCTGCGGCTGCCTTGCCCACGAACTCGCGGTATTCGGCCTTAGTGATCTTCTCTGCTTCAACGTCGGCGGTCTTCTGGACCACTTCCGCTTTCAGCTCTTCTGCGCGGCGGCGCAGGGCGTCTGCATTCACAGCTATCCCTTTCAAGGGCATGGGGAAACCCCGCGCGGCGATACCATCGCGGGTGGCTGTGCTGTGATTTAGGAGCTAGAGGTCAATGAGCCCTAGCTTGATTGCCAGGCTTTTGCCCAGCAGCGCCACGTCTTCAACATCGTCGTCGGTCTCAGCGACTGCAGCGCCTTGCGGTGCGTCGGTGGAAGCTTCGTCGATGGATTCAGTTGGCGAAGATTTGGTTTCAACAGTGCTGGCGTCAGCACTGCGGTTGCCGATCCCGTTCAACACATCTGGGACGGCTTGGGGGTCGGAGTAGGGGCAGCCGGCGCCGAGCTTCACGGCGAGATCGTGCACACCCTGGAAGTAGGCGGTTTTGTGGGTTTGGTCGCCACCGTCAAGCGGGTCGTTGTCGAACATGTCATTGATGGCGGCCATGGTGTTGTCGCGCAGGTTCGGCGCAGCCTTGGCGGCCTTAGACGACAACACGCGCGCCTTGTCGTTCGCGGGCACCGCGACAAACGCGCCGTTCAACAGTTCCCGCTGCGGCTTGGCGTCCTTGGAGGTCTTCGGCAGATTGCGGAAAGCGACACTGACACGGTCGATGTGACCGTCGTTAACCAGGCTACGGACCGCTTGGCCGTGCGGGGTCGACGCGAACGTACCGCGCACCTGCAGTTGGCCATCGTCGTTGATGAACGGCTTGCCGGAGCCCACGCAGGAGGCGACGCTCATTCCGTGGTCGGAATCGAACGTGATCTTGTCGGGCAGTGGGGTTTTCCACTCGTCGGCGTAGAGTTCGTCGCCGTCGCGGTCCAGGTCCGAAGTGCTGAGGATGACATCGAACTCGCCGTGCTTCGACGTGGAATCCTCAACCGGGGTGACAGCAGCGTCGACGGACTTCTGTTCGATGTCCATCTAGGCGGTCCTCTCCATAAAATACTCAAACGCTTCGCGAATCGGCTCGACATCGTCCGGGTTTCGCTCCAGCACATGGTCAATCGCGTCTTTGAGCGACTTGCCGCGGCCGGTCAGCGCGCGTATGTCGCCGATGTACTTACGGCCGGCAACAGACGGGACACCGCTGCCGCCGCCCTGGCCGGTCGTCGACACCTTGGGCTTGTCGCCGCCGTCATCGGACTTGCCGGGCGGTAGTGCCGCCTGCGGTGGAAGTTGCCCCAGCTTCTGCAACTGCTGCTGCGCGTAGAGTTCGTCGGCCGCCGCACCTGCGTCCCCGAGGTCGAAGTCGGGCCGGGCCTCGGATGGCTTCTCGATACCGTTCTGCACAAGCTGTGCATGCATCTGTGCCCGCTGCACCGGATCCCCGCGCAGAACTTGACGGGTGTCGAACTTCGCCTCGAGCTGGCCGTTGAACTCCGAGCCCACGTAGTAGTCGAACACCGACTCCAGAAACTCCAACCGCGGGCAAATCGAGTCCCGATAAACGCTCACCAGGCCCTCGGTCACATTGGCGAACGTCGCGTGGTCGAGGATGTGGACGGCGATCGGGGAGATGTCGTAGACCGCGCAGACCTCTTCGCGGTTGAGTTTGCGGCTGTCGATGTACTGCATTTCCTCGGAGGAGAGCTGCCACTGCTCGAGCTTGGAGCCGTTCTCCATCACGGCGATCTTGCCGGCGTTCTCCGCGCCCTGGTACATCATCTGCAGCTGCTCGCGCAACTGCTGCTTGGCGACCGGGTTCAGCTTGCCGTCAACGTGCATCACGGCCGAGGGGCGCCCGTTGTTTTTCCACCACGCCGCCACGGCCCGCCGCGAGGCGTCCTCGTTGAGCAGCGTCGAGCGCAAGGGCTCCAGCCGGGATATCCCGCGCATCATCGTCTCGGGGTTGTACGAGCGGAACGGGACAATCATGTCCTCGCTCATCAGCTCGTTCGGCTGGCCCATAAACCGGTAGGTCAGCTCGCCGAACTGGTTACGGAAGATCTGCGTCAGCGACGGGTGCATCGGAATAAAGCCGGTGATCTTGCCGCGGTCGTCGCGGATCTTGATCAGATACGCTTCTCCGTAAACCTCGTAGGTGGAGGCCAGCCACAGCCGGAACGCGTAAGCGTCCATAGTCGGACACGGGTTCGCCATCAGCTTGGCGTAAGCGCTCGAGCCTTCGCCTTTCGCGGGCCGCAGGACGTTGCCGGTGGCCGGCGACGTGTCCCACACGTTGATCTTCAGCCGCGCAACGGCGTGGCTGATCCGGTTGACCACCGTCGCCACCCACGGCTGGCGTAGATATAGCTGCGCGTACGTCTGGAATGACGACTCAAGCTGCAGACCCTGATTCGGGACAAAGTACCCGTTGAAGAACAGCGGCGCCGTTTCCGCGAACGCCTGGGGTGCAATGGGCTGCGCGAGGCCGTTTTCAAGGATGAAGCTCACGACAGCAGCTCCTGCAGGTACGCAACCGTCCTACGCTCGACAAATAGGCGGCCGGGGATCTTCACCGCGGTGTCACCCTCGCGCGTGATGACAGTGCGGCAGTCGTCAAACACGAACATTTCGGCATCAAAAGCGGTCAGAACGCCCGAGAAAGTCTCCTCAATTCCCCTCAGAGTGACAGCAAAACGCTGCAAAACGGCGCGCTTTACCAATCGTTTCGAGGTGAACAAGGGCGGAATCCTAACCAATTATCAGCAAGTCGCTGTTGTTGTATACGCTGTCGACTTCATGGCCGCGGGTCCACCAGGCATTGACCGCCATAATGCTGGACGGCACCGCATCGATCCGATTAGACGACTGGTCACGCTTGATCTTGCTGGGCATCACAAGGTCCGGGTCTGACGTGTGAAGTCGCGCCTCGCAGCAATCGAAACACCAGCGGGCCACCGGGTTGCCGTGATGCCGCACATTCTTTTCGAGGACGAGCTCGAACAGCCGGTGCATTCCGTCGGACATATGCGTGAAGTCGTTCGTGTACGCCATGACGTCGGTCACGTAAGTACGGAAACCTATTTCCTGCAGTACCGGATCGGATGACCACCGGTCAGCGTCTATCCCGAGAATGGTGTATCGCTGAGCGTCGGCGTCGATCGCCTCATAAACCGGCGAGGCCGCGGTGAAATCGAGGACATCACCCTCGGTGACCTGTAGCCAGCCATCCTCGACCCATCGGGAGAATTTCCCGCCGTGGGCCTTATTGAGCCGATCGAAGCCTTCGCGCGGCATCCAATGGCGCCACACAAGGTCAATCTCGTCGCCATCGGGGAATAAATAGCAGATCGACGTCAAATCCTGGCGCGCCGCGAGGTCGATACCCATCCAGCACTCACGGCCGGCGAACGCGTCCAGAGTGGCTGTAGCATTCTGAAACACAGTGCCTTCGCACTCGTCCCACAGGTGCATCGGCATCCAGTGGACTTCGCTGCCCAGCGTCTGGTTGAGCTGGAAGCGGCGGAACGATAGCTCGGCAACCGGGTCGTTGCGGGCCTCCATCGACATGCGGCGCATTTCCTCAAGCGAGAGGAAGTCGCCAAGTGCCGGGTTGGGGATGTGCCAGTTGTCTTCGTCGTAGATATCGGCGTCGAGCGGCAGGTTTTTAATCCACGCGAACACGTGCGGCTCGCTGTCGGGGTCCTCGACAACCCTTACCATCCTACGGTGCAGGTCGGCGCCGAATGATTCATCCGCGGCGGGAGCAGTCGTCGCGGCAACCATCAGTGGCTGCTTACGGTCCATCGACCCCATGCCCGAGCGCAGCGCGTTCCAGACCTCAGCACCCGACGGTGTAGGCCACGCCAGGATCTCATCGGCGGCGACACCCGACGGGTTACCGCCGAGCAAACGCCCTCCATCAGCGGCTTTAACCTTGTAGACGCTGTTGGAACGGGTTTTTACGATTCTCTTAGTCGACGGGATGACCTTGGCGCCCTTGGAGAGAATCGGATTCAGCAAAACCATCTGCGAGGCGACCTCGAACACGGCGCCGGCCTGCTCACGGTCCTTAGCAACCGAAATTATCTCCGCGGAATGCTCGCCGTCGGCAAATAGCAGGTAGAGCATGATCCCGGCCAAGATCTGGCTTTTGCCGTTTTTACGGGCCATCTCGATGTAGGCGATGCGATACCGGCGCACATACGTCTTGTGCTCCGGCGACCAGACCACGCGGCCGAATAATGGCCGCAGGATTTCCTGCGACTGCCATTCCCGAAGCGTGAACCGCTTCATATACTGCGTGCCCTTGGTGTGCACCAGCATGCGTTCGAAAAAACCGCACACATGATCAGCGCGCGGAACACAGAAGTGATCGCCGCGCTCGGTGCATTCCTGCTGGCTGACGGGGTTTATCCAGCCGCAGGGCTCAAACGACGTAGGCTTCGTCCCCGGAGGATTGGCCGCCATCGTCCACCTTCAGTTGAGCCCTGTCCCCTGGGGTTAGTCCAAACCGTGACCAGATCGACCGCAGTGACGCCTCAAGTGACGTCACGATGCGAATCGCCGGATTCATTATCAGATTGTTGCCCGAACCGTTCGCTATCAGCGGTAACGTTTCGGCCTCAAGGAGTGCCTGCATGAGCAGGGCCTGGATACGACACGCATTCGCGAACTCGTCGACATCCCAGCTGGTCAGGACCTTTTTCGCGATCAGATCAGGCGCCAACCGGTCCCAGATAGCCTGCGCGTCAACCGTCAGCTCCACCGGAGGGACGATCGCGCCGGCCGTAGGGGTCGGCTCCTCACGGTTCAGGCGATCCTCGCGGCAGCCCTCAAGCGCCCGCAGATGAGTCACCCGGGGCGTTGGCCCACGCTTACCCATCGGAACTCCTTTTATACACGGTTTATGCATAATCGAACGGTTGTGCGAATTAATTCGAACACGTATTCGAAAATGCGCTATTGGACTATTGCACACGGACTTGACCGCGTTACAAAAACGCTAAAACTTGTCAACATTCGCGTTGGCG
>Ga0210386_10004631_pt1 | contig 11334 bp, 12 predicted proteins | sample IncBWH32OmetaG_FD_160091 | JGI IMG/M metagenome (GOLD analysis project Ga0210386, IMG submission 160091) | Forest soil microbial communities from Barre Woods Harvard Forest LTER site, Petersham, Massachusetts, United States - Inc-BW-H-32-O ... | reverse complement strand
CCTCTGAAAGACTTCAGTCGGGCAGGTAGCGCCGGTGCTCGCCACACAGCGGACACTTGACCGCGATCCACGACGCAGGCAACGTCTCGACGACGCCAGCCGGGACGTTCTCGCCACATCCCTTGCACCGGATCACGAAGTCGCGTTGGTTTGACGGACCCTGAAACATGGATCAGAGTAGGCGAACAAGAGGCGATATCAATAGGGATGATGCTGTGGATTTAAAGTGGAAGGGCATGGCGAATCCTGAACATCTCGCGAAGCTCTAGGAAGGTAGTGAATCCTGGAATCAGTGGTAGGACCGCCTTGGCGGACCACACCTCGGCCTCGACAACAGGGTGGATCTCAGTGGAGCGAATCTCCATGGAGCGGATCTTCGTGGCGTAGACCTGACTCACGCGGACCTTAACAAGGCGGACCTCGGCGGGGCGCAGCTCAGCCTGACAGAACTCAGTTACGCAAACCTGTGCGGTGCGGATCTTTCGGGGGCGATCCTGTACAACGTGGACCTATTCAAGACCGACCTTACGGCGGCCAACTTGAATGGGGCGCAGCTCTGCGATGCGAGACTCCGAGCCAACCTCACCGAGGCAAAGCTTGTCAATGCGAACCTCAGCGGGACGCAGATCCTTTACGCGAACCTCAACAGGGCAGACCTCAGCGGGGCAAACTTGGCAAGCGCGAAGATAACGGATTCAGATTTCGGCGGAGCTAACCTCACGGGGGCGATGCTCGCGGGGGCGAGTCTGATCCGGACTAACTTTGAACAAGCCATTCTGACGGATTGTGATGTGTACGGTGTTTCTGTCTGGGGTGTTCGGTTGGACGGAGCAATCCAGTCAAATTTGTCAATTAACAACTAGGACGAAGCCCTCATTCAGGTAGATCATCTCGAAGTCGCGCAATTCGTTTATTTGTTGTTAAACAATCAGAAAATCCGAGATGTGATCGACACGATCACTTCCAAGGTCGTCTTGATCCTGGGACGCTTCACACCTGAGCGCAAGGAAGTCCTGAATAGGATTCGAGATGAGCTTCGCAAACGTAACTACTTGCCAGTTCTCTTCGACTTTCAGAAACCTGACAGTAAGGACTTAACGGGGACAGTGACCACGCTGGCAAACTTAGCGCGATTCATCATCGCTGATCTGACCGATCCAAGTTCTATTCCATATGAATTGGCGAGGATCGTGCCCGGTACAAAGGTTCCAGTGCAGGCGATCATCTTGGATGGGCAACGTGAATTCGCGATGTTCAACGATCTACTTGATTATCGTTGGGTGCTTCCACCGTACAGATATCAGTCTGCAGAGACGTTGATGGCGAATCTCAATGATGTGATCGCTCCGGCTGAGGCCAAGGCGAAAGAGCTGATTGAGCGCAATAAAGGTTCCGCTTGACCATGCTGCTTACCGGTGAAGAGAGGGCGGCATGAACGGCATCCCGGCATTCGATCGCTACGTCGGAATTGACTATTCAGGGGCGCAGACGCCGAGTTCAAGCCTCAAGGGCCTGCGGGTGTATATGGCAGATCGGATCTCCCCGCCCGTCGAAGTGCAGCCTCCTGTAGGACCACGAAAATATTGGACGCGCCGTGGCATTGCGGAGTGGTTGGCGGAACTGGTGTGTGGAGAAAAACCAATACTCGCAGGCATAGACCACGGTTTTTCATTTCCTCTCCGGTACTTTCAGGAGAATGATCTGCCCCTCAATTGGAGGGCATTTCTGGACGACTTCTGTCGCCATTGGCCCACTGATGAGGACCGTGTTTATGTCGATTTTGTGCGAAATGGAATTTGTGGCAATGCGGCTGCGCGATCGGGCAAGTCGAGGTGGAGGCGCATAACAGAAATACGTGCCCGTGGGAAAAAGTCTGTCTTCCACTTCGACGTGCAAGGCTCAGTCGCGAAATCAACGCATAGCGGACTGCCGTGGCTGCGCTATCTTCAACTGTCTGCCGCTGGCCGGGTTCACTTTTGGCCCTTCGACGGCTGGGACATCCGGCTGGGCGATCGGTAGTGACTGAGGTCTATCCCGCCTTATGGAGCAAAAGCTTCCAGCGCGAGGGGCGTGACTCCCATCAGCACGACGCATATTCCATTGCTGCATGGATGCGCCTGGCTGACAAAGACGGTTCTCTTCCCGACCTCGCTAACCTTCTCTGGAACGAGAAGAACGGAGGACAGCAGAAATCGAGGGGTGGATTCTCGGCATCCTGTAATCTTAAGGCCGCTCAGGCCACGGATGCTTTGGATAGCGCCGCATCAGTTCGCGGCGGACTTGTGGATAGAGTCTCTCCCAGAAGCCTGCCAAATCCGTCGTGGTCTGCACTGGACGGTGGTTCGGTGCGAGCAGATGAACGACGACAGGCATCTGAGCCGCTCCTATTCGAGGAGTTTCGCGCATACCGAAGAAGTCCTGCAATAGAGACGCAATCCAAGGCGGCTTGCGGTCTTCATAGTGGATCTTCGTTTGCCGTCCGTTTTGCAGGCGAACCGATTCGGGCGCGATCTGATTCAGCTGCCGGGTACCGATTTTCTGCGCCAGCATCGGAATGAAATTTCGTGCTGCAGCTTTCAGTTCTGCGAAGCTCAGCAGGCCGAAACACAACTCTCGCAGTGTCTGCTGAAGATCCGGGGACTCCAAACCGGCAAACTCTACCCGTGACAAGAACTGATCGAGTTTATCTCGATCGACAAAGCGTTCAATTCCGGCTTCGACCGCCTTCTGCGCAAGCAGGTCGGCGGTCGCCTGGGGATCAGGCAAGGCACCGCCCGATTCCTGAATGATGAGTTTGTCGTAGAGCAGCATGCTTACTGCGTCAACCCGCTCCGCCGAACGATTCCACAGGACTGTAGATTGCTCGCGGACGCGATCAGGGAACAGGTCGATCAGCCACTCTGGCTCGATCCGTGCCGTCATGCGGACTAATGGCAGCGGCTTATCTTTGCGGTCTTCGGCGTCGACAGCGACCATGAACTCGTACAGGGGAGGCTGGCCAATCACCTCGGCGGATGCACCTGTCGAAAGGAGTACGCGATTACCCGCCTGGAGCCGCGCAACCCGATCAGGGAAGCCCGTCAGCACGGACTTGAGGAGAGCATCCTCATCGTGGTACTTCCGTCGGGGTGGCCGTGCAATTTTGCGCAGCTGATTAAGCGGCTCCAACAGGCGGGGATCCTTACGCTGGTCTAGGCCGGTGAGGAGATCATTGGTCCCAAAGTCTATGCCCGATGCAAGTAGCGCCGCCACCAGGCAGCCGTCCTCACCCACACCGCACTCTATCGCTTCGACCAGAAGGCGAGACAGGCGCGGTGCAAGAGGAAAACGTACCAGCTTTTGTGGCATATTTCCGCTGGCCTCGAGGCGATCCAGCAATAACTGGGCACTTTCGACTGCAGCCTCTGGCGGCGAATCCAGCCACTCGATATCTTTACTGGGATCGATCTGCATTGCCCGCAGTGCGAGAAGAAGCTGAGAGAGATCACTGCGCAAAATCTCGGGAATATCGTGCTCGGGCCGTAACTGGTAGTCGTCCATCGTGTAGAGGCGTAGCACGCGGCCCGGCCCGGTGCGCCCCGCTCGCCCCGCTCTCTGCTTTGCGGAAGCCTTACTCACCCGACTGACCTGGAGTGTCTGCAATCCGGTCCATTGAGACCAGGTCGCGATTCGTGCCAGACCACTGTCAATCACCGCGGTTACGCCTTCCACGGTGATGGAGCTTTCCGCTACGTTGGTCGTTAGGATAAGTTTCCGTCTCGACGCAGGCGCGACTGCGCGGTCCTGTTCTTCGGGGGACAAACTGCCATGCAGGGGCAAAGCCAATAACCCCGCTCGTCGCGCAGTCTCTCCGCACTCGCGCATGGAGCGGTGAACCTCCGCCGCGCCGGGCAGGAACGCCAGGATATGTCCTGAGTTTTCCTGGGCGATCAACAGATCCAGCGCTTGTCGCACTTGTACTTCGAGCGTCTCTTGGGAGTATGGCTGATGGTTTATCGAAAGGTTAAATAGCATTCCATTGGAACGTATGATGGGACACTCATTGAGATAACGGGCCACAGAATCAGCAGCGAGCGTTGCGGACATGACTACGATTCGTAGATCAGGCCGTCTGTCTTGCAAGCGCTTCAATAATGCCAGAGCGAGATCGCTTTCGAGATGGCGTTCGTGGAACTCGTCCAGTACTACGGCGGCGACGCCCTTAAGGTGTGGATCCGAGATCAGGCGACGTGTCAATACGCCTTCGGTGACGAACCGCAGGCGCGTGTGCGGTCCACCCACTTCGTCAAACCGGACTCGGTACCCGACCGTTTCACCAATCCTTTCGCCAATTTCCGAGGCGACCCGTCGCGCAGCCATTCGTGCGGCAATACGGCGTGGTTCGAGCACAAGTACCTCGCCGCTTACAAGCTTCAGAAGTGCGGGCGGCACACGGGTCGTCTTGCCCGCACCCGGTGCCGCCTCGATCACAAGGTTAGGAGAACGCTCCAGGGATGTAACGATTTCCGGCAGAATTTCATCTATCGGAAGAACTGGTTTTCGGCTCACCAATTCTCATCGAACCACGCTGCCGTGGCGGCGTCAATTTGCAGAAAATACTCAAAGGACGAAAGGATGAACCGGCGTATCGAGTCCCAGGTCGACAGTCCCCAGCCAGATCGGCAGAAACACACAGTGACGATCAAAATTTAGGAGCACACATGGTCCCGTTGATTCTAGGGTGGGCAGGTCCATACGCCAACGATTCCTGACCAAATCCTGCCGACCCGTGACGCCCGAGATGCGCGGCTTCGGGCAGTAAGGCTGACCTTCATCCGCCATTTGAATCGCGCGTTGCCTATCGGGCTCTGGTCGGCGACTTCATCAGGAATGTGATGCTCCCGACCTCGTAAATAACCTTGCCCTCGCCAACAGCCCGATATTGCACTTGGCCCGCCTGTACTTTCTCAAACGCCGCCGCAAGCTCGCCGAGGACGTTGGGCGGCGCAACAGGAACGTTGTGAGCGCCGAGAACCGATTTCACCTGCGGCTGCAATGCAGCCAGCCTCCGCACTGACTTGCCATAGGCCACCAAATCCGTCTCAGGCCGGAAAAGCCAAATAGGGCCGGGATAGTAGGTATCGCCTGAAAAGAGCAGCCCATTGGCGTGATCGAACAGGCAGATGGAATCGGGCGTATGCCCCGGCGTAGCGATCACTTCGATAGTTCTTCCACCCAGGTCGATGCCGTCACTGTCATGCAGCCACTTAGCCATATGCCAAGGCCGCGTGGCGTAAGCAGAGGGATTAAAGCCTGCCGGAAGCGCCCCGCATATCTCTCCCGGACTAATCTCCGCCTGCGCGTCCGCCTTCGAGCCCTTGGCGTTCTGCCGGGTAAACTCGGTGTCCATGCCGTACACCGTATGGAATTGCCAGTTGTCCCCAACGTGGTCGTTGTGCGTGTGGCTGTTGAGCACGGTCACGGGCAATGTGGTGAGCTTCGACGTCAGTGCCTTCAGGTCACCGATGCCCATCCCGGTGTCGAAGAGCAGTGCCCGCGCTCGCCCAAGGATCAGGTAACTGATCGTCTCTTCAAACTGGTGCGGCTCATAGATCGCGAAGACGTCCAGTGCGACTTTGTAGACCTCGAACCAGGTGTCCGCGATGGGAACCCGTTGGAGCTTCGAATACTCAGGCCGGGGCAAGTTCTGGCACCACGGCGGTTTCTCAGATGTCCCCTGGCCACTCGCAAAGGCTGTGCAGCAGCAAATCGCCGCAGCGAGAATATGAATTCCGATTTGTCTGAAGACAGGCATGCTGGAACGATAGCAAACGCGGTTGATCCATTAGCTTGAGCCGGGTTCTCGCATCAGATGTAGAGGCCATGCAGGGGCGTATTGCCGGGAGAATGGCTCGTGCTCTGAACACACGAGGCGGGCAGTGAGTTCACCTGTAAGAGTGAAACGCGGAATCCACTCGCCATCCGCACTGACGTAGAATTCCACGGGATGGTTGCGAACTCCACACTTACCCGCTCCGGTCTTTCCATCCTCATTCGGACGAATCAAGCTGTGATTTTCATGGTGGATTTCACGGCCAAAACGAGGCGGCTTTCCGCTACTTTGTGTCGGCTTCATGTTCAGAGTCGATGTGATCCTGAAAAGGAATCAAGACTATGAGTTTCCGTGATACCGCACATCATTTGTTCGGTTTTCAAAGGCAGAGAAAGCAAAGGCCACCATCTCTGGTTTGAGATAGTGGCCTATTCGAAACGAGTGACGTTAGTTTCAGCGTCTAAAGGCTTACCTCGAAGTCAGCTTTGCTGGCTCGGAAGTGCCGCCCAGTATAGACGGCCCCTCTGGCTTACGAGATGAAGCTGAACGAAATCTATGATCCCAGCGACGCCAAGAAGAACGGACATGTCGTTCTCCTTTCCGAAGGCGCTTGCAGGTTCCACGAACACTGCGCTTCCTGTGGCCGATGTAGATACTATGCGTGCTTTTAGCCGATCACACATCACCAGATAAGAGGTTTTTTGCCTGCCACTCCAAAGGCGGCGAGAGAGGCCACTATTGGGTTGTTCTGCTTCGAAGAACTTCCTGTGCATGTTTTTTGTGGTAATCCCACGAATAGGCGACAGGTTCCAAGAATGTCCTGAATACAGGTAACCGACTCTCGTCCTGGTGGATCAAATAAGTGCACGAATCCCTCAACGAGGGGCTGTGTAGAAACGAGTTTGGAAAATGAGCATCCCTGCTGCGTGCGTGACTTCATTGTTGGCTACTTTCAACAACGACCGCGTTGGCCTGTGCGCCAACGTGCGCGAACTCCCCGAAGAACACAAATTTGAGCTAGTGGTGGTTGACGCCATCTCGGGTGAGATTGTCGTATCCCGCACCTATGACGATAAAGAGGTCGCAATATCGACGGCCAGGTTCCTAACCCAGTGATCGACCGAACAGGATCTTGGTCACAGGTGCGTTTCATTGAGCCAATGGAATGTCTTGCTGTCGATAAGCTTCCGATCGTCGATACGCGCCTCGCGGGAGACCACTTCGCATCCTGCCTCCGCACAATCTCGGAGAGCTGCCCAGGATAGGGCGAACTGTGCCGGACATTAGTCAGAGCGAAGCAGAGTCAGAAAGCTGGTTTAAAAGGCCCATCTTACGCCGTTACGGACGGTGATCATGGATGGCGGTGATGCCTAAAGCCCAGCGTTCGGTCGATTCGCTATGCTTTCTGATACACCAGCGTCTCCGGCTCTGCAACACCCGCCGGACTCCCAACTTGAGTCAACGTCTTGCCGTCGGCGGAAACCGTGAACTCTCCGTTCCAAATGGGCTTTCCCTTTATCTTTTCCACGAGCGTGAAGCTGCGCGGACCGGTCTTGATGGCCGCCAGCGTCAACCCATCCGGAACGGTCGGCCCGACGGGTGCGACATCTTTCCCATCGAATTTGAGAGCGACGGATGCCTTGATCTCCGGAATGTTCCAGACGATGCCGTCATCACCATTCGCATCGATCTGCGCGGTGTTTGGCTTGTCGTTCGACATTTTTGTGCTCTTCCACTTCCCGAAAAAGCCCTCTCCCGGTGAGACGCGTGTGTAAGCCTCGTTCTCGTTAAATTGGTCGCCGTTGGGCTTCTTTCCAGTGGAGGTCACCTCCAACATCTTCCCGTCGTCGCTCAGCTTCCAGACGGCGGTGTCGAGGACCGTCGACCCTTTCTTATAGACGCCCTTCCAGGTCTTATCATCGACCTTTGTCCACTGGGCTGTGTCGCCAAAAGGCGATATCGCGTCGCTTCCATCCAGCTTGAAGGAATAGGATTGTCCCCCGGCTGTCATGCTGATTTCCCCCGACGCTGCAGGGGTGAAGGTAATCGTGCCGCCGGTCAACTTGCTTTTCGAGTAATCCACCTTCCACGTTCCGGCAAATGGATTTTCCGCGACGGCAACAGCAGTAACGAATGTGAGAGCTGTAGCAACGCAGAGTTTTGCGACGCGCGTATTCATAGATGTTCTCCCTTCTGATGTTGAAAATAGAGGGCTAGTGAGCTGAGGGCCAGGAACCCGCCCGTATGTTCCGCCCCGCACAACGCCAAAGGCAAGAGCAAAAGCACGAAATTGCGCGGCTTGAACCTGGTCCCTCGTCCGCTCCTTGGCGGTCAGGACTCTATCGCGGGGTGTGTTTAGCGCGGTTGCATAGTTGCCACATTTCCCAGGCTGCGGGGTTCTGCGTGAAGTGCGGAAAGGACCAAGGTAGCAAGGCTTGCGGGGTTAAACATTTGGTGGGCGACATTGTCGATTGCGGGCTACCGTCAGAAGGATCGATTCATTCTCTTCAACGTGATCGCGACAGATTATTCCCAGGCGCACCGGTAAAGACGCAGGGCCCAAATGAAAAAGCACCCACAGATGGATTAGATCTGCAGGTGCGGTGATTCCAGGCGTTCCCCCGAAGACTGTTCTCACTTGAGGAAAACATTACCGGGAGAACTGAACCTTGAACATCCCCATGGGTGACAGGCTGCCTATTTTGGAATTAAGCATGGGCAACCCCGGCTTCTCCAAACCCGAGTATTCGTGAAAGAATTCGCTGCATTCCTCCCAGCCGATCGTCATGACGTTGATCTGCGAGAAGAAAACAAATGTGTCACCTCGGCCGAAGAAGTTCTCGATGATGGCATGGCTGTAAAACCGTGAGCTGCCTCCAGTCCTGAACACCCTCTCGAGAAGGGCCAAAACAAACTGTTCCCTGATCGCGCGTATGTGCCACGACATGGACGCATGGAGAATCTGGAACGCTTGGCGGTCCTTCTCATTTTTCAATTGCAGCTTACGGACTTCGAGGGCGATCGCACGCGAGTTTTTGTATACCGTCAGAAGATCTCGGACGGTTACGTTGCAGTCGGTCAGCCTCGCCTATGAGTTGCGGTCGGGATGATCTCCTGGACACCAGGGGACAGCGGAAGCAGAAAGTTCGGATTTGGCGCGTAGATCTACGAATAGCTATTGTGTTTGCCCCCTATTGAGTGTTCCAGATGAAGTAATCGCCGTCCTTCTCAAGGCGGAAGTATTCGAGCGCTCCGAGCCGCTCCAACCCACGCTTCTGCTCGTCGGATGCACGGAGATTCGCGACCTTGACCATGAGCGCAACCTGACGCTTGCTGCAGCGGATCGAATGGGGCATTACCGCGCCTCCTTGACTCAGACAGTGACGACCTGGCTCGGCAACTCATTAGCGAGCTTAATTCTCAGGGGTCGCTCGCGCAGACCGCGTTCACAGTCAAACTCAAATTGGTGAACGCGCCGCTATCCGGTTGGACCGGCGATGAAGACGAAATTGGGATCCTCAGCGTCATGCAGGCTGCTAAAGGGTACGACCAAGCCGAACTTTACCAGATGGCAGCAGCTGCGACCTGGGATTCTCTCTACTCAAGCATCGATGGCGACGAATACGAGGAGTTGGTGAACACGCTGCAGCAACCGCAGTAAGCATGGGAAAGCTTCGTGGGGCCAAGCTCGACGGTTCCGAAATCACACAATCCCAGAGAATATCCGGAGGGAATCGCGGATCGAGCTTGGCGACACGCTGCCTCCGTGCCTTCACCAACTGCCTTCGGACGGCTGTCAGAAGTATCTGGCACTTGTCGTGTACAGATGGCATTTTTGGCGAGACACAAAGCCACTGCCTGCTTCGATGTCCTGGAGGCAGCGATACTTCAAAAGCGAACTCATCCGGGCGCCTCGCGTGTGAACCAACGCTGTTAGAAGCCATGAAAACAGGCAGGTAGAGGAGGGGAGCTTCAGCAATGAAATTACCCCTGCCATGCGGATACTTCTACAACGAGTCCAGGGGAGTGCGATTGCACGCCACCTCTCAGCGGCTTTAGGCCGTCCATGCATTCGAAGATTGACGCCGTTAATTTCGTAACAGCTGACGTAACAACTACGCCGAAAAGTGCCGATTCTTGATGTTTCAACAGTTTGGGAAGCCGCTGAAATCATTGGTATTTAGATGTGGTACCTGCAATCGGCAGGTCATCGGTTCAAGTCCGGTCGTCGGCTCCAGTCCTTTGAAGAATCAGCTATCGAAGTCAAGACCAGGCTGTTGATTTTGAATAGATTTCTTCGAGTGCGCGGGCAGCTTCAACAGGATTGAATTTAGTGCGGAGCGTCTCGATTGCCCCGCCGCTTAGTCTCTCCAGCAATTCGGGCTCATCCAGCACTTGCAGGACGCACTGAAGAGCCTGCTCGGACATGGAGTCATAAGCCTTATTGAGAACCGGCCAATAGTCGGACTTCAATGCGCTCAGGCCCGCCCAGCCGTTGCGCTCATCCTTCTCAATCTGCAGCAGGAAGCCGTTCTCTCCGGTAGTCACCATCTCTGGCAGCGCGCAGATGTTGGTTGTCATGGCGGGCACTCCCCATGCGAACCCTTCCAGAACCGAGAATCCAAACGTTTCCTGCAGTGTCGCCAGCAGCAGAAGATGGCTTCGCGCCAGGAGTTCGTGGACCTGGTCATTGGGCAATGCTCCATGAACCATGACATTCGGCAGATCCAGATATTTCACGTCTGCCGCGTATAGCCCAAGGTCCGGATGGTCCAGTAGGGAGCCCCACGTGTAATTCATCGCGGACACGATGTGGACCTTAATATTCAGCCCCATATCGGCGGCCTTCTTGGCGAGTCGCACGGCGACGATTCCCCCTTTGCGGGCAAGCTCGTTGCCGACGAATGCGATCTCCAGAGTCTCGCCCTTCTTCAATTGCTTTGGCACGGTTCGCTTCGCCGGTACAGTCGGGTAGATCACCGACAGCTTGGCCAATGCCTGCGGAAGTTTCTTCCAGTCGTGATTTTCGAGTTGGAAAATCCCCGAAGCCCACTGCGACATGGCAATCAGGCGCAGGCATCTGTCAGAAAGCAGCCGTTCCCGCATCAGCTTTCCAAGAGTCCTGGAGCGGTTATGCGTTCTCGGCAGTCCTGATTCAAACGAAATGACCCAGGGTTTTTTCGTCGCCAGAGGAATCCTGTTCATGAAATGCACAACCTGGCACGAGGGAACAGGCAGGTAAGCTGCAATCGCGTCGGCAGCCTGCCAGATCCGGGCCAGGTTGTAAAAGCGTCCCACAGTGGCATATGCCCGAACCCCCTCAGGAAGGTTGAACGTCATTAAATAAGTATTCGGGATCAGGACTTTCATGTAGATAACGGGCGAAGACGGTTCTCTGGTCAGGCCAAGCTAACACAAATTTGACCAGTGATGAAATGCGGAGCAGACAAGCCATTCCAGAATCAGGAATGGTACCCTTTTATCCACTGAAATTTCATACTCCTCTCTTGTGTCCGTTACCG
>Ga0210386_10004629_pt1 | contig 11337 bp, 8 predicted proteins | sample IncBWH32OmetaG_FD_160091 | JGI IMG/M metagenome (GOLD analysis project Ga0210386, IMG submission 160091) | Forest soil microbial communities from Barre Woods Harvard Forest LTER site, Petersham, Massachusetts, United States - Inc-BW-H-32-O ... | reverse complement strand
CTTCCTCTCAAAATACGAGAACGCACTTGGGCTCGTTTCAATCCTCTTATTTCTATTCATTGTGCCGAAATACCGGAGCGAACTAAGGCGACCCAATTTCTATATTCTACTCCTCTGCTTCTCGCCGTTCCTGGCGCCGCTTATCCTTTGGAATCTTCAGCACGACTGGCTCGGCTTGGACCAGTTCACGAACCAAGCGCTGCTGAATGCGCTGTTAACGGTCAGGGTTTCGCACTTGAGTGAATCTTTCAGAGCGCAACTCACGTTCTATTCGCCTTTACTCCTGATCTGTTTGCTGATTGCGCTGTTCGGTTCGAGCAGAAGGGCGTTCCAGAACAGCAAAATCTGTTTCCTCCTGACCTTCAGCTGGCCGATCCTCCTTGTTTACGTGATCTTGGCTTTGCACCAGGTGAGCGACCCGGCTTGGACCGCTCCCGCTTACGTTGGCCTAGGCATACTCGCGACCCATTACTGGCTGCAGGCTGCAAACCAGCGAGCGTTGGTTAGCGGCATTTGCATCGCTGCATTGATCCTCAGCGGTTTGCAAGCGTCGCTGGCCACGAACATCAATTTGGTGCACACGATCGGCATTTCATTCCCTTACGGTCTCGATTCAAGCTCAAGATTGGAGGGATGGAGAACCGTTGCGGAAGTCATCGACAAATTTCGGGCCGAGTTCGAAAACAAACTTGGAGCCAAAGTATTCTTGATCGGCAACGAATATCAGACGTCATCGATGCTATCCTTTTACCTGAAGGACAAACGCAGCGAAGGGCCGGGCCACCCTCCGGTCTATATCCCCGAGTCCCAGGACATCCAGAACGAGTTCTCTTTCTGGCCTCGGTATGACGAGTTTGTGGAGGCCGATCCTTCCTCGAAACGTGATACGACTTTTACCGAAGAGGCCGGAGTCAATCCATTCATGGATCGGACTGCCCTCTATATTACCGATCGGCCCGAAGCAAGTCCGCCACAAAATCTGCAGAGCGCATTTACTCGATGGGAACTTGTCGCCGTGTACGAGTTGGAGCGGAAGAATCTTCCACTTCGCCAAATTCGGATATTTGCGTGTTATCAGTACCAGACGCTACCGCTGTGACGACGCCCGAGATTTCCGTGATTATCCCTGTCTGCAACGAGGAAGGCAACGTCGCACAGTTGCAGAAGGAGCTGGAGATGGCGCTCGATGATGTTGCCTATGAACTCCTTTTTGTGGATGACGGCTCACGGGACCGGACCATCGAGCAGATCCAACGTCACCCCGGCGTGCGTATCCTCGAATTCGAGAAGAATACCGGCCAAAGCGCGGCGATCTATGCCGGCCTTGCTGCGGCACGCGGGAAGATTCTCGTGCTTATTGACGGTGATTTGCAAAACGATCCCAGCGATATTCCCCGGCTCTTAGCGGAAATCGATAGAGGCGCCGACCTGGTCTGCGGCTACCGATTGAAACGCCGGGACACCTGGTTCAAGCGTGTTCAAAGCCGGATAGCAAACCAAGTGCGAAGCCGGTTCACCAAGGACGGCGTCCGCGACACCGGGTGCACGCTAAAAGCCATGCGGCGAGAGTGCCGCGAAGCCTTGATTCCGTTCTATGGCATGCATCGCTTCATCCCTGCTCTGATCAAGGGTCTTGGCTACAAAATCACCGAAATCCCCGTAAACGATCGACCGCGCCGTCACGGCACCAGCAAATATAATTTCGGCAATCGCGCGCTCCGTGCCACCATCGACATGTTTGGCGTTCGCTGGTTGCTGGCCCGGCAGTTCAAAATTGCGATAAAAGGAGGAAAGGAGAGCGAATAGCTTCCAGTCAGAGGGTAAGGCGGGACGCTTTACTTACTGCCTGAATGGCGTCTGCCTCTGAAGTAAGTAAGGCGTCTCGCCTTACTCCCGAATTAAGTAAGCCCTCTCGCCTTTTTCCAGCTTCCGGTCAGAGGGTAAGGCGGGACGCCTTACTTACCGCCTGAATGGCGTCCTGCCTCTAAAGGAACAGACACTTCTTACTCAAGCACCGCCTGAGCAGCAGCCAGGCGAGCCACCGGTACCCTGAACGGACTACAACTTACGTAGGATAATCCGATGCGATGACAGTATTTTACACTTTCCGGGTCTCCACCATGTTCACCGCATATTCCGAGCTTGATGTCCGCTCGGGTTTTGCGCCCGTTGTCACGGGCCATTTCCATCAGCTTTCCGACCCCGGACTGATCGATCGTCGCGAACGGGTTGTTCCTGATGATATCCAATTCTTCATAGTGCGGCAGGAAGCTCCCGGAATCATCGCGGCTCATCCCCAAGGTGGTCTGCGTCAAATCGTTCGTGCCGAAACTAAAAAATTCAGCATCTTCGGCGATCTTGTCGGCGACGATTGCACCCCGTGGAATTTCGATCATCGTGCCGACCAGGTAATTAAATCGAACCTTTCTTTCCTTGGCGACCTCAGCAGCCACGCGGCGGACGATCTCGACCTGTAATTTCAATTCCTTTGGAAAGCCTACCAGCGGAATCATGACTTCGGGCTTCACCTTGATACCCTGCTTCTGGACTTCCGCCGCAGCCTCGAAAATCGCTCTGGCCTGCATCTCGGTGACTTCCGGAAACGTGATCCCCAGACGGCACCCGCGGTGACCGAGCATCGGGTTAAATTCGTGCAGCTCTTGCACCCGGCGGTGGATCTTCTCAGCGGGTATTCCAAGCTTCTTGGCAAGATCGGCCTGTTGCAAATCTGTGTGAGGCAGGAACTCGTGCAAAGGGGGATCCAAGGTTCGGATCGTGGCGGGTAGCCCCTTGAGCTCTTTAAAGATTCCGACAAAATCCTCGCGTTGGTAGGGCAGCAGTTTGGCTAACGCGGATTTTCGTTCTTCCGGAGTGGAAGCGAGAATCATCTCCCGCATCGCGTCGATACGATCGCCTTCAAAGAACATGTGCTCGGTTCTGGTTAAACCGATTCCTTTGGCGCCAAAGGCGATCGCGGTCGCGACCTGCTCTGGAGTATCTGCGTTGGTACGAATATCCAGCTTGCGCACTTTGTCAGCCCAATTGAGCAGCGCAGAATAATCCTGAAAAACCTGGCTTTTTCTAGGATCCAGCGTCTTGTTCACCAAGACTTGAACCACCTCCGAAGGCGCCGTCTTGACTTCGCCGGCATAGACTTCACCGACAGTTCCGTCTACCGAGATAAAGTCTCCAGAATTGAGAGTGACGTCCCCCGCCGTCAAGGTTCGATTTACATAGTCGATCTGGAGGGCCGAAGCGCCGCAAACACAGACTTTTCCCATTTGCCGCGCCACCAGGGCGGCATGAGAAGAGACGCCTCCCCGCGCTGTAAGGATTGCCTCAGCGGCGATCATCCCCCGAAGATCTTCGGGGGAAGTTTCGACCCGGACCAGAATCACAGGCTGACCTTTGCCCGCCAGTTCTACGGCGTCTTTGGCGCTGAAAACGATTTGCCCGGTCGCTGCACCAGGGCCTGCGGCCAAGCCAGTCGCGATCCTTTTCGCATTCTTCACGCTTTGCCGATCAAATATCGGAGCCAGTACGTGCGAGAGTGAATCTGCCGGGACCCGCTTAATCGCGTCTTCCCTGGTGATCAGTTTCTCCTTGACCATATCCGCGGCAATGCGAACCGCGGCCAGGCCGGTCCGTTTGCCGTTGCGGGTTTGAAGAATGAAAAGCCTGTTGTCCTCGACCGTGAATTCGAGGTCCTGCATATCATGGAAATGCTGCTCGAGAATTTCGCGCACTTTGAGCAATTCCTTGTGAGCGGCCGGCATTTCCTTCGCCAACGCATCCACCGGCTTCGGAGTTCTGACCCCGGCAACGACATCTTCACCTTGGGCGTTAATCAGGTACTCGCCATAAAACACCTTTTCTCCAGTGGCCGGGTCACGGGTGAACGCCACTCCAGTGGCGCTGCTGTCTCCTCTGTTCCCAAAAACCATGGTCTGAACGTTAACAGCCGTTCCCCATTCATGCGGGATGTTGTACTTCCGCCGATACACGATCGCCCGATCGTTGTTCCATGAGCCGAAGACTGCTCCAATCGCGCCCCAGAGCTGCTGACGCGGGTCTTGGGGAAAGTTTTTGCCGCTGCGTTCCTTGATGAGCTGTTTGAAGTTCTCCACGAGACCCTTGAGATTGTCGGCGGTCAATTCCACGTCATCCTTGACGCCGGCTTCTCGTTTGACCGACTCGATGACGACTTCAAACGGATCATGGTCTTCGTTGGGGCTTTTTTGTACACCCATCACGACGTCTCCATACATTTGGAGAAACCGGCGATACGAATCCCAGGCAAACCGCGGGTTCCCGGTCTTTTCAGCTACAATTTCGACGACCTCATCGTTCATCCCGAGGTTGAGAATCGTGTCCATCATCCCGGGCATCGAATCGCGCGCACCGGAACGTACGGATACCAGCAACGGATTGCTGCGGTCGCCGAGTTTTTTGCCGGCCGATTTCTCCATTTTTGCCAGCGCAAACTCGACCTGATCATCGAGGTCGACAGGATAACTTTTCTTATTCTCGGAAAAGTAAGTGCAAACCTCTGTGCTGATCGTGAACCCGGCCGGAACCGGAAGACCGATCCGAGTCATTTCATGCAAGTTGGCGCCCTTCCCGCCCAGAAGCGGTTTCATCTTTCCATGACCGTCGGCCTTACCGTCTCCGAAATAGTAGACATAGCGGGCCTTGGTCGAAGTCGCCGGCTTCCGGATGACTGGTTTTGCTTTCGCCGACACTTTTTTTGAAGCAGCCTTCGGAGCCTTCTTCACTTTTGTTGCCATAAAATGATGTTGAAAAACGAGAATTGGAGGGAGCGAAATGCGCTCTTGGCGGGAGAACAAAAACTAGCGAAGAGTCTCCTGGTGTCAACGCCGGATGCCGGATGTCGTTGAGTGCCACCGACGGGTTGAACAAGGAACGGCGTTGGCAATGAACATCCCCTGTTTTGGAACTTGAATTCGATCGATGCCGTTGCTGCAGAAGAAAAATTTGAGTCGCGCCTGTAGCGCGTTGCACTAACCACCACACGGGCGCGCGAGGTGCTGCCGTTGACTGGAAGAACAAACCGATATTATCCGTGCGCAGCTGGAACCCGATCGGCACAGTGCATCACTTCACCAGCCATGGCCATGAACTCTTCTAAGCCTGTACTCGGAATGATGATCGTGTTACGACGCCCATGCGCTTCCTCGGTGATACGCATAAAACGGCCTCGTTCATTTTCTCTAAATTCAATGTAGAAATGCTTACGTTCGACTTGGAGTTCTTTCGTGATGATTACGTTGTCCATGATAATTTGGAGGGATCCCGCTTGAAGCCATATGATATCTTACCAGCCGCGATTCAGGGAAGGATTCTCGTAAATGACACAAAGGCGCGTTGCGGTAAACTAATTAATTTTCGTCCGCAGACTCTTATTTGCAACTCTTCATTCTTTCGCCAGGAAACCGAAATCGATCCGCTGCCGAAAGGAATCGACGCGCGCAACTCGCACAATTACGCGATCGCCTACAGCAAAACTCAGCTTGCTCCGCCGCCCCGTGATCCGTTGACGTGCCGGATCAAAAACAAAAAAGTCGTGATCAAGCGAAGAGATTCGAATCATTCCCACCACGAGTGCCTCTTTCAGCTCGACCAGCAGCCCATAATTTCGCACGTCAAGGATCGTCCCCTGCAGCCGGTGCGGCTTCCGAGCGAGTCCGGCAAAGTATTCCATTTTCTTGAGGCGAACGGCCTCCCGCTCCGCGTCGGCCGCCGTGCGTTCCGTAATTGAGAGGTGTTCACACGTCGAGGCGAGGTCAACGGATCGAAGCGGTTTTCCCCGGTGGCGAGGCAACATCGCCGCGAACGAGCGATGCACGAGCAAATCCGCATAACGGCGAATTGGGCTGGTGAAATGGGTATAATCGGTTTTGGCCAGGCCGTAATGGCCGAGCGCATCGGGCGAGTAAGCCGCTCTGCGCAGACTTCGCAACAGGCCGATTTTCAATGCTGCCTCCTCGGGCCTTCCGAGGACCATTTTCAAAAAGCGCTGCATTTCGCGCCGTTGCGAAAGATCGCCTACCTCGATCCCGTACGACCGGATCTGGTCCCGATAATCAAGGAGCCTTTGGGCGTCCGGTTCCTCATGAATCCGGTAGACGGATGGAATCAATCGTTCTCTCGTTTGCTTGGCGACCAATTCGTTCGCCAGGAGCATGAACTCCTCGATAAGCTGATGCGAAATATCGTTTTCCTCGCGCAGCAGCCCGACCGCTCTTCCTTCCCCATCCAGCACTACGCGCACTTCAGGCATATCCAGTTCCAGGGCACCCTGCTTGAAACGCCGCTCTCTTAGAATCGCGGCGAGCCGCCAGGCACGATGGATATCACCTTCGATCGGAGTCGCGGGCGCCCGCTGCAAAATGGCCAGCGCTTCGCGGTAGGTTAGCCGGGCAACACTCCGAATCACCGTGGCGGCAAATCGATACGATTTGATCCGGCCGACCCGATCAAACTCCACAAAAACCGATTTTGTTAGATGGGCCTCGTTCGGCCTCAGGCTGCAAACTATGTTCGACAATCGTTCCGGCAGCATCGGCAATACACGGTCTGGAAGATACACGCTATTGCCCCGACGCATTGCTTCACGATCGAGTGCGGCGCCCGGCTTCACGTAATGCGAAACATCCGCGATATGAATGCCGACGCTCCATCCACCGTCCGCATCGGTGACATGCACAGCGTCGTCAAAGTCCCGGGCATTTTCCGGATCGATCGTGAATACAGGCAAGGATCGCAAGTCCTCGCGGGCACGCAGTTCCTTTTCCGGAATTTCGAGCGGGATCCGGTCCGCTTCTTGCAGAACCGCCTCCGGGAAGGCGACCGGAAGATCATGCTTCCGAATGATCGAGAGGATATCAACACCCGGCTGCTGCGCGGGACCAAGGACCTCGATGATCTCGCCTTCGGGATTGAGGTGTCGATGTTCCCAGAGGTCCAATCGGACGACCACCTTGTCATTCACCTCCGGTGTGCGCGGCATCTGACCGGACTGCACCGTCACATAAATATCGTGCACCAGAGCTGGTTCGTCCGGGACGACGTAATAGAAATTCTTCGAGCGCTGGAGCGTCCCAACGATCGTCTGGTTGGTTCTGACCAGAATTTTGATCACCCGGCCTTCTCGATTCGCACGATGCCGCCCGCCGCGCTCCGGAAGGACACGATCTCGAATAATCCTGGCAACCACACGATCCTTATGCATCGCCGTGCCCTGGTTCTCTGCCGAGACATAAAGATCTCCGAGACCGTCGCCGGATTCATTGAGCAGGTACCCGAACCCGTCTGGGTTCACTTGCAACACCCCAACCATTAAATCCGCTTCTTTCGGCAAGACGTAACGGTCTTTGCGGATCCGGGTAATTTTCCCCGCTGTCTCCAGATCATTCAGGAGCCGCCGGAACCTCGATCGCTCGTTGAGCGGTATCTGCAGCTCCTTGGCGAGCTCGGTCTTGTTGAGAGGTTGATAACGCGGCGATCTGAGAAGTTCGAGCAACCGTTGTTCGGGCGATTTTTTTTGGCGGGAACCCATGTGTCCTAAGGCGTAGACATTAAAGGTGTTCCGCCGCTAAGTCCATTGTTCTGAGTTGCAGACCCCATCAGATGCGCTACTATCGTTGCCGACCCATCTTCCCGGTGCGGCCATCGATCAACCGGCGTTTTTGGGGATGACGGCGATGCGGGTGTAGTTCAATGGTAGAACGTGAGCTTCCCAAGCTCAACACGGGGGTTCGATTCCCCTCACCCGCTCCAAAACGCTCTTCGATAGTAACTTACGAAGGATGAATGTTCGTAAAAGATGCCAAACTCGGAATAAGATCGTAATCTGTCGTTATCGTTCGTGATGACGATTCCGTCTTGACGTTCCCTAGCCCAAGGTGTTCAGAATGCCGTGGAACGGATCGAGACAACGCAACCGCCCAAATGAGTGAAATGGCAATATTTTCTGCGGTAATTTTCCTGGCCATCTCGTGCCTGCTACTGTGTTCGTGCTCCGACGTTGACCAACCGCCGTCACGTGAATCCCACTACTCGAATATCCCCGGATCGGGAGCTGTGAACTACTAGTCAACTGAGCACCTTTTCCAGGAACAAGAAAGTCTTCGCTGGAACCCGAGTAGTAGCCGCCTGGCTATGCACCGAGTCCATCTTGGAGTTCTTCGGTCGAGGCTCGTAATGCGAGCTCCAAAAGGCGTTTCGTCCACAGTTGCGGGAAGCGGTTTGGCATGAGCCCTTGCATTCGCGATAGGCTGAGCCTCAAAGAAATTGGGCAAGGTGATTCATCACAACGCTGTCGGCATCGCCATTCCTGGTTCTTTTCTGCAGGGCAAATCGCCCTCTTCCGGGAATTGCCTCGGACCAACTCAACCTTGATCAGGATCCTGACCCGTGTCAGTCTCGACTCCAAAACAAATGAAAATAGGAGGAAGAGATCTGTGGCGTTGAGCGTCCTGTTCGTCGGGGGTACCGGCCAAATATCGCTTACGTCTGTCCGTGAAGCGATTGCTGCCGGGTACAAGGTTACGGTATTTAATCGCGGAAAGTCGTCCATGGCCGAGGTTCCGGCAGGCGTGACCAGTATCGTCGGGGATATCCACGACCGGGAATCTTACGCGAAGTTGGGTGGGTCCACATTCGACGTAGTTTGCGCCTTTATGGTCTTCCGGCCAGAACAGATCAGTCAAGATATCATAACCTTCTCTGGGAAAGTTGGGCAGTATATCTTCATTTCGTCCGCGTCAGCCTACCAGAAGCCGGCAAGACACTACATCATCACCGAAAAAACAGCTCTTGAGAATCCCTATTGGGAATACAGCCGCCACAAGATTGCCTGCGAACGCCTGTTGCAGGATCAAGGCAAGTTATCCTACACCATCGTACGTCCGAGCCATACGGTGAGGACTCGGCTTCCGATTCAGATCGGCGACCCGATGACCGGGGTCCGCCGCATGCTAGCTGGGAAATCCGTCCTGGTCGCTGGCGACGGCACTTCGCCCTGGACGTTGACCCGGGCCATCGACTTCTCCGTGCCGTTCGTTCGACTTTTCGGCAACCATCGAGCTCTCGGCGAGGATTTCCACATCACCAATGATCGCGCTTTCACTTGGGATCAGATCCATACGGCGATCGGGCGAGCCCTCGGCGTCGAGGCGAGAAACTTTCATGTGCCGACCGATACGCTGATCCGGTATAACCCCGAATGGACCGGCCCGCTCATCGGCGACAAGAAATGGACAGCGCTCTTCGACAATTCGAAGATCAAAAGCACCGTAGGTCAGTTCACCTGTTCTGAGGATTTGGATGAGATCCTGGCCGAGCCCATGGCCCGGGCGAAGCTGGACCTGAAGATGCCTCGCGACGACGGTCCTCCCAACCAGCTCGGTGGTGTCGCGGAGAACGCGGATACTCTGATGGATCGTATCATCGCGGACCAGTCAGCCCTCGGGAGCCACTGAAAAGAGCCGGCGATGGCACCTAAAAGAGGAGGTTCGCGACCAAGAACCGATTCTTTTTCACAATCGAATGAATAACTCGAGCCAAAGAAATACACTTTCCTCGGACGAATGGGATTTTATGGGAATCCGGAAGTCCGAGCTCTGGATTTGCTGGAACTATGAATTCGCCAGAGAGGCGGTCCGAATGGATCCACGCCTGTTGAGACCGACAACAGAATGGAGGGCCCGCGCGCCCGAAAGTTTTACCGAGCGCCTTGATTATCTGAGAGAGCATCCGTTGATATCCATCGGCGGTTGGCTCGGGCTGCTTTCCCCTGAGTGGCCAGAGAAGTCATATCTTTTCATTGAATCTGCCGAGCGCCTACCAAGAATCGAACAACTTCAAACCTTTTACTCGACTTTGCCACGATCGCCTATTGCCGCCCACTTGCGGAATTCTCTTATTCCCGCGAAGTGGAGAGTCGATTGGGATTTAATTAGTCCGATGCTTGAAGATCAGCTGAACCGCTCACCGGACAAAATGAGCATCCCGACTGTCACGATGGGAGAAGGCTCTGACCAAGTTTCAACGGTGATACTCCAATTGAATTGGAGTCGGGGAAGAACGGAGATACTACGGGCTTTTGGCGATTTGCTTAGCAAAATAGAGGCGCAGGATACGAACGTGCAGGACCCCAGCGGAACCGAATTAGACCATCGCGCTGCCGAGTTAAGGGCTCTTGGCGGCTGGCGTATTAAACGGTTTGAATCGTCTATCACTGATTGCACCAGGCACTACACTTTATACGAAACGATCGGGGCATACTACAAGGCAGAGGAAAAGGCAGTAAAAATAACTCGTGAGTATTTTGTTTCTATTTTCTCTGACAAAAAGGTGGTTGCACGGCCTAAATCTTCCTAACGAACCGAATCGCTCCTTGCCTCAAAAAGCGTTCGTTTGCCCACCGAGGCACCAATCGCCCAAGCTTTGCCGTTATCCAAGCGGCTACCCCGCCTTCGCCGAAGACGTCAGCGTTCATCTTCAACAAGCCAACCGTCGCTCGGCCAACCGTACTGCGACCGACAATAAGGACTCCGTTGCGCTCGAAATGCTCATCCCACCGGTCCTGCCGAGGACCGGACGCCGAGATACGCTGCGCGTACCTCGTCATTGTTTCAGAGAGACTCCGGGTTGCCCTCCGCAACCAACCGCCCCGTTTCAAGCACGTAACCGCGATCGCCGATCGAGAGTGCCATATGGGCATTCTGTTCCACCAGTAGCACGGTTGTACCCTGCCCACGGATTCCAGCGATAATCTGAAAAACCTGCTGGACGAGGAGTGGAGCAAGGCCGAGCGACGGCTCGTCGAGGAGAAGAAGCTTGGGTTGGGCCATCAACCCACGAGCGATCGCCACCATTTGCTGTTGGCCACCGGAGAGCTTCCAACCCAGCACATTCGCGAAGAGTTTCAACTCGGGAAAAGCAACAAACATTTGCTCTACGTCAGTCTCAAGCCCACGACGTGATGCCCGCGCGCGATTCGAACCACCAAGGAGAATATTCTCTCTGACGGTGAGGCCCGGGAACACGCGGCGGTGCTCTGGCACATGAGCCACGCCCAGCTTAACGATCGCCTCGGGCGAGAGCCGATCGATCGGTTGCCCGATGAAACGTATCGTACCGGAAAGTGGACGAATCAATCCGGAAATGGTGCGGAGCGCGGTGCTCTTCCCTGCGCCGTTCGAGCCGAGGACCGCCACGATTTCTCTACGTGCAAGGTAAGCCCCTTCAAGGCCTCGACCTTTCCACAGGCAGTCACTACATTCTCGAGTTCAAGGAGTGGCATGAGACTTC
>Ga0210386_10004628_pt1 | contig 11337 bp, 12 predicted proteins | sample IncBWH32OmetaG_FD_160091 | JGI IMG/M metagenome (GOLD analysis project Ga0210386, IMG submission 160091) | Forest soil microbial communities from Barre Woods Harvard Forest LTER site, Petersham, Massachusetts, United States - Inc-BW-H-32-O ... | reverse complement strand
GAGATATCAACCCGCGGGCTACGAGAATATTTTGGAAACAACTTAATCAGTGATTTCGTTCTCGGCGTTCTTAAAAGACACCCCATCACAAATGATCATCGACACGAAATTTCAGCATGGATTTCCGAATCCCTTTTAGGGGCAAGTCTCTTCAATCGGCAATCAGGCGTCTACTGGCAGAAATAACAGGAGGCGCGGGGGCGTTACGATTGCTTTTTGCGTTCTGTCATAACTGACAGTTGCGCGACGCCTAAAAGTTGGCGACGCTGCTCATGTGAACGTTATTTTCGCGCGCCCGATCTCTACAGGGTTCAATGCTGAGATTGAGTTCAATGTGCTCAAGACGTGCGATCGATCTCAAGAAACCCGCGATGCGTTTTTCTGCAGCAGCTCGAATCAGAAACCCCACCGCACAATCATTCAGTTTGGAGGAAGTCATGCATGGACGCGCAGGAGTTGCAAGAGTCGCTATTGGCGCCGGTCTCCTAGTAGGCCTTTTCATAATGAATAGCCAGTCTGGCCAAGCGAGAGAAAAGTACGAGACGATCGAAGCCCAGGCAATGGGAACGGGAACTCAACTGGGCGCCAATATCGGCGTGTCGCTCAATATTTATGAGTTCTCAACTCCAGCGGACAAACAGATTCTTGTCGAGGCTTATGAGAAGGGCCAGACAAATGGGCTGGCAAACGCACTGCAAAAGATGAAGGCGGTGGGTCACGTGGAGATTACTGGAACACTCGGCTATGACTGTTCCTTTATCAAGATGACGTTGACGCCGACGGGGCGCAAGATTGTGTTCCTAACCAATCGCCAAATCAGGATGAGCGAGGCATACTTTGACACGCAATCACAGTCTTTCAACCTGACCGCAGGCATCATTGAAATCAACGATCAGGAGAAGAGCAAGAGCACAGGTGTCATTTATCCCGCGGCGCAGCTCGTTCTCGACAAACAGGGCGAACTGCAGTGGGATCTGACACAAAACGCCTGGAAACTAGTGGATGTTCTCGACTGGAAGGGAACGGTCGGCGTCAACTAGGTGGGGTCTTCCGGTTCAAAAAACGCATTCCTTCAGCACTCTGATTGACATGATTGGCAGCTTTCATTCGTGGAGTAGTCGTCGGTCATCGAATCGTGGGGTGAAGAATTGTAAATCGATGTGCATGTCGCGCTTCGGCTTCGAGACCCTGCTCTGCGCTTGCCACCCAATAGGGGATGCGAAAAGCTTGGCGGCCTTGGCACGCCCCTGTCAAATGTGACAGTTGTAGCCGTACACTCGGCCTCCTATTCTTCACAAGAAGGTTCTCTGATGCCGTGCGCGAGTTTGCATGGATCGGAATGTAGGTGCAGGGCTCAGATGTTGATAAATCGGCCAGGTGGCATCGCGTGTTTACCTCGGGATTGATTTTTCTTTGTGGCGGCCACGCTTTCTGAATTGGGAATAGTATGCGCGAGTGGATTGAAATGTCGTCAGAGGGTATCCAAGGGCTGGCGGTATTGATCATTGTCGTCTCGATCGTTTTTGGTTTTGGGCGCTATGTTCTGCAATTGATGCGACGCTCTCCAGACTCGTACGGCGCGTATAAACGACTGCTAGGGCGATCACTGATGCTGACGCTTGAGATTCTGGTTGCGGCGGATGTGATCCGAACGGTCTTGCTGGACTTGACAGCGAAAGGACTGGAAATACTGGCCGCGTTGGTCGCTGTCAGAACGTTTCTGAGCTGGTCATTGGTGGTTGAACTCGAAGGCCATTGGCCATGGCAATCAGCCGCGGTGACGACCAGAAGAAACGGATCGAGCAGGGATCACGAAGAAGGTGTTCCCGGGTCAATTGAGGAACTTGATATGGAAGGCTCGACTCCTTCGGTAATTTCGCGATAACGCCATGTCGTCGAGCTTGCAAGGAGTTCAAGCTCAGCTGTGACGGCGCGCTGTGCTCCGGATTGGCTCCAACTTCTTGAGGAGAAGACCGCAATGTATCTGCCAAGTTTTCCAAATGTCGACTTGTTCTCTGCCGGTATAAATGCCCTTAACGGGGTGCTTGTCGCTCGCAATCCATCGCACAATCGCGGCTACGCCGTCGTCGGACTGTTGATCATGGGTTTCTTTGGCGGAATCGGCGGCGGCGTGACTCGTGACATATTGCTCAATGAAATTCCATCGCCACTCAAGGACCCTACCTATTTCTTCGTCTGCCTGGGCGCTGGTGCGCTTGGCCTCCTGATCTACTGGTTCGCCGAGTCGAAAGAGGAGTGGGTTCGAAAGAGGCTGTTGGCCTTCTTCAAGTCGTTCACGCTGCCATGGTTTGCCGTCTTAGGAGCGCATAGGGCGCTTGATCACGGCCTCGGATTCTGGGCGGCAATCCTTGTCGGGTTGGCCGCCACGACTGCGGGTGGAGTGTTTATCGATCTCTTTTCCGGCGTAACGCCGGAGATCGTGAGGCCATCGGAACACCTCGTGACGTCCGCAATACTCGCGAGTTCGGTCTACACGCTCATTGCAATTCAGATGAAAAGCAACGCCGCGTTCTTTCCTGTCACGTTGATCGCGGTTGGTGTTGCGTTTATCTTTCGTGTCATTGCGGTGAAAGAGCACTGGGCGCAGATTGTGCCGTTCGAAGCGCCTCCCGAGGGACCGATCGTACGCGCATAACTATCTCATAAGAAAAAGAGGTTTGTTGCAATCGGGTTCGGTACGACGGGAGGAACTGTTATGGACCACATGTGGGAGCGTGTTGGAAGTCAATTGATCGGTCGCGTCACAGGGCCGATGAAGTTCAGACTGGTGCTGCAGCCGTGCATGGCCGCATTTTTTGCGATTCGTTCGGGGTTGGCGGATGCCAAAGCCGGCAAGTCGCCGTATTTCTGGTCGATTCTCTACGATCCCCAACAGCGTAAAGACTTGATCAAGGACGGATGGAAGAGCATTGGCAGGGTGATCATTTTGGCGGTGGTGCTGGACGTCGTGTACCAGCTCATCGAATTGCGCTTTGTTTATGTGGGAGAAGCAATCATCGTCGCCTTCATCCTGGCGCTCCTGCCCTACCTGGTTTTGCGCGGACTGACCACGCGCATCGCACGAGAGAGGAAAGCCGCGCCAACACCGGTGAAGAAGCTGGTCTGAGGAGTTCCATGGAAGTCGAGACAGAGCGAAAAGACAGAGGAACGATTCTAGCCGAAGAGCGAACCGATCTGGCCATCGAGCGCTCGGTGATGGCTGCGGAAAGAACCCTGATGGCGTGGATACGAACTGCGCTTTCCATGATCGGATTCGGTTTTACGATTTACAAATTCTTCCAATACAAGGCCGAAGACATTGCGGCGGGTATCGTCCGTCGCCCCTATGCGCCGCGCAATCTAGGTTTGAGCTTGATTGCCGTGGGCACTCTGGCATTGATGGCTGCCGCATGGCAGCACCGAGTCTTTCTAAAGGACATCGGGCCTTCTCAAAAACGGCACAAGGTGTCCGTCTCCTTAGTGGTTGCGATGGCAGTCATCCTGATTGGAATCGTCACATTCTATGGGGTCCTGTTACATGCCGGGCCGTTTTAGCCAGGACGCCAATTCTCATCGGACAGAGGGGGATGACGCGCAATGTCCTGTCTGTTAAATCTGACAGTCGTTAAGGTTTGTGCAAGGTATTAATTTGGTGCACATGGACCTCAAGTCTGTGGCGAGAGATTTTGGAGAAAAATGAAGGCCATCCTAGAGCCGTCGGATCCCTCACGGTCAATCGAATCTGTGTTTGAACCGCCTGCGTTCTCATTGGTCCTTGGCGGCCCTTTGTTCCGGTTCTGCAGGCGCAGGCACCTGGCGGGCGAAGGTTTGGAATTGGTGCACCGCCAGGCACTGGTCTTCGCGCTGATCGCGTGGTTGCCGTTGCTGTTGCTGTCGGTTGCGGAAGGTCACGCCTTCGGTGGTTCCGTCAAGGTCCCATTTCTGCACGACATCGAAGCCAACGTTCGATTCCTGGTCGCACTTCCAGTACTCATCTTTGCCGAGCTTGCAGTGCACCGCCGCATTAGTCCGCTGATTTGGCGCTTTGTGGAACGGCGCATTGTGGCGACCCCGGATCTGCCGAAGTTTGACGCGGCAGTTAAATCTGCGCATCGTCTCCGCGACCTGACTTTTCTGGAAGCGGCGCTGTTGGTTATGGTCTATACGATTGGGCTTTGGGCGTGGCGGAACGAGATCGCTTTAGGCGATTACACCTGGTATGCGTCGCCGAATCAAGGACATATACATCTCACTTTTGCCGGCTACTGGTACGTCTTGGTGAGTATTCCAGTTTTTCAGTTCCTTTTAGCGCGCTGGTACATGCGCCTCGTGATCTGGTTTCGACTTCTCTGGCAGATTTCAAGATTGCGATTGCACCTGAGCGCGGCCCACCCAGATCGAGCCGGCGGGATCGGCTTTTTGGGCGGAGGTTCGTTCAACTTCGCGCCAATTCTTTTTGCCCAGGGAGTATTGCTCGCAGGTTGGATTGCAGACCGGGTGTTGATCGATGGACGACCCTTACTGTCCTTCAAAATGGAGGCAGCAGGGACCGCAGCTTTCCTTATTGTCGTCATCCTGGGCCCCTTGGTGATGTTCACGCCGCAGCTTGCAACTGCCTTGCGGAAGGGTTCAGGAGAATATGGCGTGCTGGCCAGCCGGTTTGTATTTTGCTTCGAAGAGAAATGGATGGGAGATGCAGAACACGAGCCAGGCGAGTTACTCACTGACAACGACATCCGGTCTCTCTCAGAGTTGTCGAATGTTTACACGAACGTGCGTCAAATGCGCCTGATTCCATTTTGGACGAATGACATTATACGTCTTGCCCTCTCCGTTGCAGTGCCGCTTCTGCCGCTCTCGCTGACCGTTTTTTCTCCGGAGGAACTGCTGAAATTCCTGGTCAAGATGGTCTTTCACTAGAACGGGAGACCGACTTTGGACAAGGAGATGATCGGGAGGGCGAATCCGACATCTTGCCAAAATATTCCAGCAGATTCGCATCTATCTCGTACCCGTGAAGCGCGCGAAGCATACCCGGATCGTGCTGAAACGGTGGCCAGGTCGTACCTCGCCTACACGGAGCTGATGAAACGCTGCCCCGATAATACGGCGTCGATGGCCTGCAGCAGGTCAACTTCCGCATGCATTTTAAAGACGTAGCCCCAGGCATCCAAACTAACGGCTTGATGTACGAAATCCGTGGCCGTCTCCTGGCTCAAAAAGATTACCTTCGACTTCGGAGCAAGCTCGCGAAGTCGTCGAGCGACCTCAATGCCGTTCAGAGTGGGAAGTCCCACGTCGAGCAGAATCAAGTCTGGTTGCAGGACCGCGGCTTTGTGAACTGCTTCCAATCCATCGGACACTTCGCAGATCACCTGCAGTTCGGGTCTCTCTTCCAACTTTGAACACACGTATTTACGGAAGGACAAGAAGTCCTCTACGACTATCACTCGAATCGACGAAACTTTCCTATGCAGCTTCCTTTACCCCAATCTAAGAATCTCGATGTTGCCGGGGCACGAAGCAAGCCAATCATCAGCCATACACGAGTAGGATTCCGAAGACGCGTCTTCGCATTCATCACGGGCCCTCAGCGACTTCTGTAAACAATGTCTCAGGCCTCCCGGATATTATCCGGATGGGACACCATCAGAAAGAATTCACAGTCTTGTAACTTAGACGCGCGACGTCGAATGACGTTTTGTTTTTGGATCCTGAAATTTGCTTACTGTCACATCTGACAGCGTCCGCTTCCCTGACATCTGCGCAAGATTCATCGAAACCTGGCGGATCGATTACAACCGGGTGCGTCCACACAGATTGCCCGGCTAGCGTGACAGCGGAGGAATACTCAACTTGCAATGCAAATCCTCGACAGCTGATGCGAGTTGAATTGCAGCTCTTTCAGGATTCTCCGGTCGCACCTGTCAGAAGTGGCAGTTGACCTGATCAAGGAAACCCCTAGACTCGAAACAGTTGAGAACGAATGTGAGAGCAATATCTCCAGGTACCTTCGAGTGTGTGCTTTTTGCTCGCGCCTGTCTCTTGCTTAGATTCAGTTCAATTCGCGCACCGCTTAGGCGGCATCAATCCGTTCATCAGTGGGCTTTACGGAGTCAAATACATTTCTCGCATGAGGTTTCACGGACTGCGAAACGGTGGCTGCTGGCGACGCTGCTCCTCATCGCCGGCAGCTTTGCAGAGGCTCAGACACCTCAATTCCTGCCCGAGGTTGACGTATATCTCAAAGTCAATCCTGTGACTCGTGTCTATTTTCAGGCACAGGGGGATAGGGACGAGGGTGTCCCGATCCAAGCTACGTTAGGACCAAGTGTCCAGCTTTATTTCAAACCGCTCGTCAAGCTGAAAAGGGTGTCTGAGTTCGATCTGGACGATTCAAAGCAAAGACCTCTCGTTGTCGAAGCCGGCTACCGATATATCACTGCTCCGAATGAGCCTACCGATAATAGATTCATGCCTGAAGCGACGACTAATTTTCCTATGAAAGGTTCTGTTTTGATTAGTGATCGAAACCGCGCGGATCTCGATTGGAAAGGCGGGACCTTCAAATGGCGTTACCGTAATAAGCTCATGCTAACCAGAACTTTCGCGATCGGCTCATATCATCTGATTCCTCATGCCAGCGCTGAACCCTACTATACGAGCCAATACGCAAAATGGAGTACTACTCAACTTGAAGCCGGCTGTCTGTTTCCGGTTGGCAAACATGTTCAGTTTGATGCTTACTATGAGCATGAAAATAACACTGGCAAGAAGCCGAATCAGCAGGTGAACGATATCGGTTTAGCAGCGCACTTTATTTTTTCAAGGGCAAAGGAATGAGACGAACAATTTGTCGGTGCGCGGGCGCTCCTTACCAAGTCGCTTCGAGCCCTGCGACCGGACCGGTTTGGGTCAAGCGCAAGCCTATGTTGTTGTTCTTTCCTTGAATGCTGAACCTGGTGCCCAATTGATAACCGCCCCGCAGCGCCAAATGTTTGTGAAGTTTGACCTGCGCCGCACCCTGCGTATAAATGAAATTGCCATAACCGAAGAAGTACATCCCCGTAAATGCGCCGTCCAGTGAAAAGCGATTGGAGTCGTGCATGGGATACCACCGGAACTTGGGGCCCAAAACGGGTAGAGGGGCGAGTATAGAGCCTGACGTGGTGCGGGTGGCAGAAACCCCGTTGAGCGTCCCGATTCCGGACAGTGTCCCTTTGGTGTCAAGCAAGTTCATTGCGACCACGAGAGCCAGATAGCCTTGTTTCCTGTGGATAATGTCGTACTGGTATCCGGGAGAGATCGCCAACGAATTGAGCGAGGCGTTTACGGTTGCGCCAGCATCGTAGGTCACGCCCTGAAACGTGATGTCCCGGCTTATGGAGGCTGACTTGGAACTGTTAAGTGGACTCGCCTGGAACAAGAGATGATGCTTTCTCTTGAAGTGCCAATCAACCGATCCAGAGAAGGTCGAGTAGCTGCCGAAGTTGAAGTCTTTGCTCAAATCCCACGAGACCTGGTCTGTTGAGGCATGAAAACTACCCGTAGGATGAGAAAACCACCACATTGCGTCGACGCGCCATTTATAAGCGTCGATGTCGACTTTTTCCTGAGCGTGAAGGGCGGGCAACGCGAAGAATAGGGCAAACGCGATGGTCAGTAGCTTCGTCGAACGGCATATGATAGAGCTCATTTGGGTCGGACTCCTCACAGAAATCGCAGTGTCCTGAACCTAACAGACGTCTTTTAGTCCGGATACTGGCAGAATTGACAGCGCTCGGGAATCGAATGCCGATTCGTCAGGTTGAACCTGATTTTGGCCGCAGGCACGATTTTCCCGGTTCCCATCCTTTCAGTTCAGCGTGACTCCCAGGAATCCGTAGAGGATAAGTCGTTTTCACGCAGATACAGGTTAACTGGTACTTCTGCCAGTTTTCAGGCTCGAGGGTCTGCTGTAACTTGGCGGTCACGGGCTGAGGTTGCGCCCCAGATGACAACTTTGCACGCATCGACCGTGCGATGCACCGGTCCTGCGAAGCCCATTTCGTGACGACGGAGGACAGCCCAAGCAGTTTTCTACATCAATGAGGAGGAAGCAATGCAACGAGGATTTAGGAACAGTTTAGCGGTGCTCGGAATTACACTTCTGACTTGCGGAGTCGCGCTGGCGCAGGACGTAAAGTCTCAGGCCATGCCCGGCACAGACTTCTCGAAGTATCACACATACAAATGGGTCACCATTGAGGGCGCGAAACAGCCGAACCAGATCACGGACGCCCAGATCAAGCAAGCGATCGATGGTCAACTTGCTACGAAGGGGCTGAGCAAGGTGGAGAGTGACCCGGCTGATCTCTATATCGGTTATCAGGTCGCAGTGCAACAACAGACGCAATGGAATGCTTATGGGACCGGAGGAATGCGCTGGGGCGGCGGTATGGGCACCGCGACACAATCGACGATCAATATAGGCACTCTGGTGCTCGATTTCTACGATCCTACAACGAAACAGCTCGTATGGACTGGGAGTGCGACCAAGACCCTGAACCCGAGCAGCAACCAGGAGAAGAACCAGAAGAACCTGAACAACGCCATGGCGAAGCTTCTGAAGGCCTACCCGCCAAAGTAACCGCCGTTAATTGGGGACGGGCTGCTGATCACAGTGTCCGCCCCCGTGGACGGTTCGGGTTACGTATCCATTCATACGATTTACGATTAATGGTGTCTAGAAGCAACTGACGATAGTTATTCCAGGCCAGCGATTCCATCCGCTGTCCGTCAGTCCGGTGAAGTCGGGGCCTTGGTTTGCCCGCTCTCGGAAAACACTTGTTAGCGCCGAGAAGGTTGCGTATTGCGCGGTGGGGCCGACTCGCCACCCCGTGCCTCGCGCAAGCCTAGACGCTCAAGCTGACAATGCCGTAACTACGGTAGAGTGTTCAAGCGAACACAGGTATCTCCGCATCTCCACGAAGGCAGTAGCGTCGACGAATCGCGTCAGGCCTTTTACTGGCAGAACTGACAGTTTGGCTTGTGGCTCCCGATTGCTATAAAGCAGGGTGAAGTACGTCCGATTCCAAAGACTATCCTTCTTTGAGCGCTTAACCCGTCTCAGTGGAGAAAGGAAACGCATGAACGTTGATGGTCGCTCCCCATTTACCTCCTTCTCAATGTGCATGGCTTTGTTCCTCATGGTTCTGCCAGGAATGTGCTGGGCGAGAGACAAGAAAGACGTCATCATTTTCGCGAACGGCGACCGAATGACATGCGAGATCATGCAACTGCAAAAGGGCTACTTATACGTCAGACTCGCCAACGGCGAAGGCACTATATCTGTCGATTGGACGAAGGTTGTTCGCATTGAAAGTACATACAACTTCGTTGTTTCCGATGAAAAAGGAGAGCGGTTTACAACTGGCCTAAAGAGTGCGGAGGCGGCAGATTCGCCAGACAGATTCGCCGTATTGGTCACACGGCGCTCTACGACAAGCACGATACCGGGGAGCGAGATTGTTGCCATTGAACAAAATGATGCCGGCTTTTGGCAGAATCTGCACGGCTCGGTTGATTCAGGACTCAATTTCACGAAGCAACAGAGCCGAGTCCAATACAATCTCGGCTCAACCGCGACCTATACAAAGCCCTTGTGGGCGGCGAATGCGGATTTGAGCTCCAGTTTCAGCGGCGGAGGCTCGGCAGAGAATTTTCGATACGATCTGCAACTGAACAGCACAAGGCAATTGCGAACACCGCGAAACTTCTACATGGGCCTTGCCGGATTTCAACACAACGGAGAACAGGAACTTGACCTGCGCACAACATTGGGCGGAGCACTTGGGCACAATTTCAGAATGACCAACAACAGTTTGGTCATGGCGTATGGCGGCGGAGATTGGAATGCTGAGCGATACTCGCCGCAAGCGACCACCGGACAGACCGGAAATAGCGCGGAGGCGATAGTCGGTACCCAGTTGAATTTCTTTCGCTTCAGGACTACGAATTTCCTTGTCAATTCACAGGTCTATCCAAGCCTTACCGACTTGGGGCGCGTGCGGCTTGACTTGAATGCCGCGATCAAATTAAGAATCGCTAAACGCCTGTATTGGAATTTCAGTTATTACCTCAATTACGATAGCCACCCGCCGCAGAATCTGCCTCAGACGGATTACGGGTCCGCTGCCAGCATCGGGTGGAAATTCTAGAGGCTCGAGGATATCCGGTAAGTTCAGGGTCGCGACTGCGCCCCCTTGTGGAGATTCCCGACTGGCGTGGCGGGCTCTACGACGGAGTTGGTCGGCCTTTACCCTTTGCTCCGACCGTCAGTGCGGTCGTGACGTGGCGCGGGGTGCCGGGCTGGCGCAATAGCCGGTGCTTTCATGGACGTAGACGATCTGGGCCGAGATTGAACAGCATGTTGCGCATGTGGCGTTCTCTGCGGTGCCTGTCAATGTTGACAGTTTCCGTTAGCCAATTTAGCAGCTAGCATCTTCTCGGAGTGCGGGGCCGAACTCCGACGGATGCTATCTTGGCCTCGCGAAATGCGGCACCAAACCTTTGGTATCACAGAGGTGGAGCGCATTCAGAACTTGCGCCGCGAGTCCTCGAGAGAGTTGACCCACCGGTCTATTAGGAAATGGATGGCAATGTTGGAAGGCGAACTCGATAATTCGATCATCCCGCACACGAGCCCGCCAAGGGAGAACGCCGCCACGGGGGGGCGATTGTCTGCGCTTCTCGCGACCTGGAGCGAAAAGGCGCAAAAGCTCCAAAAAGAAGCGCACGTTTTCTACTTTGCATTCAAACATCCCGGAACGCCCTGGTATGCGAGACTGATTGCCGCATGCGCGGCAGGCTACCTGCTTAGCCCCATTCAGATCATTCCGAGCTTCATTCCGGTGATCGGATTCATGGATGATCTGGTGGTTTTGGTCGTGGGATTCAAGCTGATTCAAAGGGCTATTTCGCCGGCAGTGCTGAAAGAGTGTCGCGAGCAAGCTGAAGCTGCCGAATTGAAGCGCAGAGCAAAAGATAGTTCCGTGACTGACGTGGTTGTTTCCGTCACCGTTGCAATTCTTTGGCTAATATCGGCGATCGCGGGGAGTCTGCTGATTGCTTCTTACTTTCGGCATCGGTAGATGCGCTCGTGTTACAGAATTGAACCACCTGACCAGACCCGGTTGGCCAACCACGCCTCTGTCACATTTGACAGTTCCCAACTTCTGACGTTCGGACTAATTTCCTGACAAGAGTGGCTCTATCGAATCAGGAGCAAGGATCGCGAGTTCCCAAATTCCAAACCGGCGGCCTATCTCGTTTGGCGTCGCAGAAAAGATACACACA